>Ga0302326_10018821_pt1 | contig 14308 bp, 12 predicted proteins | sample Palsa_T0_3_FD_202264 | JGI IMG/M metagenome (GOLD analysis project Ga0302326, IMG submission 202264) | Peat permafrost microbial communities from Stordalen Mire near Abisko, Sweden - Palsa_T0_3 | ecosystem: Environmental > Terrestrial > Soil > Palsa > Peat permafrost | place: Sweden: Abisko... | reverse complement strand
CCTTCCTAGTTCGGGCAACCCATGCGCTCGGCCGCCGACGACGGGCTTGCCATACGACCACGCCTCCAAATAGACAGTCGGCAGGATTTCGCTCATCGAGGGCATGCAGAAGACATCACAGGCGGCCAAGGCGTCGGCCTTCTCCTGGGCGCTGACTTTCCCAAGATACGTAATCCGGGAATCGGCGCCGATGAACTGACTCGTCTCGCTCGGACTGCCTGGACCGATGAAGACAAAACGCGCCTGAGGAACGGCGGCCCAGACCTGCTGTGCCGCAGCGAGTACGGAGGCCGCTCCCTTCTGCGCCATCATGCGGCCGACATACAGGACGACTGGGCTATCACCAAGCCCGCGTCGCAATCGAAAGCCAGCCGAGTCGACGGTCGGGGGCAAATCGGGAGAGACACCCACCGTATGCAGGCGCTCGGCAGGTACCCCAAGCGATCGAAGGTATTCACGGTCAGTGTCAACGAGCCCGATGACCGCATCTGCCCCGCAATAGTATCGCACGTCGTCTGGTCCGTCCCCCCACTGGCCGGGGTGGGCAAAGGGGGTGACGACTAGTGGGACCCCATGCGCGCGAGCGGCCTCCCCAGCGGCCCAGCCGATATGCCCGCCGGCCAATGCGTGAACGACATCAGCGTCGGCCGCGAGCCGGCGCAGCCGGGGACCGTACACCGGCCGGTATCCATAACGATACGCAAAGCGATTCAGCCCGTGATAGGCGAACCGCTGGAGCCGCGGAACTGCGCGCACCGCAGCGGGCAACATGCGCAGGCGATCCACCGGCGATGGCGTCAGCGCGGTCACCGGAACGCCGTCGTCGTCGTAGTCTTCGAAGCACGGGGCGAGCAGACTCTCGCGGAGGGTTTCCAATCGTCGCGGCAGTTTAGGGCGCGTGAAGGTTCCGGCTACTACCTGGACGCGATGCCCGCGATGTAGAAGCGCGTGCGCCAATTGACGGACATGTGCCTCGATCCCGCCGACCGCAGGATGATAGCTTTGAGAGACAAGCAACACGTTCATCGTCGCACCCGCCGCTCAAAACGTTCAACGCACACCGCAAGCAGAGCCGCGATCAAGTGTTTCTACCCCAGTTGAAATAATCGATGACAGCCTTTCCCAGGTTCTGACCCGGGGCCTCAATCAGATGATAGCTCGCGAATGAAACGGCAGCCGTTAACACGATAACAATGGGGTACAACGCCAGAAACTGCAACGTGCCACGTCCCGAGTCGGAGAAAGACTTGAGCCCCATTAATGAAAAAAGAGGGATTGCGATTACCTGGATTATCCAGAAGTGCCAAATGTACGCACTGAAACTAATGGTTCCAAAGAAGCGAGTTACGGGATTCACGACGACTCTGAACGGGTGAATTGCCAGCGCAGTGGATAAGGCAACAAACGCCAGAGCCCAGGTCACCTGCTCCGGAAGGTCGGGCGATAAAAAGAGCGCGGGAGCCAGCATCGTCAGGAGAAGAGCCATGCGCCGGTCCTTTAGCACCGTCGACGGGTGCGGCGAGTTCCGTGCTGGCGGCATCCGGTTGATGATTATAAAGTACAGGACCATTCCAAGACAGAATACGGGAACCTGGGAGGGAAACGATGTGTCCACGAAGAAAGCGATTAAGTCTTTCCAGCTTGCCGGATACAGGCGGCAGAGCCAAGTCGTCGCTATTGGCGCAAAAATGGACACCAGCACGGCGGATATAAGTGCGAACCACAGAGCATTAGTAAGTGTGCGCACCCGTTGGAAGAGAAAGGGAACGAACAAATAAAAGGTGGCTTCGGTGGCGATTGACCAACCCCCCGGGACCACAGCATTGCAGGTTAGAGGAGACCAGCCGTGAACGAATAAGACCGTAGCCAAAATCTGCTTCGCCCCGACGCCATTAGGCGCAAACATCGCGCGCCAGTATCCAGGGTGATAGGCGTAGAACAAGGTCGCGATCCAAAAGAGAGGCGCGATTCTGAAGAGTCGGCGAACAAAGTAAGCGGCGACGGGCCTACGTTCGATGCCCATTCGCGACCGCAGCGACCAAAATAAGGTGAAAGCGCTGATGACAAAAAAGAGTTGGACTCCAAAAGCACCCTTAGGTCCGAAACGCATCATGGGGCCGCCGCTTATCTGCTGCGTCACGTGAACCATGATCACTGCAAGAATGGCCACGCCGCGCAAGGCGTCGATAAAGCCGAAGTGCGGAGGGCTTGCTTCGACGTTTTCTGAAGGGGTCGGTGCCCACATAGGGCGCGCAGGCTGTTCCAAAGCGGATGTTTCCACGGTGTTCATGGTGTAAAATGCGCTACGAGGCACGGCCGCGCAACATTGTGGCCGCCGCACGCAACTCCGCGGCGGGCACAAGACTTTCGGGCGTGAACAATCTCCAGAGGGCGATGGCCAGCACAAACGCGGCGACGGCTGCTGCGGCGCCCAATACATGATACGGACTTACCGCAAACCCGATAAGGTTCGCCACCAGGAGTGAGCTTCCCAAAACTGTGAGTCGCCACGTTAGCTGGTGTAGAAGGCCGGAAGTCGCGGGGCTGCGTCGACGAAGGAGCCAGACCGAAAACAACAGCTCCGCCGTACCCATGGTGACTGCGGCAGGCCCGACGCCCGCCAGCCCCAGCATGCGAACGGCGAGGAAACCCAAAAGCCACCGCCCAAGGCCCGCCGCAGTAGCAATGAGCAGTCTGTCCAACGGTCGGCCGGTAGCGTTCTGTGCACTGGCGATTATACCAGTCAATACCGCCGTCATTGTGTCGAACGCAAACCATTGCACTAACGGCACAGCTGGCTGCCATCGCGCTCGAAAGAGAATTGGAATGAGCCATGGACACAAGAGGATCCCTGCCGCGAGCGGAATTGTCATAAGAACCAACAGCCGCCGGATTGACGTTGACAGATACCTTGCAAGAGCAGTTGGATCCGACTGGAGGCGCGCATACGACGGGAATGCAACTCGATTCAGAATGGCGCTGAGCATCATCGGGGCGGCAGCAAGATTCGAGGCCCAGTTCGCAAGTCCGACGGCGGCGATGCCCAACTGGCGTCCAACGATAAACGGAATCCAGCCGGAAAAAAACGTCCACGCCAGCCCGTTGAGCTGAAATGGAAGTCCGAAGCGCGCCAGGCGGGTGACGATCGACCATCTAAAGCGTCCTCGGGGCATCCACGGTGAAACCAGCCACAGGGCTACCAAAGCAGCCGCGGCGGAAGTCAAAGTTCCCAACGCCAGCGCCCAGGCACCAGCGCCGCGCCACGCGAGCAACAGCGTAACCGCGGTCGCCACCACGCTCTGAAACAAATCTATCTTGGCAAGAACGCCGAATCGCAGCTCTCGCTCGAGTGCCATAGTCGGAATCGTGCGTAGTGAGGCATTGAAGAGCCCAAACGCCATGACCCGCAGAAGCAAGCCGGCACCCCTGGGCAGTTTCGCGTAGGCAATAAGTTGCGGGGCGGCGAAGATCAGGACCAGCGCAATCAGGCCAGCGAAGATCTGTTGCATCAAAAATACAGTGAATTGTTCGTCCTTCGTCGGAGGCCTCTGCTGGTGGACCAACGCGCCAGCGAGCCCTACGTCGCTCAGAAATAGTCCAATGCCTGCTATCCAGGCGGCGACTGCATACAGACCGTAATCATGGGGCAGCAGCAGTCGTGCCATCACCATTGAACTGAAGAAACGCAGAAGCAACGTGAACAGCGTGCGCGTTCCAAGAGCCTTTATCCCCGCAATGGCTTTGTGGCGTACGGACGACGGGTCAATCACCTCTGCACATGAGACCTCGGGCAGAGAGATCTCAGCTCGATCCGCTGCGGGCGCGATTGCCACGTTGTCTACAGCTTCTTGATCGGTATTCAACATTGTGGTAGCAACCTTGGTGCGCAGCCCGAAGGAGTCTGGATACGGCGCGAGCAACTTTAAGCTGCGAACAACGCCCGCAAATTCGGCGGCTCGCCCTCGGTGTCTCTTCGGGCGGCGGCGTACTCTCTTCGCCAGCGGGCGAAGAAGCCTATGACCCTCTCTGCGCTTGTCGGTATCAGATTGCCGGTACTGGTGGCTGCGCCTCTCGGAGCAAGAGCGCGCGCAGCCGAAGGAATGGCCGTTCTATTAAGACATACGAGCAAAATCCGATGCCGATCGCCAATGCCACGTTCACTAGATTGTTCGACGTCACAAGATACGGGCCGGTCCAAGAGAGAAAAATCTGTTGCCAGAGGTATACGCTAAAGGAAATCCACCCCAGCGCTTTGACTGCCCGCAGATTGAGGAACCGTCCGAACGCACCGTTCGGGCAGCGGATTGACCAGAAAACGAGCGCAGCAGCACCGAGAGCTTTGATCGTCGGCTCCGCTGCGTGGAGCGTTCGGCCGAAGTTCGCTTCGACGCTCGGCGAGCAGAACATCAGCGCGCCGATGACGATGACCAAATGAAGCCTGCTCCGCAGCGCCAGGGTAAGCGTCTGCTGGAACTTCGGCGATGACCAGAGAATCGCCGGAAGGCTCCCGATCATGAGGGCGTCGAAACGTGCGACATCGATGATGTGACAGACCCGATGCATCGCTCCAGGCCGCATGGCTGGAATCAGCCAACGTACCAGCGGCGTTATCAAAATCACCGCCAATCCGAAGCGAAGTCGTCCGTTGCGGGAGAGGACGAGCAGGGCTAAGGGCCAGACCAAATAGAACTGTTCCTCCACGCTGAGCGACCAAGTGTGCTCCAGCACCCAATGTTGCCTTCCAAAAAAATACAGCCACGTGAATGTCACTGCATGGAGCAGATCGGCACGTCCGACATCCACGCATCCGAACGCGCCGAGAAGGGCGACCGTGCCGAGGAAGACGTAGTACGCTGGTAGAATTCGAAATGCTCTCCGCAAATAGAAGCCTGCAAGGCTGATGCGCCCGGTTTTGTGTTCTTCACGCAGGAGCAAAGTAGTGATAAGAAATCCGCTGATGATAAAGAAGACAAAGACCCCGAAGCCGCCATTGCCGGCAGTCTCCAGAAGGGTCTTGACAAGCCAGGAATGCGCGGCTGGGTGGCTCGCATGATTCAGCAAGACCATCGAAATTGATACTGCGCGCAGCCCATCCAACGAGACAATGCGCCCCGTCGGCGACGGACAATCTCGCTCCGCGGCCCTGTTCGCCAGCGCGGTGGAGTTTTGAATCAGATTATTCAAGCGAGAAACGTCAGGTTTGGCACACGATGCTGCAGAGCGAGATCGAACTGTTCAATTGTCCCGCGGGTACGCCGCCTATGGGGCTACCCAGTTACGCCAAGCCGGCGGCGCCCGCTGGATCCGGGGGCCCACCAGGCCGCATCGCGAAGAGATCGTATGTCACCGTTCCGGCGGATCGCACGAACTGACTCAACTCCGAGGCGTCGACGTGGCTCGGCAAAACGAAGCTTGCTCCGTCCATCGGCCGAACGTTAAAGCGATAGTTCGAATCTAAGGCCTTAATCCGCTCGATGGCTTGCAAGGTCTCATCGCGAAAGACCGGCAGGTTCGACTCGAAACTGATCGTTCGTATGGCGGCCGACAGCCCGCGAAGAACAGCCAATTCATAACCTTCGACGTCGATTTTTACATAGTCCGGGCGCCCGTGGTCAACCATGAGTCGGTCCAATGTCGTGACTGGAACCGCAATACTGTCACGCGATCCAACGTTCAGTTCCGCGGAATGTTCGGACCATTTTTCGGAAAGCGTGTTAAATCCCGCGAATTGTTTGCGATGGAGCGATGCGGATCCAATCGCGTCTCCGACCGCCGCGCATTTCACCACCATATCGCGGCGACCTTTGAAGCGGTATCGCAGGATGTCGGCTAAATCCGGGTCGGGCTCGACGCACAACACGTGACCGGCCAATTCCCCGAACACACGGGATTTATCGCCGACATTCGCTCCGATATCAAACACCGACTTCACGCCACCGTTGAACAAGGTCCGATAGAATGTCCGGTCATTGGCGAGTCCAGTTGCGTATTCAGGACGCCTAACCCTGGCGTACCAGTCATAGAAAACCGAGTAACGAAAACGCTTGTACAAACCCTGCCGACGTGCAATCCGCTTGAGTCCGGTCATGTTCCACTCCAGTTCGGTTGCAGGTGCAACTACGAGCCCGCTGCTAGCGCTTCGGCGCCGGCCCCGAGTCGATCAGACGGTACGAATCCTCCGGCGCGTCGGTGGTGGAAAACTCGATGAATTCGCACAGCTCATCGATGGCCCAGAAGCGGTGCGGCGTCAGCGGAGAGAGTGTCAGTGAATCGCCGGCATTTAGAACGGTCTGCTGCTGCAGCGTCCCGTCAATCGAGAAGAGCTGCAGGTGGAGACTTCCGCGGACAATGTGAAACGTCTCGGTCTTTTTCTTGTGGTAATGAACGCTGCAAGCCATTCCATTGGGGAGTGCCACCAGGATCTTGCCGCAATACAGATCGGTGTTGACGATATGTTTCTCGTAGCCCCAAAGTTTTTTGACGATAGTCGAAGCGATCAGCTCCATAAAACCCGAATGACGAAACCAGAATCCCCGAATCAAACCCGAATGACGAATGACCGAATGTCGAAGATCCCGGCGCGCCGGGAACGAAACGAAGAGGCCTCACGCACTATCCGCTGTCCACTATCCACTATCCACTACCTACGCCAGCAGGCTGGCGAGCGGCACCCGATGAAATTCTGTATCGCCGACGCGCAAGGCGATTGAGCCGTCGGCCGGGACAATCTCGGTCGAAGCATACGTGCCCGCCGCTGAATCGGGATTGGCGTACACTTCGGCTGTTTGGTTCCGGAGGTTTAAGATCACGTATTGCAAAATGCCGGCTCGGGCGTAGATCGGTAATTTCTCCTGGCGATCGCGCTCCAGCGATGAGTCAGCCACCTCGACCACGCAGAATGCGTCGGCGGCGGCAGGCAGCCGGCTGGTGTACGCGTCATCACTGCCCCGGATCACGGCGAAGTCCGGCTCGGGCATTTGCAGGGCGGCGCAGACAATCGGCGATTGGATCTGAACGTGCCGATCGTTCGTATCGATCTCCGCCACGAGGGATGTCAGGCGACGGACGGCCTTGCGATGGCGGGGACTGTGCATGGTCGGGTCTCCCCCGTGGGCACTGCGGTCGGTGTGAACGATGTAGCCGTTGAGCAACTCGGCAGAGGCGTCCTCGCTCACCGTGCCGTCGTCAATCATCCTCATCACATCGTCAGCCGTAAACTGCACCAATCCGCCTCGCCCGGCAAGCGCGGACTGAGGAATTGGCGGCGTGGGGCTGTGTGTGATGCTCGCGACCATGGCTGGACCTTTGGCCAGAAATCCGAATGTCGAAGATCCCGGCGCGCCGGGGACGAAACGAAGAGACCTCACACACTATCCACCATCCGCTACCCACTATCCGCTATCCACTATCCACTATCCACTATATCCACTATCAACTATCCACTGCCCGCTGTCCACTATCAACTATCCGCTGTCCGCTGTCCGCTGTCCACTATCAACTGTCCACTATCAACTATCAACTATTCACTGTCCACTATCCACTGCCTTCGTCTCGTGCTCTACTGTCTCGCGCCAGCGTGCCCCAAAGCTTTGGGGTGACCGTCGTCGGAATCAGGTTCATAAAGGTTTCGGTTTTCGGTTTTCGGTTTTCAGTTTTCGGTGTTCGGTGTTCTCCCCGTCTTCCACCTCCTACTTCTTACTCCTGGCTTCTCGCTCTTCCTTCGCTTCTGGCCTCGCGCCTTCGCCGCTACCTATTGCGGCTCTTCTGCTCTACCGTCTCGCGCCGGAGTCACGATATCAGATCGCCGGCCCGGACGGCAGCGCATCTCGGAGCAGGCTCACCCGCAGGCGTAGAAACGGTAATTCGATGAAGTAGTATGATGCAAATCCTATCGCCATTACGATCGCGAAATTGACGGCGACGTTGGAATTCACCACATGGCGGGGTAGCAGGCGCAACAAAAAAATCTGCTGCCAGAGATAGACGCTGAATGAGATCAGTCCGATCTTCTTAATCCATCCGACATCCAGAATTCGGCCGACGGCCCCTCTGTGATGGGTGACGCAATAGAAGACTACGATCGCGGCTGCAAGTCCGCGAACGGTTGACGCAATTGCCTGGATTATCCGGGGCTCGGCGCCAGCGTTGAGCAACGGTGAGTCGATAATTAACGCGGCCACAGGCAGTGCCAAATGCATGCGGAAACGGAACGCGCGGGAAAGCAGCGATTTGAATTTCGGCGACGACCAGAAAATTGCCGGCAGGCTGCCCATCATCAAAATATCAAACGAGGCCCACCCGAATATATAAGCCATTCGATGCAACGCGCCGTGAGACGGGGTGAGCTCATACCATCGGACGAAGGGACCCAGAACAATTACAACCAGCCCGAAAAGAATGGTCGACCTGCGCGTCGCCAGAACCAGCATAGCCGGCCAAATCAGGTAAAAGTGCTCTTCGGCGCACAAAGACCAAGTGTGGCCTAAATAGTCGCTGCGCGAGCCAAAGAAATACATTCTTGTGAATGTGGCACATTGCAGAATCTCCTTCGGGTTGACGATAACGCGGCCGCAGAGGGTCAGAAGGCCTACCCCAAGAAGGAAAACATAATACGCTGGGAGGATACGAAACGCGCGGCGAACGTAGAAGTGGGTCAAGCGGATTCGCCCCGATCTTCGCTCCTCCCGCAGCAGGAGCGTGGTGATCAAAAATCCGCTGATAATGTAGAATGTGAAGACACCAAGCCCCCCGTCGCCGATCACTCCGACGGCGGCGGTGATCACTCGAGGGTAGGCGCCGCCAGAAAAGGCGTGGAAGACCATGACCATCATAACCGAGACGGCGCGTAGCCCGTCGAGAGATGGAATCCGGGAGCTGCCCGCCAGCGTAGCGTCGCTTGGCTCGGCTTGTCTCGGTTCGGTGGTTGGCCGATGCGTCAGAAGCTGGTTTTCGACGGACAAGCAATTCCTGCCTTTCAGGCTGGGAAAGAGTGAAGGGTGAAGTTCAACCACCCGCTTCGTCTACCGTTCTGCTGCTCCACGGTTTTACTGTCTCGCGGCAGCCAGCGCTTCGCGGTAAACCGCGGCGACCTCCCGGGCAACGGAATTCCAATCGAAACGCTCGGCGGCGTACCGGCGGCACTCCTCGGCGGAGGGAAGCACGCGGCGCCCTGCAAATACATCGCCAAGAAAGGCCGCGATCTGGGGCGCGTCGCCACCCGGCAGGATCAATTCCTGGGACAGTGAGGCGACAACTTCGGGAAGCCCGCCGACGCGCGTCACCACGGCCGGGGTGCCGGCAGCCAGCGACTCGGCGGCCACAAGCCCAAATCCCTCCAGCGACACGCTGGGAAGAATCGTCAGATCGGCCGCACGAAAAGCAAGCGGGAGATCGGAGTCGGAAATGAACCCGGCAAGCCGGACCGAATCTTCGACGCCCGCAGCGGCGATCTGCTGCTGCAGCTCATCGGCCAACGGTCCGGTGCCGCCGATGATTGTCAAGGCGGTCGGAGAGGTCGCCCGGAGCAGGGCGGCGGCTTCAATGAGTTTTTCCAATCCCATCCGACGGACGAGCCGGCGCACGCAGAGAACGATCGGCCGATCGACCGGCCAGCCCGACCGCTGGCGCGCTTCGGCGCGCGACAGATTCGTATTGAATCGTTCGAGATCGACGCCACCGGGGATGACGCGGATGCGATCGCGCTCCACGCCGTAATCCCTGGCGAGCACTTCTCCGAACGCGCGGGAAAGCACGATGCACCGTCGTGCCTGGCAATAGACGGCGCGTTCCATGCGCCGCTTCATCCAAACGGCTACGCGGCCGGCGCCTTCGGCGCGCGATTCGGCGGCCCATGGGCCGTGGAAATGGACGACCAGCGGAGCTTTGCCGAGCGATCGCAAAATCGGCCAGGCGTAGGGAGCGAAGTGGGTGACGACCACGTCGACCGGCCCGCTTGCAATCTCCGCGGCAACGGCGGTGCTCATCGCCCTCCAGCGGTCGCGCATCGGTGCGTTTGTCGGGGCCACGGCGCGGGCGATGTTGCCAGAGTTGACGGCGACGGAATCGGATCCAACGACCAAGCCACGGCAATCGACGCCGGCCGCGGGAAGGCGTTTCACCAGCTCCGCGTAATAGCGGTTGAGGCCCCCGCCGCGCTCGCTGAACCACCCCTCGCCAATCTGCAGGACGGATAGCTTGGGGACTGCCGACGGCGATGCCTGTTCCTCACTGAATGCACCAGGGGCGTGGAGAATGCTTCCCACTGGAATCGACATATCGTGCCATGCAAGGATCCACTGGATCCGGAGCAGCTCGACGTTGGAGATTGCGCGCAGAACTGGTCGTGCCAATCGGGGGCGGGCCGAGCAGGCCGCAGTCGCTGCTGTTCATGTGCTGAGGCTCGCCGGCTTCTCGGCTTCGACAATCAAGGTGTGCGGGAGCTCGGGATGCGACTCCCCCTCCCGGGCAAGCACCGCGTCCGAAATCATGTTCGGGTGGAATGTTTCGGTGCACGGACGGCATACACGCATGTTCACAAAACCTGCGGCTGTCGCAATCTCCTCCAGGTATGAAGGAGTGAGTACCGTCAGATGTTCCCCGCGGCAGAAGATGAAGTTTGCGAAGCGCCCACCAATACTTTCGTGACTGTCGGGGAAATCGCTGAACCATGACCTCTCGTTCTCAAGAAGCATTTTGGCGGCATTTTGCCCATGCGGTCCGCCCACCCGGATTACTCCGCCGGGCTTGAGACACCGAAACATTTCACGGAAATGAAACGGCAGCCTCGCGTCTGGAAGATGTTCGATGACGTGATGGGAATAGAATGCGTCGACGGTTTCGTTTCGGAACGGAAGTGCATTATGCAAATCCGCCCAAACGTCAATCTTCGCTGACACAAAGTTCGCGTCGACGTTTATCCAGCCGTCCAGGTAGTTGAACTTCCCCGGGCCGAGCTGAACCGTTATCGTTCCTGACCGGGGTGAGCGCAGGTGTCGCCAGATGTACCCGTTCCACATCATTGGAACGGCAAGGACACGGTAGAAGGCTACTTTCGCTCCACGCGACACCATCGTACCCATAAACAAATCCTTCTGAGCTGGTTACTTTTGACCGAAGCAGACTGAAGCGAAGATCCCCTCAAGACTATCCAATATATGCGGCAGGGCAAAGTGCGTCTGCGCCGCAGACCGAGCATCGGCCGCACACGCGGCTTTCGACAACGCGACTCTGGAGAGTGCGCGCTTCAGGGCAGCGGCCACCGATTCGATCTCGTAACGCTCGAAAACCTCGGCGGACTGTCCCACGTAATCCCTGGTGCCGTTCGTTGGTCCAATTACAACGGAGACACCGCATGCGAGCGCCTCGGCGACGGTGGAGCCGAAATCTTCTTCTTCGCTGGGCTGCACGACCACGGCAGTACACTGGAGTTTCCCGGGCACCTCGCTGCGGGGCATGCCTGCCGAATACTGCAGTGCGGCGGGGTAACGGAACTCATGGAGCAGCCGTTTGTAACCTGCCGCAAACGGAAAGCCGCCGAATACCTCGACGCGGATGCGAATGCCCTCGTCAAGCAATTGTTCACACGCCCCCAGGAAGAGGTCGAGGCGCTTGCGCGGAACGATCCGTCCGAGCCACAAAATCAGCGGGGGGCTGTTAGATTCCGAATCGGGCAGGGCGGAATCCGCGGGAGCGAATTGATCCAGGTCTAGTGGATAGGGAAGCGAGAAGATCCGGGAGCGCTCTATGTTGTGTGTAACGAGAATCTCGGCGGACATTTTGCTGCCCACGATGACAAAGTCGGAGTTTTTGAATGGCGGTAATCCAACTGTCTGGCGATAGGAGGAGTAGAGCTTCAACTTCACAAATTCCCGGCGACCGCAGAACTGGATAATCTGATCGGCGTGCCGATGCACCGAACGGCAATCTGATCCCGGCGCTCCCTGGACCCAACTGATCACCGGCACGTTCTTCATCCGGCCAAAAGCCCACGTGCCGAGAAACAGTTCGAGGTCGTAATGGCGGGTGCGGTGCCTTTGACGCATCGCATGCATGACTTCCCTCCGATGCGATGGACGCAGAAGCACGCCTATGAGCGTTCTCAACACGCGATTTTCCAGTTTGTTGAGTTTGTCGATCAGTCCCAGCTTCCGCGGGCGGCGCAAATCGATCAGGCAGAGGTTTGGGAAATAGCTAATTTCGTCCGGAAATGCGAAACCGGGGTAACCGAAGAAGTCGATCTCGTATCCCCGTTCAAGGAGCCCTTTCAAAATGAGGAATCCGGCTCCCGATACACTCCCGGAGCTACGCTCGGCATAACCGAAGCATGCGATTCGCGGGCGCTTCGGCCGGTGCGACGACTCGAGGGAATCGCGCACCGTCGAGCCCGAAATGGGTTGGGACCCTGTGACGCTCACGATTGGTGCTCCATCACGGCGGTTCTGTAGAGTTTGATCGTGTTCTCAACCATGGCGCGAGCGCTAAATCTCGCTCGCGCCGTTCGGCACGCGCGCTCGCCCATTTCGCGGCAGAGCGGTCTGTCGGCCCGGAGAGTTTGCAGGTGGGCCGCCAGCGCGGCAGCGTCTTCAAACGGGAAGATGTAGCCGTCCACTCCATGGGTGATCTGGTCGTAGGCTCCTCCGGAGGGGGTGCGCAATGGGACGGTGCCGCAGAGCATCGCCTCGGCAATCACCAAGCCAAACCCTTCGCGCCGGCTGGGAAGCGCGATGACATCCGATGCCCAATAGATGGCCCGCAGATCATCGACGTAGCCGCGCATCTCCACCACTTCTTCGACATTTCGCTGCGCGATCACCGTGCGTATGAGATGGTCGTCGCCGCCGCCGACGAAAAATATCCGCATGCCCCTGGAGTCTGGGTTCAGCTGACGGGCGGCGTCGCATAGCACGTCGTGGCCTTTCACCGGCTCGTATCTTCCAACCAGGGAACAAACGAACTCGGAGTCGCCAACCCCCAGTGCGCGACGAGCCTCACTCCTTTCCCATTCGTTTGGCGGCCGGAAATGGGCGTCATCAACCCCATTGAAGATTCGCGCCACCCGCGATGGGGACATGTGAATTTCCGAAACAAACCAATCGCGAAGTTCGGAACTGATCGCAATCGCCCGATCTGGCAAAACCGTTCGCCGCAAGAGCGGCGCAAGGCATCGGATCGCGGCTCGGGTCAATCCACGGGGACCGGTAGAGCTCGTTCCCGACGGATGAGCGGTGACGACGAGCGGCACATGCACACGAAACCCAGCGAGACGAGCCAGCGGGAGCGAGCTGATCCCATGCAGATGCAACAAATCGATTTTGTGATCGCGAACCGCTCGAGATATTTCCCTTGCGGCTTTGAGGTTGAAAGCCCATGCCCCGTCGACCTCCGGCTTCACCCAAATCTCAGCAAGCGAGGCCAACGCGTCGTGCCGCGCTCGCGTCTTTTCGTCGAAACTGACCGGCCCGGTGATGAGGATGACTTTGATACCGGCTTCCCGCAACCCGCGCATCAACGTCTCGCAATGAGACGCCACTCCGTCGTTGCAGTCCACTCGGCGCAGAAGGAATCCCACGCACCGCACATCCGAGGTGGACGAAGTTAGGGGGGGCATGCCAGCCCTTATGGAGTCACTACCGGTGGGCCGAGCCTTTGGCATTTCGGCGATTCCGCTCATGTGACCGCCGCGGACGGAGCTCGTTTGCGCACTGCGGCGGCTTCGATGAGGGCAAGGTATTGCGCCGCCATCTGACGCCAACCGTACTGTTCCGCCGTTGTCCGCGCGGCGCGGGACGCGCGGGCGCGCTCGTCGTCGTTGCGAACAAATCGATCGATCGCCGCAGCCAGTGCGGGAACATCATCGGGATCTTCCAGAATTGCGCCGCAATCATTTGCCATAATCTCGCATCCGCCGGCCGTTCGCGCCGTGACAACCGGAAGGCCGCTTGCCAGCGCCTCGATCAGCACCAGTGTTCCGGCTTCATAGCGCGAGGGGAAGACGAACAAGTCGCAGGCCTGCATGAACTCGGCCACATCGGTTCGATAGCCCGCGAAATGCACCCGGTCGGCGATTCCCAGGTCCCGGGCCATCTGGGGGAAGGGGCTACGGGAGACTTCGCCGACTACGGCGAGGTGGAGCTCCGGGAGGAGAGCGGTGGCTTTCAGCACCGAATCCAGATTTTTCCGCGGGGTGCGGATGTCGCCGCAGAAGAGGGCCATTGGGCCGTCTTCGGGAAGACCAAGCGAGGAGCGTGCGACGTTCCCGGGGCGAAATTCCTGGAGGTCGACGCCGTTATAGATCAATCCGATTTTGCTC
>Ga0302326_10018820_pt1 | contig 14308 bp, 12 predicted proteins | sample Palsa_T0_3_FD_202264 | JGI IMG/M metagenome (GOLD analysis project Ga0302326, IMG submission 202264) | Peat permafrost microbial communities from Stordalen Mire near Abisko, Sweden - Palsa_T0_3 | ecosystem: Environmental > Terrestrial > Soil > Palsa > Peat permafrost | place: Sweden: Abisko... | reverse complement strand
TTCATCAATCCCGCCCATTGGCGCGCCGACAAGGCGGAGACGCCGCTCGGCGGTCTCATGCCGATGGGCGTCCACGCGATCGACGGCATGATCGATCTGTGCGGACCGATCGACCACGCGTTTGCCCAGACCTTCCGGCGCGCCGCGCCGATCGAGGCCGACGACACCACGTCCATTCTCGTGCGCATGAAAGAGGGCATGTCGGGTTATCTCGGCACCATGACGACGACCGGCCCGGGCTTCAGCTTTCAGGTGTTCGGCTCGAAGGGCTGGTTGCGGCTCGAAGGCCTTACGCATGTGGCCGGCGCTTCCTCGGAAGAGCGGCGCCTGCGGCTGTTCGGCACCTGCAAGTTCCAGCCGGTAAAGGGCGAAGCTAGGGTGTGGGAAGCGGCGACCATGGACATCTCCCGCGTCGCGCTCGAGGCTTTCGCCAAGGCCGCCGCCGGCGGACCGGCTTATCCGATCCCGCTGGATCAGGTCATTCACGGCGTTGCCGCGACCGAGGCCATCATCCGTTCGGCCGCATCCGGCGTGGTTGAGCGTGTCGCTTGATGATGGCGGCGGTCACTGTGTCCGTCATCCTTAGGTGGCCGCGAAGCGGCCCTCGAAGGATGAACGGCCCGGACTGTCGCCCTTCGAGGATCGCTTTGCCCGCACCTCAGGGCGACGGAAACTGAAGAAACATAGGAAAAAGACATGGATCTCGGCAACGGCCTCGGCCATCTGACCTATTCGACGTTGGTGCATCCCGCCGACGACTGGGAGCAGTTGTATCATTCGCTCATCACCTATCTGCCTAAGGTGAAGGCGCGGGTCGCCGGCAATAAATCCTTCGGCGTCTGCATCCGGCTGGCGGCAAAAACGGCGGAGACTCTCGTCAACAGTCCGGCCGAGCGCGACAAGCTGAAGAAATTCCTCAGCGACAACGACATGTACATCTATACGGCCAACGCCTTTGTCTACGGACATTTCAAAGGCGATTTAGTGAAGGAGCAGGTGTACGAGCCGGACTGGCGCGGCGAAGAGCGCACCCAATACACGATCAACGTCGCCGAGGTGCTGGCCGACGTTTGCCCGAAGGGCATCACGCCGTCGATCCAGACCGCGCCGCTCGGGTTCAAGCCGCGCGTCACCGGCAGCGACGTGGTCGCCGCCTACACCGATCACGTGCTGCGTGTGGTCGCGCATCTGATCGAGCTTGAATCGCGCACCGGCAGCGCCGTGCAACTCGCGCTTGAGCCTGAGCCCTACTGCTTCCTCGAAACCACTGACGAGACCATCGCTTATTTCCGCGATCACCTTTATTCCGGCGCCGCGGTGGAGAAGCTCGCCAAGCTGGCGCGCGTGCCGATCACCGAGGCAAACGAGGCGCTGCGCCGCCATCTCGGCATCGTTTACGACATCTGCCATCAGGCGGTTGAATACGAAGATATTACCGCCTCGCTGCAAAAGCTGGTCGATGCCGGTGTGCCGGTATTCAAGCTGCAAGAGGCCGCAGCGCTGCATATCCCGGAAGTGACGCACGGGGCCGTCGACACGCTAAAGCGTTACGCCAAGACGATCTATCTGACGCAGACGCTCGAAAGGAAGAACGGCAAGATCACCAAGTTCCTCAACGTCGACGACGCTATCGCCGCCTTCGAGAAGGATCCTGGCCCACGTGAATGGCGCACTCACATTCACGTGCCGGTGTTCCTTGACGATCTCGGTCAGTTCCGCACCACGCGCTTTGCCATCGAGGATGCGTTGCGCTTCCACAAGCAGAAGCCGCTGACGCGTCAGCTCGAAATCGAGACCTACACCTGGGATATGCTGCCCGACAGCCTGAAGACCGGCGACATCGTTGATTATGTCTGCCGTGAGATCGAATGGGTGCGCGGCCAGCTCGTCTGATTTCCCTGACGGAGAAGCGCCATGAGGGTTGGATTTATCGGGCTGGGCCGCATGGGCGGAGCCATGACGCGGCGCCTGCTGGAAGGCGGGCACGAGGTCGGGGTCTATAACCGCACCGCCGCCAAGACCAAGCCGCTGATCGACGCCGGCGCCAGGGTGACGGCTTCGGTCAAGGCGGCGGCGACTTTCGGCGCCGCGGTCTTCACCATGCTCTCCGACGACGCCGCGGTTCTGGACATTGTCAGCCAGACGGGCGGCATCAGGGAAGCACTGCCGAAGGGCGGAATCCATATCTGCGCCGGGACCCACAGCGTCGCCGCCATCGGCAAGCTCAAGGCCATCCACGCCGAGGCCGGACAGACCCTGATCGCAACGCCGATGCTCGGCCGCCCCGACGTGGTCGCGGCGGGCGACGCCGGCATTGTGGTCGGCGGCGCGCAGGACGCCGTTGCGCGCTGCCGCGATCTGTTCACGGCCATCGCCCCGCGCGTCATCGATGCCGGCGCGGAGCCGGCCGCCGCCGCGGTCATCAAGATCGCCAACAACTTCGTGCTCGGCTGCGCCATCGAAGCTCTGGGCGAGGGTTTTTCGCTGGTGCGCAAATACGGCGTCGCGCCCGAAGTGTTCTATGGCGTGTTGACCGACGGCCTGTTCGCCTGCTGGGCGTACAAGACCTACGGCAAGTTCATCGCCGACGAGCAATACCTGCCGGCCGGCCAGCGCGCCGTGAACGGACTGAAGGACGCCAATCTGGCGCTTGCCGCCGGCGAGGCGATGGGCGTGCCATTACCCAGCGGGAATGTCTGGCGCGATCGTCTGGTCGGCGCCGTCGCCCACGGCGAAGGCGAGCACGACTGGGCGGTGATGGCGAAGGACCAGGCGCGCGCCAGCGGGCTGGTGTAGCGCGTCATTGCCGGACTTGATCCGGCAATCCATGCGGAGCTGCAACTCGGCATAGACCACCGGGTCAAGCCTGGTGGTGACGAGTCTCTACCCCAAGATGACCCGGCGGCGCTCAAGGCCGTCCGGCGGCCAAAGCTTCTTGGAGTCGTGATAGGTGTCGAAGGCGGGGACGCCTTCGGGCAGCGTTATCCACGGAAGCTTGGAGCGGACAAGATGTGCGCGTCCGGCGTCAGGGCCGCTGGATCGTCGAGCGTGCCGACGCGGACGAAGCGCAATTTTTCGACGCCGCCAAAGACGCTCCAGATCGCCGTTTTGCAGGCTGCGCAGCGGTAGATTTTGTGCGGCCGGCCGCTGTCAGTCGGGACCGCGACCGCTTCGGGATCGCCGGAGAGCAGCGCCAGCCGGTCGGGCTCGATCGCGTTGAGCACGAAGGCGCTGCCGGTTTGCCGCTGGCAATCGCGGCAGTGGCAGCAATTCACGAACATCGGCGGCGAAGCGAGCCGATAGCGCAATGCGCCGCAGGCGCAGCCGCCTTCCACATTACCGGCCACCAGATTATCGGCCATGCCGGTTGTCTCGCATCGGTGTCGCGCGCTCAGGCAAACAGCGCCTTGTGATCCTCGACGAACTGTTTGGTCGTGATCGGCGCGCGCTTGACGATGTCGCGGATCGGCGCGGTGTTTTCCTTGGAGAAAGCGCCGTCGGCGGCGATCTTGGCGATCGTGCCCATGTGGGTGACCAGCCAGTCCGGCATGCCGCGCGTCTTCATGCCTTCCATGGCCTGCGCCGGCGTGATGCCGGCATAGCTGATCTCGCGGCCCAGAACCTGCGAGAACACGTCGGCGAACGCGGCGTAGCTGGTCAGCGCCCCGGTGAATTCGTAGGTCTTGCCGGCATGCGGCGCCGGATCGACGAGGATGCGGGCGCCGACCGCGCCGGTGTCGCGCACGTCGATCAGTGCGACCGGAAGGTCCGGCGCGAACGCCAGGACGAATTTGCTGTCGGTCTTGATCGAGGCCGCCTGCCCCAGCACATTCTGCATGAACAGGCCCGGCCGCAGGATCACCCAGCCGATGCCGCTGCCGCGCAGCCGGTCCTCGACCGCATGGTGACCGCGGCCGACCACCGAATCCGAACCGGGGTGGACCAGGGCGCGGCCGCCGCCGACCCGCACCAGATATTTGGCGCCGGCCTTGAGGGCTGCGTCGAGGATCGTGTTTTGCTGTTCGGCCATTTGCGGGTTATGGCCGGTGACGACGAAGACGCTGGTTACGCCCTGCAGGGCCTTTTCCAGCGCCGGGCCGTCGGTCAATTCGGCGATCGCCGTTTTGGCGTCGGCGCCCAGAACCTCGCGCGCCTTCTCGGCATTGCGCACGACGCATATTGGGTTCTGGCCCAACGCTCGAAGTTCCTTGACCACCGCCCGGCCGGTATTTCCGGTCGCCCCGACTACAGCAATCATCGCTTCCATCCCTGCTTGCAAAATTCTGTTTCGGCGCAAGCCCTATCAGCTTTTCCGTGCGCTTGAAAATCCCCGTTTGCGCCGCCCGCGCCATACGGTAATTGTCTTGAATTGTCTTGGGCGCCGGCGTTCCGGTGAACGCCACCTTGGTCTGTGCCCGCAAAAAATAACGAGGAATGCCCGATGAAATACAACCGCCCGCAAGCGACCGCCTCCTGGGGCATGATGGCCAAGGACTGGGAGCGGGGCATCGACTACGCCCGCTTGCACAAAGAGCGCGTCGCGCGGGCGAAGGAAGCGATCCGCCACGCCGGCCTCGGCGCCGTGCTCGCCTTTAACTTCGACAACATTCGCTACATCACCGGCACCCATATCGGCGAGTGGGCGCGCGACAAATTCATGCGTTACGCGCTGTGTCCGGTGGTCGGCGAGCCGATGCTGTGGGACCCGGCGCCGCCGGCCAAGCGCATCTCCTCGCCGTGGATCGCCGACAATGTCGCGGCGCCGATCTCGACCATGCAGGGCGGCTTGCCGCTGCAACTCAACATCCAGGGCGACTTCGCCAAGCAGATCAAGAAAGTCCTGGTCAAGCTCGGCATCGACAAGGAGCCGATCGGCATCGACCTGATGGAGCTGCCGATGCTGCGCGCGCTCGAGAAGGAAGGCATCGAGGTGGTCGACGGCCAGCAGGCGATGCTCGACGCCCGCGAGGTGAAGACCCCCGACGAGATCGAGCTCCTGAAAATGGCCTGCGCCATGGTCGACGCCACTTACGTCGACATCGCCCGCGCCATCCGGCCCGGCACCCGCGAGAACGAACTGGTCGCGATCGCCAACGACCGGCTGTTCCGCATGGGCTCGGAGCGGGTCGAGTGCGTCAACTCGGTGTCGGGCCAGCGCGGCCGGCCGCATTCGCACACCTTCTCCGACCGCATGATCCAGCCGGGCGACATGGTGTTCCTCGACATCATGCATTCGTTCAACGGCTACCGCACCTGTTATTACCGCACCTTCATCTGCGGCGAGCCGAACAAATATCAGATCGACGCCTACGAGACCGCGTCGAAATGGATTTCCGCCTCGATCGACATGATCCGCCCCGGCATCACGCCGGACCAGGTGGCGCAGGTGTGGCCCGACGCGCAGGAATTCGGCTATCGCGACGAAGCCGAGGCGTTCCTCCTGCAATACGGCCACGGCGTCGGCCTGTCGCTGTGGGAGCGGCCGATCATCTCCAAGCGCTATACCGGCCAGAACACACCCCTCAAGGAAGGCATGGTGTTCGCGCTGGAAACCTGGAAGGGCGCCGAGGACGGCTCCGGCGCCGCGCGCATCGAAGAAGAAGTCGTGGTCACCAAGGACGGCTGCGAGATCATCACCAATTTCCCGTCCAACCGCCTGATCTCCTGCGGCCTGCCGGGCTGCGAGGTGTTTTGATCTTTGATCCGCCTGGGACGCAGCGAACTCGACCGATGAAAACGTCCTGCGCCTTTGTGCTGGCCGCTGCGATCGGTTTTGCAAGCGTCGCCGATGCTTCTCCATCCAGCATGCAGGATGTGCTGCGGATTGACTATACGCCGTCGCCGTCCTGTTCCGTAACCGCCTGCTTCACCGGCCGCGGATCGCCGCCATCCGCGCGCATCAGGGTTGCGGACGATTACTGCACTACGCGCTGCTACCAGCAGTTCAAATATTGCCAATACCGGCGCGAGTCGTTTGACGATTGCGGCGACCGGCTCAAGACTTGCCTGGCAAGGTGTTGATCGCGCGTTGTTGGACGGCTTCGCGCTCCGCAAACAAGTTTGCTCTGCATCGGAGCCGAAAGGCATGAGAGCGTATTTGGCACTGTTCGTCCTGCTGGCCGCTTCCGCCGGCTGCCTTGCCGGGGAAATTCGCAAGGGCGCCACCATGCAGGTGAAGCCCAATTCGATCTGGTTTGAGGAAACGGCCGATCTGACGCATTGGCAGCTTTTGAAGAAAAGCGGCGATGCCGCGGCGCTGGCGTCTTTTCTGGACGACAAGCTTCATGCGAGAGACGCCTGGCAGTTCATCAAGCCGCTCACGGTGAAAGTCCTCAAGTTTGCGCCGGAGACAAACCAGGTCACTGTGGAAATGAAGACCGAAGGCCGGTTCGCCGGCACCACCTGGGTGCTGGAGGCTGATGCCCTCGTGCGCTAGCCGCTGGGCCGTTTTCCGTCACCCTAAGGACCGCGCCGACAAGGCGGCGTGCCTCGAAGGGCGACGAAGCAGGTGTGACCATGTCCACGAGACCGACCTATCCCGCGGAATCCCGCGCATCGAACGGCATATTCTTCAGGGTCGTCGGCGAGGGCGAACCCCTCCTTCTGCTGCACGGGCTCATGGTCTCCGGCGCAATGTTCGATCCCCTGGTCCCGCTCCTGCAAGACGGGTTTCGCGTGCTGATCCCCGACCTTCGCGGCCACGGCAACAGCGGCGTGCTCTCCGGCCCGTACGACGTCCCGGCGCTCGCGGCCGACCTCGACGTCGTCGTGGCGGAAGCGGGATTCGAGAGTTGCGCGGTTTTGGGATACTCGCATGGCGGTGCCGTCGCCCAGCAGTTCGCGCATGTGAAACCCGCACGGGTGCGCGGAATGATGCTGGCCTGCACCTACGCCTGCAACGTCGGAGCGCTCAGGGAGCGCATCGAGGCCGGCGTGTTGATGTCGCTCGTTGCGCTGTTCGGTCCACGGACGATCGCCAATCTGGTGGTGCGGCCGTCGAAGCCTGATCGAACCGGCGCCATCGGGCTCACCAGCGAGCAGGCGGAATGGCTGCGCGCGCTGATGGCGGCGAATCGCTCCGGTCCCATGCGCGGCGCGGTGCGCGGGCTGATAACGTTCGACAGCCGCCCGTGGCTCAAGGAGATCAAGGTGCCAACGATTGTCGTTGGCGGCACGCACGATAGCGGCGTGCCGCAATATCATTTCGATACGCTTGTGAACGGGATTCCCGGCGCTCGTGGCCGGTTGATCGAGCGGGCGGGACACACATTGATCTGGACTCATACGCGCGAGCTTGCCGAGATTATTCGCGCGCAGTGGCTGGTCCACGATGCTGTTATTCCGTCACCCTGAGATGCACGCCGACAAGTCGGCATGCCTCGAAGGGCGACGGCCCGGGCAGCGTCGGCGCCTCGGCCGATTCATCCTTCGAGACGCGCCTTTGGCGCGCACCTCTGGATGATGGGTCGGGGTTCGCGCCGCCTCGTCATTGCGAGGAGCCAACGGGTCCGGCCCGAAGTGGCCGGCCCGGTGACAAGCTCCGCGACGAAGCAATCCACCGCTTTGCGCCCGCACTGGATTGCTTCGCTTCGCTCGCAATGACGAGCGCAGCCGCTTATATTTGGCGCCATGCCCCACACGCCCGTCACCATCCTCACCGGCTTTCTCGGCAGCGGCAAGACGACGCTGCTCAATCGGGCTTTGCGCGATCCGGCGATGGCGAACACCGCCGTGGTTATCAACGAATTCGGCGAAGTCGGGCTCGATCACCTGCTCGCCGCGCGCAGCGACGACACCATCATGGTGCTGGAGAACGGCTGCCTGTGCTGCACCGTGTTTGGCGACCTCGTCACCACGCTCAACAATCTTTATCACGCCCGCGAGGCCAACGAGATTCCGCGCTTCGATCATGTCGTCATCGAAACGTCGGGCCTCGCCGATCCGTCGCCGCTGATCCAGGCGTTTTTGTCCGATCCGGTGCTGGCCGGGCTCTATCGCATCGGCACGGTGGTCGCGACCGTCGACGCGGTGAACGGCCCCGGCACGCTCGACAACCACATCGAATCGGTGCGCCAGATCGCGCTGGCCGACGAAATCCTGATCACCAAGCTCGATATGATCGAGCCGGCAAAGGCCAAAGCCGCCGAGGCGTCGCTCACCGCGCGGCTTCGCCGGCTCAACCCCGCGGCAAAGATTTCGCGGATCGACGATCCGGCCTTTGCTGTCGGCACGTTGCTCCGCGCCGAAGGCCTCGATCCGGCCGACACCAGGGCCGATGCGCGCGCGTGGCTCAACGCTGCCGCCTATGCGCCGCCCGACGAACATCACCACGAACATGCCGGCCACGCCGGCCATGATCACGATGACCACGATCATCATCACCTGCACGACCGCGATATTGCCTCGTTCTGTTTCGTGCGCGAGACGCCGATCGCGCGCGAGGCACTCCGCTTGCTGCTCGATGCGCTACAGCAAAATCTCGGACCGAATCTGTTGCGGGTGAAGGGCATCGTGAATATCGCCGAGGAGCCCGGCCGGCCGGCCGTGATCCAGGGCGCGCAGCACCTCCTGCACAATCTTTCGTGGCTCGAGCGCTGGCCCGACGCGGATCACCGCAGCAAGATCGTGTTCATCACACAGGGCTTCGATCGCGCCGAGGTCGAGGATATGATCGCTCTGCTCGACCGGGTGGCGACGCGCACGGCGGCGGCGCGTGCCCGCGCGCAGAGCGCGCGCTGAGCGGTTCGAACAACAATACGCCCGCACGAACGAACAAAAATCGGGCGTCTATCGGGGGGATGAGATGCCGGAAGCGGGCTACGACTACATTATTGTCGGTTCAGGCTCGGCGGGCTCGGTGCTGGCCAACCGGCTTTCGGTGAAGCCCGAAGCCAGGGTGCTGGTGCTTGAAGCAGGCGGTTCCGACTACTCGTTTTTTGTGCGCATGCCGGCCGGCATCGCCAGTCTGTCGGGGCCACGGTTCAACTGGGGTTTCGAGACCGCGCCGCAGCCGGCGCTGAACAACAGGCGAATGTACTGGCCGCGCGGCCGGCTTGTCGGCGGCTCGAGCTCGGTCAACGCCATGGTTTATATGCGCGGCCAGCCGGCCGATTACGACCACTGGCGCCAGCTCGGCAATGCCGGCTGGAGCTATGCCGATGTCCTGCCGCCGTTCAAGAAAGCCGAGCGGAACGAGCGCCTGCACGACGAATTTCACGGCCAGGACGGGCCGCTCAATGTCGCCGAGCGGCCGTATACCAATCCGCTAAGCCACGTTTTCGTCGAGGCGGCCCAGCAGGCCGGCCTGCCGTTCAATCCCGATTTCAACGGCGTGGCGCAGCTCGGCTGCGGTCTCTTCCAGGTGACGCAGAAAAACGGCGCGCGCTGGAGCGCGGCTTCGGCCTATCTGCATCCGGCGGCGGCGCGGGAAAACCTCACCATCCTGACCAAAGCGCAGGTCACCCGCATTCTGATCCACAAGGGTCGCGCGGTTGGCGTCGAATATGTGCGCGGCGGCAAGCAGCATACGGTTCGCGCCGGGCAGGAGGTTTTGCTCGCCGGGGGCGCCATCAACTCGCCGCAGCTCCTGCTCCTCTCCGGCGTCGGCCCGGCGGAGGAATTGCGCACGCTCGCGTGCGCGTCGCGCTCGACCTTCCCGGGGTCGGCAAGAATTTGCAGGATCACCTCAATGTCAACATCGTCCGTCGCGCGACACGCCCGGTTACACTCGACAGCAAGAGCCGCGGCCTCGCGCCGCTCGCCGTGGCCCTGCAATTCCTGCTGTTCCGGACCGGACCGGGCACCAGCAACGTCGCCGAGGCCGGCGCGTTCGCGATGAGCAATCCCGGCGCAGCGACACCCGACATCCAGTACCACTTCATTCCGGCGCAGGTGGTCGATCACGCCCGCACCCGCCTCGACGGCGACGGCGTCACCTTGCATGCCTGCTGTCTGCGGCCGCAAAGCCGCGGCGAAATCCGTCTGGCCTCGACCGACCCGCTGCAGCCGCCGGTTATGGATCCAAATTATCTCGCGACCGACCACGATCTGAAAATCCTGATCGACGGGATCAGGCGGGGTCGCGAAATTCTGGCGGCGCCGGCGTTCAAGCCCTGGCTCGCCGAGGAAAGGCTTCCCGGCGCGGCGATGCAGTCTGACGCCGCCCAGGAGGAGTTCGTCCGCGCCGCCGCGGAGACCGAATATCATCCGGCCGGCACCTGCAAGATGGGAAGCGATCCGATGGCTGTAGTCGACGACCGGCTGCGTGTGCGCGGCATCGAGCGCTTGCGGGTGATCGACGCCTCGATCATGCCGACGCTCGTCAGCGGCAACACCAACGCGCCGACGATCATGATCGCCGAAAAAGCCGCGGCGATGATGCTGTCCGCAACGCCGCTAAATTGACAAGCAACAGTTTCTCCCGGATTATTATTGTTGAGCAGAAGTTACCGATCTCGCGGCCGGGAAAGCCAGGGAGAGAGCAGATGACGAGCGGATTGCGTTGGCAACGTGCGGCCCGTTTGACCATGGTCGGCGCCCTCCTTGCATTGTGCGGGTCGGTTTCGGCCTTCGCCGCCGATCCGATCAAGATCGGGCAGATTGCGGCCCTGTCGGGCGCGTCGGCGCAATCCGGTGAGGCGATCACCCGCGGGCTGACGCTGGCGATCGACGAGATCAACGCCAAGGGTGGTCTTCTCGGCGGCCGCATGCTGGTCCTTGTGCAACGCGACGACGAGTCGAGCCCGCCCAAGGGACTGATCGCTGCCCGCGAACTGATCGCAGAGGACGTCGCGGCAGTCTTTGGCGGCATCGACACGCCGGTCTCGCTGGCGATGGTGCCGGTGCTGAACAAGGAGAAGCGGATCTATATGGGCGTGTGGGCGGCCGGCACCGCGATCACGCGCAGTGGCGCCGTTCCCAATTATGCCTTCCGTGTGTCTGCGGTCGATGCTCTGGTCGATGTCAGGCTGCTCAAATTCGCCCACCAGAAATTCGGCGCGAAAAAAGCCGGCCTGATGCTCATCAACAATCCGTGGGGGCAGGGCAATGAGAAGGGTCTTCAGGCCGCCAGCAAGGCCGATCCGTCGGTCGAGATCGCCGGGGTCGAGAAATTCGAAAACAACGACGTCGACATGGTGCCGCAACTGACGAGGCTCAAGGAAGCCGGCGCCGACAGCATCATCCTTGTTGTCAATACGCCGCCCGGCGCGCAGGTCATGAAGTCGCGCGAGCGCATGGGATGGATGGTTCCCGTGGTGTCGCACTGGGGCATTTCCGGCGGCCGCTTTCCAGAACTGGCCGGACCGACCGCCGGCGACGCTGATTTCATCCAGACCTACAGCTTCTTCGGCAAGCAGGGGCCGGTCGGCCAGCGCGTGCTCGCGGCGCTCGAAAAGAAGTACTCGCAGATCAAGGGGCCGGAAGACGTGTTTGCGCCGGTCGGAACGGCAAATGCCTACGATGCAATGAATCTTCTGGCGCTCGGCATCGCACAGGCGGGTTCGACCGATGCGGACGCGATACGCACCGCGCTGGAAGACTTGAAGGTTCCGTATGAGGGGCTGATCAAGACCTATACGAAGCCGTTCACACCCGACAATCACGACGCGCTCGGGCCGGACGACTACGTCATGGTACACTACGAGGGCGACAAGATCGTCCCGGTGAATTGAGAGAACGCGCGTCGGGCGTGAAGTTCTGCGCCCGGTGCACACCATGAGCGGGTATGCGGCGGAGCGCTGCGACCCGCGGCGCGGCGCGACCGCAGGCCACCGCCAGTCACCGCCATGCTGATTGCAACCGCGATCATCTCTGGGCTCGGCCTCGGCAGCATGTACGGGCTTCTGGCGCTGGGGTTTCACGTAACGCACGCCGTATCGCGAACCGTGAATTTCGCCCAGGGCAGCACCATGATGCTGGGCGCGGTGCTGTGCTTCACGTTCTGGGTCACGTTCCGATGGCCGCTGCCGCTGGCCGTTCTGGTCGCGCTCGCGGGTTGCGCGTTGTGGGGCGTTGTGGTCGAGCGCGTTGCGGTGCGTCCGTTCGTCGACCGCGGCTCAAACTCCTGGCTGATTGCGACCGTCGCGCTCGGCATCGTGCTCGAAAACGTCGTGCTGTTCACGTTCGGCAAGGACCCGCGCGGCATGCCGCCCGGGTTCCTGACCACTGGCGCCATCTCCATCGCCGGCGTCAGGACCCAATATCTTCAGATTCTCGTTCCGGTGGTCGGTCTCGCGCTGGCCGCGGGTCTGCAAGTGTTGTTCGCAACGTCACGGCACGGCAAGGCGTTGCTCGCGGTGGTCCAGAACCGGGATGCGGCGCGCCTCATGGGCATCCGTGTCGAGCGCGTGGTCGAGATCGCGTTTGCGCTGTCGGGCCTGCTTGCCGGCATCGCCGGAATTCTGGTCGCACCGCTGTTCACGATTTCCTCGACCATGGGCACGCTGTTCGGCATCAAGGCCTTCGCCGTCGCCATTCTCGGCGGCATCGAAAGCGCCTGGGGTGTGGTGCTTGCCGGCCTGATTTATGGGGTCGTCGAGGCGCTCATCACCGCGCTGCTCGGTTCGACGTACACGCAAATCGTCACTTTCGCGCTTGTGATCCTCGCGCTGGCGGTGCGGCCGAACGGCCTGTTCGGCCGCGCCGCGTTGAGGAAAGTATGAGCTGGGCAAAGGCCACGGCCGCCGCCATCGCGATTGCCGCCGTGTGCTTTCTGATCGCGCGCGGCAATACCTATCAGGTTTTCATCATTGTTACGGTCGGCGTCACCGCGATCGTCGGGACCGGCCTCAACGTGTTGTTGGGGCTCAACGGCCAGATTTCGCTCGGGCATGTGGCGTTCTACGCCATCGGCGCCTACGCGGTCGGCATTCTCACCACCAACTATGAATGGTCGTTTTGGCCGGCGCTTGCCGTCGCCGGAATCGTTTCCGGTTTGGCCGGTACGCTTCTTGCGATCCCGGCTTTGCGCGTCCGCGGTCCCTACCTCGCCATGGTGACGATCGCATTCGCTTTCGTTGTCGAACAGGGCGCGGCCGAATGGCAGGGCCTGACTGGCGGCTGGAACGGCTTGTCCGGGATACCCGGTCCTGCCGTGTCCGGCACCGAGATCGGCGAGAAGGGCATCGCGTTCCTGACCGTAGCGCTCACCGTTCTGGCCACCGCCGCTTTCACGCGGCTGAGCAACAGTCCGTGGGGGAAGGCGATGCGCGCCGTGCGGGACTCGGAGACCGCAAGCATATCGATCGGACTTGATCCGACATTGATCCGCACCGCCGCCTTCGGCATCTCGGCGGTGGCTGCGGGCATTGCCGGCGGCGTCTATGCCTCGATCAGTAATTTCATCAGTCCGGAATCGTTTCCGTTCTTCCAGTCGATCCTGTTTCTTCTCGTCGTCATGCTCGGCGGCACCGATCGGGTCCTAGGCCCTCTCGTCGGCGCCTGCGTCGTCGTGCTGCTGCCGGAACTGCTGGCGACGCTCGGCCAATACCGGTTGTTGTTCGTCGGCGTGCTGATGCTGGCCGTGCTGCGTCTCGCACCCACCGGTCTTGTCGGGCTCATCGCCGGCATATTCCCCAATGCAATGCGGGGAACGATGCCACAAGGTCGTTTCGACATCAGCCGCTTCCTTGCCTCCGGCGCAGCCGATCAAATCCTTTTGGTCCGCGATCTGACGGTGAGTTTCGGCGGCGTACGGGCGGTCAGGGGTCTTAGTTTTGACGCGCAGCCAGGCGCGATCACCAGCATTATCGGGCCGAACGGCGCGGGCAAAAGCACGGCGCTCAACGCGATCTGCGGCTTTTATCGGCCCGATGCGGGAGTTGTGAAACTCGGCGATCGTAGTGTCTCGGATCTGCGCGCTCATCAGATCCCGCGAGCAGGGGTCGCACGGACCTATCAAACCAGCCAATTGTTCGAATCGTTGTCGGTCATCGACAACATCTTGATCGCGCTACGGCGAGGCAGGCTCGGCGCCCATTTGCTGTTCGGATCGACACGGGATCGCGAGAGCTCCGAGATTGCCGAAAGTCTGCTCGCCTATGTCGGCTACGGCGGAACTCTCGAACGGTCCGCCGGCGCGCTGTCGCACGTCGACCGGCGGCTGGTCGAAATTGCCCGCGCGCTGGCGCTACGACCGAGCGTACTGGCGCTCGACGAGCCGGCAGCGGGATTGAACGCGGAAGATAGTGCGGCGATCGGCGCCTTGTTGCGCAAGCTCGCCGCCAACGGCATCGCGGTGATTTTGGTCGAGCACGACATGGATTTGGTGATGGGGGTTTCGAACCATGTCGTGGTGCTCGACGCCGGC
>Ga0302326_10018819_pt1 | contig 14309 bp, 15 predicted proteins | sample Palsa_T0_3_FD_202264 | JGI IMG/M metagenome (GOLD analysis project Ga0302326, IMG submission 202264) | Peat permafrost microbial communities from Stordalen Mire near Abisko, Sweden - Palsa_T0_3 | ecosystem: Environmental > Terrestrial > Soil > Palsa > Peat permafrost | place: Sweden: Abisko... | reverse complement strand
CGGTTGTACATACTGGACATGGAAGAGAAGAAGGTATTGGTCAATACTTATGTGGCGCATGGACATAATTCGGGCGGGGAGTTTGCCCGGACATTCTCTAACAATTCTTCTTCTCATAAGAGCAGCCTGGGGTTTTATGTGACGCAGGATACTTATTACGGAAGTAATGGGCTGTCGCTGAAGATCCGGGGGATGGAAAGAGGTTTCAATGACAAGGCCAATGGCCGGGGTATTGTGGTGCATGGATCGGAGTATGTCGGGCCCGATTTTCTGCAAATGAATCAGTTCTGTGGAAGAAGTTATGGTTGTCCCGCCGTTCCGGCCGATGAATCCGAGACGATTATTGATTTGATTAAGGAAGGAACCTGCTTGTTCATATATCACCCAACTATAAAATACCTAAGCCGATCGAAGATACTTAACTACTAGCATGGACTGACACTTCAGATGGTTTGAAGGTGAAAAAGCTCAATTTAGGTTCGTACCCTATGATTGGGCTTTTCTTTTTGTATTAGGGGCTTGGCTTTAATGCTCTTACCTATGATTGGGCTTTTCTTTTTTGTTTAATCCTTAAGATCGGCTTTTACCGCCTTTACAAAGGCGAGGGTAACGTTGGCCAGGGAAGCGATCTTTTTGATGGGGAAACCTTCTTTCAACAGGTTACTGACAAAGAGGCGGTTGCTCTCTTCCTTTCCTTTTTCTATGCCCTTTTCCAGCCCCTCCGCAAGCCCTTCCGCAAGCCCTTCTTCTTTTGCGACCATTTTTATATATTCCTCGATACCCATAACATTGCTTTTATCTTGTGACTGAATTCTCTCTTTAAAGTTACGATTCATTTCCGGGTCCTCAAAGAGGACATAATTTTCCAAAAATTTTAAAATAGCCAATATCTTCCGCCTTGGGAACCCTTTCAGGAATAATTTCTTGGCAATCAATATCTTTCGTTCCAGCAGATCAGGCTCAGGGATCTTTCCTTCTAATAGCGATGTTCTTGCAGCAAGGATCACGTGTGCAAAGGGATTGTCGCTTTGCTCCAATTCTTCATCGGTAAAATCCAGGATAGAAATCGTAGGGTATGTATACAGCAGCCGCGTGTTGCAATAAACATATTCAAACCGGCCCGGCATTTTCTTCCCATCGCTACCTGTAAAGATGGCCACGGCCGATACGGGCTTTCGATAGCGGTCCCATATTCGGTAGAAGTACCTGACCATCCGCTCTGCAAATAACGGCCGATCTTTTTTCTTCGTGTCGCCCTGGATCTCAATGTGACAAAGTATACAGTCTTCTTCCCCATCCCTGCGGAATACCTTCACCAGTTTGTCGGCAAAGCGGGTAGCCGATCCTTTACCCGGCTCGGGATAAAGTTCAGCTAATTCCTTATCCAGAAATTCGAAACCACGCTCCATATCATAGACCTGGTCGGCATCGGGAAAAATGAAACGTAACAGGTCATCGAACACTTCTTCCAGGACCACTTTCCACAAAATATCATTCTTTCGGTGGTCGGGTGGCCGGGAACGCGTGCGGGTTTTAGGTTGGTTACATTTCTCAGGTTGATTCAATCGCTTCACAGGTAAAAGTTGAAGCGATCGGGGAAACGTGCAAAGGATTGCACAAAGTTATGTCATCAATAATACCGTCAAAAAAAACTTCTGCGCGGTCTTCAGACAGCGGGCGGAGGCGGGATGTTCGGCGAGCTTCGGTCCTCCGTACGGATTAAAACTGCCAGGCGACCCACTGGGACAGCAGGCCGATAAAGAGGCCGAACCAGATCTGGAAAACGGAATGATCGGAGACGATGAGGCGCGCTGTACAAACCAGCCCTGTCGCGAGGAGAGCGATGGAGAGGTAGAAGCCGGAAGCATAGTCGTCGGAAAAGGTGAACAGGAAAAAGAACATGAGCGCGCTGCCCATAGCGATAGCATGCATGCTGATCTTGAACCAGATATTGCAAAACCAGGCGCCGCAGATCGCCAGGAAAGACCCCAGCAGGAAATGGATGGCCGTCTCGGGGATATCGGCCAGGTTCTTGAAGACATTCCAGGTCCACCAGTAAAAGATCATAGCGATGAGGTAGGGAATGATCCTTTCCTTTTCCGTACGGAGGAAAATGGATTGAATGAACTTCAGCCGCCACAACAGAAAGACGGCAAAAGCCGGCAGAAAGACATTACAGAGCACGATATTGAGGAACCGGAACATCTTCAACTGCCCATCGAAATCGGCAAACGCGACAGGATGCACGAAGATCAGGAAGGCCATCACATAGCTGCTGATAAAGAGCGGATGAAATATATAGGATAAAAAGTTCGCCCAAAAGCGTGTTACTACTGTCATGATTTTGCTTTTAAAAGAGTGCTGGCGGCCCGGGTTACTACAATTCCTTCCGAAGCCGGGCAACGGGGATATTCAATTGTTCGCGGTACTTGGCTACAGTCCGCCTGGCGATATTATATCCTTTCTCCTGCAGTAGTTCCGTCAGCTTCTCATCACTGAGCGGTTTTTTCTTGCTTTCTCCTTCGATGAGGTCACTGAGGATCTTTTTTACTTCCCGGGTAGATACTTCCTCGCCGCTGTCAGTGCTGAGCGATTCACTGAAGAAGAACTTGAGCCGGTAAGTCCCGAATTCCGTCTGAACGAATTTACTATTGGCGACCCGGCTGACCGTGGAAATATCCAGGGCAGTCCTTTCGGCGATATCCTTGAGGATCATGGGGCGCAATGTCGTCTCATCCCCCGTCAGGAAGAAGTCATGCTGGTAATCCATGATCGTATGCATGGTATTGTACAGGGTCTGCTGCCGCTGCTTGATCGCATCGATGAACCATTTGGCCGCATCGATCTTTTGCTTGATGAAGAGCACGGCCTCTTTCTGGCGTTTGTCTTTCTTGCTGCCGCGGTCATATTCCTTCAGCATTTCCTTATACCCTTCACTGATCCGCAGATCGGGTGCATTCTTGGAATTCAGCGACAGATCGAGCTTGCCACCGGTGTTGGAAATGAAAAAGTCGGGAATGACATAGCTCTCCGCCTTATTGACCTCGCTGACATCGCCGCCGGGTTTGGGGTTCAGCTTGATGATCTGGTTGATCACGTCCTTCAGCTGATCGTCAGTCAGGTTGAGCCCCCGCTGGATCTTATCGTAATGCTTCTTAGTGAACTCGTCGAAGTAATTGGAGAGTACGTCGATAGCACAATCCACATCCTTGCTACCGTTCTTCTTGCGGTTCAGCTGGATGAGCAGGCATTCCTGCAGTTCCCGGGCCGCCACGCCGGGAGGGTCGAACTGCTGGATCTTCTTGATCAGCATTTCTATTTCCTCTTCGGAGGTCTCGATGTTCTGACGGAAAGCCAGGTCATCGGCGATGGAAGCGGTCTCCCGTCTCAAGTAGCCGTCATCGTCGATGCTGCCGATGATCTGCTCGGCGATCCTGCGGGTGCGGTCATCTATCACCAACATGCCCAACTGATCGAGGAGCACCTCGTGAAAAGAGGTCTCTACTTTATGCGGCATGACCCTGTCCTCATCCGCATCGGGATAGTTGTCATCCCGCAACTTGTAATCGGCGACGTCGTCGTCATATTCGTTGACATATTCGCTGATATCGATATTTTCATATTCGTCCTCACTTCCATCCTTCTCTTCATATTCTTCCGTGTTCTCGAATTCGTCTTTTACTTCCTCACCCGACCCGTCTTCGTGATCCTCCGTCACTTCCAGCGCCGGGTTCTCCTCCAACTCCTCCTTGATCCTCTCTTCCAGGTTAGCCGTCGGCACCTGCAGCAACTTCATAAGCTGAATTTGCTGCGGGGACAGTTTTTGGAGTAATTTTTGCTGTAATGATTGACTTAACGACATGTATATCAGGGGTTTTACTCGACCGCTTTTTTGCTTAATCCAAAAAGGAGAGGCCGCGAACCACAAAAATCAGGCCGTAAATCTACACAAAAAAGGAAGGATACCGCGTGCAACGAAAAAAAACTTTTCTTGTTGTTTGTATTGCAATAATTACCAATCATTTGTGGGCACAGGCCCCCGCCGGTGGATTGTGGAAAAAGACAGGCCTGACCTTGACGCCGATCGCCAGTGACATTCAGCTAACGGGTTTGCGGGTGGATCTTCCGTCAACAGGCTTAAGGCTACCAGAGAACGGCGTAGGGCTGTCGGAAAAGGCACCGGAAAAGACGTCACTCCCACCCTTCAGGATCGGCGGCGGCGGCGACGATTATGTCAGTCACCTCGGCTTCTTTTGCAAGCGCGAGCTGGAATTCGAGAAAACAACCCGCATCCCCCTGCGGTTCAGGCTGGGCTCCCTGGAGGAGTGTAACCGGCTCGAAGGAAAATAGTGCCCCTAGACGTGGGCCTTCTCTTTACTCAGCACTTTCTTAATGGCTGCAACAATCTTCTCCCCTTTCTCCTGCGTCTGTTCTTCGGTCCAAAGTAACCCAATCACAGTGGAGATACAACGGCTCATGATGCGGTCGCTGGCGGAAAAGTCGGCCTTGTCGAGAGACAGCAGCGCCTTCTGCTGCGGGTCGGTGAGCTTGCCAAGGGCTATTGCGTTTTTAAGGTGGTCCCACTTGCGGATATAATGCCAGTTGTGTTCATACCAGTACATATTACCGGCCAGGATGCCTTGCTGGCGTAGTTCAGCGAGGAGGGCACGAGTGGCCGCTTCCGTGGGCAGGAACCAGTCGAGGAAGGTGCAGATATTGCCCCCCGGGTCGAGGATAGTGCGGAAGGTGACTTCCGGAAGGGTGGAGAGGATCGATTTGAGTTGTTGATAGTTCTTCTTCTGGATCGCCAGGAACTGGTCCAGCTTCCGGACCTGGGCGAGACCGATGGCGGAGTGAAGTTCGGAGATGCGGTAGTTATACCCGATAAAAGGATGAAGGTCGGCCCCGCGGTCGACCCCTTTATGGTCGTGACCATGGTCAGAGTAGCCGTCGAGCTTAGTATAGACCTCTTCGCTGTTGGTGACAACAGCACCGCCTTCGGCGCAGGTGACGATCTTGACGAAATCAAATGAAAATGTACCTGCATGCCCGATGGTACCGAGGTATTTGCCTTTATAGCGGCCACCGAAGCTCTGGCAGGCATCTTCCATGAGGAGCAGGTTGTGTTCTTTGCAGATCGCCATTAATGCATCCATGTCAGCCATTGCGCCACACATATGGACAGGCATAATGCATTTGGTGCGGGGGGTGATGGCGCGTCGGACTGCCGCCGGGTCGAGGGTCAGGGTCTCATCTACATCCACGAAAACGGGAACGGCGCCGACGGTGAGTACGCTCTCGAAACTGGCGACAAAGGTAAAAACGGGCAGGATGACTTCATCGCCTGCGCCGATGCCCAGGGCAGCGAGGGCGGTCGTATTAGCTGCCGTGCCGCTGGACACCAGCTGGGCATAGCCGCAGTCCAGGCGTTTGCAAAGCTCAGCCTCGAGTTCTTTAGATTTCCAGATCCCTTTGCGGGGGCCATCGAATCCATAGCGCATCAGGATGCCGGTCTCCATGACATCATTGATCTCTTTGCGTTCTTCGGGGCCGAATAATTCAAAACCGGGCATATAGATAATTTTTGGGTGTGCTAATTCTTTGTAAAGTTAGAGAATATGATTGGAACGGGGTCGCTCTCCACATTTGTGCGGCTGATAGCGGTTACAAAATAATAGTGTTGCGCTCCCTTTTGTTCGGCCTGGCTATTGTGTACGGTAAAGGAGGCGACGGGGTCATAGGGGATGAACTGCCAGGCATCGACTGAATCGATGTTGATGGTTGCCGAGTCAGACTGGTAGACGGCAAATCCGCGGAGCGTATCCTGTTCGCCTCCTTTGGTCAGCCATGCTGTGACGGCGAATTCCTTTTCATTGTATTCCGTATGAAAAAGCGGCGCACTCGGTTTTGTGGAATCGATCCAGGGCATGGGCGGGATGAGGGCGGGGTAATTGTAATAATTGTTTCGCAGGGAATCGCTCCACCCGTTGGGGTTATTGTTGAAGGAGCTGCTGCTGAAATAGACCTCTCCCTGGACTTGCGGGTAGGTTCGCAGGGCCTGGATCTGCCGGGTCAGCTGGGTCGGGTCACGCCAGGCGGCATTGGAGCCTGCGCGGTAGGGCGCCAGTCCGATAAAGCACTGCCTGCCATAGGAATGACGTGCCCACCAGTCCAGGAGGACGGCATAGGGTGCATGGGAATGGCTGAACTCAAAATAGATCTGCGGGACCACATAGTCGATCCAGCCATTCTTCAGCCAGAGGAGGATATCGGCATAGAGATTATCATAATCGGTCTGCCCGCCACGGGTCTCGCTGCCTTCCGGGTCTTTGTAGCTGTTGCGCCAGATCGCGAAAGGGCTGATCCCGAATTGACAGTGCGGCTTTTCTTCCTTGATGGCCTTGCCGATCGATACGATGATGGAGTCGGTGTTGCTGCGCCGCCAGTCGCCTTTAGACATGCCGTTGCCATAACGGGCGTAGCTGGCATTGTCGGGAAAATCCTTACCCGGACCACCACCTTCGACAATATCGTACGGGTAGAAATAATCGTCGAAATGCAGGGCGTCGATATCGTAACGGCGAACAATATCCCGGATGACCATGGTCACATAATGCCATACTTCCTTATTACCCGGATCGAAATACAATGTCTTTTCAAATCGCACGAACCACTCGGGGTGTTGGCGGGTGATGTGGTCCGATGCGACGGAAGATTTACCAATGGTGTGTACCGCCCGGTAGGGGTTGCACCAGGCATGGAATTCCATGCCTCTTTTATGGGTCTCTTCGATCATGAAAGCCAGGGGATCATAATAGGGTGAAGGTCGCTGGCCCTGGATGCCTGTCAGCCATTCGCTCCACGGTTCATAGGGCGATTCATAGAACGCGTCGGCAGCGGGCCTGATCTGGACGACGACGGCATTGAGGCCATTACGCTGGTGCATGTCCAGCAGGCGGGTGAATTCCACCTTCTGGCTGTCCACGGGAAGTCCTTTTTTGGATGGCCAGTCGATATTTTCGACGGAGGCGACCCAGGCCGCGCGAAATTCATATTTGGGCCGCGGGTTGCGCAGGGCGGGCCGGGCGGGGGATTGGATGGTCGAGTCGAGAGGCGCGGGCGGCGCCTGGACGGCGGGGCGCAGTGAATCAGTCTGGGCGAAGACGGAGGCGTGCGGCGCGAGCAAGAACGTAAGGGCGATACACAGCGGCAGCAGCATGGCAGGTATGACGTTCCGTAATTTATCCAGCAGACTATTGAGCGTCGACGCCTCTTCCTGTGTCAAATGAGACAGCATCTTATCCATTTCGTTTTCGAGGGGGTCTATCTTTTCCAGCAATTTCCTTCCGCGGGGGGTAATCACTACATCGACGAGACGTTTGTCTTCGTCGTTGGGGGTCTTTCTCACCATGCCTTTTTTGACGAGCCGGTCTACGATACGGCTGGTATCGCTCATTTTATCCAGCATGCGCTGCCGGATCTGCAAGGTAGAGAGCGGTTTACCTTCACCCCTGAGGATCCGCAGGATGTTGAATTGGCGGGGGGTGATATCCCATTCATCAAAAATGATCGCGATCTTTTCTGAGAGCCAGTTATTCGTGTAGAGTATGTTGAGTATCGCCTTTTGGTATTCGTTCCGGAACCTCCGCTGATTTATCTCGTTTTCAAGTGCCATGTATCAAAATTACAGGCTTTTGCGCAAATCCTGCACCAGCATGAATATGGTGAAAAGGTGATGCGCCTCGTGCAGCAGGAAGAATTCGGTCCATTCCCGTCCTGTCAAAAGACCATAGCGAGGATGGATGCCGGTTTTCGTCAGCAGGACTTCGCCGCCTTTTTCGATCCTGGAGAGGATAACGGCCCGCCCGTCATCGATATCGCCGAGCAACTCCTCATAGGATTTTTCGAGGTAGGACGGGAAAACGGGGTCTTGTTCCGCAACATAACGTTCGAATGCCGGTGACTGTTCACGGCTGATCCTTTCCAGCCGGGTGATAAAGACGGGTTGATAGGCGGCGAGGTGCGCGATGTTTTCGAGTACGCTCCATTTATCGGGCAGGATGCGACGCTGCAGGGTTTTGACGGGCAGCGCGGCAGTGAGGTCGCGGATGGTGCCGTGCTGGGTCATTAAACGGGCAGACATAGACGAAGATATCGGCATAGAGTTCATTTTTTCGCGGTGACGGCGGGGCGTCAATCTTCCCAGACCTTTGTCCCCTCGCTGCAGTTGGCACAAATATCGATATTCTTGCGGCTTTGGAGGACCTGGCGGCGGAATTCCACATACTGCTCGTTGTGCCACACCTCTTTGAAGGGTTTGCCTTTGAGGTCGCCGAGGGGGTGTTGCGCATCTTTATCGAAACAGCAGGGCACTACCAGGCCGTCCCAGGTGATGACCGTTGCATGCCAGAGACGCCAACAGTGATTGTCCAGGCTGTTCTTCAAAGTAAATTCACCATTGGCCTGTTTGCGGTAACGGCTATATTTTCCGTTGGTAGGGATCAGCCCGTTGGGATCATTTTGATAGTCATAGACCTGTGCGGTCTTAAAGCGTACCTGGTCCACGCCGACCTCCACGGCGAGCTTACGGATATCGTCCAGTTGGTGTTCATTAGGCCGGACCACGAGGAACTGGAAAAAGACAAACGGTGTCTTGCTTTTCAGCTCTTTTTTCCATCGGACGATATTGCGTGCGCCTTCCAGGACTTTTTCCAGCCGGCCTCCTACCCTGTATTGTTCATACACGTCCTGGGTCGTACCGTCGATGGAGATAATGAGGCGGTCCAGTCCGCTCTCTACTGTTCGCCGGGCGTTGCGGTCGTTGAGATAATGGGCATTGGTGGAGGTAGCCGTATAGATGCCTTTGGCGGAGGCATAGGCGACCATATCGAGGAAAGCGGGATTGAGGTAGGGTTCGCCCTGAAAATAAAAGACCAGGTACAGGAGTTCTTTAGACAGCTGATCGATGGTCTGGTGAAAGAAATCGTTTTGCAACATGCCGGTGGGCCGGGTGAAGGCCCGCAGGCCGCTGGGGCATTCCGGGCAGCGGAGATTGCAGGAGGTAGTGGGCTCGAAGGATATGGAGACGGGATAACCCCATTGAACGGCTTTTTTGGTCCATTTGCTGAGGTAATAGCTGCTCAACACCTTGATACCGTTCCAGAGGCGCCGCCGCGTCAGCTTGGAGAGAAGGTTAATTGTATCGTTGCGGTTAAAATCGGGCATGGAACTATATGGAAGTATAAAAATAGTCAATTATGTTTGTAACCGGGATGGCGAAACAATCACGGAAAAATACGACCTGGAAAATCCTATTATTCTCTCTGACCGGTGCGGTGGTCGTGGTACTGGGGTATATGGGCTATCAATGGATTATGGCAAAAAGAGCCCATTTCATGAATTATACGGCATTTGGGATCGAAATCCCGATTGCTTACAGCATTCACGGCATCGATGTCTCCAAATACCAGGATCAGATCGACTGGGGGTCCGTTAAAGACATGAAGGTCGGCGATGTACAGATGAGCTTTGCCTTTATCAAGGCGACAGAAGGACTGGGCAATGAGGACGCGTATTTCCGGCGTAACTGGAAAAAGTCGAGGGATGCCGGTCTGGCCCGGGGCGCCTATCATTATTTCCTGGCCACTAAGAGCGGAAAGGCGCAGGCGCAAAACTTCATCAACTCCGTCGAGTTATTACCGGGAGACCTTCCGCCGGTGCTGGACATCGAACAGACCTACGGTGTTTCGCCGGACAGGGTGCGGGAAAGGGCCAAAGAGTGGCTGCAGACCGTGCAGGATTATTATCATGTTATTCCGCTGATCTATACCAATGTGGATTTTTACAAGCAATACCTGAAGGACGAATTTGACGGTTATCCCTTATGGGTGGCGCACTACCTGCAAAAGGAGCGGCCCAGCATTTACCGGGACTGGGCTTTCTGGCAACATAGTGAGGGAGGCCGGGTCAACGGGATAGATACGCATGTTGATTTCGACGTCTTTAACGGCGATTCGACGGAATTCAGGAAATTACTGATGAATTGAGCTTTTGGCGGCAGCCTAGCTCGTATGGTCACACACGATGCGCCACTGGCCGTCGATCTTCCGGAAAAGGAGGGTATAGATCCCGCCAATATCGCCGGTCTTTCTTTTCAGCAGCCATTTTCCGATGACAAAGTAATAATCCGGGGAAAGCGGCTTGACTTTCAGCAGGGTGAAGAAAAGCTGGCCCATCTGGTCGGCGTTGCTATACGTCTTCTTATAGTTATCGAGGGTTTGCTGGTAGCCATAGGTAATGCCGGAATGGCCGATAAACATCAGGGAGTCGTTATTCCAATAGCCCTTCATGAATTCGTCGATATTGCCCTTATTCCAGGCGGCGGCCTGATCGGCCATCAATTGCCTGATGGCGGTCTCGGGTGTTTGTGCAAAGCTAAACCGGGTGAGTAGCAGCAGGCACGCGCCGATCAATGCTATCTTCATAATGTTGTTTTGCCGGTAATTTACTTACTCTGCCTCCATTTCCTGCAGTAGTTCCTGCAATTTTTTGATATGCCGCCCATACAGCCGGTTGATATACCAGGCATTGGCATAATAGATACCGATCGTCAGGGGGACCATCAGGATAAGCCAGAAGAGGGGATTTCCCCACCAGGGGATAGGATGCAGGCGGAGATACAGGCTCTGGCCGGCGGGAGAAGACGGATAGTTGAAGACGGAGGGCATTTTCCAGCGGATGATCGCATAGCTGAGCAGGTAGCTGACCGGTATCATGGCGGTGCCGGCCAGCAGGTAGAAGCGAACGTATTTTTTCAACGTCTTTACCTGGCGGGCGAGATTGGCCTTTACCTGGCAGGTGACGCATTCCATTTCCTTCAGCAGCCGGTATTTACGGTAATAGTAGCCTAAGAAGCCCGCCGCGAGCAGCGCAAACAGCCACGAGATAGCGGACAGCCGGCCATCGAACGCCAGCAGGTAGCAAAGGACCGCGGGTGTATAGGTGACGAACATCAGAATAGCTTCGGCGATCAGATTGCGCCGCATCCGGGCGACCGGGCCCCGGGACCTTTTTTCCAGCAAGGCAGCCAGGTCTTGCCGGCCTGGCACTTTTGCAGGCGGGGTCTCCAGGGAGTGCCAGATATATTTAAGACTTTCCAATTCCATGGGCGACTGCTTTAGTGATTTTACGCAATTTGTCTTTGATCCGGTTCATTTTTACCCGCAGGTTATTCTGGGAGATGCCGAGGATCTCTTCCATTTCCTGGTAACTCCTGTCCTCGAGATACAGCATAGTGAGGGCCTTTTCTACTTCCGTCAGCCGGTCGATGGCTGCATAGAGTAGCTGCAGCTGTTCTTCTTTATCTGCGGAGTATTGGATATCCTGCAATTCCGTGGGCAATTGTTCGGGGTCGGTAGGGGTGATGAGGCGGTGTTGCCTGCGCAGGCCGGAAATAGCGGTATTCAGTGCGATACGGTACAGCCAGGTGCTGAATTTTGCCTCTCTGCGGAAGGCGGGCCAGGATCGCCAGAGCTGGATCACGATCTCCTGGAAAAGGTCCTGGCGGTCGACTTCGGTAAAACAATACAGTCTGCATACTTTATAAAGCATGCCGCGGTGTTCATCCACCAATCGGATAAATTCCTCCTGTATAGCGGGATCCTGCAATGAAAAGGTTTTGAGGATAATAGCTGTCTTCGATTTGCTTTGTCGGGGGTAAGGCGAAAATATTACATTCGCAACGGGTTTCAAACTATAAAGAATGAAAAAGATCTATCATCTTTCCTCCTGCAGCACGTGTCAGCGGATCCTGGAGGAAGTGCAAGCCGAAAAAAAGGGGTTTATCCTGCAGGACATCAAAACGGAAAAGATCACGCCGGCGCAGCTGGATGAAATGAAGCAAGGGGCCGGTTCGTATGAGGCCTTATTCAGCAGACGGGCTATCAAGTATAAGCAAATGGGGTTGAAAGACCAGGTATTGACCGAAAAGGACTACCGGAGGCTGATCCTGGAAGAGTATACCTTTCTGAAAAGGCCGGTGGCCGTGGTTGGGAAGCAGGTATTTGCCGGCAGTGAAAAGAAGACGGTGGAGGGGTTGAAAAAGACCTAATTGGCCGAGACCATTTTCACTCCGAAGAGTCCCTGTTGACGGACGACCTTGACGGTGACGAGGCCAGGTATACCCGCATAGTCACGGGCGGAACTGAAGATATAGGCCTCAGGATGTTCGACGATCTTTTCGCGAACGGGGTTTTCGTGAATATGGGCGATCCTGTCGAGCAACAGACGGGGCTGCTGGCAGTCCATCCGCAATGGGCTGCTGCAATTTTGCCACAAATGGAATTTCTCTATCCGCTTCAGTGGCTTGCCATAATCTTCGAAGCGTTGCATCATCCATTCCCGGCGAAAATCTATTTCCATTTCGATGGCTTTTACAATGGCCGGGGTCGTAAATTTCTTGAAGTCCCTCTCGAAATAGGCGGGAGGCATGCCTTCCTGAGGCCGGATGGCCAGATGGAGATGGCTGCTCATGAGGCACCATGAATAAATGACCAGCCCCTGGGAGTGAACAAAGTAATTTAAGGCATCGGCAACCACTTGCTTATAAGCCGGACGGACGAATACATCTATTTTGTCTACCGTATTGAAGGTTAAAAAGTAACAGGCGTCGAGAGGGAGAATAGGCTTGTCCTTGTCATTCAACGGCATAACACTCAGTTTAATGAACGAAATAAAAAACGGGACAGGATTGTAAGGGGGGAATTGAATTAAAGTTACAAAAATCCGGCCCCTTTTGAACCCCGATGTTAATTTTATTTGTCAATTAGCCTGAAAGGCCGGTGAGCTGGCTGTCTTTTACAGATAATTTAACCCTTTGATGGGGCCAGGCGCTACAATAGATATAATGCCGGGGGTCGTCGACCCATTTTGCCTGAATCAGCTTATCTATGGGGGAAGGTACAGGCTTATCTTTTTTAACGACTTTTTCTAAATCTATGGGCTGATTGCCGAATTGCCAGAAATGATGTTCGGCATCATGCTGATAACGGTTGGCGAAGAACTGGAATAATCTCATCAACCATTCTTTCCGGCTCTCTTCGGGGTGTTCGGAGATGGCACGCAGGAGGAGTTTTGCAGAATGGCTTTTGAGGTCCCGTAGTACTTTGGGCAAATTTCCCTTGCCTTGTTCTACGTCCGCAATCATATACAGTTGACTAGGCAGGATAGCGTATTCGTATACCCGTAGCCGTTTGTTATCAATGCAGTAGTTCAGTGTGTCTACCAACAGATCACAATATTCGTGGCGGGTGAAAACATCAATTCCGCCAACTACGGTTAGGGTCACAAAATACAATCCCTTAGGCTGTATCTTGTACATTTCGGTCATGCGTAAAAGATAGCAAACTTTTGTTAAAATCAATAGCTACAGCCGGTTTCCGTCTACCTTAAGCAAACATTTTTTTGCTTCACGGCATCCAAAGGTCTTGTTTTTTCCCAGCAGGAGAAAAATTCCCCGGTCGAGAGGGTTTTTTGATCATGAGACTGCAGAATGAATGCACAACTGCAGGATTAACGCGTCGGTGACGGAGGCGGTGGAAGGATACAGCTTAACTGATGATCCGGAGCTTGGCATAATTCAGCATGATCTTCTTCTCGCCATTGTACTGAAATTTAACGGTAGCGATCGGGTTGTGTTCAGAACCTTCCATACCGACGATTTCGCCGAAGCCGAACTTTTGATGTTCGACTTTTTGACCCACCTGAAGAGCAGAAGTGTCGCTGGCCACGAAATCCGGGCCCGGATTATGCTCGATGGTCTTCATGTAAGGTTTGGGGGGAACGTAGGACGGCTTGGCGTCTTTTTTGGCCCCCGGCGGAGGTCCATATTTTCTTTCTGCCTGAGCGGCGCTGCCGAATCCGCCGCCATTCATCCGGTCGTAGGCAGAGCCGGAAGACCCTGCGAAACCCTGGCCCTGGTTGCGAACGCCACCGCCGGCAAAGCTCCTGTCCATGTATTCAGAGGGGATTTCATCGATAAACCGGCTGGGCTCGTTCTGGACCAGGTTGCCGAAGCGATACCGGGTATTGGCATAGGTGATCCACAGTTTCTCTTTGGCCCGGGTGATCACGACATAGAACAGCCTTCTTTCTTCTTCCAGCTCTTCCCGGGTATTGATCGACATAGCATTGGGGAACAGCATTTCTTCGAGGCCTGCCGCGAAGACGCAGACGAACTCCAATCCTTTTGCGGCATGGATGCTCATCAGTTTGACGGTATCTGCATTAGGGTCCTTTTCGTCGGCATCGGT
>Ga0302326_10018817_pt1 | contig 14310 bp, 6 predicted proteins | sample Palsa_T0_3_FD_202264 | JGI IMG/M metagenome (GOLD analysis project Ga0302326, IMG submission 202264) | Peat permafrost microbial communities from Stordalen Mire near Abisko, Sweden - Palsa_T0_3 | ecosystem: Environmental > Terrestrial > Soil > Palsa > Peat permafrost | place: Sweden: Abisko... | reverse complement strand
CCGTCACCATTTGGCCGGCTGCCGTCACCGCCGCTCCTACCGCCAGGGCATCGGCGGTCAGCGTGACCGCGCCACCGGCCGAAATAGCCCCGTTCGACGTCGTCGTGATGCCGCCGGACGCGGATTCCGTGAGCGTAATCGCGCCAGTGGCCGCCAGATTATTGGTGCTGCCCACGGTGGCCACGCTGAGGGCGGCGGAGTCGGTCAGGCTCAATGAACCCACGCTTCCGGCCAATGTGCCGATGCTATCGGTGGTCGTGGTCAGCGTATAAGCGCCGGAGCCGCCAATCGGATCAAAGGAGCTCACGATGATCGGCTGGGTCTGGGTTACAGCGCCGCTGTCAGTCAAGGTCAGCGTTCCGGTGGTGACGCCATTGGTTCCACCGAGCGAGCCGATCGACAACGCCGTGCCGCCGTTTGATAGATTGACCACCCCGCTGGAGCCGACGCTTGCAGCCAGGGTGTTGATGCTGTTGGTCGCGCCGCTCAGGTTGTCGTTGGTTGCGTTCGAGCCGAGAAGCAACAAGCCGCCCGTGCCGCTCGTCGTCAGAGCGGCGCCGCCGGCTTGCGCCACCGCCCCGGTCGTGTCGAGCGTCAGGAGCCCGTTCGTGGCGAGGGTGATTGGCTTGTAAATGGCGATGCCGGCCGAACCGCCGTTCAACGTCAGATTGGTTATATGCTGGAGGGGATCGAGGCTCGCGGTATCGAGGCTGGTGTCCACCAGGATGAGACTGGTGGTGTCGGAGGTGCTGCCGAGCACAAGGGTGCCCGCCGTAATGTCGTTCAAGCTGGCGACGCTGAGACGCAAGTCGCCTCCGGTATTGCCGCCGATATCGATGCCCTTGGTGATCGTCAGCGGCTCGAGGGTCACGGTCTGGCCGGCCGCGCTGATCAGCCCGGTCCCCGGGCTCGCACCAACCCCTGAAGTCAGTGAAATGCTGTTATCCGTGATCGTTACCGCGCCGGTCGTCGTCAGATCGCTGGTTCCGCCCACCGTGTTGATGATCACCCCGCTTGCGTCCGTCAGGCTCACCGTGCCGGTGTTTCCCGCAAGCGAACCGACACTATTGAGGGGGCTGATCAGCGTGTAGGTCCCACCCGTGCCCAGGAGCTCCAGGTTGGCAAAGATGGGGTCCACCTGCGTCACCGTTCCCGTGGTGTTCAGAGTCACGGTGCCCGCCGCCAGGCCGGCGGTCGTGTTCACCAACCCAATGGACAATGCGCCGCTGCCGTTCAAGAGGCTGATCGTGCCGGTGCCGACGCTTCCCGCCAGGGTGCTGACCGCGTTCGTCGATCCGGTCAGCGTGTAAATACCGCCAGATCCCAAGAGACCAAGGTTTCCCGTGATCGGCGAGCTCGCGTTTTGGGTCACCGTGCCGGTGGAAGTGATCAGCGTGAATCCCGACCCGGTCGTGGTGATCCCTTGGGTCCCGGCGACCGTTCCGATCGCCACCCCGGCGCTGCCGGCATTAAAATTGATGATTCCCCCGCCGACGCTTCCCGCCAGGGTGGTGACGCTGTTGGGCTGGACCAGATTGTAGATCGTCCCGCTGCTGCCGAGAAGGTCGAGTCCGCTGACCGTGAACCCCACCGTCTGGACGACATCTCCGCCCGCGTTCAAGGTGAGGTTTCCACCGACGACGACACTGCCCAAGTCCAAGGGGCCGGTGGTGGTCACCGACACATTATTCGCGCCGCTGTTGCTCAGAGTGAACAAATTGGCACCATTGAAAGTATTGCTCTGGGTCAAGGTGATCGGATTCGCACCGGCAGTGAACGAGGTCGTGCCTGTATCGGTGATCGCACCGGTTTGTGTGATCGCACCGGTCGAAATGACCGTCAAAGACCCGACACTGGACGCCCCCAGAACCGTCGCAGTGCCATTGGTCAAAGATACTAGGTTCGCGCCGCGGTTCGTTAGCGAGACGGCGCCGGTAAACGCATAGCCGGTGTTCGCCAGCGTGATCACAAATGAGCCAATGCCAGTGCTGAAGGAAGCCGTTCCCGGATCGGTGATCGTGGTCGAAGTAAACTGGGTAATTGCTCCAGCGTTGTTCGTGCTGACTGTCAACGAACCGCTACCGACGCTGGACGTCCCTAAAACGGTTGCACGGTTGTTGATCAAAGAAACGTTGTTCAAACCACTGTTGGTCAAAGCAATGGCACCGGTAATAGCATTGCTGGTGTTGGTCAGCGTGATGGAGTTCGGCCCAGCGGTGAAGGAGGCCGTACCACCGTCGGTAATAACGCCAGTTTGGGTAATTGCGCCATTGGTCGAAGCAACCGTCAGAGCGCCAGAGCCGACGCCCACCGTCCCTAGGATCGTCGCGACGTCATTGGTTAAAGATACTAGGTTCGCGCCGCTGTTGCTCAACGAGACCGCGCCGGTGAAGGCATTGCTGGCATTTGTCAGCGTGATCGCGTTCGCCCCGGCAGTGAAGGACGCGGTGCCCGCATCCGTGATCGCACCGGTTTGAGTAATAGGCCCACTCAAGGTGGCGGTCAGGGAAGCGATCGTAGTGGCGGGAAAAGCCACGCCGCCAGCGTTCGTGCTCGTCAGGCTGAGCGCACCCAGGGAGTTGGAGCCGCCGATCGCCCCGCCCAGCGCGATCGCACCGGATCCGGCGGTGACGGTCAGGTTTTGGGGCGTCGCATTGGACGAATTGACCGCTCCCAGAGTCACCCCCGCAGTGCTCAAAGTGGTGGTTCCAGTCAGAATTGTGCTGCCAAGGGTCAGCGTCCCACCGGCAGTGATCGTGCCGCTTACCGTGACGCTTGAAGGAGCCGTAGCGGTCGCGCCGCCGGTCAAAGTCACCCCGGTCAGGCTCAAGGCACCCGTATCGCTATACGTCACCGCGTTGGTGATCGTCCCGCCGTTCTCGGTCAGGTTGTAGGCTCCCGTCCCCGGACTCAACGTCGTCGCTGTCAGGCCACCATTAAAGCTCACACTCCCGCCGGTCACGCCGGTCAAGGTCGCCGTCGTAACGCCCACGGCTCCGCTGAAGCTGTCCGAGCCGGAGCCGCTTAATGTCAACGTGGTCACGCCGCTCACGGTGGTTCCCGTCACACCACCGGTGCCTGTGTTCACCGTCAGGCTGTACGATCCCGTCACGGCTCCCAAGGTCACCAGAGCATTGGCCACTGCGGTGGACAAAGTCGTCGCCGCTCCCAAGGTCGTTGGCCCAAAAGTCAGCGCCGCGCCCGAAGTAATCGTGCCGCTCAGCGTCGTAGCAGAGGGAGCTGTTGCCGTCGCTCCGTTGGTAAAGGTCACCCCGGCCAGACTCAAGGCCCCCGTTTCGCCAAACGTCACCGCGTTGGTAATCGTCGAAGCAGCGCCGTCGGTCAGGCCGTAATTGCTTGTGCCGGTCGTCAGCGTTGTCGCAGTCAGGCCGCCGTTAAAATGCACGGTCCCACCCGTTACGCCGGTCAAGGTCGCTGTCGTGGTGCCTACCAATCCGCTGAAACTGTCTGCCCCAGAACTCGTCAAGGTCAGCGTTCCCACACCGCTCACGGTGGTCCCGGTCACCCCATTGGTCCCGGTGCTTACGGCGAGATTAAATCCACCCCCGGTCACCGCCCCCAGGCTCACCGCGGCGTTGCTGGCCGACAGGCTGACCGTCCCCGTTGTCAATGTCACCGGTCCGGTGTAGGTCTGCGTGCCAGTCGTTGTGACCGTCACCCCAGCCAATGTCGCATCGAGCAAACTCACCGTGCCCGCGGTCACATTGCCATCGACTACCGTTGTCCCCACTGCGCCGACTCCGGACGTCGTCAGGCTCGTCAACGCCGTCCCTCCGCCAACCGCCCCGCCAAAGGTCGCAGTCCCAGCCGTATTCACCGTCAGGGTCTTGGCGCCGTCGACCGTCGAATTGAACGCGATGGCGCCAGCGCCCGTGCTCGCCTCCGTCGTGCCCGCCCCAAGGGTCACCGCTCCGTTATAGGTCTGAAATCCACCCGTCGTGATACTTGCGCTCAGCGTGACACCGCCGGTGCCGGGGTTGAAGGTGATTCCACCCGATCCCGAGTTTGCCACGGGCGCATTGACGATGATTCCTCCGCCAGCCGCAGTCGTCAGGGTCAGGTTGTTGCTGGCATTGTAGAGGCCAGAATTAGCCTCCTGATTCGGGCTTTCCGCGATCGTGATGTTTCCCACCTCGACTCCAGATGTGGGGGAGCCGGAGGTCGTGACCGTGACGCTGGCCGTGTTGAGGGCGGCAAGCAGGGTGGTCCAGTTCAGCACCGACGCATCGGCCGTGGGCGTGAACGGGCTTGAGCCCGAGACGTTGCTGCTCGTGGCGCTGTCGTTGATGGTCAGGTTGGTGGGATCAAGCAGGAGATTTCCGACGCTGCCCAACGCTGCCCGCAGGTCGGCCGTCCCGGCAAAATCGAGCACCCCCTTGCTCGACACCTCGGCGAACCCGCCGTTGCCGCCCTGGGAGCCGCCCTGCGCCGAAATCGCGCCCAAGAAATTCGTCTGCCGGTCTGACCAGACCACCACCGACCCGCCGGTGCCGGCGCCGCCGCCCTGCCCGCCGTTGGCTGAGATCTGTGCGCCTTGGGCCACCGTCGTCTGTTGCGCATTGGCCACCGGGGTCTTCAAAAGGTTTTGGGCCGGATTGCTGCCGCCGTGGATCTCGCCGCCGATCAGGATCGTGCCGCCGTTCGTCCCGCCGTTGGCGGCGATCACCGCGCTGCCTTGCACGTTCACGCTCGACCCGGTCACGATCACCTGGCCGCCCGCTGCCGCCCCGCTCGCGTCCAGCGTGCCGCTGGTGCTGACCGCGCCGTCCGCCGTGAGATAAATGTGGCCGCCGACATTCTTGACCCCCGTGGCGCGCACGTAGCCGGTGTTGTTGATCGCCAGCGCGTAGAGATTTCCGTCCGCCGCCTTCAGCTCGGCCTGGGCCGCCTGCACCGTTCCCGAATTAAGCACCGCCGCGCCCGACCCGCCCGTGGTGTCAGCCGCCCCCACCCGGACATTCTCGGAGCCGTTTTGGGTGATCGTGACTTCCGTGCCGGCCGCGAGTCCGACGGTCCCGGACGCCTTCAGCGAACCGGCGTTCGTCACCTGCTGGGCGATCAGGTAGATGTTCCCCTGGGTCGCATCGATGCTTCCGAGATTGACGACGGCGTCCGAAGACTCGCCCGAAAAGTGAAGGTCCTTGCCCGAAAGAAACGAGCCGTCCGAAATATTCAGCGTCGAGGCCGCAAAACCCGCGGTGTTGATCGTCGCGCCCTGCCCCACCACGATGCCATTCGGGTTGATCAGATAAACCTGCCCGTTGGCCTGAAGCTGGCCGAGCAGCGCGGAAGGATTCGCGCCCGTGACGCGGTTGAGAATCGCCGACATCGCCGAAGGCTGTATGAACTTCGTCATCTCGCCCGCGCCGATTGAAAAGTCCTGCCAGTTGATGATCGCGCGACTCGAACCCTGGGTGACGACGACGGTGCCCAGGCCCGAACTTCCGATCGTCGCCGAACCCGCGACGACCGTGCCGTTTGATGGATTCGCCCGGGCAGCAAACGGTAACCCCGCGACAATCGCGATCAACGCACAGCCTATGGCAACAGCCCAACCCGAAAGGGATGGCCGGCGTTGAAATTTGTTAATTGTTTGCAATGAAAAACTTGTATTTTTTCGACTGATGGCGAGCTCACATCTAGGGTTTCCCCCTCAATAATAGCTGGGTGTTTTCTCTAGGTAGCGCCCCCCCGAGTCAAACTATGGGCCGATGTATTAATACGTAGCCCAGAAATTAATCCCCGATTGCAGTTTGAAATTGATCGCCGACTACGGTTTGAAGGGTGGAGCGGGTTGCCCCTAACACGCTTCGGTCCGGCGTGGCACGGGCTTCCAGCCCGTGTTCGTTGATAACATGGGCTGGAAGCCCATGCTATGTCGATCAAGCGTGTTGGGGGCAACCCGCTCCACCTCGGATTTTTGAACGATGGAACTCACCGAAGACCTCCCTTTCCAAGCCATGCGGCGCACTTGGCAGCCGGTGGCCAACGCCGCCGACCTGCCGGCTGGTCGCGTCATCGGCTATACCTTGCTCAACACCGAACTGGTGGTGGCGCGTTTCGCAGATGGGGCGCTGCTGGCCGCCGACGTGGCCTGCCCGCACAAAGGCGCGCGGCTCTCAGCCGGCTGCATCAACGACAACGAGCTGATGTGCCCCTACCATGGCTGGCGCTTCGACGCAGCGGGGGCCTGCGCATCGATCCCTTCCCTGGTTGAGCCAAATCCGGAAAAGTTCTCCATGTCTCATCTGCGCGCTTACCCGGTGCAGGAACGCTACGGCTACATCTGGGTGAAGCTGGATCCGGCCGGCCGGCATGAACTGCCGGAGGTGCCCGAGTTCGAGGACCCGAAATGGACCTATGTGATGGGGCCACCGATGGTTTTCCGGACTGGTTTCCGGCGCGAAATCGAAAACTTCCTGGATATGACCCATTTTGCCTTTGCCCACGGCTCCACGCTCGGCAAGGCGGCGGATATGCGGGTTCCGGAAATGAAAATCGTCATCCACGACGACGGTAATTTCCACATGGACGCACCCTTCCCCGCTCTCACCTCCTATCACGAGGCTCCGGGAAAATTGCAAAGCGCCCACCACCGACATCAGCGCTGCCATTTGCCGAACTTTTCCACCGTCCGCCAGACCTTCGGCCCCGACGACGAACGCATCCTGGTGCACATCCCGTCGCCCAACACCCGCGAGACCTGCACGGTGTTTTGGTCGCTCGCGATTTCCCCGGGATTTCGCGGTCCTTCGCCGGCCGGGCAGATCGAATTCGCCGTCAAGGTCCTGGATGAGGACCGGCTCGCCTGCGAACTCCAGATCCCCGCCGAGGTCCCGATCAATCCCTCCCGCGGCGGCTGGGGCGTCCTCGTCGCCCCCGGCGACACCCTCGCCAACACCTTCCAGCGGCAATTCCGGAGGTGGCTGCAAGCCAAGGGCGACTGAGAAGGGGTCGTCCCGGCCCGCCTTCGTCCGCTGAACGCGGGCTACGGCGCGGCAGTCTTCGCGCGCTGACGCGGCGGCGAAGACTGAAATTGGGCCAAAATCTTCTTAACCTGCTCGTTGTCGGGCTCAAGCCGCGCGAAAATCTCGAAATGCGCCTTGGCCTCAGCCAGGCCTCCGGGTTTTTTGAGCAAAGCGACACCCAGGTTGAAATGGGCCTCGGCGTAATCCGGCTTCAGCCGAAGCGCGGCCTCGTACTGCGCGATCGCGCCGTTCAACCGGCCCGGAACTCTCAGCAAAGCATTGCCCAGATTGGTGTGCGCTTCGACGCTATCCGGTTTCAGGCGAAGCGCCTGTTCGTATTGGCCGATCGCGTCATTCAAACGCCCCGGCATGTCCAAATAGGCGTTGCCCAGGTTGTAGTGCGCCTCGACGTAATCCGGCTCAAGGCGAAGCGCCTCTTGATACTGGGCGATCGCGTCGTCCAGGCGGCCCGGTGCCTTCATTAAGGCGTTGGCGAGATTATTGTGCGGATCAGCGAAATCCGGCTTCAGGCGGACCGCCTCGTCGAGTTGGCCGATCGCCTCGTCCAGGCGGCCGGGCATATTCAACAGGGCGGTGCCCAGGTTGTTATGGGCCTCGACATAGTCGGGTTTCAGGCGAATCGCATCCTCGTATTGGGCAATTGCTTCATCAAACCGGCCGGGTATTTGTTCCAAGGCGTTGCCCAGGTTGTAGTGCGCCTCGACGTAATCCGGCCTCAGCCGGAGCGCATCTTCATATTGGGCAATTGCGTCGTTGAGCCGACCCGGCATTTTCTCCAGGGCTTCCCCGAGATAGTTGTGCGAGTCGGCAAAATCCGGGCTCAGTCGAACCGCCTCCTCGAGGTGCGCCATCGCGTCGTCCAGACGACCCGGCAGACCCAGCAACGCGGTGCCAAGATTGCTGTCCGCAGCGGAGTAATCGGGTTTTAGCCTAAGCGCCTCCTCAAACTGGGCGATCGCGTCATTCAACCCTCCCGGGATCTTTCCCAGGACAACGCCGAGGTTGTTGTGCGCGCGCGCGTTGTAGGGGCTTTTGGCAAGAGTGTCCGTCCAAATGCCCCGCTCGCTCAAGTAGTCGCGATTGCGTTCGGCGGAGGCCACGCCCAAACCCACGGCGATCACCGCAAAACCTCCCAAGGTCCAGCGCCCGGCCAAGGCAAACGCTCCCAGCACGACCAGCGCCACGGCACCCGCCAGCGGCAAATAAAGCCGATTTTCGGCCATCGGTTGACCGATCACCGGGACAACGCTGGAAACGGGAGCCAGAATCAGAAAGAACCAGCAGACCGCAAAGCTCACCACCGGCGACCGCCGCAAAGCGAGGATCGTGGCCACGAGAAACCCGGCCATGACCAGCACATAGGGCCAGACCCTGGCCAAATCCGGGGCCACATATATCCCGTAGTCGAAAATCAGGGGATGCGGCCAAAAGGAGAGCAGCACATACCTCACAACCACGCGGCACTCGGTCATCCCATAGGCCCACCAGGAGGCGCCCTGCCCAAGGCCCACACCCAAGTTGTGCACGCCAATCATGAAGTAGCCCAGGGGAATCCAAGTGGCCGCGAGCGCCAGCAGCAGAGCCCAATGCCGGCGCCACGCCGCGGAGAAGCTGCCGGAGACGAACGTGCGGTCGTACAGGAACACCATGATCGGCGCGGTGACGATGACCTCCTTGGTCGCCGTCCCGAGGGCACAGGCAAGGAAGGACAGCCCGGCAAAAAGCAATGAGGTGGGGCGGCGCGCCCCTGCGACGCCTTCGTCGCCGCCCGAGTTACGGACCGAAGGCGTCGCGGGGGCGCGCCGCCCCACCTCAGGAGACTCCACGCTTCGAACGAAGCAGTACAGCGTCAAAAGGTAGAACAACCCCATGAGCGACTCCGCCCGTTGGGACAGGTAGGTCACCGATTCGGTCACCACCGGGTGCCAGGCCCAGATCGCGCTGATGGCGAGAGCCAGGGAATTGGCCGCCCGGCCAAAGCGCTCCTTCAAAATGGGAAGCCGCAGCGTGCGCCGCACCAATGCGAACAGGGTCAGGGCTGCCAGGACGTGGATGATAAGATTGACCAGATGGTAGCCGAAGACGGAGGTGCCCCCGAACGCATAATTCAAAGCGTAGGAGAAATTGATCAACGGCCTGTCCCCCACGAAGCCTTGCGGAGGTTTCAGCACCGGCCAGAGGGGCCACAGGTGGCGGATGGACGCGTTCTCCGCGATCGAGGAATTGTCGTCGAGCAGCAGCGGAACCGCAAAGATCCCGCGGTAGACCGCGATAGTGCCAGCCGCGAGAATCGCCGCACCCATCAAGCCTGCCCAATCCCGGCGCGGAGCTGATGGGGCTGCAGGTTGATTTCGGGCTGGCACGGAAAAGGACGGCGACGACCGTCGCGTGAGGTCAAGACCGAACCACGGGGTCAATCTCCGCCTGGTTTCGCCGATTCTGCAGAATTAGCCGGCGGCGGCTGATCCGTTTCGCCCGGCAGGTCGATCCGGTGGTAGCGGTAAAGCATGGTCACCAGGCGCCGCATCCGATCCCTGCCCATGGCCAGCGGCGGTTCCGACCCGTCGCCGAAACTGAGCGCGTTCTCGCGGCGGATCCGGCTTTCCATCTCCGCGACCGTGCCGGGATCGTGGGGGATCGCGGCGACCATGATTTCGGCCGCCTCCCGGGGTTGCGCGGCGATGAAGCGGATGGAGCGGTCGAGGACAGCCACGTAGCAGGCGAGCAGCCTCGGCTCACGATGATAGAAACCGGCCGTGACGGCCGTGACGTCCATGTAAGTGATGTAGCCGTAATCGGCGAGTGAGAGGAAGGTCCAGTTATGGTACCCGTTGCGCTCGAGGAGCCGCGGCTGGTCGCTGCGCAGCCCCTCGAAATAGTCGAGCGCGCCGTTCATCAGGCCGTCGGGCGTGGCCCCTTCGTTCATGACGGTGAGATCGGAGAGGCGCATCCCCGCCTGGTCGCACAGGTAAGCAAGCATGAATTCCGAGCCCGGTTGGACGCCCACGCGCTTCCCTCGCAGGTCCTGCGCGGTGATTCGTCGATCCGAGCGCCGTTCATTTGGGATGCTGCGGTCGAGCCCAATCCAGCCCACTCCCGAGCCTTTCATGCTGGCGCAGATAAAACGCAGGTCAGTCCCGGTGGGGCTGCCGGCCATGGCGAGGGCTTCCTCAAGATAGCCCACGTAGAGATCGATCTGGCCGACCGCGAGCCTGGCCAACACGTCCCGCCCCGGCCCCCCTTCCTCCAGCGTCACCTCGAGCCCCTCGTCGGCGAAGAAGCCCTTTTTCTGGGCAACGACCCACGGGGCCGCATCTCCCGACAGCAGCCATTGCAGGCCAATCCGGAGCGCACGCGGAGGCGACAGCGGGGCGGGTGGAGGCAGGCCCGGCTTGGGGATAAATTCATTGGTCACGTACCGGTCGAAGTCGAAATGCGCGGCAACCGCCCGCTCCGCCTCTTCCTGAGTCAGGGGGGACGCGGAGCGCGGCGAGCAGCCGGCGAGAAACCAGGCCAGGACCGGCGCCGCGAACCATGCGCCGCGCCAACCTCCGTCCCGGCAACCCCTCATCGGGGTCCTGCCTTGATCCTCACCCGGACCTCCGGAGGAATCTGCCTCTTCGGATGGGCGATCATCTCGCGCAGCGCCGCCTCGTCCAAAAATTCCAGGTCGCACTGCTTGAGCATCCGGGCCAGCGCCACCGGCGTCTGCAGGAGCGTGTAATTGCGGCCAAGGCAGATATGGACGCCTCCTCCGAAGAAGCCGTTGACCCGGGGCGCGAACCGGCCGCCGTCCATGAACCGCTCGGGCCGATAGGCGAAAGGATCCTCGAAGTACTCTTCCAGGAAGTGGCAAAGCGTGTTCGCGCTCAAGATGGAGGCGCCCGCCGGAATCCTGTATCCCGCGAATTCGAAATCGCGGGCGCTGTGCCGGGGCAGAAAGAACGCGGGAGGGCGGAGCCGTTGGGTTTCAAGTATGACCGCCTTGAGGCCCGTCATCTCCGCAAGGGCGGCGACGTCGGCCCCGTCCCAATCGTTGAGTTCGGAACGGAGACGCTCCAGCCAGCCGGGCGACAGCCAGCTGTAAAGCGCGGCCCAAGTGATCAGCCGGGCCGTGTTTTCCACCCCGGCGACCAGGATGTAATAGAGGTCGTCGATCAGGCTCTCCCGGGCCGGCAGACCCCCGGGCTGGGCCGACCGGGCGCGCAGCACCGCGGAAAAGTTGTCGTTGTGGCGATCCGGGTGCGCCAGGCGCTCGTCCACGATCTTCCCCATCAGAGCCATCGCCTCGCCATGCAGGGCTTGGTATTCGGGGCGCGCATAATGGGCGTGCCGGCCCTCGCCGAGGAATATCCCCGCGAGCATCTCCCTCTCCCAGCGGACCAGGCGCTTCAGTTCGCCGTCGGGGAGATCGACCCGGGACACGGTCTGGGTGTTCGCCCACGCGATCGTCTCGGCCCAGAACTCAACCATTTCGACCGCTCCCTTGTCCTGGGCGCGCTCCAGCGCGGCGCGACAGCAGACGTTGAACCCGGGCAGGAAGCGCATGGCCGGACCCTGGTCGAACGCCGGCTTGAGCATCGCCCGCTTGTGCCGGTGGGCGTCGCCTTCGAGCACGTTGAGATGATCCGGCCCCATCTGCTCTCCGAACGCGGGGAATACGTGCGGATAATCCCACAGCTCCGTCCGTTTCCAAACGAGGTCGTTCGCCTCCGCCCCGGCGAGGACAATCCACGAGCGGTCGCCCATCCGTGTCTGGAAGATGGGACCGGCGCTGCGGTACGCCCGCACGAGAAAGCCCGCCCGGTCTTCCTCGAGCCGGCGGCCGGATTCCTCATCGCTGGATCCTTCGCGATAAAGAGGAATGCCGGCGACTGACTCCTCCGCTGCTTCAGCCCTTTCCATCATGCCTCAAGTCCAGCACCCGCTGTGCCATGCAGGCGGGGCGCTCCTACGGGGTAGCGGGAGAAGATCAGGGTTCCAGCCAAGGCTCCCGCCAGTCGATCGCCCAATTGCCGCTGCCGCCGGACACCTACACCATTCTGCTCAGCGGCGCCGACACGGATGGTCGTTATTGCCTCATCGACATGCTGGTTCCGCCGGGCGGCGGCCCGCCTCCTCATCGTCACGATTTTGAAGAATCGTTTACCATTCTCGAAGGCGAGGTCGAAGCCAGATGGTTGTTCCTTAAGCCTGCGTCATCACTCGGTCCGCGGCAGCAAGTTCACTCCGGCTCAGGCGCCCGCAGAGCCGCAGACGAAGGTATTTGGCGTTATCGGCAATGTAATTGGCGCTCAGCGCCACTGCGCATGATTCGGCGACCTGATAACCTCCGTGAATGCACTCAACAAACACGATTCACAGAAACTCAAATTGGATGCTCTATGGTGCCTACGGGACCACAGGCCGAAGAATTCTCGACGAGGCCCTGAGCCGCGGACATCGGCCGATTTTGGCCGGACGGGACGGCGCGCAGTTGGCAGCGTTGGGAAAAGCAACCGGCCTCGACACCCTCGCGGTTGCCCTCGAAGACGGCCCAGCCCTGCGCGCCGCCCTATCCAGCGTCGCCGTCGTCCTGCACGCCGCTGGCCCGTTCCAGCTTACCGGGCCGCTGATGCGTGGCGCCTGCCTCGATGCGGGTTGTTCCTATTTGGACGTCAATGGCGAAATCGGGGACTTCGGCGCGGCTCTCGCCTGTGACGCGAAAGCCCGCGAAACCGGCATCGGCATCATTCCGGGCGTCGGCTACGGCGTCGTTTTTGCTGAATGCGTCGCGGCGCACTTGGCGGCGCGTCTGCCGGGGGCGGATTGGCTCCGGCTCTCGCTTGCCACCCAAAACGAGGGGAGCAGTCGCGGCGCTCAAATGAGCGCGGCAGCCGTAATCACCGCCGGAGGCCGCGATATCTTCCGCGGCAAGCTCCGCCGTCAGGCCCTGGCGCACTCCAATTGGCGCACACCGGGCACGGAAACCCTCGAAACGCGTTTTTCCTCAGCCCCGCTCGCCGAATTGCTGGCCGCACAGCGGTCCACCGGCATACCCAATATCGTGGCGGGTATCCCCCTGCCGCGCACGACCGCCACGCTGTTGCGCATTGCCGGGCCATTGCTTGGCAGGCTGATGAAGTGGCAGGCCAGGAGGGCGCCTAAGGTAAGCCAACCGAGTTCCCCTTCTGCGTCCACTGCGGCGCCGCTGTCGCGGGTATGGGCGGAGGTCGGCACCGCAGCGGGCGAATACGCCGCCGCCGTACTGGAAACAGGCAAAGGTTATCATGCCGCCGCGGCCGCCGCCGTGCGAGCCTTGGAGTTGCAGTTGCTGCAGCCTCGGATCGGGGCGCTCACTCCCGTGCAGGCTTTTGGCGCCGATTTCGCGTTGCTGGTTCCCGGCACGACCATCCGAGACCTGTAATCAGGAGTCCCCACCATGACACACAACGAACCCCTGATAGCCGAGATGCTTGGCCTAGCCGCCTTCGGCTTCCTCGGGGGCCTTTGGTTTCTGCCCGGCGGCGTGCTGGCGCTGCGCCGCCGCGCTCTCGGCGAACTGCAATTGGACGTGCGTCCGGGCTACAGCCCCGAGACGCTCTACCGCCTATTTCGCCTCTATGGCCCGGATGGCATCCGCTCATTCCGGCGGATGCTGATGGCCGACATGATCTTTCCGGCCGTTTACGGAGGCCTTTTCTGGGTTTTGGCGGACCTTGCTGCCGCAGCGCACCCCGAAGCGTTCCGGTCGGCCAGCCTCGTCCGGGTCTTCGGCGTCACAGCAGCCGGACTCGACTACGTGGAAAACTGTTTTCTACTCTTCGCCTTGCGGTCCTTCCCGACCAAGCACGCATTTGCCGCGCGAGCGGCCGGTATTTCCACGAGTTTAAAGCTCCTCAGCTTCGTCGCCGCCGTGGGCGCGCTTGTTGTGGCGACGCTGACTCACTAGACTCCGCGGTTCGCTTGGACGCCCGATAGGCTCTGGGCGCCATGCCGGTCCATCGCTTGAAGCCCCGGTAAAATCCGCTGTTGTCCAAAAACCCGCAGGCCAGGGCGATTTCCTCCAGGGAAATATCCGGAAGCGCCATCAGGCGCATGGAGCGCTCATAGCGAGCCTTGTCCAGCAGTTCGAGGTAGGTTGAGCCTTCGGACAATAGGCGCCGGTGAAGCGTACGGGCGCTGACATGGAGCGCCTCCGCGGCGTCGTGGGCGGAGATGACTCCCCGATCGAGCAGATTGGGCAGAACATTCCAAAGTCCCGCGCTGATGACGTTCGTCTGGTCGACCAGGTTCTTGTGGGAGGTCTCAGCCTCCCGCG
>Ga0302326_10018816_pt1 | contig 14310 bp, 12 predicted proteins | sample Palsa_T0_3_FD_202264 | JGI IMG/M metagenome (GOLD analysis project Ga0302326, IMG submission 202264) | Peat permafrost microbial communities from Stordalen Mire near Abisko, Sweden - Palsa_T0_3 | ecosystem: Environmental > Terrestrial > Soil > Palsa > Peat permafrost | place: Sweden: Abisko... | reverse complement strand
ACATGATGATGATGGGAGACACGGGGGCCGGAAAGAGCGTTTTACAGCGGCGCGTGTTAGCGCAAATCGCCGAGCGAGGCGAGACAGCTATTGTCTACGATCCCGCGCTGGAACACACACCGCAATTTTTCAATGCTGCCCGCGGCGATCTTATCCTGAATCCCCTGGACGTGCGGTGTCCTTACTGGTCGCCGTCCGATGAAGTGATGCACGAGGCGGAGGCTCTGACCCTCGCCACATCATTGTTCCCCGATAAGCCTCACGAGAACACATTCTTCGTCGAAGGTCCGCGAAAGATCTTCGCACACTTGCTCACGTTGAAACCGACGCCTGAGGAATTGGTTAGATGGATGAGCCACGAGGAGGAACTAGATCGCCTATTGAAAGGCACCGAACTGACGGCATTCATCTATCGTGGCGCTGGCCCACAGCGCGGTGGTGTGTTAGGTGCCCTCAACATGGTTGCTGACAGTTTGAAGCTCTTGCCAAAGGAGAGTGAGACCAAGCAGAGATGGACAACCGAAGAATGGGCGCGCCAGCGTAATGGCTGGATATTCCTGACATCGACTCCTCGATTCCGCGAGCGGCTGTTGCCTCTCATGAGCCTCTGGCTGGACACGTTAGTGCTGCGATTGATGAACCAGGGCGATCCTGCGATGCGTCACGCATGGTTTGTGCTGGATGAACTCGCTAGTCTGCAGCGACTCCCGCAATTGCACACTGCGCTAACCGAGAATCGCAAATCCGGGAATCCTGTCGTGATCGGTTTCCAAGGCCGGAGTCAACTTGAAGTGCGCTACGGGCACGAAGCTGAGTCAATGCTGTCGCAGCCGGCCACCAAACTCTTTTTGCATACGAGTGAGCCTCGTGCAGCGAAATGGATCTCGGATACGATTGGCGAAGTAGAAGTGGAACGCGTTAAGGAGACGGTGAACACGCATCCCCTCAAACTTACCAAGTCCAGGAGCTATCACAATGAAAGGCGAACGGAGCCTCTAGTGCTTCCATCGGAAATCAGTGGACTACAGCGCTTGCACGCATTGCTTAAAGTCGACAATCTGGTAGTGCCTTTCAGCTTTCCATATCTCGCCCCCGCAAAAACCGCACCCGGCTTCATTCCAAGAGACATCACGCCTCGTGTGGTCGAAATCGGGAATCGCCCTTCTCAGCCGACCACTGTGGCGGCGCAGGAGAACACGCCGCGCGAGCCGGAGAACTCCAAAGGCATCGCCGTTGGGCAAGAACCGTACTTCGAGTGAGTCATGCTGACCATCTCCAAACCGCTGAGTGCCGACCAGGCGCAGACCTATCACAAAGAAGAATTCGCGAACACCCAAGAGAACTACTACTCCGAGGGAGACCATATACGCGGCGAGTGGTATGGCAAGCTCGCCAAAGAATGGGGCCTGCAGGGCGAAGTGCGGGAAGAACACTTCGGGCGGCTGGCGCACGGGCAACACCCGCTCACGGGCGAACAACTCGTGCGACACCAAACCGCGCGTGAATACGTTACCCGACGCGGCGAGACGGTCGGCACGATGGAGCACCGCGCGGGCTGGGATGCAACGTTCTCCGCGCCTAAGAGCGTGTCGTTAACGGCTCTCGTGGGCGGAGACGATCGTGTACGCCAGGCGCATCGGGAAAGCGTGAAGGTGGCGCTTGGCGAAATGGAGAAATATGTCCAGGCTCGGATCGGCGGAAACCATCCGGCAGAAACAACGGGCAAGTGGGTGGCAGCCAGTTTCGAGCACGATAGTGCGCGACCTGTGAACGGGTACGCGGCACCGCAATTGCACACTCATGTCGTGTTCTTCAATCTAACGGAAACTCAGAACGGAGAATCGCGGGCCCTTCAACCCCGCGAACTGTACCGCTCGCAGCAATATGCGACGGCGATCTATCGCTCAGAGCTGGCTTTGCGGCTAAAAGGCGGGGGCTATGACATTGAAAGGGGCAAGAGTGGACAGCCGGAGATAAAGGGATACACACGAGAATATCTTGACGCCTCCAGTCCACGGAGTCAGCAAATCCAGGCGTATCTCGACCAACAAGGCGTAAGAGGCGCAGGAGCGGCACAAATTGCAGCGCACCAGACGCGTGATGACAAACTGCCGGCCGTCACGCACGCAGAGATGCAGCAAATGCATCGCGATGTGGCCGCGCAGTTCGGCCAGCAACCGGAACAAGTGATCCGCGCAGCCCATGAACGGCGAGTCGAACAAGAGCCGCAGGAGAAGCATCAGCATCTCGAATCCGCTCTGAGCTACGCGCAAGAGAAGAACCTGGAGCGCCACGCAGTGACAGACGAACGCGAACTCATGCGTGATGCTCTGAAACGTTCGATGGGCGAGGCGAGCTTCGCCGATATGCGAGAGAGGTTCGACAAGCGCGTCCAGTCAGGTGTCCTGATTGAAGTAGAGAGCAAATCGCCGGCCCGCGCGTTCACTACGGAACAGATGATTGGCTATGAGCGCGACACAGTCGCCGAGATGCGAAGGGGACAGAATCTGGATAACCCGTTGGTGAGCTCTGAGACCTGGCGTCACATCAAGGAGAAGCACCCACACTTGAGCACCAGCCAGCGCGGGGCCGTTGAGCAGATCTTGACGAGCCACGACAGAATCACCGGTCTTGAAGGCGTGGCGGGTGCTGGCAAAACCACTTCCTTGGCTGCGGTCCGCGAAGCTGCCGAGCATGAAGGTTACAAGGTGTTCGGACTTGCCCCTACGTCGCGCGCCGCGCAAAAACTGGCAGAGTCAGGCATCGAATCAGGTACATTGCAGCGTCTTCTAGTACGCGGCGAGCAACCCGAGCTCGGACAGACGAGGCTTTACATTCTGGACGAATCGAGTCTGGCAAGCACGAAACAGATGAATCAGCTACTGCATCGATTGCATGACGGCGACCGCGTTCTCTTGGTAGGTGATAAGCGGCAACATGAGGCGGTAGAAGCGGGCAGACCCTATCGGCAGCTACAAGAGGCGGGGATGCGAACTGCCCGCCTGGATGAGGTCATCAGGCAGAAGGAACCGGAGCTTAAGGAAGCAGTCGAACAACTTGCGCGCGGTGACGTTCACGGAGCGGTAGCGAATCTGGACCAGCAGGGCCGCGTGCATGAGACTGTGGTCCGGGAAGAAAGGCTAGGAGCAATCGCTCGTGAGTACACGCGAGAGCCTCAAGGCACGTTGGTCATTTCACCTGACAATGAGTCGCGACGGGAGCTGAACACTCTGATCCACCGTGAAATGCAAGTCCGCGGCGACGTGAATCCAGAGGAACACAAACTTCGAGTGCTCGACTCGCGAAATGAACTGACCGGCGCAGATCGGCAGTGGGCCGCACAATACGGAGAGGGGGACGTGGTGCGCTATGCCCGTGGGAGTAAGGTTCTGGGAATCGAGCCCGGCGAATACGCGCGAGTGGATCGAGTGGACGACCGCGAAAACCTTATTACCATCGAGCGCGATAACGGAGCACGACAGAGCTACGATCCGCGACGGCTGTCGGGGGTGGCGGTGTATCAAGAGGTCCAGCGCGAGTTCTCACAGGGCGACCGCGTTCAGTTCACGGCCCCGTCGAGGGAACTGCAGGTTGCTAACCGAGAACTCGGCACTATCGAACGAGTCAGCCATTCCGGCAATCTCGAAATCCGGATGGATTCCGGTCGCGAAGTTCGATTCAATATCCGCGAGCATCCGCATCTCGACCACGGGTACGCCGTCACTAGCCACAGCAGCCAGGGACAGACCGCGAACCGAGTTTTGATCCATGTGGACACAAACAAAAGCGAGCTGCTGGTTAACAACCGTTTTGCATATGTGTCTGTTTCGCGCGGTCAATACGACGCGCAGATCTATACCAACGACAAAAGCGAACTCGGGCACGATCTGAGCCGCGACGTGTCGCAGCGTACGGCCACGGGGAGCAAGGAGCAGGAGCTAGTGGCACAGAAGATCGAGCCGGTTCGTCCGAATCAGGAAGTCCCTCAACCACGGCACGATCAGGCCCACACCATCGGCCACGAGATTGCGATGTAAATGCCCTATCTCCGAATGGGCTTCATGTACTCGCGAATGATCTCCAAGTCCCCGGTCCGCATGTCTCCGAAATCGGCTCCAGTGATGAACATCTCGCAGGCGAAGCGGAGGGAGAAGGTCGTCTTATCCTTGAAAGCGACGGTGAAGAACAGCGACCCGTCTTCAATGGAATGGCTGATGTAGTCTACAACCCTCCCGTGGACTTCGATATAGCGCTGGCGAAGCTTCTCGCGGCGCTTCTGGATACGGCTGTCAGTCTCCCTGCGTTCCTTGTCGGTGATCGGGGTAATGGGCGTGCTCCCGACCCACACGACCTTCGGTTTGCTGGGCTCGCCTTTCTTAGGCATGGCTCCTCCTCCCCCGAACTGAGCTCTTGGCGTTCTCAGTGGGCTGCTGGCGCTTGTTGGGGCGCTGTTTGTTCCGATTTTGCTTCTCCTCTATGCGTTTTTCTTCGTCGGCTACTGCTGAATTGGGGACAATGCCGATGCGTGGCGGCAATCCCTGCTTCTTGCGTTCTTCCTCGCGCTGCTCGACATCGATATACACGTCGTCCGGGTCTCGCCACTTTTTTTCATGGGCGCGTTTCTGCTTCCAGAAACGACCTTCGTCGAGACGTTCCATATCGACCAGTTCTTCGACGAAATCAGCGTTCACGTCGGCGCGGACTTCTTCGATCTCCACCTGGGCTAGTTGCAAAGACTCCTTGTCGGCACAGGAGAGTTTCTCCATGCCTCGCAAGATCGTGACGACCTGATCGATGCCCTGATTCAACAGGAATAGGCTTTCGTAGATACACAGCTTGGGGGAACGTGCGGATACTTGCGCAGGACAAGAGGGCCGGATACCTTCAGAACTAGCCATCGTTGCCTCCTTGTAGGCAATTTGGTTAGGGGCGCGGTGCTTCAACACCGTCGCGTCCCGCTAGAAGCACTAATCGTCGCCATTGCTACTAATAGTAGCAATTGTATCATTGCGACGCTCTGTAGCAAGTGTAAAAAGGATGGTATGAGTCCTACAGGGAAGCGGACCGTTCAGATCAATGTCCGACTGAGCGACGATGACTTTGAGTTGATTCGAAAGGCAGCTGCGAAGCTTTGGCCGGACGCAGTGCTCAGCAACTCCAGTATCGTGCTAGGGTTGGCAAGACTCGCAGCCAAGCAAGCCCTAGAGGCCCAGAAGAAGCCACGAGCAGGCTGAGCCTAGATCTCAGCTAGAATCTCCCTGATATGAAACGCGGTAAGGATCTTCGCAGTGCGCGGGGCGAGACGATCGAGCGCGATGCCGCGAACGAAATTGCGGCACTGATGTTCGTTTTGGTCGAGCAGTCGCCTGGGGCGTTCACGTTGCGATTCGTCGCCAACGACGAACTGATCGAAGACCTCACCAAACAGGGGGCACTGCAAGTCTTCTTAGACGATGTGGACCGACTCTATGCAGATTTTCGCAAGCGCTTTCCGGATGCCCCAATCATGACACGACCCGACTGACCGAGCGTGAAGGGCGGCGTCGGTCTAACTTGGTACAATTCGGCGCTGAAAACGATGCCTCCTGCGAAGGACAATTCTGTTAAAGTCGCGTTGATTGGCGCGGCAGGCGTCCTTCTTGGCGCCTTGATAGAGGTTTAAGTTTCTACGCGACGTTCGTTTTGGATGAATCCGGCGAACGCGCGTACGCGATGTGAGGCAGTCGGTGTTCTCCGTTCAGATGGCCGGCAAAAGGTCGAAAGAATTCGGCGCGGACGAACTCGAAGCTTGGCCGAGCCAGTTCCTCGTGCCCAAGGGATTTGTAGCAGCGAAATTTGGCTGGAATTTGCACAGTTTGCCTGCACAGTTCCTACACAGCCGAAAATTGCCACATTATCTGCAATTAAAACAATCAGATATGAAAACATTATCACCCGCTCAGGATGACAGTTTGAGTGGAGTTTCCCGTTAGGTTGTCTTCGCGGACTCTACGCACTCCAGAATCTCGGCTTCGCTCAGTGTGTGGTCGCTGGCTTTGGCTTTTTGAAAGATGCGGTCGACGAGTTCGTCTGTGGCGGGAATGCCGCGCCGCTCCAGCCACCACAGCACATTCGATTTTCCGCTCATCGGACCGATATCGATGATCTGCTCCATTCCGAACAGATGCGAGGGCACTCCCGAATACACGCTGTTGGCCAGCATGACGTCGTCCTTACGATAGGCCTTGATGATCGCAGCCGCGTGCACACCGGTCGCGGTGCGAAACGCGTCGTCCCCCACTACAGGATAATTCGCCGGAATGGGCACGCCCGTCGCGCGCGACACCGCCTGGCAATAGGGCTTCACTTTGGTCAGGTCCTGCGTGTCCCAGGGCGCGATCCCCATCAGCTTCAGGTTGACCAGCATCTGGTCGACCGGAGTATTGCCGACGCGCTCACCCAGGCCGATGGCGCATCCGTGGACGCAATTGGCGCCGACAAGGATCGCGGCAATGGAATTCGCAATCGCCAGGCCGCGGTCGTTGTGGCCGTGCCAGTCCACGCGAATGTTCTCGCCCGAGGGCTTCACGACTTCTTCGATCACGAACCGCACCAGCGCCTGCGCGCCCTGCGGCGTGGCATGCCCTGCGGTATCGCAGATGCAGATGGCGCGGGCGCCGCAGTTGATCGCGGTCGCATAGAGGAGCTTGACGGTCTCGGGATCGCAGCGGGTCGTGTCTTCGGTGACATACATCACGTCGAGGCCCAGCGAAACGGCATACTGGACGGCCTTCTCGGTGGTCTGCAGGAGAAAGTCGCCGGTCCAGTTTTCGGTGAATCGGCGAATCGGGCTCGAGCCGATGAAGGTTGCGGCCTCGATGCGCAGCCCGGTTTTCTGGACGATCTCGGCGATCGGGCGGATGTCACTCTCATGAGTGCGCGCGGCGCAGTTGGCGCGAATCTTCATTTTCTGCGATGCAATCTCGCGGGCCAGCGCAGTCACGGCCTCGACTGCGCGCGGCCCGGCTCCCGGAAGTCCGAGGGCCAGCGAATTAATTCCCAGCGCCTCCATCAGATGCAGAATTTCAATCTTTTCGGCGATGGAAGGATCGCGCACCGACGGCGACTGCAGCCCGTCGCGCAAGGTCTCGTCATTGACCAGCACCGGGTCGATCGGCACCGGCACCGGCAGCGTCAGTTCCCGCGGATGTTGCCGGTTCCAGTCGTAGATGAGATCGGGAGTGTGCATCGGAAAACCGCTCTTGGCTGTTGGCTCTTGGCTCTTGGCTTGAAGCGTGAAGGATCGGTTCAAGCCCAGAGCTAAGAGCCAAGAGCCGATTCACTTCTCTTTCGGCGGCAGCGTCAGCCCGAATACCGAGATCATTCCCTGCCCCGCGACGTTGATCTTGGACTCACCTGGATTCGGCAGATACAACGTCTTGCAATGTTCGCAGCGGTAGACTTCGGCCTTCGGTCCCCAGGCCTTTTCGACGTCGCCGCACTCGCGCTCGATCGCGTCGGTCATGTAGAACCAGAGCTTCAAATGTCCGCCGCAGAATTTTCCCTTTTCGTTTTTCTCGTTGCAGGCGCGCTGCCCGGCCTTCTTGATTTTGACCTTATGTTTAGGAAGCTGCGGAATATTCTGGGAGCCAGATGCGGCCACTTCGCTAGTCGCCAAAGGACGTACCCCTCGTTCGAGCGGCCAAAACGCCGCCGGATTCGGCCTTACGCGGCCATTGTAACCGAAACGCGAATCCTGAACCACGAAGGTCCACGAAGGACTTCCTGATGCTGCGTGTGCTTCGTGGCTTTAAAAAAACATGGTCTCTGCTAGTCTGTCTTTTCGGCTATGCAACCCAATTTCTAAGGAAGCCATGATCACGATCGTTTCAGGACTGCCGCGCTCCGGCACATCTCTCATGATGCAGATGCTGGTGGCCGGAGGGATGACGGCGCTCTCGGACGGCGAGCGGCGCGCCGACACCGACAACCCGCGCGGCTATCTCGAGTGGGAGCGGATCAAGCAACTGCCCAACGATCCGGCGTGCATCTCCGAAGGGGAAGGAAAAGTTTTGAAAGTGATTTCACGCCTGCTGCTGTCGCTGCCCGCCGGGCACGAATACAGAATCATCTTTATGCAGCGGCCGCTGCCGGAAGTGCTCGCTTCGCAGGATGAAATGCTGCGCCGCCGCGGAACTTATAAGGAAGGCGCCGATCCCGCGCCGATCTCTGCAGCGTTTGACAAGCACTTGCGCGAGGTCTTCGCCTGGCTCGAAGGTAAGCCGTACGTCAAAACGCTCCGCGTCGCGTATCACGACGTGCTGAGCGGGCCAAGAGAAATCGGCGCGCAACTCGCGGAGTTCCTGGGCATTCCGCTCGATGTGGCAGCGATGACGCGACAGGTGGATGCTTCCCTCTACCGCAACCGGGCAAAATAATCCACCGCGCCGGCGTGGTTCAGAACTCGCGCTTGGGCTTGGCCTGATCGGCGCCGACGCGCCCCGTCTCGATTTCAGCCACGTAATAGTTCTCGGCCTTGACGGGCGCGTGCGCGATCCGCCGCAGGATGGCGATTTGTCCCACGTGCGTAAGTGCGTCGGCGACCGGGCCCTGCAACAATTTCTCCAGCGGAGCGTGAAGAGGCTCGCGGGAAGCGAGCAAGTCGTCGAACTTCTTCAGCGCGGCGAAAAACCTCTCAACCTCCTGCTCCCACGGCAAGGGCTTCGAGTCGTGCCACTTCTGCTGGCCCAGGGCAAGCGAGAAGGCCCAGTCGAATAGATCGCCCATGTGCGTCAGAATCTGCGCGGGCGTGCGCACTCCCTCGCCCGCTTGAAAATCGGCGAAGCCCGCGGGCGCGTGGCGCACGGCCTTGCCGCCGCGATAAGCGAGCGTGGCCAGGGCGTGGCGCAGCAGACCGCGTTGGGAATCGGCGAAACTGGAATGATCATGATCAGAATTCATAGTCTCACTCTTGATTCATAGTTTCAGTCATGGCGAACCAGATTACACTGGTGTGAGGGAGACGAAAAGTATGGCGAAAAAAGTCCCATCTGCTTCCGCTCAACCGTCTGCGGGCAAGACCAGTTCCACTCCATCCTCCGCCGTGAGCCGGGACAACGCCGAGCACTACCGCTGGGGAGTAGATTGCGACGCCTGGTACCTGGTCAACGATGAGCAACTTAGCGTAATCGAGGAGTTCATGCCCCCGGGCGCGGCCGAGATCCGCCACCACCACGAAAAGGCGCAACAGTTCTTCTACATTCTCTCGGGCGAGGTGCTGATGGAAGTGGAGGGGCATACCACGCTGCTGGCCGCGGGCAGCGGCATCCGCGTGATGCCGGGAAAGCGTCATCAGGTTCGCAACCCGTCGTCCGTGCCGGTGCGGTTCCTGGTGGTCTCGCATCCCCGCAGCCATGGCGACCGAACCAACGACTGACCGATGCCGCCGCGGCTCATATGGGCATTGCCGCAACTCATGTGGTGACGGACGCATTCGTCCGTCCGGCACGGGCGAAGCCCATCACAACTGCTTGCGGCGTACGACTCCCGCAGCGCGCAATGCCCCGCGCACTCGCATCCCCAGTCCGCGGGCGAACTGCATGTCCAGAAACCCCTCCATCTGCCGCCGGAAGCTTTCCGAGTAGCCGTGCCACCAGACCTTCTTCATTCCCGGCATGCGATCGATGTCGAGGTACTTCGTTCTCACCATTTCTTCCAGCCCAAAACGTCCGTGAGTACGGCCCACGCCGCTCGACTTCACGCCGCCGTGCGGCGCTTCGCTGATGCCAAAGCAGGAAATCACGTCGTTCACCATGACCGTGCCGGCATGGATGCGACGGGCCAGCCGTTCGCCGCGCTTCGAGTCGCGCGTCCACACGCTGGCGGCCAAACCGTAGTCTGAATCGTTGGCGAGGCGGACGGCTTCATGGTCGTCGTTGAACGCCATGATCGGCAACACCGGACCGAAGGTTTCCTCCCGCATGATTCGCATGTCGTGCGTCACGCCAGAGAGTACCGTGGGCGCGTAGAAGTTAGCGCCCAGCTTTGGCAGCCGAGTCCCACCGGCCAGAACCGTCGCCCCGCGGGATTTCGCGTCTTCCACATGCGCTTCCACGATTCGCATCTGCTGCTCGCGGATCATCGGACCCACGTCGGTGTTCGACTCCATGCCGTTGCCGACGCGCAACTGCTTCGCCTTCGCGGCGCAGGCCTGGGCAAATGCTTCATATAAACTGCGATGAACATAGCAGCGCTCGACCGACAAGCACGCCTGCCCCGCGTTCATGAATGCTCCCCACACTGCTCCGCTCGAAGCCACGTCCATATTGGCATCGTCGAGCACCAACATGGGATCTTTGCCGCCCAGTTCGAGCACCACCGGAAGTAAGCGCTCGGCCGCGGCGGACGCGATCCGCTTGCCGGTGGCGACGCTGCCGGTGAACACCAGTTTGTCGATTGGCGAACGCAGCAGCGCCGCTCCGGCAGCGCCCTCGCCGATCACCACCTGAAACACCTCCGCGGGAACACCCGCCGCGTGCAGCAGCGCAGCCAGTTCCAGCGCCACTAGCGGAGTTAATTCCGAAGGCTTCAGCACCACGGCGTTGCCCGCCACCAGGGCGGCCAATGCTTCGCTCGCCGGAATCGAGAACGGATAATTCCACGGCGAAATGATCCCGATCACACCGTGCGGTTCGCGCACCAGCCTTCCACTCTTGAGCTTCGTGGCGAGATTGCCGTGCGGCACCGGCTCATCCCGCAGCAAGCGCCAGGCGTTGTTGATCAGAAATCGCGCCGCGTCGAGCACGACTAGCACTTCCGTGACCAGCGCCTCAGCCAGCGGCTTGCCGGCTTCGCGCGTGATGACGGTTGCGACTTCGGTTTTCCGGGCGTGCAGCCTGGCTTGAAATTCGCGCAGAACTTCGATTCTGCGTCGCAGTCCAAGCTCGTTCCACGCCGCCTGCGCCCCGCGGGCTCGCGCCACGGCTGCCTCGACCTCAGTGTCACTGGTGCAGTCGAGCTCGCGCAGAACTTCGCCGGTCGCGGAATCTACCACCACAATCTTGCGCGCCGCAATTTGCACATCCACAGTCATCGATTCCCAGTCATAACGATATCCGAGTCTGCGCCAACATACTTTGGTTGGGTCAGTTTCTAATACTCGACATTTTCTAGTACTCGACATTCACCAGATACAGTCCACTCGCGGGCGCAGTTGCTCCGGCCGCCGAGCGCTTTTGCGCCGCGAGGACGCGCGAAATATCCTCTGCCTGCAGCGTCCCCTTGCCCACCAGAATGAACGTGCCCACCAGATTTCTCACCATGTGGTGCAGGAAGCCCGAGCCGCGAACGGTGTAGACCAGCTCTTCGTGCTGCCGCTGCCATGAGGAGGAAAATATGTTCCGCACATTCGATGCGGGAACATCCTCGCGTCCCGTTTCCGGATCCACGGCCGCAAACGAAGTAAAATCATGCTCGCCCACCACCAGTTTCGCTGCCCGCTCCATCTCCTGCTCCGCCAGATGGTAGGGATAATGCCAGACATACCGAGCCAGAAACGGCGGGCAGACCGATTCCCGGTAAATGCGATAGCGATAGGTTTTCGCCTTCGCGGAATGCCGGGCGTGAAATTCCGGCGGCGCTTCCCGCACTTCCAGCACCCGCACCGAGGCCGGCAAAATATCGTTCAGCGCCTTCAGAAAATTCTCCGTGGGGACGGAAGACTCCGTGACAAATGTCATTACCTGGGCCAGCGCGTGCACCCCCGCGTCGGTTCGGCCCGAGCCCTGCGGCAATACCTTTTCTCCGGTAATCCGTCCAATGGCTGAGGCGAGCGTGCCCTGCACCGTCGGCGCGGCAGGCTGCACTTGCCAGCCGGAGTAATCGGCTCCGTCGTAGGAGAGAGTCAGTTTGAGATTACGCATGCTGCGATCTTTTTTATGTTGCGATCTTTGTTCTGCGATCTTTCAGAGTCCCGAGCCGCGGCTGCCTCATCGAAGGTAGTTCGGCAAGTCATTTCGGCCTTTGCCAGCAATTTACCAGTTCCACGAGTCGTGCGGTGCAAGTCAAAATCCAATTCAGGTCAGATATACTGGATGGTTTCCACGAAACTTCGGGCCTTTACGGTACGGGACCTCCCGGCAAAGACCCGGGAAGCGCACAACGCAGGAAGCCCTGCAGGAAACTCGGAACGAAACGAATTGAGTGAGCACGCGGGAAGGTCATGACATTCTTCCAGCTTTGCCGGAACCTTCCGCCGGTCCTTTGCGTATTAATGTCTGAGCAGGGCTCTATCTCAAGCAGTTGGGCTGAGTTCAGGCGCAACCGGATGGAGTCGCGGCCCGCTGTATTGACAGCACGCCCTGATCCATTGGCTCTTAACGAACTGGTTGTAAACGGTTCTGTACTAACGAACGGGTTTTAACGAACGGAGAACAGTAGATGCCATTCGCACGCTTCACCTCGACCGTCCGGCTCGCCGCCGCTACCAGCCTGTTCACCACGCTGACCCTGGGACTTTGTGCCGGATGCTGGGCACAGGACGCACCTGCCGCTCCCACCCCGCAGAACACGCCTGAAGCGCGGCCGCTGCCGGTCTTGAATTACGCCCAGCCGGTGTCGCACTTCCCCAATCCGATAGGGCCCTATACGCCACGGCACCTGGCAGCGCCCAATCTCGCGAACACCGCGCGCATTGACCAGCTCATGCACGACGGCAAGCTCTACCTGTCGTTGAATGATGCCATCGCGCTGGCGCTCGAAAACAATCTCGACATCGCCATCGCGCGCTATAACCTGAACATTGCGGACACTGACATTCTGCGCGCCAGGTCGGGGGCTACGACCATCGGCGTGAATACCGGCATCGTGCAGAATACCCCCGGCGGCGGGGTTGGCGGCCTCGGCGCGCAGGTCGGCTCCGGAACCGGCGGCACCAGTCTCGGCGCGGCCGGCGCAGGTGCAGGCGCGGGCGGCCTGGTCGGTTCCACGCTCGGTCTGGGATCGCTGATCAACAGCTACGATCCGGTGGTCACCGGAACGTTGCAAGAGGATCATTTCAGTCAACAGGCCACCAGCATTTTTCAGGGTGTGCTTCCGGGCTCCAGCCTGGCGCAAAATACCGGCACGGTCAATTTCGCCTACCAGCAGGCCTTCCAGTGGGGCACGAACCTGACGATTGGTTTCAACAACACCCGGGCGACGACGAACAGCTTCTTCTCCAGCCTTAGTCCGAGTTTGAACTCGAATTTCAAGGCCACCGTCACGCAGCACCTTCTCCAGGGCTTCGGGCTTGCGCCCAACACTCGCTTCATCCGGATTGCCAAGAACAACCGTGAACTGTCTGACGTGGCCTTCCGTCTGCAGGTGATCACGACGGTCAACCAGATTCAATCGATGTACTGGGATCTGGTTTATGCCTACGAAAACGTGCGCGTCCAGAAAGAATCATTGGCCTTTGCCGCGAAGACGATGTCCGACACCAAGAAGCAGGTCGACATCGGCAGCCTGGCGCCCATCGAAGTGGTGCGCGCCCAGAGCACCGTCGCCCAGGATCAGCAGGCGTTGACCATTGCTCTAACCAACCTTCAGTTGGAGCAATTGCTCATGAAGAACGCGCTCAGCCGCACACTGCGCGATCAGAATCTCGCGGGAGCCGACGTGATTCCCACCTCCACCATGGAACTTCCTGAGACCGAGCCAGTGCAGGCGACACAAGATCTGGTCGCCGACGCATTGCGCCATCGCGCCGATCTCGTCGAGTCTCGCATCCAGCTCAATACGACTGAGGTCAGCAACAAAGCGGTGCGTAACGCTCTGTTGCCTACGCTCGACCTGTTTGCTTATTACGGAGGCGCGGGCGTTGGCGGCGCCCAGAATCCACAAGAACTTTGCTCAAACCTGCCTCCCGAATTGCAGGCGTTCGGCTGCGCCACGTCTGCCGCGCCGGCCGTTAGCTACGGGAGCACCGTGAATCAGCTCATCAACTCCACCGCTCCCGACAAAGGCATCGGCCTGCAGCTCAACGTTCCCATCCGCAACCGCGCCGCTCAGGCAGCGCAGATCCGGTCGGAGCTGGAATACCAGCAGGCCCAGATGGCGCTGCAGCAAACCGAGAACCGCATCAGCATCGAGGTGCGTAACGCCCAGTTCGGCGTGGAACAGAACCGCGCCAGCGTTGACTCAGCCAAAGCCGCGGTGGACTATGCGAAACAGTCGCTCGACGCCGAACAGAAGAAGTATCAGTTCGGCACCTCGACGACCACGCTGGTTCTGCAGACGGAGAGTGCGCTGGCCACGGCGGAATCCACGTTGATGTCGGCCATGGCTGCCTAC
>Ga0302326_10018815_pt1 | contig 14310 bp, 17 predicted proteins | sample Palsa_T0_3_FD_202264 | JGI IMG/M metagenome (GOLD analysis project Ga0302326, IMG submission 202264) | Peat permafrost microbial communities from Stordalen Mire near Abisko, Sweden - Palsa_T0_3 | ecosystem: Environmental > Terrestrial > Soil > Palsa > Peat permafrost | place: Sweden: Abisko... | reverse complement strand
AGGTGAACGACGGCGCCAGGGAGATTGTGCGCATTGTCCACGCCCGCCACCGCGCCGACTCCGTCTACAAGACACAAACCCTCACCGAGTACCTTTCCGTCGCCTCCAGCATCATGACCGCCGTGACCCTGCTGCTGGTGGCCGTGTCTTTCGTGACTCTGGCCGTGGGCGGCGTGGGAATCATGAACATCATGCTGGCCGGGGTGCGCGCCCGCGTGCGTGAAATCGGCATCCGCAAGGCCCTGGGCGCAACCAGCCGCGAGATCCGGCTGCAGTTTCTCACCGAGGCCGTCATCATCTCCCTTACCGGCGGCGTTGCCGGCACCATCGTCGGGCTGGCCTTGCCCGTCTCCGCCCGCGTGTTCACTGACTATGCCATCCCCATCACGCCCTGGGCGGTGGTCATCGCGCTCAGCTCGGCCATGGTCGTCGGAGTCATCTTCGGCACCGTGCCGGCCACGCGCGCCGCGCAACTGAATCCCGTAGACGCGCTGAAATATGAGTGATCCCAACAGTGAGTCTCGCCAGCCCGAATCGGAAGAACCGCCCTCTCAAGGCCCAAGCCTCACCCTCCTCTACAGCCTCATCGCGCTGGCCCTGGCCGCGGCCATCGGTCTTGCGCTCATGATCGTGATGCCCTTCCACCACCGCCAATAAGGAACGGCAACCGCGCATGATCTACGTCCTTCCCATCTCGCTCCTGATCCTCACCATCCTCGCCTTCTTCGCCATCAGCCGCGGCAACTATGCCAGCTTCGGAATCCCGCAGATACTGCTGCGCGTTCTGGTCGCTCTGCCTCTTCTGATTTCCGGCGTGCTTCTCCACTTCTTCCGAGCCAGCTTGACCGCCAGCATCATTCCGGCGCTCTTCCCGGCGCGCCTGTTTCTTGCCGTGCTCACCGGCGTGTTTGAAATCGCCGGCGCCATCGGCCTGTTCGTCCCCCGCTTTCGCCGCTCCGCCGCTCTCTGGATCGCCATCATGATGGTCGCCGTCTTCCCTGCCAACATCCACTCCGCCGGCCAGGTCATCGACGGCTTCAAATTCCCCAGCGTCCCCGTCCGCCTCGCCATGCAGATCGTCTACATCATCCTCGTCCTGCTCGCCGGCTGTGGCCTTCCCAAACCAGAAACCCGCTAACTCGCAAACCTGCTACCCCGCGAAGCGGGTGCTAACTTGCCGCACTTATCGGCGGATCCATCGCAACAATTCCCATGCGTTGATGTAAACCGCCCTGAAAGTCCCGTTCATCTCAAGCGGAATCTTTTGTACACCCGAGGAACCGTTGACGGTTCTCCTTGAGCCGCGTAGGGGGATTACGATGATCTGTTCGTTGAAGCAGTTCCTAATCCCGCACCAAGGACTCCCGATGCAGCCGTTCAAGTCCCTTCGCTCCGCCGTCATGGCCTTCTTCCTGCTTCCCGCCATCGCATCCCGCGCGCAATTATCCTTCCCCTACGACGCCGTGAATCCCATCATTGGCACCGACGGCGGCGGCAATACCTTCCCTGGCGCAACCCTCCCCTTCGGCATGATCCAGTGGAGCCCGGACACCAACGCCGATGCCTGGTACTACCACCACGACAAGCAGATCACCGGCTTCAGCCTCACCCACGTCAGCGGCGCCGGCTGCCCGCTTTACGGCGACTTCGCCGTCCTGCCCACCACCAGCGAGTTTTCCAATTTGTCCGGCACTGGCGTCGCTCCGTACGTTGCAGCCTTCGATCACAGCCAGGAAGAAGCCCATCCCGGCTACTACGCCATCGTTCTCGCCAACGGCATCCGCGTAGAAATCACAGTAGCCGAGCGCTCCGGCATTGCCCGCTTCATCTTTCCCGCTGGCACGCAGGCACGCCTCCTGGTCAACGCCGGCTCAAGCGCCAACACCAACGCCGCCAAGCAAGCCGGAAGCAGCGCCTACGGCAACCAGATCGCACTCGGCTCCGACGCGTCCTTCCAGGGCTCCGTCTCCGCCGGCGGTTTCTGCTCCTCCGACTCCCATTACAAGCTCTACGTCACCGGCAAATTCAACAAGCATTACAAGTCCACAACGGTCTTACAAGACAACACCTTCCTCGCCGAGGCCAATTCGGCTCAAGGCAAGCACACCGGCGCCTGGCTCGACTTCGGCGGCGAGCACGAAGTCATCCTCAAGGTCGGCATCTCCTTCGTCAGCCAGGAAGGCGCCGCCGCCAATCTTCAGAAAGAGATCCCCGCCTTCGACTTCGACCGCATCCATACCGAAGCCCGCCGCATCTGGAGCGAGGAGCTAAACCGCGTCGCCGTCGAGGGCGGAACTCCCGATCAGCGCACCATCTTCTATACCGGCCTCTACCACTCCCTGCTCTCGCCCAACCTTTTCAGCGACGAGGACGGCAACTACGCCGGCTTCGACGGCGCAGTCCATTCCCTCGCCGGATCGAAGCAGAAAGCCCAGTACGCCAACTTCTCCGATTGGGACATCTACCGCAACACCGTCCAGCTCCAGGCCCTGCTCGATTCGGCGCGCGAATCCGATATTGTTCAGTCTCTCGTCAATGATGCGGAACAGAGCGGCTGGTATCCGCGCTGGCCCGCCGCCAACGACGTGACCTACGTGATGGGAGGCGATTCGCCCGTAGCCGTGATCGCGTCCGCCTACGCCTTTGGAGCGCACAACATCGAAATTTCAACCGCGCTCCAATACATGATCAAGGCGGCCACGCAACCCGGAATCGGACCGCATAGGAACTCCGAGCGCCCGTTCCTCGATGACTATCTGAAGCTCGGCTATTCGCCTGTGGACAAGGACGAAATCGCCGCTTCGCGCACGCTGGAGTACGCCAGCGACGACTTTGCGATAGCCCAATTCGCACGCAATATCGGCCTGCCCTCGGAGTATCGCCAGTTCCTCGCGAAGTCCAGCAACTGGAAAAACCTGCTTGACCCTACCACTCAATGGATTCGCCCGCGCAACGCAGACGGCTCCTGGCAGCCGGATTTCGACTCCGAGCGCTCGCTGCCCAAGCGCCACTGGAACGGCGGCCTCAGCAACGATCAGTTGGGCTTTGAAGAGGGCAACACCTGGCAATACTCCTTCATGATTCCCTTCGACTACCCGGCTCTCTTCGCAGCCATGGGCGGCGAAGACAAAGTCATCCCGCGCCTTGACCGCTTCTTCCTCAAACTCCGCTGCTGGGGCGAGCCCTGCTACAACATCGAGAACGAACCGGACTTCGTAGTCCCCTACGCGTACGTGTTCGCCGGCCAGCCGTGGAAGACCCAGGAAGTGGTCACCCGCATCGCCAAAGAAGTCTTCAAGAACGCACCCGACGGCATCCCCGGCAACGACGATCTCGGTGCAACCTCCGGCGTCTACGTCTGGGACGCCCTCGGCTTTTACCCCGCCATCCCCGGCGTCGGCGGCGTGGTTTTAGGTACGCCTATGTTCGACAAAGCCACGCTGCGCCTGTCCGGTGGAAAGACGCTGGTCGTCACGCGCGAGGGTGAAGGCATCTACGTCCAGAAAGTCACCCTGGACGGCGCGGAATATCCCTATTCCTGGCTGCCGCTCGCCAAACTGCACACCGGAACGACCCGCCTGACGTTCACCGTAGCTGCAACACCGGACAAGCAACGCGGCGCAGCGATCGCCGACCGCCCGCCGTCGTTCAGGTAACCCACCCCTGCGCGAAAATAGGTAAGGAGTATACTGGACGAAGTAAGGAGTCCCTCGATGGCTAGCGCAACCAAATCGGCACCCGCTCAATTCAGCCTCGCCAAAGTTACCAGCAAAGGTCAGGTGACCATCCCAGTCGATGTTCGCAAGTCCCTAGGCGTCAAGCCCGGCGATAAGTTGCGCTTTGAGCCGCAGGACGGCGGATTCCGGGTGGTGAGGGAAATCGAAGAGAACGTCTTCGAGAAATGGCGGGGTATCGGCAGTTTCCCTGGGATGGGGGAAGGTCGCGAAGCAATCGCAGCTTACTTCAGAGAAATGCGCGGCCATGACGATCTCGATTGACACCAACGTGATCGCCGCTCTGTGGAAGGACGATCATTCGATGAATGCCGTTGTGGTCGAAATGCTGGGCGGACTCATTGCGCACGAGAAATTGGTGGTCTCGGGGCCGGTCTATGCGGAGCTGATGGCCGGTCCCTTGCGCGATGAAGCATCCCTGGACCTTTTCTTCAAAGACACCGGCATCGATGTCGATTGGGAGATGGATGAGGAGATTTGGCGCGAGGCGGGACGCGTTTACCGCGCCCATGTGCAACGCCGGCAAGCCAGCCGCGGGGGCGATGCCCGCCGAATCTTGGCTGATTTTCTGATCGGCGCCCATGCCCAGGTTCGCGGATATACCATGCTCACCCTTGACACCGACGATTTTGCCGCTGCATTCCCCAACCTACCGATCCTCTCCGCTTGAGAAGTGCAGGATGCGCCTTGAGAAGTACAGGATGCGCCGATAATGGATTGATGAGCTACGAGCAGCCAGCCTATGAAGAACTCGCCAAGGAGACCCTCCTTCGAATGATGAGGGACATCAGTGAGGATTGCTGGTGCGCCGGATGGTTGACCGATCTCGAATTCACGCTTTGGAATGCAGTTACGACCGGCAAGATGGGATCCGGCTGGGGAGTCGTGGAGGAACGCGACCTGCTCCGCATGAAATATTTGCATGAACTGACCGGCGGCTGGTGGATCTGGGCAAGCGGTGAGCAACGCGAGCGCTTCGTGACCACGGATGAGTGGCTGAGAATCGTCTCGGAACGTGCCGTAACTCAGAAGGAATCCAAATGACCAGACCCCCACAAATCGTAGCCATGGGCGGCGGCGGCTTTCTCATGGAACCCGACAACCTGCTCTTCGACCGCTTCGTACTTTCAGTCGCAGGAGTGCCGCAGCCGAAGGTCTGTTTTGTCGGCACGGCGAGCGGCGATGCAGCTAGCTTCAGCGACCGGTTTTATGCCGCGTTCCGCACACTGGCCTGCGTGCCCACCGAGTTGTCGCTCTTCAAGCCGCCCACAGCCGACCTGCGTTCCTTCGTCTTCGAACAGGACGTGATCTACGTCGGCGGCGGCAACACGCGTGCTCTGCTCGCTCTGTGGCGCGAATGGGGTCTGGATTCGATTCTTCGCGAGGCATGGCAATCCGGCATCGTGATGGCCGGAATCAGCGCAGGCTCAATCTGCTGGTTTCAGCAGGGCTTGAGTGATTCCGTCATTCCTGGAGAACTGGCGCCGTTGGCGTGCCTGGGCTTCCTCCCCGGCAGCAATTGCCCCCATTACGACGGCGAACCAGAGCGCCGCCCCGCCTATCGCCGTTTCATTCAAGAGGGCAAGCTGAACGCAGGATATGCCGCTGACGATGGCGCCGCGCTCCACTTCATCGGTCAGGAACTCAAAGGCGTGGTGAGTTCGCGGGAAGCGGCGAGGGCCTACTCGGTTCGTCAGGCCGGATCGGCTGTTGAGGAGGTTGCACTCGATACAGTCTGGCTAGGTTCCATAGCGCGCGATGCAATCAACACCGGGATCCCATCCACGATTGGATAGCCCCGCCCGCACCCGGCGCAAACGAGCCGTTCCCCATCCAGACGCAACTCCCCCAGGCAGGCAGGACAAGCCAGTTGGTCCAAAATCGAAACGTCAAATGAAAGGTTCTTGCTTGAATCGGCAGGCATCAGGCGCTACTGGACGATAGCGTCGGGGCCGGCTTCGGCGGTTGGCGGGTTTCGCCTTGGCACCTTGGCAAACTCCTGCTCGATGCGCGCGTTCGTCCCCGCAACAGCAGACTCATAGGCCACGCGGATGCCGTTGAAGATGGCGCGGTCGTTCGAGGAGCCGTGCCCGATGATGCAGACACCCCGCACGCCCAGCAGCGGCGCGCCGCCGTACTCCCGGTAATCCAGCCGCCTGCGGAATTCGTTGAACGCCTGTCGCGACAAGAGCGCTCCCACCTTCGCCGTCACCGTCCGCGTCAACGACTCGCGCAGCACGTCGCGCACAAACCGGCCTACGCCCTCGCTGGTCTTGAGCGCCACGTTGCCCACAAAGCCGTCGCAGACAATCACGTCCGCCAGGCCGGAGAAAATGTCGCGCCCCTCCACGTTGCCAATGAAACGGATAGGCAGCGCCTTCAGCAGCGGAAACGCTTCGCGCGTCAGGTCGTTGCCCTTGGTTTCTTCTTCGCCAATGGAGAGCAGGCCTACGCGCGGATTGCTGATCTTGAGCACGCTGCGGGCGTAGATCTCGCCCATCACAGCAAACTGCGCCAGATTGTGCGGCTTGCAGTCCACGTTAGCGCCCACGTCCAGCAGCACGCAGGGGTTCCCGGTCGAACTGGGCATCGGCGTCGCCAACGCAGGGCGATCAACCCCCGGCAGCGCGCCCAGAACCATCTTGGCCGTTGCCATGGCCGCGCCGGTATTGCCGGCCGTCACAAACCCCGCTGCCTTGCCCTCGCGCACCAGCTTCAACCCCACGCGCATGGAGCTGTCCTTCTTGCTCCGCACCGCGCTCGCCGCCTTCTCTTCCATCCCGATGCGTTCCGAGGCATGGTGGATGATGATGGGCAGGTCTTCGTTTTCGAGATGCTCGTCGAGCAGGTCGCGCAGCTCCGCCTCTGGCCCAATCAGGTGGACCCGCACCGGCAAACTCTGGCAGGCTTGGATTGCCCCCCGAATCTCCGGCTCAGGAGCTTTGTCGGAACCTACAGCGTCAAGCGCAATGTCGATGAGCATCGGTGCTCAGTCCAAACATATAGGAGCCCCATTCAGTCAGAGCCCCGTGCTTTGAAAGGGCACGGCTTTAGCCGTGCCGCATGGACGCCCCTAAAATTGCGGGGCTTTAGCCCCCGAGGGAATGCTCCCGGAGACCACTCCAGTACCCTGGTCAACTCGATCGGAGCTTTCCCAGGCGTCTACTTGGCTGCTTCCTTGATGTCCAGAACGGCGCGGCCCTTGTAAGCGCCGCACTTGGGGCAGGCGCGATGGGGAAGCTTCTTCTCGTGGCAGTTGGGGCACTCGGAGACGCCGACAGCGGTCAGAAAGTCGTGCGCGCGGCGGTTGGCGGTGCGGCGCGTCGAATGGCGCCTTTTCGGATTAGGCATGACAAATTCCTTTCGTGTTTCCGCCCGTTTCAGCGCTGGGGCCGGCACTGCGCCCCAAAACCAACACGGCCCGAAGGACCCCTGGCGGAACACCCTCAATCTCTTGAAGTTATGTTCAGGACTTGATCCGGCCGCGGAGCCCAGCCAGCGCTTCCCAGCGGGGGTCGGCTGGACCCTCTTCGCAGGTACACGCAATGCTGTTGCGGTTCTCACCGCAGCGCGGGCAAAGCCCCTTGCAGTCCGGCTTGCACAGCGTCCTGACCGGCAGGGACAAAAGCACCTGCTCACGCAGCACATCTTCAAGCAACAGACTGTCTTTTAGATAATACCCGATTTCCGTTTCCGGCGCTGTAATTGACCTCTCGAGAGCCTCGGAGTCCGCCTCCGCCGGACGGAAGATCAGGTCAAATTCCGCGCTCAGCGGAATCTCCACCGGCTCCACGCAGCGCGCGCACGGAACCTGGAACTTCCCGGCGAAATTCCCCTTCAGCCGGATGTCGGCGACGATATCTTTGGGGCCGCGGTGTTCATGCAGCACCTCCGCCCGGCCCGCCGCGGCCAGATTTCCCACCTGCTCGGCTTCCTCGCCCAGATCCACCGCTCCCGGCGGCAGTTCCAGGTCAAAGTCAATCGGTTCCCGCTCCAGTTCGCTTACCTTGAATTCCATGCTATGAGCCTACGGCGCGAGAGGTTGCGCGTCAAACCGCACTTTGGTCACACTTGCGTCGAGGCAGCGCCCCGCCCAAGCGCATCCTCAACCGCACTTCTATGCGGCGGCAAATCATCCTGAATAGTATTCCATATCCACGCTGTAGTACTGATGCCTCAGCCAATTGCCACTTCCGCGAATGTCGCGCCATGGCACCCCAGGGCAAAGAACCTCCGCATCGGCCTTCAACCGGATCGCCGCCTCGCTGATAATGAGCATCTTGCGCTCCACCGCAGACTGGGTCTTTTCGTCCCGGCGATAGGCTTCCAGGTCCATTCCGCGGACGAATTGCTCGATGAGACGAATGCTTCCCAGAATGTCTTCGAAAGAAGATCGCGCATCCTCAAAAGGCATGAACAGCCTCGCGCAAAGCGCGCGCGCGCACTCGCTCTCTCATCGACCCCGCCGGCGATAGGTCAACCTTTACGCCGAGTAGGTCGCTGAGCCGGTTTTCCAGGCGCGCCATGCCAAAAAGTGTCAAGCGCTTGGAGTGGTCAAAATCCGCGATAAGATCGACATCGGATCGCATCGACGCTTCACCCCGGGCAACCGACCCGAAAAGCCGCAGATGGACGATCCCGGCAGCTTTCAATTCCAACTCGTGCTGGCGCAGCGTCTCGATTACATGCCCTTTGTCCATACATTGAACTCTGCCACATTCTGCAATCCATTTCAATCAAACAACCTGGCTCCGCCTCGGACCCGCCTTCCTCACCCCCGCCCCAACGTATCGCATAGCCCGCCGTCGATCCGGTAAGACTGAAGAACTCAAGTCGCGCGCGCTCACGCCGATAGGGTCAAAGTACCAATTGAGAAAGGCTCACCGCATGACGTGGCTCCGCAACCTCCCCATCGCTCGCAAATTCACCTTCGCTTTCGGTACCGTGTGCGGCCTGTGCATCGTGCTGGGAGCCTATACGTTCTTCACCTTCCGCGATATCGCTGCCAAGAACGTCGACGTCAGCGCCAACTCGCTTCCGTCGGTGATTACCATCTCGAACGCGCGCGGTTCTCTCAACGCCCTTCGCCGGGAAGATCTTGACCTGCTGCTCTGCAAGACGGCCGCCTGCACCGTCCAGCATTCCACCAAACGCACGGAACACATCGCCGCCTTTCGTACGTCGATGAAGGCCTATGAGCCGATGGTCAGCTATCCCGGCGAGCGGGAGCTCTACGAGAAGATCTCCGGCGGCTTTCAGTCCTATCTCGATACCAGCGATCGCGTTTCCGGCCTTCTGGCAGAGGGCAAGGCGGGCGAGGCCCAGGATCTGAGTTTCTCGGATACGACCCTTCAGAAATTCGCCGATGCCGTCGAAGCAACGAACCAGGATTTCGACCTCAATGCGAAATTCGGCGGTGAGGAGGCCAAGGCCGCCGTCGCGTCGTCCAACCGGGCCACCTGGGTCAACCTGGCCATCACCCTGGTTATCGTGGCCCTGTGCGCCTTCATCGGCTTCGTGCTCACCCGCCTGATTGCGCCGCCGCTACGGGCAGCCACCGCCGCACTGGAGCGCCTGGCGGAAAAAGACCTGACTATGCGAGTTGAAGAACTCGGCTCCGATGAAATCGGGCGCCTCTCGGTAGCCTTGAATACCAGTGTCGAGTCCATCCGGGGAGTGATGCAGTCGTTCGCGCAGGGCGCCGAGACGCTCTCCGCCGCCACCACCGAGATCAGCACCCGCGCCGTGCAGAGCGCCGGCAACGCCAACACGCAATCCAGCAAGACCAACCAGATTGCCGCCGCCGCCCAGGAAATGACCGCCACCATCGGCGAGATCAGCCATAACGCCGAGAGCGCCGCCAACGCCAGCCGCGAGTCGGCCCATACCGCTACCCAGGGCGGAACCGTCATGCAGTCCGCGGCCGCCACCATGGAGAAAATCGCCTCGGCCTCCAGTTCCGTTTCCGACAAGATGGAGTCGCTGGCGCATCGCTCCGAGGAAATCGGCAAGGTCGTCAACGTCATTCAGGAGATCAGCGAGCAAACCAACTTGCTGGCTCTGAACGCGGCCATCGAGGCGGCTCGCGCCGGCGAACATGGCCGCGGATTCGCCGTGGTCGCCGGCGAGGTTCGCCGCCTGGCCGAGCGCACCAAGGGCGCAACGGAAGAAATCGCGGGCACCATCCGCAGCATTCAGGATGAAACCCGCGAAACCCTCGAAGTGATGCAGGAAAGCCGCAGCGCCGTGGAAACCGGCATGGGAGAAACCGCCCACGCCCGGCGCAGCCTGGAAGCCATCATCGAGTCGTCAAAGCAGGTGGAGCACCAGATTCACCTCATTGCCACCGCCGCCACCGAACAGACCTCGGCATCCGGAGAAATCTCCGAGTCAGCCGGGCAAATCTCGCAGCTCTCCACGGAAACCGCACAGGGCGCCGAAGAAGCCGTCGACGCGCTCAAGAATCTTGCCGCGCTGGCCAGCGACCTGGATGGCATGGTTCGCCAGTTCCGCCTGGACGGTGGAAGGCCGTCCGGCAGAACAAATGCGGGCAAAGGCCAACCAGCCTGGTAGGAACGCATCCACCCAAGACTGCATCACTTTCTCCCCCGCTGCCGGACCTCGTTCCGGCAGCATTTTTTTTGAACCTTCCGAATCCGCGCATCCCCTTCGCCGTGCGCCGTGATAGCCTCCGGGTGTGGGTCTTCGCCGCCCGTGGATCGACCCCCGGCGGCCTGCGTGGCATCGAACCCCCGCACTGGTCCCTTGGAGAGACACTCGCATGAGCGCCATCAAATATGACCTCATCGTCATTGGTTCCGGACCCTCCGGCCAGCGCGCCGCCGTCGCCGCTTCCAAGATGAAAAAGCGCGTGGCCGTGGTTGAAGCCCGCTCGGTCGTGGGCGGCGTCTGCATCAATACGGGCACCATCCCCTCCAAAACCATGCGCGAGGCCGTCCTCCACCTCTCCGGCTACAACTACCGCACGCTTTACGGCATGAACTACCGCGTCAAGGAAAAGATCTCCATGGCCGACCTCGCCTTCCGCGTCCAGGCCGTCATCAAGACCGAAGTGGACGTGACCGAGGCCCAACTCTCGCGCAACGGCATCGACGTGGTCCATGGCCTGGCCCGCTTTACCGATCCCCATCAGATTCGCGTCGAGGGCCCCGGAACCGACTCCACCCTCGAAGCCGAAAAGATCATTCTCGCCGTCGGCACCAAGCCCGCCGACTCGCCCAACGTCCCCATCAACGGCCGCACCATCGTCAACAGCGACCAGATTCTTGCCTTGCCCGAACTGCCTCGCACGCTCATCGTCGTCGGCGGCGGCGTTATCGGCGTCGAGTACACCTGCATGTTCGCCGTCCTTGGCGTCCGCGTCACCCTCATTGAAAAACGCGACCGGCTGCTCGAGTTCGCCGACCGTGAGATTATCGAGGCCCTCAGCTATCACCTGCGCGATGCCCGCGTCACCATGCGGCTGGGCGAAGGCGTACAGAGCGTAGAAGAGCTGCCCGACGGCACCGTGGTCGCCAATCTCGAAAGCAAGAAGAAGGTCTCCGGCGACGCCCTGCTCTACGCCGTGGGCCGTCAAGGAAACGTGGACGACCTTAACCTTGCCGCCGCCGGCCTGGAAGCCGACAACCGCGGCCGCATCCCCGTCGACGAGCACTTCCAGACCAAGGTCGAGCACATCTTCGCCGTCGGCGACGTGGTCGGCTTTCCCTCGCTCGCCTCGGTCTCCATGGAGCAGGGACGCATCGCCGCCGCCCGCGCCTTCAACGACCAGGCCGCCCACTCCAACCCCAGCTTCTATCCCTACGGCATCTACACCATTCCCGAAATCAGCTTCATCGGCAAAACCGAAGAGCAGCTCACCGACGAAGACGTTCCCTACGAAGTGGGCATGGCCTACTATCGCGAAACCGCCCGCGGACAGATTCGCGGCGATACAACAGGTAGACTCAAGCTCGTCTTCCATCGCGACACCCGCAAGGTGCTCGGCGTGCACATCATCGGCGAGGGCGCCAGCGAACTTGTCCACATCGGCCAGGCAGTCATGATCCTCGACGGCACAGTGGACTATTTCATCGACACTGTCTTCAACTACCCCACCCTGGCCGAGTGCTACAAAGCCGCCGCCTTCAATGGCATCGGCCGGCTCAACCGCTATCAGTAGGGATAACGATGCGTTTTGAAAGGACGCGGTCGACGGACATGCCGAGGGTGCGGGCGCGATCTAAATCGACTGTTGGCCTCAGTCCTCGAAACGCTTCCAGACCCGGCCGAGATTCAAAACAAAACCCTCGACTGGGCCATCCCCGGCCAGCGTCTCCGCAGCCACGCGCTCAGGCTCCATCCCCGGCCGGTAAACCCAAGCCTCGCGGCGATAAGGATCGATCAGCCAGGCAAGCCGCGCCCCGTTTGCAATCCAGTCGTCCATTTTCGCCTGCAACCCGGCCAAGGAGTCCGTCTCGGAGAGCAGCTCGATCAGAAAATCCGGGCAAACTCGCGGAAAACTCCGCAGGGCTCCCTTGGGCAGAGTGCGCAGCCGCTCCTCGGAGAGGTAAGCCGCGTCCGGGCTCAGCGTCGATCCGTCCGGAAGGCGGAATCCGCCGCTTGAATCGAAGATCCGCCCGTGCTCGTGCTTTGCCCACCAGCCGTAGAGCTGGCCTAAGATCTCTTCATTGCCGCTGCTCGTCCATCCGCCCGCAGGTGGGTTCATGCGCACCGCTCCTTCCCGCGTGCGCTCCAGGCGCACGTCTGGGTTCTCGCGGCATAGCGACTCGAACTCCGCGTCGGATACCGGCGGGTCGAGCACGAGCACGCGGGGCAGGGTCTCCGGATCGATGCGCACCACCGTCGCCATCCGTCAATCTTACGCCAGTTGTCCTCGCAACACTGGCACAATTCGACGCCTTCCGCGCCTCTGAGCTATTCTTGTCTCGGATTCAGCATCCCCCTGCCCACATCCCGGCCCGCGCTCTCCAAGAGAGGTCCCCATGACCACCGCCATCGGCGTCGTAATTACAGAACACCTCGTAGCCGGCCGTCTTCAAGACCAGCGCATCGTCGGCAAGCCCCTCCGCTATCCCATCGAGACCCACGAACTCGACGCCCTGACTGCCATGCCCGGCAGCGAGCTGGTAGAACTGCTCGCAACCCAGATCGAATCCCTCGCCGGAACCGAGGCCACTGCCGTGGACGCCATCGGCGTCGCTGTTCCCGGCATCATTCGCCAGGGCGTGGTCGAAGACTCCCCCAACCTGACCCAGCTCAAGGGCATGCGCCTGGCCGAAGAACTCACCCGCGTCCTAGTCGCCCGCAACATCGCCGCACCCGTGCACATCGCCAATGACGCTGACGCCATCGCCGCCGGCGTAGCCGCAACCCGCGGCCAGCTCAACAAGCTCACTCGCGTCTGGACCCTCGGCAACGGCATCGGCTACGGCCGCTGGCCGTACGTCGAAGGCGTGTGGGAGGGCGGCCACGTCACCGTCTCGCTCGATCCCAAGGAAAAATTCTGCGGCTGCGGCGGCATCGGCCATCTGGAAGGCATCATGGGCTACCGCGCCATGCGCATGCGCTTCCTCGACCTGGAACCCGAAGAAGTCTTCACCCTGGCCAAGAAAGGCGACCAGCGCTGCCGCGATTTTGTCGAGCTCTGGCACCGTGCTCTGGCGGCGGCCACGGCGTCCTTTATTCACCTCGCCGGCCCCGGCAAGTTCTACTTCACCGGCCACAATGTCAGCTTCCTTGACCTGGCCGTGCTCCGTCCCCACATCGAGTCCATGGTCAAGATGAGCACCCTGCAAAGCTTTTCCCTGGAGATTCTGCCCCCCGACGACGAAACCGCCCTCATCGGCGCCGGCGTCTCCGCCATCCGCGCCTTAGCTCAGTAATAGCAATGACGTTTGTCATCCTGAGCGGGTACAGCGAGCCGAAGGACCGGCCGATGCGAAATCGCTTCGTGGGACGCAGGCGCCGCTAGGCCATCAAAACCAGCCCCCGGACGGCTCGAGGCCATTGATGCGCAGATACGTGACGAGATTGCCGTAATGCAAGGCGTCATGATTTCCGACTTGCGTCAAAATGAACATCTTGTTCGTCTTGAAGCCAAAGAAGTCCGCCGGGTCATTCAGGTGCGCATCGGTGAACCCGGAGTACACGCCATCGCAGTAATCGAACGAGCCTTTGAGATAGGCCTTGATCTCGGCCTTCGAACCCTTCGCGGCAGCCATGCCGGGGGTCGCTTCACCTTTGGCGTTTGAACACAATATGTAGGATATGTCCCCCAAATGAACAAGGATCTCGGCAAACGAGCGAACGTCCTTTGTCGGCCGGTAGCTGTACTTGGACTCTGGCATCGCGTCCGCCGACTTCATGATTTTGTCCTGCATGTTGCTACGAAAAATGGAGAGCGTCGTCGTCAGCGGATTCGACGCTGCGATCGGATTGGGCAGGCCGGGCGAGATTTGGGCGTTGGCCAGGGACGCCAGGACGGAAACAGATATCATGCAAACAGGAACCACGACGCGAGCAATGGATCGGAACATAAAGAATCCTCCTACAT
>Ga0302326_10018814_pt1 | contig 14310 bp, 13 predicted proteins | sample Palsa_T0_3_FD_202264 | JGI IMG/M metagenome (GOLD analysis project Ga0302326, IMG submission 202264) | Peat permafrost microbial communities from Stordalen Mire near Abisko, Sweden - Palsa_T0_3 | ecosystem: Environmental > Terrestrial > Soil > Palsa > Peat permafrost | place: Sweden: Abisko... | reverse complement strand
TTCCGCGAGCTGTTCCCCTGGTGGTGGTGGTGCTGCGACCAGCCCAACATCGTCTTCGGCGTCACCCAGAACGGCACCACCATCCTGGCGCCGGACCCGGCCACCGGCACGCGGTGGTGCATGGACAGCGGCCAGACGGTCACGCTCACCGGCAACAAGGCCACGCTCACCTGCTGCCCCGGCGGTCCGCCGCCGAAGTCCGGCTACGTGTGGACGAGTGTCGGCTCCATCCTCACCTCGTCCATTGACAGCAGGGGCCTGGCCCAGGACGGAGGCGACAACACCGATATCGCCTTCCAGGGGAGCCTCTGGCTCTACGCCAGCGTCGCGCCCGGTGCCTTCGACTACTACCAGGTCAACGGATCAGTCTGGAACGCGCCCGAGTTCCGCGGCGGCACCAAGCCACCCGCCGCGGTCGCGCCGGCCCAGGCCCCGGTCTACGAGCCGCTCTACCTGCCCGCCTGGACCTGGGATACGGCCACCGGGATGATCACTTCTTCCCAGTACGTGAAGATGGGACCGTTCACCGCGAACGGATACTCCGGCCTGTACGCCACGCCGAGCGCCCGCGCGACGCTTCCCGCGCCTCCCGGCCTCCCGGCCTTCACGGTTCCCGCCGGCAACGAGGTCGCCTGGGGCTACGAGGGCCTGGTCCTGACCGCCCAGGACACGACGCTCCTGGGCGGTATTCCATTCGGCGCGGTGGATCTGACGCTGCTCGGCTTCGATCAGAACTTCAACCCCGTCGCCGTCAGCCCGGATGAGCCGTTGACGCTTGCCATCGACAGCACGCCGCTAACCCTCCAGCAGGTCGGTACGATCACCGCCTGGACCGCACCGGGCGTGCCCGCGCCGCAGACCGGTTACGGCGACTGCCCAGCCTACGATGTCGGCCCGTCCGGCTTTATCGAGGTGCCGGTGACGGTTCAGGACACCAACGGCTTCCTGTGCCAGTACGAACTGGAAGCGCAGTTCGGCCACGGCAACGCCCCGGTTGTGACCCCGCCGGGTCTGCGCGGGTACACGACCAATCCGACGCCCGCCTTCCCCCCGGACCCCGCAACCGCCAGCTGGCAGGGCGGGACCGAGACGATGATCTTCCCCGGCAGCACCGTGCAGGGCACCCCCGTCGACTGCTGCTACGAATTCCGGCTCTATTACGGCAAGCGGGTAACCGACGGCTCTTACTGGCCTGCGTACGACCTGGCCGAGGGCGACTTCCAGACCATCAGCCTCAAATTCTCGAGCTGAGAGGGGGCGGCCCGGCGGCGCTCAACCGCCGCCGGGCCGGTTCGTCATGGATCCAGCTGAATTCTGCGTCGCCTCCCTGGCCACCTGGCGGCTCGCCCATCTCCTGCACGCCGAGGGCGGGCCGTGGCATTGCGTCGCGCGGCTTCGCCGGGCGCTGAACGAGCGCCGGTTCGGTGTTCTCGAGTGCTTCTTCTGCGCCAGCGTCTGGACTGCGCTTCCGGCGGCGATGCTGGTCAGCACCCGTCGGCGGCAGTTCCTTGTCGCCTGGCCGGCGCTGTCGGCGGCCGCGGTTCTGATCGAGCGCGCGGCTTTCCCCGGCACCTTCCTAGACGTTCCCGAATTTACCGAAGATGAGGAGATCGCCCATGTGCTGCGGCCGGACTAGGCACGTCGCCGCGAGCCCCCGCCACGAGTCATCTAAGCGCGACGGCGAGACGTTCACCTACCTGGGGCGGACCGCCCTGACCGTCACCGGGCCGGCCACCGGCCTGGTCTACCGCTTCGCGGCACCGGGCGCGCGCGTGCGGGTGGATGCGCGCGACGCGATAGCGCTGCGCCGAGTTCCAGTGCTGCGGGCCGTCGCACCGGGTCAGTGAGGACTCAGGTCAGCCAGGACGCAGGTCAGTCAGGAGGGGCACGCCGCCTCAGCCCGCGCCGAGGGCCACCAGGGACACCGCCGTCGCGTACCGGACAGGATCGGTGCCGGCGTCACGGCGGGCCGCCTGCAGCGCCTCGGGCAGGCTGCGGCCGGCCCGCAGATGACGGTGCAGGTCCGTCATCACCGGGACGATGGCGTCGTCGTTGAGCTGGACGACGCCGGCCACGATTCCGGCCGTGCCCAGCGGCAGCAGGCTGCTGACCAGGCCGAGCAGTTCATCCGCGCCGGCGGGCGCCACGACGCCGGAGTCGCAGCTGGAAAGGACCAGCAGGTACGGGGCGCGGCGCAGCTGCTCGAAGTCATAGACGGTCAGCGGCCCGTCGTGCAGGCGCAGGGAGGAGAACAGCGGGCTGTCGGCGCGGAAATCGCCGTGCGCGGCGATGTGCGCGAGCCAGGCGCCGTCCAGGGCCTCGAGCACCTGGCTGGCCGTCGCGTTCTCATCGGCCAGCACCGTCACGTCGTCGTAGAGCGGCGCCACCGCCGGTATCTCGGCCCCCTCGCTGACCAGGCCGGGTCCGCGTACGAGGACCACCCGGCGCCGCTGCGGCGCTTTCGCCGTGCGCGCCCGCATCCACGCGGTCGCCGACGGGGCGACGCTGACGGCCCGGTCCGCGAGCGCGGGAAGCAGCGCCCACGGGATCGTGTGCAGCCTGCCCGGCGGGACGATCACGACCGGGCCGCTGCCGAGCTGACGGACAGCCGGGCCGAGGAGCGCCTGCTGGAGCGCGGGGCCCGCCGTTTCCAGAATCGCCAGCGGGCCGGCCGGATTGTCGGCCGGCCCTAGGCGCGCCACCCGGCGCAAGGCGAAGCGGGCAAAGTCGGCTGCGCGGGCGGCGTCGGCCATGCGTCCCGCGGTAAGGTGCCTCACCCGGCCGTCTCCGCAGACCAGGACGTGGATATTCTCGTCGATCTCGATAATCTGGATCAGCCGGCTGGAGCCCAGCTCGGTCAGCAGGTCGGCGACGCCGACCACGGCCCGGCCGGCATCCGGGTCCCGGTGCGTGCGGAGCGCGCGGGACCGGATCGCGCGCTCCAGCCTCAGCTGCTCACGCCCGAGCGTTACCGTCACACTGCGCTGGCGCTGCGGGCTCTGCAGGCTTCTGGTCACCTGGCGCAGCGCGGTCAGGCCCGCGTTCAGCTCGGGGTCGGCGGTCGGCCGGACCGCGGGGACTGCGAGCGCGGTGGCCCGCCACCGTTCGCTCCAGGCCAGCAGCAGTCGCGGGTTGCGCCCCTGCGCGGCCTGACGCTGGGCGAGCGCGGCCAGCTCGGCCCCGTGCGCGGTCGCCTGCGCCCGCAGTTCCGAGGCGCCGAAACTGAGCCAGTTCTCTTCCATGACCTCGAGACCGCGGCGGCACGCGGCGAACACGGCGCGAGAGTCACCGGCGGCCGCCGCCCGCAGCGCGGCGCCGAGCCAGCCGCTCGCCCGCGCCATCGCGGTCCCGCGCCAGCGGCCGCGGGCCGCGGCCGCGAAGTGACGGTCGGCGTCGCCGCGGCGGTCGAGTGCGAGCGCCACCCGCCCCGCCAGCAGGTGCGCCCGCACCACCTGACTGGCCCCGACTGCGTCCAGCCGGACGGCCGCCCGGTTGACCTCGCGCAGCAGGGCGGGCGAGGCCGCTCCGGTGGCGTGCCGTGCCTGCGCGACCGCCAGCGCCGCCTGAGCCTCCCACCAGTCACTGTGCTGAGCGCGGAAGAGCCGGCTGGCCGCCTCGGCCCAGTCAAGCCCCATCTGCGGCCGCCCGGCCGCCAGCGCGCAGTTGGCCGCCATCAGCAGCAGCTCCGCCATCTTCGGCACCCGGCCACGGACCTGCTCGAACTCACGCACGGTGGCGTCCGCCTCTGAGAGCGCGTCCCCGAACAGCCCGGCCGCGATGAGCACCGCGCACCGGTCGATGCTCAGCGTCGGCAACGGCACCTCCTGCGGCCCGAATCGCGAGGCTGCCTCGTCGAGGAGGGAGAGCGCCGCTGGCAGGTCCCCCGACCCGAAGGCGACCAGGGCGCGGTTCTGGACGTTGTAGGTCGCCTCGAGTTCCTGGCTGGTCTCCGCGAAAAGCCGGTCGGCGGCGACGAAATCGGCGTCGGCGCGGTCCGCGTGGCCGGTCGACTCGTAGACAAGGCCGCGAGCGCTGAGCGCGCGCGCCGCCCACAGCGTGTCGCCCGCGCGGCTGAGCACGGTTACCGCTCGCCGCAGGTCCTCGAGCGCCGCCGGATACCAGCCGATATTCCAGAGCGTGAGGCCGCGGCGATGCAGCACCCGCGCCGCCAGCACGCCTTCTGACCGCTGCACGGCCCGCTCGAACATGGCCAGCCCGTCCGCTGTCCGGCCCGTGTAAACGAGCGCTACTGCGAGGCTGGCCAGCACATCGACCTCACGCTCGGCCGAGCCCGACTGGCGGGCCCGGTACAGCGCCCGCCTCAATTCGCGCACTGACGCCGCGACATCACCGAATTCCCTGAGCACAATCCCGGCGGCCTGATGCGCTATCGAGGCCTCGTAAGGGCCGGGGCGCGCCGCCAGAACCGCCCGCGCTTTCTCTGCCGCTTCCCGAGGGCGCGACAGCGCCAGCGGTAGCAGTCCTTCCACGTCTGGCCGGGCGGAATGGTCGACGTGCGCGCGCGCAGTCACGTTGCGATACTAGGTCTGACGCATTCCGGCCGTCTAACGGAAATCCAATTACTGCATCAAACAGCGCGAGGATCGCTCCGTCTGGATATCCGGGCCCTGTGCTGAATGCGGGGCTTTGTGCGATGAGGGCGTTATGAGTGGCCCTACGGGGCAACGGCGGCAACAACCCCACATCGAGTCCTCCGGGAGGGACCTCGTGAGCGTGCCAAGCAAGCCAAGCGTGCCAAGCTGGGCGGACGGCCTGGATCCGAAGATTCGTGACCAGGCACTGTATATATGGGAAAGCTTCAATCAGGACGGGGCAGCGGAAGCCGTCGGCGAAGGCCACTGGGCAAACGCCTCCGGTGGCATCGACATCGGGGTCGTGACTTCGCCGGCCGGGGTCGCGTACATGTACGCCGAAGGCCAGATCCTCGTCCTCGAGCGGTATCTCGAGCGGGTGCAGGACATCCTGGGCGAGCCCAAGCCGACCCCTGCGGCGATCGTGCGGGCTCCAGTGGGCGACGCCCCGGTCGAGCCGGTGATCGACGGAGTCGTCGTCCTGCGCCTGTCGAAGGACCTCGGGGTCCTGGAGGCGCTCGACCGCGTCGACCGGGTGCTCGGTCCCGGCTACGCCACCCCCAATCACGTCATAACCGTGGCCGACGGGGACGCGGGCCCGTGTCCGGCGACCGACCCCCAGGAGGTGTACGACGGAACCGAGCCCTATCCCGCCGTCGCCCCCGGAGACGCGGGAGCGGGAATCTCGATCTACGTGGCCGACACGGGATTGCTCTGGTACCTGGGCGACAAGCTCGACACCGTGCCCCCAAGCGGCCTGAACCCGGCCCCGCACCAGGTGGTCACCAACGAGGGCAGCCCCCATCCGTGGCTGAGGGGGGTGCGGGGAACCCTCGACAAGCTGGAAGACATGACCAACGCCCAGCAGAACCAGCCGCAGACGGTCCTGCCGTACGAAGCACACGGCACGTTCGTCGCCGGGGTGGTCCGCTGCATGGCCCCGAAATCGGAGATCTACGTAGCGAACGCCTTCAAGGTCGCGGGCAGCACCCTGGAGACCCACCTGGCCCGCCATCTGGACGCGGCGCTGGGGCACGGCTACGACCTCTTTCACCTGTCAATCACGGCCCCGACCAGGAAAGATCTCCCGCTCATCAGCTTCGAGGGGTGGCTGCGGCGGCTCCGCACGTACAAGGGCGTCGGCTGCATCGTCGCGGCCGGAAACAGCGGCTACGCGCTTCCGACCTGGCCGGCCGCCTTCCCGGACGTGGTCTCGGTCGGAGCGCTGGCGGCCGACTGGCGCAGCCGCGCTTCCTTCAGCAACTACGGGCCTTGGGTCGACGTGTACGCGCCAGGCCGGGACCTGGTGAATGCCTTCGCAATCGGCAATTACACCTGCTACATGGCCCCGTACAACGGCCAGCCGAGGACGTTCTACGGCATGGCGAAGTGGAACGGCACGTCCTTCTCGACGCCGATCGTGACCGGACTCATCGCTGCCCGGATGTCGCGCACCGGTGAAAACGGCCAGGAGGCGGCGGCCGCGTTCCTCGCTGAGGCGCGAGAACGCGCGATCGGCGGCGTGGGCCCGATCGCACTCCCCTACTACCACGATCGCGCCTGGCCGGTCCGCTAGGCCGCTTACAAGGTGATCCAGCCGGTGAGGACGTCCACGCTGGCGTCGGTCTGGCAACGCAGCCGGAACGGGCCGCGGGGAGCCGGCTGGATCACGAAGCAGCCGATCTGGTCGGCCGCGATCACCGCTTCCGGGCCGTCCTGGGGCTGCAGCCGGATCGTCGCGGCCTGGGGCGGGACGACCTGGCCGAGCAGGGAGTCCCCCGCCACCTCGAGCTCGATCGTCAGCCGCGGGCTGGTAAAGGTGAGGGCACGGATGGACGCGGGCTCTGAGCGCGTCACCGGGGCCGCCTCCGTCGCTGCCAGCGAGTCGTAGGTGAGCTGCGCAAGCTCGGCGTCGATGGTGCGCCACGCCAGGGCGCCCTTAGCGGCCTCGACGAAGCCGGGTGGGACGGCTTGGCGGGCTTTAAGCGCCTGCCGCAACTCCGCCAGCAGCTCCTCGTCGGTCCAGGCGTCGCTCATGCGCCCTCACTCCTCGTCTGCCTGGCGCCGGCGATGCCGGCCGTATTGTCGGCCAGGCTGGCCACCTGCGGAGACCGGCGCAGCCGGTCAAGGCACCGTGCCCGCATCGGGCCGATGCTGCCGACTGCGACGCCCAGCGCCGCGCTGATCTCCGCGTAGCCGGGTGGAGGATCGCTGGCCAGCAGCGACAGCAGCGCCCGGCAGCCACTCGGAAGCGTGTCGAACGCAGCGCGAAACACCGCGCCGCGTTCGGCCGCAAGCACCTGTTCCTCGATCATCGTGGCATCGGGGTCAGGCGGCATCTGATCCTCCGGAGGCAGTTCGGTGTGCTCGTGCCGCCGCTCTACCCGCAAGACGCGAAAGCACTCGCGCTGAGTGGTGGTGGCTAGCCAGCCCGGCAGCGCGGCCGGCTCGCGAAGACCCCCGATCTTCTCCACCAGCAGCAGCCACACGGTCTGGCCGACGTCGTGCGCTTCCTCGTAGCCCAGCTGGTACCTGGTGCAGATCGACCACACGAGCGGCGCATAGCGGTCGACGATCTCGTTCCACGCGCCCTCGTCGCCGGCCGCGGCGCGGTCGACCAGGGCGATAACCACTGGGTCGTCGCGCATGTCCCGTCCTCTGCTCTCCCGTAGCCTGGCCGCGCCTGTGCGGCCGTAGCGTGCCGAATACGGAGCGGACTTACTGCCATTCTGTCTCCCTGCCTTCTCCGTGTCACTGGGTCGGGAGGTCCGGACCCTGTATTGACGGAGTCGCCCAGGGGGCGTCCTGATGCATCGGACACGGCTGAGCCAAAGGTCCGTTCGAGATAAAGATCTTAAATTTTTTGCTCCGAACGGACCCGGCTGACTCTCAGCGCTCCATTAACCGACGGCAGCGCCTTGACCGGGGAGTCGGCGTCGCCGCCGCCTCCTGACCTTTCCGCCGCGTCCCGCTGCGAGAATGGCGGGATGGACGGACTCGCGTGTCCCTGCGGCCTCGGTGACGACTACGACGCGTGCTGCGGGCGGCTGCACGCGGGCACCGCCGCCCCGACGGCGGAGGCGCTGATGCGCGCCCGCTACAGCGCCTTCGCGGTCGGCGACCTCGGGTACCTGCTGGGCACATACCACTCGTCGAGCCGTCCGGAGGCCTTCTCGCTCGACCGGTCGATCGAGTGGACCAGGCTGGCGGTACTCGCGACGGAGGAGGGCGGGCTGTTCGACTCGGCCGGCACGGTGCAGTTCCGCGCCGTCTACGCGCGGGACGGGAAGCGGGGCGTGCACGCGGAGACGAGCAGGTTCGCGCGGGAGGACGGGCGGTGGACCTATGTCGGCCCGGTTGACTGACCTGCTGTTGACCCACCTCCGCGGGTTAGCAGCAGGCCGCCTTGACCTGGCGGACGACCGACCAGGCGCGGGTGAGCGCGCGGTCTTCGCGCAGCCGCAGCGTCGGCTGGCCGTCGGCCAGCCGCCGGAATTCAGGCAGGGTGGTGGCCCGCCGGATGGTGAGTCGGGGCACCGCGAACGGGTCAGCCGACGAGCTCGCGGTCCGGTTGTCGACGGCGTGGGCGTAGCGGTAGCCCGCCTCGCGCGCCACCCGCCTGACCAGGGCGCTCGAGTAGCCAAAGGGATAGGCCAGCCCCGGGACCGGCCGCCCGGTCGCGTCCTCGAGCCATCGCTTACTTGTCCGCAGCTCCTCGCGGACCAGCGGCTCTGGCAGCCGATCGAGCTGCGGATGGCTGCGCGTGTGCGCCCCGATCTCGATCCCGGCCGTGGCTGCCTCGGCGAGCTGGGTTCGGTTGAGCATCCGGCCGGGCGCGGACTGGCGCATATCGGCGTCCTGCTCCCAGCCGGTGGTGACGAACAGCGTGGCGGCGAAGCCGTGCTGGTCAAGCAGCGGCATCGCCCGGCGATGGAAGTCGGCGTAGCCGTCGTCGAAGGTCAGCACCACCGGCCGGGCCGGCAACGGCCTGCCGCCTGCCGCCAGCGCGGCCGACAGCTCGGCCGCGGTGATGGCGGTGAAGCCGGCGTCGCGCAGGTAGCCGAGCTGGGCGGCGAAGTTCGCGGGCGAGACCGCCAGGCGGCTTTCCGTCTCGGCCGGCCCGGCGATCTCGTGGTACATCAGGATCGGTACCCGGGTCGCAAGCGTGGTCACCGGCGCGGATGCGGTCACGGGACCCTCACCGGGGCGGAGGCGATGACGGCCCGTTTTGCCGCTTGCGTCGATTTCTGCGCCGGCGCCCTATCGGCGGGCCCGATGACTCGGGCCGAATGACGGTGCAGGCGGCCGAGCAGCGGCAGACCGGTTGCCGACAGCCAGCCCGCTGCGAAGCCGGCCGCGGTGGTGGCGAACCCGACGGCGATCGAGGCCGCGCGGGCCGCGCCCCAGACGTCTCCCCCGGCCGCGTCGCGCAGGCCGCGCAGGACGCCGGACGGGAGAATCCGGTAGGTGTAGTTCCGCTCGGCGGCGGTGCTCTCCCACGCCCCGTCCAGCGCCGCGAGCGCCGCCTTGCCCTGCCCCTCGTGGCAGCACCGGCGGGTGAAGTAGCGGAAGGTCGCGCGCTGCCTCGGTATCCAGTGCCCGACGTTCCCGGTCGGCTCGTAGAGCCAGACCCCGCGCTCGCTCGCGGCCCGCAGGCAGAGGTCGGTGTCCTCCGGGCGGGCGACGTCGCCGACCTTGCCGAAGTCCTCGCGGAAGCCGCCGGTGGCCGCGAACACCGAGGAGCGGATGGCCATGTTGCCGGCCCAGACGTTGCGGACCGGCTGGGTCTGCTCCGGCATCCCCTGATAGGAGAAGCCGACCGCCCAGCCGAACTCGACCGGGAACCAGCGCGGCCGGGACACGCTCCAGAGCGGGTCGATCCGCCCGCCGACACCGACGATGTCGGCCCGGCTGAAGTGGCACAGCAGCGCCGCCAGCCAGTGCTCGGAGGAACGCGCGTCGTCGTCGAGGAACGCGATGATCTCGCCCTGACAGGCCGCGGCGCCGGCGTTGCGGGCCCCGGACGCGCCGCGGGCGCCGGTATTGGCGATGACCGTGCAGTCGGTGAACTCGCGGCGGGCGCGGGCCAGCAGGCCCGGATTGTGGTCGATGACCACCACCATCTCCAGCACCGGCGCGGTCTGCGAGCGAACCGACTGGATCGCGTCGCCGAGCTGATTCCAGCGATCATCGGCGAAGGCAGCGATGACCACGGATACGGCCGGGAGCCGGATACGGCTGTTGGCGACCGCGCTCATCCCGTTCCTCCTTCGTAGTTCAATCCCTACGATGCGCCGGCTAGATGGCAGCCCAGTTCGGCGAAAGGTGCAGCCCGGTGGCGAGAATTTGCTGGAACTGATAAAGGATCGGCGGCCGAATTGGCCCCGGGACCAACTGCCCGAGAGCTGACCGGCCGGCCCGTCGACGGGGCCGGCCGGCGGCGACATCATGGTCGGGTGAAGGTGACCGGCTTCGAAGTGTTCCCCGTCGTCTGCCCGCCGCCGTTCCGCGGCGGGCGCAGCTGGCTGTTCGTCCGTCTCGACACCGACAACGGCCTGCGCGGCTTCGGCGAGATGATGCTGCTCGGCACCGGTTTCCGGCTGCCGGTGCTGGCCGTGATGGTGGCGGACATCATCGAGCAGGCCGTCATAGGCCACGACCCGCACGACGTGGAGATGCTCTTCGACAAGGTCTACGGCCGGGCGGGCTACAGCCACTACCCGGAGCTGACCAAACTCGGGATCCTGTCCGCAGTCGAGATGGCGTGCTGGGACATCATCGGCAAGGACTGCGGCCAGCCGGTCTACAAGCTGCTGGGCGGGCAGATGCGGGACCGCGTCCGCACCTACACGTACGTCTACGACGATCCGGCCGGGCGGGGTGCCGACAGCGGCGGCGGCAGCCCGCTCAGCCGCGACGTGTGGCTCAACCCGGCCTACGCCGCGTCGCGGGCACGGCACTACGTCGACCTCGGCTTCACCGCGGTCAAGGTCGACCCGTTCTCGCTGACCCTGTCCCCCGACCAGAGCCTCGGGCAGAACGTCCCGCTGCAGTTCTCGCTGTCGGCCGCCGCCACCGCCGAGCGGGTGATCGGCGCCATCCGCGATGAGGTGGGGACCGACTGCGACATCATCATCGGCACCCACGGCCAGATGACGGCGGCCGGGGCGCTGCGGATCGCGCAGCGCCTGGAGCGATTCGATCCGCTCTGGTACGAGGAACCGTGCCCGCCGGAGAACATGGCGGCGCTGGCCGAGGTCGCGCGGCGGACCCCGATCCCGATCGCGACCGGCGAGCGGCTGACGACCAAGTTCGACTTCGCCCGCCTGATCGAGCACCGCGCCGCCGCGATCTTCAACTTCGACGTCGGCCAGGTCGGCGGCATCCTCGAGGCCAAGAAGATCGCGAGCATGGCCGAGGCGCACTACCTCCAGGTCGCGCCGCACGTCTACGGCGGCCCGCTGATCGCCGCGGCGGCGCTGCAACTGTCGCTGTGCAGCCCCAACCTGCTGATCATGGAGGCGATCGAGCGCTTCGACGGGATCCATCGGCAGTTCGTGGAGTCGTCGTTCGAGTGGCGCGACGGTTATCTGCTGCCGCCGCGGGCGCCCGGGCTCGGTTTTAACCTGCGCGAGGACGTGGCTCGCGGGTACGCACCACAGGGACCTCAGCCGAGCACAATCCGCTCGTATTGACAACGCTGTCACGCTGGTAACAGCGCAGGTTTCAGGGAACTGGCATGGGTAGCTGACGTCGCAGGCTACTAGACGTCGCAGGCTACTAGACGAGGTGCAACCAATGACATATCCCGCAACCCCAGCTGGCGCGGGCAGCCCGCGCGTCCGGCCCGACGCCGGCCCGTTCTGGGCCGGCGCCGTCGCCACCGCCATCGTCGCGGCGCTGATCGCCCTGGTCGGCATCTTGATCTGCCGGTGGACGCTCAAAATCCCGATCCTGGCCCCGGCCGGCGACGGCGCCTGGGGCGACGCCCACACCGGCGAGTACGTCCTGGTGGCGGCGCTGGTCGCGCTGGCCGCGGCCGGACTGCTCTACCTGCTGGTGCTGAGCGCGCCGGACCCCAGCCTGTTCTTCCGCTGGATCATCGGGCTGGTCACGCTCATCGCGGTGGTGTACCCGTTCAGCTCGGGCGCGCCGCTCGACCAGAAGGCCGCCACCGCGATCGTGAACCTGGTCCTCGGCCTCGCGATCGCGTCGCTGCTGACGGCGACCGCGTCCCGCGCCGTCCGCGCGGTGCGGCGCACCGGCCCGCCGCCGTCGAACCCGGCCGCTCCGGCCCGCCCGGTTGACCCCGGTGTCCAGGCCGACCCCTATGGTCAGCGCGGCCAGGGCTACGATCAGCGCGGTCAGGGCTACGACCAGCAGCCCACCCGCCCGACGTACACGCCGGGCACCCGTCCGGACGACGGCTGGCAGTAGTCACAAGCCTCGGCACGCCGCCCGCCCGGTTACGGGCGGGCGGCGTTGCCTTGCAGCATCCATCCCACCAGCGCGTTGGCGTGGCCGTGGCCCATGCCGTGCTCGGCCTGCGGGTAGCCCACGATCACCATGCGCTCGTCGAGGCCGGACCCGGCGATGATCTGCTGCCACTCGGCGATCGAGCGCGCCCGTACTTCTGCTCGATGGCCGGGAAATACGACGCGGGTCCCTCAGATTGGCGGCTACGCTATTACCCGCAATTGGCGCGATGGGGCACAACGATAGACCGCCCTTGGCGCTGAGTCCCGCTGCGCTGAACCCCTTGGCGCTGAGGGCCACAGCGCCAAGGGGCCTTGAGCGCGCTGGGCCACAGCGCCGACTGCCCGGCTCGGCGCGTTCGGGCGGGATGGATTCCGCGGCGGCCTGCACGGCCGGGGCCGCCAGCGGTCGACGGTGCGGGCTGACGGGCCGGAGACGCCCGGGACCGTTCGGAATGATGAAGGTGAGCTTTTGAATTTGGTGGTCAGGATGCGGAATGGTTGGAAATAGTCGGGAAACTGCGCGTAGCGCGGTTATCGGCAATGTTCCGCGCAGTCTTCCTTCAGAAAAGGCCATGGTCAGGGCATGATGGGATGGTGGATTACCAGATTGGGGTTACCCCCTGCCCGCAGTGCGGCAGTAGCGATCAAGTGCACACCGCGCGCGAGCTTCTCGCCATGATCAACGGGACGGGCCAGCCGGGGTTCCAGCAGCCGGGCCCGCAGGGGTTCGGGCAGCCGACCCCGTCACCGCAGCAGGGTTCGTTCGGGCAGCCGACCCCGTTCCCGCAGCAGGGTTCGTTCGGGCAGCCGACGCCGTTCCCCCAGGGGACACCGTTCCCGCAAGGGACACCGTTCCCGCAGCCGGACGCGGCTGCGCAGCCCGGCGAGTATCAGCAGCCGGACTCGTTTCCGCCGCCCGGGCCGACGCAGGGGCAGGGGCAGGCCTGGAACAACAATGACGACGGCGACTACGACCATTACAACGGGGAGGGCAACGGGCCCGGCTTCCCGCTCGGCGGCAATTCGTCGCGGCGGGACGATTTCGGCATCGGCGCCATCCGCGACAGCCTGGGCGACGACATCGGCGGGGCGGTGGTGGGGGCGGCGCTCGGATTCGCCGGGCGGGCCCTGGCCAAGCGGATGAAGAAGGCCTACGACGAGAAGATCGCGCCCGCCATGGAGGCCAGGGCGGCGCAGGCCCAGCAGCAGTCGCAGCAGCAGCGGCAGCAGGCGGCGGCCGACCAGGACGCGATCGTCCAGCGCTATCCGGAACTGCGGGGCTGCCTGGCCGACCGGCTGATCTTCCTCGACGGCGGATACAAGACCGTGCCGATGAGCGAGCTCACGATGCCGGTCACGCTGGCGCAGGCGGATGCGGTGGTGACCCGGCTGCGGTAGCCGGGGCGGCGACCGGCAGGCCGAGTTCGCGGAGCACCGCGCGGGCCGCGCGGCGGCCGCTGACCAGGGCGCCCTGCAGCGAGGGGGTGTCCCGGTGGTCCCCCGCGACGAACAGGGTGTCGGTCAGCCTGACCGGCTTGCGCAGCCGGCCCTGCGGAGGCGGCGCGGTGACCAGGCCGGGTTCGGCCCGCACGGTCGCGAGGTGCTCCCAGTCGCGGGTCGGGCGGCCGTAGAGGTCGGCCAGATGACGGCGGAGGGCGGGCTCGTCAAGGTCGGCCTCGGCCGGGGCGGTCGTCGCGATCAGGTGCCGGCCGGGCGGGGCGTAGCCGGGCGCGGCCAGCGACAGCACGACGCTGTTGGCGATGCCGGAGCGGCCGGTGCCGTCGAGCAGCAGGACCGGGCGGTCGGCGGGCGGCTCGTCGGCGGCGTGGTAGCTGGTCACCAGCACCCGCTGGGCGGGAACCGCCAGGCCTGGCAGCAGGCCGGCCGCGGCGGCCGGGTCGGTCGCGACGATCACCGCGCGGGCCTGCACGGTCCCCTCCGCCGTCTGCACGCGCTGGCCGTCGACGGCGAGGACGGGGGTGTTCAGGCGGACGGTGCCGGGCGGTAGCGGGCGGGCGAGCACCTCGATCAGCGTCCCGATGCCCGTGGCGGGGACGCCGACGCGGCCGCGGACGAACGACCGCCAGATCATCGTCATCACCCGGCTCGAGGTGAGCAGCGGCTGGTCGCCGAACACGCCGGCCAGGAACGGCTCGACCAGGGTGCGCACGGTCGCGGCGTCGAGGCGGCCGGACAGGTAGGCGGCGGCGGTCGTCTCCGGCTCGGCTTTCAGTTTCCGC
>Ga0302326_10018812_pt1 | contig 14310 bp, 10 predicted proteins | sample Palsa_T0_3_FD_202264 | JGI IMG/M metagenome (GOLD analysis project Ga0302326, IMG submission 202264) | Peat permafrost microbial communities from Stordalen Mire near Abisko, Sweden - Palsa_T0_3 | ecosystem: Environmental > Terrestrial > Soil > Palsa > Peat permafrost | place: Sweden: Abisko... | reverse complement strand
GTCGCCGGCCACGGAAGTTCCACTGCGTGTCAGCCGGATCGAGCCGGCCGCCGAGCGCGGCCATCACCGGTCGCAGGATTTCGATGTCCTGTACCTGGAACGCGAGCTTGATCGGCGTCTCCTCCCGGCGCGACGGCGGGAACTCCTCGGGGAATGCCGACGCGATCGTGTCGGGGATGACGACGAGCGACAAGACCCACGCAGCGGACTCCAGAACGCTGTAGTCCTCCGCGGTCTCGGCTGGCTCCAGCCCGAAGCACTCGCGATAGAACGATCGCATCGAGTCCAGGTGCCGGACATAGATGACGGCGCAGGCCTGCACGGACCGGAGCCTAGCCGATGACCGCCGTTGGCTGGCATGACCGGACCTAGCTGCCAGTGTTTCCATCGGAATCTGAGCCTTGTCGCACGGCCCGGATAGTGCCCGGAGTGCTTGCTCCTGGCCCTGGCGGCCAGCTAGGAGGGCCACCGGGCTGGTCTCGGCTGCGACCGGCTGGCCGCCAGGCTCACCGACCGGACCGCTTCCGTTGCTGCGGCGGCTTACGGGGGCTTACGGCGCGAGTTTGAGCCCGAACAGGTTCCGCCAGCTGGCGACGAGGAGGACGAAGCCCGCCGCCGACAGGATCAGCAACGGCCAGTGGATCACCCTGGGCAACTTCGCGGCGGCGCCGATGAAGTTGATCGAGGCCGAAGCATGCGCTGGCGCTATCACCCGGCGCCTGGCCGTCGAGCAGCTACCTGAGGCAGGCATAACGGCATCCCCCGGGATGCGGAGACCTGGGTCACGGCGACTGCCAGGGACACGCGCAGAGCCGCCTTGGCCTAGGCCATGTACATTGCATGACCGACGAGGTTTGCGCCGCCGTCGGGAAGGTCCCCGCCCGGGTGTGGACCCGGCCTATGACGGTGACAGGCAGGTCCGCGATGGCGCGTGGGTCGCCGAGCTCACCGGCCTGCTCGACCTGGCCTCCTGGCCGAAAGGCATGCGGGTCATCGTCCGCAAGGAACGCCCCCAACCCCGGCGCGCAACTGCGGTTCACCGATATCGGCGGGCACCGGTTCACCTGCTTCGCCACCTCGGCCCCGACCGGGCAGCCCGGCTGCTCGCCGAGATCGGCGACGCCCGCGGACGTTTCCCACCCGCGACTCCCTGACCTGCCTGGCCGGCGTCGCACCTCCACCCGGCAATCGGGCAAGGTCAAGACCGTCACCTTCCGCTGGGGAGCCGACAAACAGCTGGGCGACGCCCTGTGCGACTTCGCCGGCGACTCCGCCACGCCAGCCCCTGGGCCGCCGACATCTACGCCAAGGCCATCGCCGAGGCTGCGACCACCCCCACGCCGTCCGCATCCTGGCCCGAGCCTGGGCGCATATCATCTGGCGCTGCTGGCAGGACAGCCTCCCCTACAACCCGCCGCCCACAACAGCCTCCAGGCACTCCTCAGCCAAGACCGGCCAGTCGCTGCCTGACCCTGGGGAGGACACGGGGCGACTCATGCGGGTGCGTAGCTGCCAGGCTGCTTCCGAGCGGCTCAGGCCTGGCGTCTTGGCCACTTGAGGCAGGCGGACACGACCTGCAGCTGTGGCGGCCGGCGCTCTTGGTTGCCGGCGTATGCTCTAGGTAGTGCTTGCTCGGGCAGCCCGAACGAGTTCCCGATCGGTCTAGACCTCACGCCCGTCCCGACATCGCCTCGCTGCGTTCCCTGCAGGAGGCGATAACGATGGCCGTATCCACGGTCACAGCACATGATGACGGCGCTGGGCTTGTTGCCACGACCGACGGCCGCCGCAGTGACGACCTGGAAGTCCCGAGGCCGCTCCGGCTGCTTCTCACAGCTGGCTGGAACCTGACCGAATCCGTGGGGCTGCCCGTCGGCGCCTACCTGATTGCCGCCGCGCTCGACGGCCGCGACGCCGGCCTGGTCGCGGGCCTGGTGGCCATCTGGCTCACCGCGCTCATCCGCAAGATCGCGACCGGATCCGTGCCGAGCCTGCTGACGATTTCCGCGCTGGTGCTGACAGTGCAGACCGGGCTGGTGCTGGTCACCGGCGAGCTCTGGCTGTTCCTGCTGCAGTTCCCGCTGGCGAACCTGTGCATGTGCATCCTGTTTGCCCGCACGGCACGCGGCCCGAACCCGATAGTCGCCCGGCTGGCAGCTGAGGTAGTCGCGCTGCGGCAGCCGGCCGCTCATCACCTGGGCGTGCACCGCTTCTTCCAGGGGGCGACGTGGCTGTGGGCAGGCATCTTCCTGCTCCTGACGATCGCTATGGCGGCGCTTATGGTGACCGAGCCGACGGGCACGTTCCTGATGCTCTCGACCGTCGCCACCGTCGCGCTCGTCCTCGCCGGGACCGGCGCGTCCACCTGGTGGTTCCTCTCGGTCCTGCGCAGGCTCGGGCTGAAACTCCGGTTCGCCCCGGCCTGAGGCCGGGCCTCTAGTTCGATGATCAAGAGGGTGAGCAGCGCGGCTCGTGGGGAGCAGGGATGAGTGGGCCGGGCAATGAGGTAGTCCCGCCGGGGAACGATGTGTCGGGAGGTCACGGCGTGCCCGCGGGGCTCGGCGCGCGGGGCTTTCGCACTACTCTCAAGCGGACCGGCAGGAAGTTTGTCCGCGACCGGTGCAGCATGACGGCCGCTAGCCTTGCCTACCACTGGTTCCTTGCCCTGTTCCCGGCCCTGATAGCGCTGCTGGGTCTGATCAGGCTGGTCCACGCTGGGGCGACGACGGTGAACCGGCTGGTGAACGGCCTGGTCAAGTTTCTGCCGCCCGGTGCCTCGGGTGTGTTAACCCAGGCAGTCCATTCCGCGACCACCCGGTCCTCCTCGAGCTCGCTCACTGCCGTGATCATCGGTGTCGTGGTCGCGGTCTGGAGCGCCTCGAGCGGTATGGCCGCTCTGGAGACCGGGCTGGACATTGCCTACGAGGGCTCTGCCGACCGCAAGTTCCTCGCCAAGCGGCTGCGAGCGTTCCCGCTGATGCTGGCCGCCGCGGTATTCGGCGGGATCGCCTCGGCGCTGACCGTCTTCGGGGTCCCGCTCGGCTCGGTGATCGAGAGCCATATCCGGTTCGCGGGAACCGCGTTCATCATTGGGTGGACGGTGGCGCGGTGGGCGCTGACGATCGCACTGATCACGCTGCTGTTCTCCTTCTTCTACTACTACGCGCCGAACCGGGAGTCGCCGCGCTGGCAGTGGGTCAGCGCCGGAGGGCTGGCCGGCACGGGCATCTTCCTGCTCGCCTCGATCGGATTCTCCTTCTATGTCGCCAGGTTCGGCTCCTACGGCAAGACCTACGGTGCAATCGCTGGCGTGGCCATCCTCATTTTCTGGCTCTACCTGACCGGTCTGGCGGTCCTGCTCGGCGGCGAGCTGAATGCGGAGACCGAACGAGATATAGCCGACCGAGCTGGCGACCCAGAAGCCCGGGCCAGGGCCGGGCAGCTGCACGAGACTACCTAGCGGGCACCAGGAGGAGCGATCGCCCGTCAGGCCAGCCGCACAGCTAAGCGAGTCCATGGTCGCAGCGTCGTCTCTGCTGCATCAGCCCGCCCGGTACTTTGACCACCGCCGCTTCCGCCCGCACCCGTCAGCGCGAACTCAGGGGGAACGCGGGACGCGCTCAGCGGCCCTGGCGGACAAGGGGGTGCAAGGGCGGCAGCGCCGGAAGCTACAAAGAGCAGGCGAGTGACCGAGCCGACAGGCCTGTTCCGGCTGCTGTTCGACCGTCGCCACTGCCGCGCTGGTTGTCGCCGGCACCGGCGGGCCTGCCTTGTGGTTCCTGTCCATGCTGCGCAGGCTCGGGCTGAGGCTCCGTTTTGCTCCCGCCTGAGCCTGGCAGCCTGCGGTCCCTGGATTCCGGCATCGCCGCCTGCCACCCTGCGCCAGCGCGACCGAGCCGCCGAGCGCGTACCCCCGCTGGTGCGGCTCCAGTCGTGACCTGGGTCATCGCCCGGCGTCCGGTGGGTCATGCCTGTGCGGATGTCCGGCGTGGCGGGGGCGGGAAGTCTGCGGTGGCGCTGGTGATGAAGTTGCGTGCCACGTCGGTAAGTCGCTGGTTGCTGTTGCGGGCGTAGTCGCGCAGCAGGGCGAAGGCCTGGTCCATATCCATGCCGAGACGCTCGGCGAGCTTGCCCTTGGCCTGCTCGATGACAACCCGGCTGTTCAGAGCTCCCTGGAGCTGCTCGGCGACGGTGTCGCTACGGCGCACGTTCCGCTCGTGCAGCAGCCCGATGGTGGCGACATCGGCGAGCGCCTGGCCGACGCGCAGCTCTGCCGGGTCGAACGGGCCCGGGTCGGCCCGGAACAGGTTCAGCGCTCCGATCACCTGGTCCCGCAGCCGCATCGGCAGAGCCTCCACCGTCCGGAAGCCGGACTGGGTCGCGGCGGCGGCGAACCGGGGCCATAGCTGGCCCGGGCCGGCGAGATCAGTAGCGGTGACGGGCCGGCCGGTGCGGAAGCAGTCCAGGCACGGTCCCTGGTCGTTCTGGATCTGGAACAGCTCCAGGAGCCCGGCTGCCTCGTTCGAGGATGCTGCGACGCGCAGTTCGCCGCGCGGATCTGCCAGCATGACTCCGGCAGCCGACGCGGACAGGAGGGAGACGCTGCGGTCAGTGAGCAGGTGCAGGAAGTCGATCACGTCGAAGTCGGCGACCATCGTATCGGCCAGCTCGACGAAAGTGTCGGATAGCAGATCGGCGTCCATCTAAGTCACCCTCTCGCCGGTGGCAGAAGTAGGTCCTTCGGGCCGGCCAGGGCTCGGCATGGAGGGCGAAGCTGTCACGGCCCGCCGTCCGGTACCGGGTCCGGCTCAGTGTCGGGATGCAGCCGCAGCCGCCGGGCGACGATATCGCTGGCCACGTCCGCGAGCCGCCGGTCCTCGGAGTAAGCGTAAGCCCGGAGCCGGACAAAAGCCTCCGTGATAGAGACCCCGAGCTGCACCGTCAGCATACCCGTGGCCTGGTCGATCTCAGCGCGATGCAGCGCCAGGTCCGGGGATTGCCCTTCGAGGAACGAGCCGTCCCCGTGGACGTCCGCTGCCGCTGCCCCGCCATTGCCAAAGCGGTCGAGCAGCAGCAGGGTGGCTATGTCGGCAAGAACGAGCAGGTCACCGAGCTGGCCGTCACGCAGCGGGCCGGCCGAGCGGCGGTACAGGCCCATCACCCCTGCCCGGATCGCCCCGACGATCAGCGGGAACGCGAAGACCGCCCCGGCACCGTGTTCGCGCGCCTCCTGCGTAAACGCGGGCCAGCGGTGGCCGGACTCGGTATCGCCCAGGTCGGCGGCAAGGACCGGCGCGGCCGACGCCAGCACGTCGTGACACGGCCCCTCTCCGAGCGTCAGCTGGAGTTCCGCCAGTTCCTCGCCGGCCGGGTCTGTCACGTACATCGCGAAGTCCGGTTCGCCATTCCGCGCTGCGGCCACCCACGCCCCGGTCAGCTGAGCTGACTCGGCAGCGACCGCGCAGACATCAGCGACCGAGACACGCGCGCCGCGCGCGGCGGCACGCGCAGCCACCCGCCCCCACAGCACCTCGGACCGGCTAGCCGTCATCTGCGCATCCAGCCGCGCAACGCCCTGGCCGCGAACCCGGCACGAGTCTCCAGGAAGCCCGCAGAGGCTGCCCCTTCACTGCCACGGCCGTGATCGCCGAAGCGGCATCCGCTGAACCCGTGATGCCCGGCTCTCCGCGCCGGGCAACCACCGCGCAACCAGCACGAGGCGGGTCTTAAGCTCCACATTCACCATGACCGCCGCCTTCTGCCACAATAGCCAGGCGGGGTCTCGACCCAACGGCTCAACCTCAGTACGTACATTTACGATACCTCGCAGGCAGCCACGCCGTTCCGGCGAGCCCCGGGGGACAATGCGGCGGCGAGCCGTGGCCGGGAAACGCGGGCAAGCCGAGCACGGTTCTGATGGATGTCAGGCCTGCCAGAGGCTGCCGGGTGTCCAGCTGCCGTCGCGGCAGCCGCGCGCTCAATCGCGGTCCCCTCGGTTGCTGAGTCCGCAGGTTCGGCAGGCCCCCACGCTGGAGCTGCAGAATTTCGCTAAGGTGCAATCGATGCCAGTTCGGCCGCATTGGGGCGGCCATCTGGCTCGTGCCGAGTCCATTTAAGGACCGAGTAGATGGCTGTCTCCCTGAACGATGTGCGGCAGGCCTTGACCGAGCTGGGCAGGCTGCGCTTTGGTGAGATGCCCGTCGAAGATGCGATGCGCGAGATTGTGCAGACCACTCATGCGATCTTCGACGTGGACGGTGCGGGCTTGATGATCGCTGATGCCGAGCATCATCTGCGCAACTTCGCGGTTTCCGACGAGCGTATGGGGCGTCTGGAGGAGCTGCAGATACGCCACCAGGAAGGTCCCTGCGTAGCAGCATTCGACGACAAGGAACTCGTCGCGGCGGAGGACCTCACCGAGGACTCGCGATGGCCGGTTTTCAGTGAGGCTGCGGTTGCTCGAGGGGTGCGCGCCGTGCTCGCCAGCCCGGTGCCGTATAGCCAGGACGCCGTGGGTGTTGTCGCGGTGCTGTCAGCACAGCGCCGGCCGTGGTCTGCGGAGGAGGAGCTGGCGGTACTGGCGTTCACCGATCTCGCCGCCCTGCTGATCGCCAGCATGATGCAGGGTCAGCAGCAGTCTGAGCTAGCCGCGCAGCTACAGGGTGCGCTGAATTCCCGAGCGGTCATCGAACAGGCGAAAGGTGTCCTGATCGGGCAGCAGGGCCTCTCGGCGGGTGCGGCCTACGAGCAGCTCCGGGCGCAGGCTCGAGCTGAGCGTCGCAAGCTTGCAGCAGTCTCCGCCGAGCTCGTGCATAGTGCCGAACGAGGCTTGTGAGGGGTTTGCCTGCCGCGCGATTTCCGGCATACTGGAATAGCCGTCACGGCGCCGCCCAGAGTCCTGCGGTTGTCCGTCACGCCGACGCTAGTCACCGCGTCGCCCCGACATAAGCGTCGAAGCGGCCCCTTCTGGCAGCAGTCGGCTGAGATCCACCTCTGCCGCTGCTGACCGGGAGTTCTCATGATCGTTCTCGGTATCGTCCTGCCGATCATCGGCCTTCTCGCCAAGATCACGGTCGCATGGACGATCAGGTCCATCGCGCTGGCGGTCGGCCTCCTCCTCATCCGTTGGGCTCAACCGGTCATCAGGCCGGTAGCCGCTGCCATTACTGACAATGCGCTGCAAAGGCTACGGAGACCCTGGCGGGCCCGAAGCCTTTATCGATCCCGACTGAGAAACCATCGGCCCAGACCGACGGTCCTGCAGGACCGCCGAAGGCCGCTCGGATGGAATGGCTGAGAGGCACGGGCAATGGACCGAGAACAGCGACTCGCGGAAATCTTCGTTGAACTGGCGGACACCCTGGTCGATGACTTCGACGTCATCGACTTCCTGCAGGTCCTGGCGGCCCGCAGTGTCGAACTGCTCGGTGTGGCCGCCGCCGGCATCATGCTGGCCGACCAGAGCGGCTCGCTGATGACAGTAGCGGCCTCCGATGAGCGGGCCCGCCTGCTGGAGCTTTTCGAGATTCAGAACGATGAAGGCCCGTGCCGTGACTGCTACCGGCTGGGCGCACCGGTAGTCAACGTGAGCCTGGACGGCGCGATGGAACGCTGGCCGCAGTTCACCCCGCAGGCCATCGCCGGAGGGTTCCGCTCAGCCAACGCCCTGCCGCTGAGGCTGCGAAGCCAGGTGGTCGGCTCGCTCAACCTGTTCCACACGAGCACCGGCGGCATGGGCAGCGCTCAGCTTCGCCTGGCGCAGGCGCTGGCTGATGCCGCCACCATCGGCATCCTCCACCAGCGCACCATCCGCCGCAGTGAGGTCGTCGCCGGGCAGCTGCAGCTGGCGCTCACCAGCCGGGTCGTCATCGAGCAGGCCAAGGGCGTGCTCGCCGAGCGGATGCAGATCAGCCCGGACGACGCGTTCGAGGTGCTGCGTTCGGCTGCCCGGTCCCGCAACCGGCTTCTGACGGACCTGTCCCGCGACGTCGCCAGCGGCTCCGCCGACGCCATGCAGCCACAGCGGCAAGCTCCCAGGAGGCGCAGCGAACCCCGATGAGGTCGCCGCCCGACGCACGGCTCGCAGCCAGGGCGTGCTCAGGAACGTGGTTGTCTGAACGAACTCGGCGGTGCCGTGCCGCGTGGGGGTCGTCGGGGCGGGTGACTGCGGAGTGCGCCGGGGCACGGCGTCCCTGAGCGCGTGGCCGGGAAGATCAGCAACGGATCGGCCCCCGCGGATGCCGCTGGTATCGCCTTTCAAGAACGGCCACGCCCCGAAAGCCGATCTCATCTCGGGAGCACACGGTGGCCGCCGGTCGGGCAGTCGCGGACCTGGATCAGGCCGGGCGCGGCGAGCACGCATGGCAGCTGTCGAGATCTGCTTTTCCCCGTCGACCGGCGTGGCGAGACGGGCGGCTCGTCACCCGCCAGGTACTTGCGCCGGCTGGCCGAGATTGTCTCGCATCAGATGCACCTGGGTCGCCTGGAGTGGTCAAGCGCAGCAGGGTCCAGAGCGGCCGGTAACGGGACAGTATGCCACATTAACCAGACCGACAAGCTTCCTTCGCCTTCCGGAGCGCACTTGCCGTGGCTGGTCGGCTACGGGTCGGCTACGGGTCGGCTACGGGTCGGCGCAGCCGGGCTGGGCGAGTACCGGGGGACGGCCCGCTCTGCCATGTGTACGAGTGATAGTCACCGGGCGGCTCGATGACCCGCACACCTGATGCGCGCCTGCGGCGCGTATATGACCAGCCGTCGCCAGGGGATGGCAAGTGCATCCTCGCGGGCCGGCTCTGGCCCCGGAACTGTCTGAGGACGCACGTCGATTAGCTGGTGTCACGGCGGCGGCTCAGGCGACAGTGCTGCCAGTCTCCCGAAACTGGTCAGTACCCGCGGCCCAGCTTTCCCCGCGTGCGCCGTTCGGACGCCCATCGGTGCCTTCCTGATGACGCCATCCGGTCCCGGCAACGCCATCGTGCGACAGGACGCCTGGCGTTCATATAGCTAAGTGGAGATCCGCTGCTCGCTTCGGCCTCGATTCGCTGCACAGGCTACGCGGAGATACGGTCCGGACGCGGGAGCATCACGGCGACCGGGCACGGAGAGGAGGCCGGTAATGGCGGCACACAGCTACGATCTGGTAGTCGTCGGCGCCGGCAGCGGGAACATGCTGCCAGCCGGTAAGTTCACCGGATGGCGGATCGCAGTAGTGGAAGCCGATCGATTCGGCGGAACGTGCCTGAACCGCGGATGCATCCCCTCGAAGATGCTCGTCTACACGGCCGACGTCGCCCAGACGGTCCGCCACGCGAGCCGTTTCGGGATCGGTGCGGAGTGGCGAGGGGCGGACTGGCCGGCAATCCGTGACCGGATCTTCGGCCGCATCGACCCGCTCCCCGATCTGGCCATCGCCCACCGCCGGGCCAACGGCGTCGACGTGTTCCCCGGCGAGGCACGGTTCGTCGCCCCGAAGATCCTGCGGGTCGGCGAGGACGAGCTGAGCGCTGACCGTTTCGTGCTGGCGACGGGCTCGCGCCCCCGGGTGCCGCCGGTCCCCGGCCTATCCGAGGTCTCTTACCTGACCTCGGACACCGTTATGCGGCTCGACACTCTTCCCCGCTCGATGGCGGTGATCGGCGGCGGGTTCATCGCCGCTGAGATGAGTCACATATTCGGCTCGCTGGGCACCGCAGTGACCATCATAGAGCGCAGCGAGAACCTGCTCTCCCGGCACGACATCGACATCCGGGCACGCTTCACCGAGCACTACCGCGAGCGGTTCGACCTTCGCCTGAGCTCGGCAGTCGACCGGATATCGCCCGCAGGCGCGGGGGTACGCCTGGACCTGCTGACACCATCCGGCGCGCAGCGGGTCGAGGCAGAGGCCCTGCTAGTGGCGACCGGCCGCAGACCAAACAGCGACAGCCTCGACGTCGCCGCAGCCGGAATCGACGTCGACACCCATGGACACGTCCGCACCGACGACACCCTGCAGACCAGCGTCCCAGGGATCTGGGCGCTCGGCGACCTCGAAAACCACTTCCAGCTCAAGCACATGGCCAACGCCGAAGCGCAGATCGTCTGGCACAACATCACCCACCCCGGCCAGCCCCGTAAAGCGGTCTTCCCCGTCGTGCCAGCCGCGGTCTTCGCCGATCCGCAGGTTGCCTCCGCTGGTGCCACCGAGCAGGACCTGCAAGCACACGGGCGGCGTTACGTGGCCGCCGCCCGCGCGTACCGCGACACCGCCTACGGCTGGGCGCTGGAGGACACCGCCAGTTTCGCTAAGATCCTCGCCGACCCCGACACCCGCCTGCTGCTCGGGGCCCACATCATCGGCCCGCAAGCCTCGATCCTCATCCAGCCCCTCATCCAGGCAATGTGCCTCGGGAACACCGTCGACGAAGTGGCCTCCGGCGTTCTCTACATCCACCCCGCGCTCACCGAAGTCATCCAGCAGGCGCTGCTCGAACTGTGAGCCCGCAGTGCTCATACCAGGCAGGCGTGACACCAGATCACGACGAGCGCTCGCCAGGGACCCGAACGGCGGCCTCGAAGGCTGTGGGTTCGGTCATCTCGACGGGCTCGCCGAAGGATTAGGCGGCTGCCAGCTGGCTGGGGGGAGCTGGGGATATCCGGCGGGGATCGTGACCAGAAGCTCTCGGAGTCCGACTGGCGCATCACCGGGGGCGCATCCCGCAGCGGCCGTCCGGATCAGGAAGCAAGAAGATCTGAGATGGGACCTTCGAAATCACCTGATGTACACGTGCTGTTGTCCCTGTGCCCCCTAAGGTCCGCGCCTTGTTCCTTACGCTCGGCTCATGAGTGACCTTGCGGCGCCGGTGCCGGAGTCCAGCCTGCTGGAGACGCTCGACGAGTCGAAGGTCACCCGGTTCCAGCTGAAGATCATGTTTATCTCGGGCATGGGCTTCTTCACTGACGCTTACGACCTGTTCGTGATCGGCATCGTCGTCGCCCTGCTGGAGACCCAGTGGTCGTTGTCGACGACCCAGGTCTCCCTGCTCAATTCCGTCACCCTGCTGGCCTCCGCGGCCGGCGCGATCATCTTCGGCCGGATCGCCGACATCCTCGGCCGCAAGCGCATCTACGGGTATGAGGTCCTGATCCTGGCCATCGGCGCCATCGCGTCGGCCTTTGCGCCCAACTACATCTTCCTGCTCGTGTGCCGCGCCGTCCTCGGCATAGGCATCGGCGGCGACTACCCGGTCTCGGCCACCATCATGAGCGAGTACGCGGGCAAGCGCTCCCGCGGCAAGATGGTCGGCCTGGTCTTCGCCATGCAGGGCGCGGGCCTGGTCGTCGGCCCGCTGCTGGCATCGGGCCTGCTCGCCACAGGTATCTCCGACAGCGTTATCTGGCGGATCCTGCTCGGCGTCGGCGCCATCCCGGGCCTGGCCGTGTTCTACCTGCGGCGCCAGATCCACGAGACACCCCGGTTCGCGATGGCCGGCGGCGCCGCGGATGAAGCCGAGGCGGCAGTCGCCCAGGCGACCGGATCGCCGGCAGCGGCCGCGGGACCGGCGGCGGGATCGAAGGCGGGATCGAAGGCCCGGCACCCGCAGAGCATGCTGGAGGGCTTCCTGCTGCTGGCCCGCAGCCGCCGCATGCTGCTGTGGCTGTTCGGGACGGCGGGCGCATGGGCGCTGCTGGACTTCTGCTACTACGGCAACACCATCTCCTTCCCCGAGATCACCAAGCTGATGAACCCGGCCGCGTCGCTGCTGCACAACACGCTCATTCAGCTGGTGATCGTCGTCGCCTTCGCAGTACCCGGGTATATTGTCGCGATCCTGCTGATGGACAGGCTCGGCCGCAAGTTCATCCAGATCCTCGGATTCGCCATGATGGCCTTGTCGTTCGCGCTCATCGGCCTCATTCCGGGCGTGTCGGTCAACGTGGCCCCCTTCATCGCGCTGTACGGGATCAGCTACTTCTTCACCGAGTTCGGCCCGAACATGACTACGTTCATCTACCCGGCCGAGCTGTACCCCGTCGAGGTCCGGACCACCGGTCACGGCATCTCCGCGGCGGCCGGCAAGATAGGCGCGTTCGCCGGCGCCTACCTGTTCCCCGACATGCTCGCCTCCTCCATGGGCATCCGGGGAGCCGAGATCGTGGCCGCGGTCGTCTCGGTCGCTGGGCTGCTGGTGACCGTGATACTGCTGCCGGAAACTAAGGGGAAGAGCCTCGAGCAGCTGACGGCGGACGCCCACGCGGCCCCGGTATCCAGGAAGAGGGTTGCCACCGCATGACGTACCGCATCGTGGTCGGGGCAGACGGCTCACCGCACGGCAACGCCGCGCTCCGCTGGGCGCTGGAAGTCGCTGAGGTCCGCAACGGCGAAGTGACCGCAGTCTTCTGCTGGCAGGTCCCGTTCTTGTCGTTCCCCGGCGCCTTCGACAGGGAGGAACTGGAGAAGACTTACAAGGCGTACCTGATCGACACCGTCAGCGCAATCGAGCCCTCGCCTAAGGTGCCGGTATGGACACTGGTGGCCGAAGGCGACCCCACCGTTGCGCTGATCAAGGCGGCCGAGGACGCTGACCTCCTCGTCCTCGGCACCCGCGGTCGCTCGGCCTTCGCCGGGCTACTGCTCGGGTCCGTCAGCCAGGGCTGCGCAGCGGGCGCGTCCTGCCCGGTCGTCCTGGTCAAGGGCAGCGCGGAAGACCAGGCGCGCTTCCAGTCTCAGCTACGGGACCAGCAGCAGCCAGCTGGCAGCGACTAGCCCGCGTCGCCCATGGCACCGACGCACGGGCACGGGCACGGGCAAGCCGGACCCGGATGGCACCGCCCAGCGGCGGCCGCGAACATCGCCTGAGCGCCGTCCGCCGCACCCGGTACGAAGCCGGACCAGGCCTGCCTGCAGGTGCTGCGCGACTTCGCTGGATTTACCAGGCCACGGCCAGCACTACTGCACGGCGATCAGGCTGGCGATCGCCGCGCCGAGCGGCACCGCATCAGCCATTTGACTGCTCGGGTCCTCGCGCCGGGCATGGCGCGAGGTCGATTCCGCGTCGAGCCGCCGCACGGTGGACCACACCCACACGCCGAAGACCAGCGCGAGAGCATCCCAGCCCGTCAGCGGTGCCGCGCGGTCCCCCGCCAGCCCGGGCAGCCGTGCCAACTGTCACCCCGGCGGCCGGGGATACCAGTAGTTTCGTCCGCGCCGTCGACACCGTTCGGTGAGCTGGCGGGCCCGGTGCGCCGGGCTGCCGGGCGTTGCTGGCGGTGTGCGTTACCCGGCGCCTTTCGGTGGCCGCCCGGCAGCCTGGCTGGCCCTGTCAAGGTGCAGCTGTCCGGGGTCCGCCGACCTCGACGTCCGCCGGACGTCGGGTGCCGTCAGCTAGGTCGGGCGCTGCGACGATCCGCATGGCGGGCCCGGCTTCCGGGCAGAGGCCGGCGAGCTATTGCGTCCCTGTGGGTCGGCCTTGGTGGGGGCGTTCGCCGGTGACCTGGTGGCGCACGGCGGTGATAGGCGGAAGGCCGCCAGGACCAGCTCGGAGATGCCGAACGGGCAGATGACCTTCGGCCGGTTCCGCATCAGGAAGAATGCTGTGCGAAGCGGTCGGCGGGGTGGCCCGAGGGTAGCTGGCTGCCTGCGTGATTGACTCACTTAGGCATTCATTGGTCCTCATCCAGCGGAGACGCCGTCGTGGCTGTGGCTGGCGGGTGAAGAGTCCCGGATCTCCCAGGCGCGCCGTTGCGCTGGCCGGGGCCCGGGCGGCAGGCGCGACTGGCCCGGCAGCCGGGGGCGGGCCACGGGGCGCCGCGACTGCGCGGCGTAACGGCAGGAAGGGCGCCAGCGGTGCGCCGGGTGCCGCCGCGGCGGCGCTGACTCTCGGCACGCTGGGCATCGTTTTCGGCGATATCGGCACGAGTCCCCTGTACGCGATGAGCTCCATCTTCGCAGTGCACGGCGTCCGGCCGGACACGGCCGGCGTGGACGGGATTATCTCGCTGGTTATCTGGACGATCATCCTGGTCGTCTCAGTCAAGTACGTGACCTTCGTGATGGGCGCGGACAACCGGGGCGAGGGCGGCATCATGGCTCTGGTCGCGCTTGTCCTGGGCCTGCGCGTCAAAGGCCGGGCCGGGAAGGCGGCCCTGGTCTTGCTGGGGATATTCGGAGTGGCGCTCTTCTTCGGCGACGGGACGATCACCCCGGCGATCAGCGTCATCGCATCGGTAGAAGGGCTCGGGTCAGCGCAGCCGGGGCTGAAGTCGTTCGTGCTGCCGGTCACGATCACCCTGCTGACCGTGCTGTTCGCGGGCCAGCGGTTCGGAACGCAT
>Ga0302326_10018810_pt1 | contig 14312 bp, 13 predicted proteins | sample Palsa_T0_3_FD_202264 | JGI IMG/M metagenome (GOLD analysis project Ga0302326, IMG submission 202264) | Peat permafrost microbial communities from Stordalen Mire near Abisko, Sweden - Palsa_T0_3 | ecosystem: Environmental > Terrestrial > Soil > Palsa > Peat permafrost | place: Sweden: Abisko... | reverse complement strand
CGTCGAGATAGCTCGCCGTCTCTTCGACCAGCGCCATTCCGTCGCGAAAAAGCGTCGCGAAAACCTGGGAACTCGCCAGCCGCTCGCTAAAAGACACCGCGCCGGCTTCACTCGCACGCTTGTCGGACATGGGTACGCCTCACACCGCCGCAGCATCGCGCGCCGGGGCCGTTGAGTCCAGCGGGCGAGCGGCCGAGTTGCCGACATAGTTGCCGGCGGCGGCGTGAAGTGCCGATAAATCATAAAAAAGAGCCGCCGTTGCCGGCGGCTCAAGGTGATAACAGGGAGGCGTCAAACAGAGTGGACAGGAGCCACTCGATGTCCAAAGATGGACAGTAACCGTAATGAACGAGAAAGCTTAACCAAAGGTTAATAAATCGGGAAAAATTGCCGAATGCTGTGGCAGTTTCTAGCAGACCTCGTCATCCTGAGGTGCCCGCGCGCAGCGCGGGCCTCGAAGGTTTCATGCATGCCCGGGTCGTCGCCCTTCGAGGCTCGCTTCGCTCGCACCTCAGGGTGACGTCTTTCACTTTTTGAAAAACGCATCCGCCGCCGTTTGCGAGAAGCGTTTTCTGGCCATTTCCGCTTCCAGCCGGGCGACCTCGTCTTTGAGCAACGCGACGCGTTCGGCGAGTTCGCCGACCGAGAGCAGCGCCAACTCCTGCCCCGTCTCGTGCGTGATCTTTTTCTTCGGCAGATCGTCCGGGTCGATCGCGGGCATTTTGTGCTCCTACGCCGCTAAACTAACGGCGGCGGCTGCGGCTGTCGCGCGCGTTCGGTGGCGGACAACGCCGCCGTCGCCCGCACCGGCGAGACGAATGTCTGGCCACTCCTTGCGGCCGGCAAGTGGTCAAGCCGGTGATCGACTCGACGTTTCCGCTGCGCGAGGCGGCCGCCGCCGATGGCCGCATGAAAGCTAGGTCACCATATCGGCAAGATTGTCCTGACCCTTTGAAAAGACACGGGAAAATTCTTGCACCGCCGCCGTCCAGCGGCTACTCATCAACGCGGGCTTTAGGCCGGCGGGCGCCACACGTCACCGAGCCGCGAATTCGGCGTAAAGCCGGCTAGGTTGTGGAGCGGGGAATTTCCGATTGTCGGGCGCGAACTGCGCCGGCTACCCAGCTCGGAGGTCGTCTCTTGGCATGTCTTCGCGCCGCCACGGCGCTTGCGGCCTTTGCGTTCGCAGCCTGGCTCGGCGTTTCCGCCGCCGGCGCGGTCGAGACCGTCAATATCCGCCTTGACGCCGCGGCCATCGACCTCACCGACGCGGTCGAGTTCCAGCGCACCGACGGCGACCGCGTTCAAGTCTCGACCGCGCCCGGCACTGACGGCATTGTCCGCCGCATCGAGGTGCGCGCGCGCGAAGCCGGAAACAACTGGGCGGTGTTCGCGCTCGCCAACAACGGCGACGAGCAGATCGATCGCCTGATCGTCGCTCCGCATTACCGCATGGTCGGCTCCGGGTTGATCTGGCCCGATCTCGGACTGTCGCGCATCGTCAATATCACGCCGTCATCGGGCGATCCGCCGGAGCGATTGGACAATTCCACCGCCGACGTGTTCCGCGTCACGCTCGATCCCGGCACGGTGATCACCTTCGTCGCCGAGCTGCGGGCGCCGAACTTGCCGCAGCTTTATCTGTGGGAGCCGGACGCATTCAAGGACAAGGTCAACTCGCTCACGCTCTATCAGGGCATCGTCATCGGCATCGCCGGATTGCTGGCGCTGTTCCTCACCATCCTGTTCGTGGTCAAGGGCAGCGTCATGTTTCCCGCCGCCGCGGCGCTCGGCTGGGCGGTGCTGATCTATATCGGCATTGATTTCGGATTCTGGGGCAAGGTGTTCGAGCTGTCGTCGGGCGCCGAGCGCATCTGGCGCGCTTCCGGCGAAGCGATCCTTGCCGCCACGCTCCTGGTTTTCTTGTTCGCTTACTTGAACCTCAACCGCTGGCACGTGCGCTATGCGCATATCACCGTCGGCTGGCTCGCCTTTCTCGGCGCGCTGGTGGCGGTGGCGCTGTTCTCGCCGCCGGTCGCCTCCGGCATTGCCCGCATGTCGCTGTTTTTCATCGCCGTGCTCGGCTTCGCGCTCGTCGTCTATCTCTCGACCCACGGCTTCGATCGCGCGGTGATGCTGATCCCGACCTGGCTATTGCTGGTGGTGTGGGTGTTCGCCGCCGCCCTGACCGTACTCGGTTTTCTCACCAACGATATCGTCGGCCCGGCACTCCTCGGCGGCCTCGTGCTCATCGTCATGCTGATCGGCTTCACCGTGATGCAGCACGCTTTTGCCGGCGGCATGGCGCAAGGCATCGTCTCCGACGTGGAGCGGCGCGCGCTGGCGCTGACCGGCGCCGGCGACATGATCTGGGACTGGGACGTTGCCGCCGACCGCATCTATACCAGCCCGGAGACCGAAGTGATGCTCGGCCTCAAGCACGGATCGCTCGACGGCGCGGCGGCGACGTGGCTCGAAGTCCTGCATCCGCTTGATCGCGACCGTTTCCGCGCCACGCTCGACGGCGTCGTCGAACAGCGTCGCGGCCGTGTCGCGCAGGATTTCCGCGTGCGCACCGCCGACGGGCACTATCTGTGGTTCGCGCTACGCGCGCGGCCCGTCGTCGGCTCCGACGGCGAAGTCATTCGTCTCGTCGGAACGCTCACCGACGTCACCGAGTTCAAGACCGCCGAGGAACGCCTGCTGCACGATGCCGTGCACGACAACCTCACCGGGCTGCCCAATCGCGAACTGTTCCTCGACCGGCTCGAATCGGTGCTCGGCTTCGCCAAGGTCGACAGCGCCATCCGCCCCACGGTGATGGTGATCGACATCGATCGCTTCAAGCAGGTCAACGATTCGGTCGGCATGGCGCTCGCCGACTCGATCCTGCTGACGTTAGTGCGGCGGCTCGGGCGGCTGATCAAGTCGCATGACACGCTGGCACGCCTTTCCGGCGATCAGTTCGGCCTCATTCTTTTGTCGGAGCGCGATTCCGCGCGCATCACTTCGCTCGCCGAAACCGTCCGCAGCACTTTGCGCGCGCCAATCACCTTCAACGATCGCGAGATATTCCTCACCGGCTCGATCGGATTGGCGCTCGGCGACTCCGAGCCGCAACGCGCCGAGGAGCGGCTCAAGGACGCCGAGCTAGCCATGTATCACGCCAAGCGCAACGGTGGCGATCGCATCGACGTGTTCAAGCCGGCCATGCGGGCGCGCAAATCCGACCGGCTGTCGATTGAATCCGACCTGCGGCGGGCGCTCGAGCGCGAAGAGATTACCATCCTTTATCAGCCGATCGTGCGGCTCGACGACCGCGCGATCGCCGGCTTCGAGGCGCTGGCGCGTTGGAACCACCCGAAGCTCGGGCGCATGTCGCCCAGCGAGTTCATCAACATCGCCGAGGAAACCGGGCTTATTGTCGAGCTCGGCCTGTTCGTCCTCGAACGGACCGCGCGCCAGCTCAGCACCTGGCAGCGCACCCTGCGGTCGCGCGAGTCGCTGTTCGCCAGCGTCAACGTGTCCTCGCGGCAATTGCTGCGCCACGATCTGATCCAGGACCTGCGCACGGTGCTGGCGCGCTCGCCGCTCACCCGCGGCTCGCTCAAGCTCGAGCTCACCGAATCGGTGGTGATGGAGAATCCGGAGCACGCGGCGCAGATGCTGCACCGCATACGCGAGCTCGGTGCCGGGCTGGCGCTCGACGATTTCGGCACCGGCTATTCTTCGCTGGCCTATTTGCAGCGGTTTCCCTTCGACACGATCAAGATCGACCAGTCCTTCGTGCGCACGACCGCAAAGGGCACGCGACCGGTGATCTTGCGCTCGATCATCGCGCTCGCGCACGATCTCGGCATGGACGTGGTCGCCGAAGGCGCCGAAACCGACTCCGACGCGGTCGAGCTGTATCAACTCGGCTGCGAATACGCGCAGGGCTTTGTGTTCGGCGAGCCGATGACTCCGGAGCGCGCGCGCGAGTTGCTACGACCACATAGTAAAGTGGAAATGGCGCGCTAGTCACGGATCAAGCATCAGCAATCAGGTATCAAAAAGAGCTTCTGATACCTGACCCCTGACAAATGATCCCTGCTACGCGTGCCCCGCTTCGCTCGACAGCATGCCGAGGGCGATGCCGAGCTTCTTCAGCGCCTTTTCGTACTTGCCGCCAATATCGGTGCCGAAAATCAGATCCGAATCCGGCGCGCAATGCAGCCAGCCGTTTCCCTGAATCTCGCTCTCGAGCTGCCCGGGAGCCCAACCCGCATAGCCGAGTGCCAGGATCGCGCTCGGCGGTCCGTCGCCGCGCGCGATCGCCTTGAGAATATCGAGCGTAGCGGTGAGGCAGATGCCTTCGTCAATCGGAAGTGTCGAGTTCTCAATAAAGAAATCGGCCGAATGCAGCACGAAACCGCGTTCGGTTTCCACCGGGCCGCCGCGCATCACTTTCACCACGCCGGCACGCGACGGCAATTGAATCACGTCGGCGGCCGGAATCACGTCGAGCTTCACCAGCAGATCGGAGAAATTGATGTTGGGCGCCGGATGGTTGACGACGATGCCCATGGCACCCTCCGACGAGTGCGCGCAGACATAGATGAGCGAGCGGGAAAAACGGTCGTCCAGCATCGCCGGCATGGCAATCAGCATCTGGCCATCCAGATAGCCCCTGCCCCGACCCTTGCTTTTTCCGGACGTGCCGCGCGGCAATTTCATGGCGGAAGGTTAACCGATCGATCCGTTTTTGCAAACGAATGGCGGCGACAAAAGTTCGCGGTAACGGCCGCAATCGCCAGCCGCCGTCGCATCAGCGGCGTCAGGTCACGATCATGTCAGTGGCGTGTGTGGGCTGCTTCGCCCTACACAGCATCATGATCTATGCAATAGCGCAGCGGATAACCGTCGCAGCCATCGCCGTCGTCAGCGTCGGCGGCATGCCGATAGCGTGGGCGCAAGACGCTTCCGGCTGGGACGGTGAACTTCACGCCGCCGCGCGGCTGATCGGGGGCGCCGCGCCTAGCACGAAGTTGTTGCGGGCCGGCCTCGAAATCCGGCTCGACCCCGGCTGGAAAACCTATTGGCGCTATCCCGGCGATTCGGGCGTGCCGCCGACGTTCGATTTTGCCGGTTCGCAGAATGTCAGATCGGTGACCACTTTGTGGCCGGCACCCAAGCGATTCGCCGACGGCGCCGGGGGCCAATCGGTCGGCTATTTCGGCGACGTGGTGTTGCCGTTGACCATCGTTCCTGAGGACGCCAGCAAGCCAGCCTCGCTGCGCGTCAAACTCGGCTACGCCATCTGCGCCAATTTGTGCGTACCTGCCGAGGCCGACCTCGACCTCACCCTGTCCGGCAGGCCTGGCGCCGAAGAACCGGCACTGGTCGCGGCTGAAGCGCGCGTGCCGCACCGTATCCCGCTCGGCGCGACCGATGAGCGCGGCGGCCTTGCCGTTCGCTCGGTGCATCGTGAAGCGGGCGGTGCCCAAGCGCGCGTCGTCGTCGAAATCGCCGCGCCGGACAGTGCGCCCGTCGATCTTTTCGTCGAAGGGCCGACGCCGGACTGGGCGTTGCCGCTGCCCGAACCGGCCGGCGGCGCGCCGGGAATGCGACGCTTTACCTTCGTCCTCGATGGGCTGCCACCCGGCGCACACGCCGAAGGCGCGATTCTGACATTGACCGCCGTCTCGCCCAACGACGCCGTCGAGGTGGAAGCCCATCTCGACTAATTTTCCAAGTGCGCTAAGTTGATCCCGCACGAAGAAAACCCGATGTGGATAACGAGAGGATACGGACCATGCCGATCAAGGTTGGCGATCGCCTGCCGCCCGATATTAAGTTCCGCGTGATGGGTCCCGACGGCCCGGCCTGGAAGACGACCGACGAGATATTCAAGGGCAAGAAAGTCCTGCTATTCGCCGTTACCGGCGCTTTCACGCCAACCTGCAACAACAATCACCTGCCCGGCTTCCTCAAGAACGCCGACGCCATCAAGGCCAAGGGTGTCGACACCATCGCGGTCACCGGCGTCAACGACGTGTTTACGTTCGACGCCTGGAAGAAGGCGACCGGCGCCGGCGGCAAGATCGAATTTTTGGCCGACGGCAACGGCGATTTCGCCAAGGCGCTGGAGATGACGATGGACGCCTCGGGCGGCGGTCTCGGCATCCGCTCCCAGCGCTACGCCATGCTGGTCGAGGACGGCGTGGTGAAAAAGCTCAACGTCGAGGAAGGGCGCAACGTCGAGGTATCGGGCGCGGACAATCTGCTGAAACAGCTGTGACGTCGCCGGCTAGGCTCGCCTGGTGACCTGGTTCAGCGTCGCTTCGAACTCGTACCGCTGGCGCTGACGGCTCGCGCGCACGAACATGAACATGAGGATCTTCACGATCCTTCTGGTCATGCTTTTGCGCACCTGCTCGCGCGTGCGCATGGCAAAGATCAACGCCATCTTCTTGTCGAGCTCGACGTGCAGGCGATTGATCTCAAGGCTCTGCCGGCTGACGTCGCCGGAATGGCCCGCCGCCTTTACCCGCATCTCTTCGATGCTGACCTCCAGTCGCCGCACCGACATGGCGAATTGCGCGCGCAAGTGATCCTTGTCGGCCTGGATTTCGTTGATCGCCATCGGCGTGGCTTCGACCAGGTGCCGCGTGGTGAGGCGCACCGCGCGCTCATGAATGAGCGGGAAGAACGCCAGCATCAAGAGGCATCCCGCCAACAGCCCGATGCCGCAAAACATGATCGATTCAATCATCAAACGCCTACGCGGAATGAAAGTCTGTGACCGTGCGCGGACATGATGCGGGCGCCCATCGGTTTTGTTTGTCTCGACACGGAGGGCGCCCGATGCATGCTGTTACCTTAAACCGCGCGTGGCCACCCTCAACCGAGTGGCCGCCGACTTAGAGCGCGGTCTGGATCGTGGTGAAGATCGTGACCAGCTTGTTACCCACGCCGATAACCGACGGGATGATGGCAACCGAGATGCCCGAAGTGATCAGGCCGTACTCGACCGCGCGCGCAGATGGGTAGCAGAACCATTTTGGTAAATGAATCGATACCTTAATTAACGGTGAACGCGTTAACCGGCCGCTAGGCAAAGCCGCCCTGAAAAAGAAACGGGCGCCCGAGGGCGCCCAGTTTAAGGACAGACAGAGTGGGCCGCTCTTGACCGAGCGAGCATCCGGCTTAGAGAGCGGTTTGCACCGTGTTGAAGATCGTGACCAGCTTGTTGCCGACGCCGGTAACCGACGGGATGATGGCAACCGAGATGCCCGAAGTGATCAGGCCGTACTCGACCGCAGCCGCGCCGGAATCGTTCTTCAGGAATTGACGGATCTTGTTCAACATGTCGATGGCTCCTCATTAAGATCGACTGAGGCGCCATTCCGTATCAGAAACATGTTGGTAAATAAATCGAAACCGAAATTAACGGTGAACTCGTAAACGCCGTTAAGCAAATCGCGGCCGCGATCTTTTCGCTCGCCGGCCTCCTTTGTTGTTTGCCGGCACGCGTTAACGTGTGTGCGCACTGACGCTAGCCGAGGGCCCCGCCGGCGCCGCGGATTTCCGCGATCGCTTCGCGCGCGAGCGCGTCGGCGCGCTCGTTGTGCACATGACCGGTGTGCCCACGCAGCCAGTGCCAGCGCACCTGATGCGGCGCGAGCGCCGCCTCGAGGCGCTTCCACAGATCGACGTTCTTCACCAGCTTCTTGTCCGACGTGCGCCAGCCGTTGCGCTTCCAGTTGGCGAGCCAGGACATGACGCCGTTGCGCAGATATTGGCTGTCGGTGTGCAGATCCACCCTACAGGGCCGCTTGAGCGTCTCGAAGGCCGCGATGGCCGCCATCAGCTCCATGCGGTTGTTGGTCGTATTCGCTTCGCCGCCCTTGATCTCCTTCTCGTGATCGCCGAACGCGAGGATCGCGCCGAAACCGCCGGGGCCGGGATTGCCCGAGCAGGCACCGTCGGTGTGAATGACGACGTGCGGCAGCGGCGATGTCACGGCGTCGTCACTCCGTAATCGCGCGCGCTTTTGGCTTGCTGATGGAACCGCAGCTTGCGCAGATATTCGAGCGGATCCTTGGGCCGCACCAGCGCGCCTGGCGGCACGTCGAGCCAATCGACCAGCCGCGTGAGCAAAAAACGCAACGCCGCGCCGCGGGTGAGCAGCGGCAAATTCTCCCATTCCGGCGCCGATAGCGGCCGTGTCTTGGCGTAGCTTGCCAGCAGCGCGTGGCCCTTGGTGACGTTGTAGGAGTGATCCACCTCGAAGCACCAGGCGTTGAGGCAGACGGCGACGTCATAGACCAGCGTATCCGTGCAGGCGAAATAGAAGTCGATCAGGCCCGAGAGCTTGTCACCGAGGAAGAAGACATTGTCGGGAAAAAGGTCGGCGTGAATGACGCCCTGCGGCAGCCCGCGCGGCCATTCCCGTTCGAGCAGTTCAAGCTCGGCGGCGAGCACGGCTTTCAGGTCGTGCTGCACTTGATCGGCGCGCTCGCCACACGCCGTATAAAGCTGCCGCCAGCCGGCGACCGAGAGCGCGTTCTCCCGCCGCATGGAGAAATCCGCCCCGGCAAGATGCAGCCGCGCCAACGCCTCGCCCAAGGCAGCGCAATGGGCGGCGCTGGGGCGGCGCATCCACATGCCGTCGAGAAAAGTGACGATCGCCGCCGGCCGCCCGGCGAGGCGGCCCAGCGTCACGCCGGCGCGGTTCTTCACCGGCTGCGGGCAGGTGATGCCAGCCCTTGCCAGATGCTCCATCAACGCCAGAAAGAACGGCAGATCGCGCTCGGCGACGCGCCGCTCGTAGAGCGTGAGGATGAAATAGCCGCGGCTGGTATGGACCAGAAAATTCGAGTTTTCGACGCCCTCGGCTATGCCCTTGTAGGCCAATAGCTCGCCGATGTCGTAGCCGGCGAGGAAGCGGGCGAGGTCTTCGGCCGCGACATCGGTATAGACCGCCATGCGGGTCTCCTGGTGTCCCGATTCCTCACCGGGGCGGTTTGGCGAGCACCGCGGCAGGCAATATGATTGCACAGAGGCGACCGCAACAAGGGGGCGAGGGCATGCTTTTTTATCTCACGAGCCAGCCGCTTTGGTTTTCGGGCACGGTCCTCGTCGGCCTGACCACCCTGCTCGCCATGCTTGGCCCGTACCTCGTTCGCCGCCACGTCGAGCTAGAGAAACTGACCACGAACAATGAGATCGCGGGATTTAAGTTCGCCACCGTCGGCGTGCTATACGCGGTCCTGCTTGCCTTCGCCACCATCGTCGTCTGGCAAAAATTCAGCGACTCCGAAACGACTGTGGCGCAGGAAGCCGGCGCCGCCGAAACCATTTACCAGCTGTCCTACGGCGTCGGCGATAAGCCCGGCGCCGTGCTTCGTGACGCGCTGAGCAACTATCTCTCGGCTGCCATCGCCGTGGATTGGCCGGCCATGGATCGGGGAGCGATCGAGGCCACGCGGCCGGTGCGGCAGGCGCTCGACGGGGTTTACGCGGCGTTGCTGGCAATCAAATCGTCGGAGCGAACCAATGTTCCGCTGATTGCCGAAATTCTGCACCAGCTCGATGTCATCACCCAGGCGCGTCGGGTGAGGCTCGTCGCCTCGGAAGGCACCGTGCCCGGCGTCGTCTGGATGGTCTTGTTCGGCGGCGCCGTACTCACCATCGTTTTCACCTTCTTCTTCGGCACGCGCAGCCTGCGTGCGCAAACGATGATGACGGCGATGCTTTCCATCCTGATCTTTTCGGAGCTCCTGACCATCGTCGCCATCGACCGGCCATTTTCCGGAACTGTCAAAGTCGGACCGCATGCGCTCGCCGACGTGCTGGCGGATTTCAAGTCGACGGCCGGCGCGGCGCCGGCCCCGAGCGGGCAAAATCGATGACCGCCGCCGCACTATCGGTCCCAATCTTGCGGCGATATGATCGCACCGATGAGATTGCGGGCAACCGGGCGACGCGCGCATGAAAACCATCCTCGTTCCCACCGAGAATAACGCCGCGATGACGTCGGCCTTGGACGCGGCGCTATTGTTGGCGCAAAAGTTTGATGGTTGCATCGAGGGCTTTCCCTTGCGTCCGGCGGTCGCCGACATGGTGGCCATGGATCCGGACGCCGGCTTGACCATGGTCGCGGTCAAGGAGAACGACGCGGAAATGGTGCGGCAGGCGGAGGATACGTTCCGTTCGTTCATGCAGCGCCACGGCGTGAAAGAGCGCGCGGCCGAGGCGGCGGCCGCCTCCTCGCCTGTTTCATTATCGTGGACGTGGCATTCGGGCGCGCCGAGCGGCCAGGACTTCGCCGGCAGCTATGGCCGCGTGTTCGACGTCATCGTGCTGGCGCGGCCGGGAGAGGCATGGCAGAGCCCGTCGATGGTGACGCTGGAATCGGCCCTGTTCGAAAGCGGACGCCCGGTGCTCATCGCGCCGCCGACCTCGCCGCGCTCGCTCGGCACCCACGTGCTGATCGCCTGGAACCGTTCGACCGAGCAGGCGCGCGCGACGGCGTTCGCCATGCCGCTGCTGCGGCTGGCGGAGCGTATCACCATCCTGACCGTCGAGGGCGCGACCGTGGCCGGACCGAGCGGCGTGGAGCTCGCGCGTTCGCTGCGGATGAACGGGATCGCCGCCGAACCCATCACCGTCTCGCCCGGGAAGGTCAGCGCCGGCGAAACCATCCTGGCCAAGGCCGCCGAGCTCGGCTGCGACCTCATCGTCAAGGGCGCCTATACGCAGAGCCGTCTGCGGCAGATGATCTTCGGCGGCACCACCCGGCACATCCTCGCCAACGCCAAGCTTCCCGTGCTGATGGCGCATTGAGGCGCCACGCGGGAGCGTCACCGCAAATCCTTGCGGATGATCTTGCCGACGTTGCTCTTGGGCAAACTGTCGACGAACACGATCGTCTTGGGGACTTTGTAACCGGCGAGCCGTTCGCGCGCGAATTTGGTCAGCTCCGCCTCAGTGAGCGCAGGATCGCGCTTGACGACGAAAAGCTTGACCGCCTGCCCGGTATGCGGATCGGCGACGCCGATCACGGCGGCTTCGAGCACGCCCGGATGCTGGGCGATGACGTCTTCCACTTCGTTGGGGAAAACCTTGAAGCCGGAGACGTTGACCATGTCTTTCTTGCGGTCGAGGATCTTCAAAAATCCTTCCGCGTCGAACGCACCGATGTCGCCGGTGTGCAGCCAACCTTCGGCGGTCAAGACCAGCTTGGTCTCGTCGGGTCGCTGCCAGTAGCCCTGCATGACTTGCGGGCCGCGCACGCAAATCTCGCCGGCTTCGCCGACGGCAAGGTCGTTGCCGTGATCGTCACGGATGGCGACTTCGGTCGAGGGTACCGGCAGGCCGACGCTGCCGATCTTCGGGCTGCGAACCGGATTGATGCAGACGACCGGCGACGCCTCGGTCAGCCCGTAGCCTTCGACCAGATCGGTGCCGGTGATCGCGCGCCAGCGCGCCGCCACGGCGCTTTGCACCGCCGCGCCGCCGCCGACGGCGAAAGCGAGCTTGGAGAAATCCAACCGGGCGAAGTCGGGCGCGTTGGTCAGTGCATTGAACAGCGTGTTGACGCCCGTCATGGTCGTGACCTGCGCCCGGCGCATGGTGCGGATGAGTCCCTTGATATCGCGCGGGTCGGGGATGAGCACGCTCAATCCGCCCATCAGCGCGAAGGCCAAGAGGTTCGCGGTGAGCGAGAAGATATGATAGAGCGGCAGCGGCGTGAGGACCGACCCTCGCTCTTCTGGAATATAGGGCGCGATCACTGCACGGCACTGCAAGGTGTTGGCGACCAGGTTGCGATGCGTCAGCACGGCGCCATTCGGCACGCCGGTCGTGCCGCCGGTATATTGCAGCAACGCCGGCGACGATGCCGCCGGCTGCGCGTCGGCGTATTGTGCGCGCGGCGCGCGTTTGCAAGCTTGCTCCAGGAGCGTGAAGCGCTCGAAATGCCAGGGCGGCACCGCGCGGCGGATGTACGTGTTGGCAAGATTGAACACCGTTCGCTTGAGCGCCGGCATGAAATCGCCGAGGCGGGCCACCACGACGTGGCGGATTTGCGTCTGCGGCAGCACCGCTTCGAGCTTATGCGCGAAGTTCTCCATGATCACGATGGCCGCGGCGCCCGAATCCGCGAGTTGTTCCTTGAGTTCGCGCGGCGTGTAGAGCGGATTGACGTTGACGATCGTGAGCCCTGCGCGCAGCGCGCCGAGAAATGCCACCGGATACGCCAGCAGGTTCGGCAGCATGATGGCGATACGGTCGCCGGGCCGGCACTTTGCCTCTTCGACGAGGAAAGCGGCGAAGGCCCGGCTGACGCGCTCCCATTCGCCATAGCTCATGCGCACATTGAGGCACTCGAAGGCGGGATGTGCCGCGTGCCGCGTGCACGCGTCGAGCAGCATCGCCGATAGCGACGGATAGGTATCCGGATCGATGCTGCGCGGAATGCCCGGCGGATAAGAGGCGAACCAGATCGGCTCCGCCGCGGCGGCCGCACCGGTGGCGGGCGGGCTAGCGTTCCCCGTCTGCAGCGTCATGCCAAAATCCTTTAGCCGGGCGGTTCGGCCCCCTCTCAGCCAATCTACGGCAAATTTTGATGACGCGGTATCGACGGGTGGACGCCCCATTCTTCGTCACCACCAGGCTTGACACGGTCGTCCATATCGACACGCGGCGCACAAATGCAGCAATCTACCTGATGCTTGGCCGCTGGATTGCCGGATCAAGTCCGCCAATGACGACAAGGAAAATCGTTCTCGCGACGCGATTGCATCCGAGCTCTGCCAAGCCATTCCCAAGATTCGCATCCGCCTCGCCGAGCCGAGGGGGGCGGAGCGCCGAAAGGCGCAATGGTCTTCCGGTCGCGCCACGCAAACAGGTGTTGCCACCTGCATGCGCGCGGGCGCGGAAGCGCATCCAGCGGGATGCGCTCGCCTTCCGGCGCTTCGCGGCGGCGCTTGTCCCGGCGACCGAACGCCAGGACTCAGCCCAGGCCGCGCTTCACGCGAGCGGGAGGACGCAGGCGTTATCCGCGCCGCCAATCGCGCTTAAGCGGAGCACCCCGCGCGCCGGTCGTCATGCCGGCGGGGACGATGCCCGGACCGCCCGGGAGCGGGGTTACAAGCCCCGCCCGCAGGTACCGCACTCGCTCCGTGGTCAGGTACCCCGCCAGGCTAGCCGCACTGCCGCCTAACGCCTTGAGCGCTCACTGAAAACTTGGTCCGATTGTTAACCATCTCGAGCCTTCGGACCCTCCGCCGGCCGCTCAAACCGTTCATCGGCCGTCGGTGGCTATCTTTTGCCACACTGCGCCGTTAACCCTTGTCCGGTCGGGGGTGGGGTTTTTGCCAACGTTCGCGTTAACCCTTCCCAAATTAACACTGCGTTAGGGTTGTCAGCCGCGGCTTGCCGGGGCGGACGATCAGTCAATGTGTCAATAACGCGAGGACGCCGGTGCTGGTTGGTGGGGCGCGCCTGAGAACTTGTCGTGTCGCGGCGTCGCGCGCGGCTTATTCGTGCGGTCTCGCCGGTCTTCTCATCCTCTTCGGCGCACGCGCGTTGCAAAACGCGGTCGCCGAGGGCGACACGCGCACCATCTCGCTGCATCACATCCACACCGACGAAGACATTACCATCACCTTCAAGCGCGACGGCCGTTACGACGAGGCGGCGCTGGAGAAGCTCAATTGGTTCTTGCGCGATTGGCGCAAGGAACAGGAGACGCGGATGGATCCACACCTCATCGATCTCGTATGGGAGGTGCAGCGCGAAGCCGGATCGAAACAACCGGTCCGGGTCGTTTGCGGCTATCGCTCGCCGGAAACCAACGCCATGCTGCGCCGGAGAAGCGGCGGCGTCGCGCGTTTTTCCCAGCACATGCTCGGCCACGCCATGGATTTCTACATTCCCGGCGTGCCGCTCGAACAACTGCGCGTCAGCGGCTTGCGCCTGCAACGCGGCGGTGTCGGCTTCTATCCGACCTCCGGCTCGCCGTTCGTGCACATGGATACCGGCGGCGTGCGGCACTGGCCGCGCATGACGCGCGAGCAATTGGTCCGCGTATTCCCCGACGGCCGTACCGTCCACATCCCGACCGACGGCCGCCCGCTCGCGGGCTATGCGCTGGCGCTGGCCGATCTCCGCGCCCGCGGCGGCACCCCGTCGGAATTGCTGCTTGAGCAGGCGCGCAATGCCGGCGTGCAAGTTGCCGATGCCGGCGTCGCCTCGCACCGCGCCAATCCGATCGCCAAGTTCCTCGGGCTGGCGCACGAGGATGAGGATGAGGACGTCGGCGC
>Ga0302326_10018809_pt1 | contig 14313 bp, 7 predicted proteins | sample Palsa_T0_3_FD_202264 | JGI IMG/M metagenome (GOLD analysis project Ga0302326, IMG submission 202264) | Peat permafrost microbial communities from Stordalen Mire near Abisko, Sweden - Palsa_T0_3 | ecosystem: Environmental > Terrestrial > Soil > Palsa > Peat permafrost | place: Sweden: Abisko... | reverse complement strand
GTCGGGACTGACGATGACGGGCTCCACGCGCAGTTCCTCTCCGGACTTGGAGGGCCGACCTTCGATGCCCAGGGCGAAGTTGAACGGCTGACCGGTGGTGGGCAGGTCCGAGACGAATGCGGCCAGCTCGACGCCGGGGATCGCATTCATGCGGCGCCGCAGCTCCCGATAGAATGCGGTTTGCTGGGCGATGGTGAGATACGGATCCAGACTCGGATTCGTGGGATACGGCAGGTTGACGCTGGCGGCGACCACTTGCGAGGGATTGAAGCCCGGGTTTTCCCGAATCAGGTCTCGCAGCGTCCGCAGCAACAGGCCGCCTCCGATCATCAGAACGACAGCCATTGCCAGTTCCGACACGACGAGGGCATCCCGCAATCGAGTGCCCCCGGCGCCGGAGACGGAACCGCGCACTCCTCCTCGGATATCGGGCTTCGATGAATGAAGGGCCGGAGCAAGTCCAAACAGCAGGCCGGTGAGAAGGGAGGCCAGCAGGGCAAGCAGCAGCACGGTCCAGTCGATTGTCACTTCACTGAGCCGGGGGACAGTCGGCGGGATAAGGCGCAGCATGAGCCTCAGGGCGCCCTCAGCCAGTGCAATGCCGGCGGCTCCGCCCACGAAGGACAAGAGAAGGGACTCCGTCAGCATCTGGCGCACGATGCGGCCGCGGCTCGCCCCCAGAGCAGACCGCACCGCCATCTCATGTTGCCGGCCGGATGCGCGTGCCAGGAGGAGGTTGGCAATGTTCAGCGCGACGATGAAGACGATCAGCGCGACCGCGCCCTGCAATACCAGCAGCATGGGCCGAACGTCTCCCACCAAGGCCTCCTGTAGGGGCCGGATCTCAATCGTCCATTTGCCCTCGGACGGATAGTCCTTGGGATATTCGCGGCGCAATTCGCCGGCCATGGCTGTCAGCCGGTCCTGGGCCTGCGCCAGCGTCACACCCGGCTTCAGGCGCCCCCATGCCTGAGGGAGAGACCGGGTGCCGCGCGTCGGCGGGGGATCGGGAGCCGCGCTGAATCCGGAGGTTTGCCAAACCTCGACGTCCTGGGAAGACGCTCGTCCGGGATGACGAAATCCCGGTGGAAGCACGCCGACAATCGTGTACGGATCGTTGTCGAGGTGGATGGTGCGGCCGAGCACGCGGGGATCTCCTGCGAAGGTGCTGCGCCAAAGGCCGTCGCTGATGACGACGACCGGCGCGTAGCCGAGGGCGACGTCCTGGGAATCAAACAACCTTCCAATCTGCGGGTTTGCGCGAAGCAGGGAAAAGTAGTTGGGGCTGGCGGCGACCGCCTCGAGGCGCTCCGGCTGCGAGCCGCCAGTCAAATCTATGCTGCCGCGGGCGGAGACACTTACCTGCTCGAATACGCCGGCACGATTTCGGAGATCCTCCAGTTCGGGCACCGAGAAACGCACCGCGTACGACTGCGTCCCCGGATTGTTGAAGAATATCTTCACCAGACTTTCCGGCTCGGGATATGCCAGCGAGCGCAGCAGCACCGCATCGACGACGCTGAAGATCGCCGTTGTCGCGCCTATCCCCAGGGCGATCATCGCGATCGCCACGGCGGCGAAACCCGGCGACCTGGAAAACAGCCGCATCGCGTACCGCAGATCCTGCAGCAGATTTTCAATGAATGGCAGCCCTTGTTCGGCGTGATAGTCTTCCCTGATCGCCTCCACCGCTCCAAACTTCAGAACAGCCTGGCGGCGCGCCTCCGCCGGGGGCATGCCGGCGCGAATGTTATCCTCCGTCTGCAAGGAAAGGTGATCCTCCATCTCTTCCCGCAGCCGTGGGTCCCCTCGCCGCTTCCAGACGAAGTTCGTCAAACGCTCCAGAAACCGGCGCAGCGATCTCAAGTCAAATCCTCCGCCCTTACCTCGAAGAACCGGGCGATGATCGCTGCCGTTTGCTCCCAATCATGGGTTTCCGCCTGCATCTGCTTCAGTCCGGCCCGCGTCAGCCGGTAAAAACGCGCCCGGCGGTTGTTCTCCGAGGCGCCCCACTCGGACGTGATTGAGCCTTCATGCTCCAGCTTCAGCAGCACGGGATAGAGCGTGCCCTGGTTCACGGCCAGCAGATCCTTGCTGATCTGCTCGATGCGTCGGGCGATGCCATAGCCGTGAAGCGGCCCCAGGACATCCAGCGTCTTCAGGACCATCAGCCCCAGCGTGCCCTGCTGTACTTCAGTTCTCTTCTTCATCGCATCGCTCTTTTGGTTTCCAACAGGAAGGATCATACTTCCTTTGGGAAAGCAACAGGTAAGCGGCGGAAACCTCGGCCCTCCTCCGCATTTGCCGGTGTGATGTCCGTGGTGCGACCGCCCGCGCGGCGGCGGAGCAGGAAGGGAGAATGCGAAACAACTTACTCCTCGGCCCACTCCCGATCGGCTTCATCGGCCCGGGCACAGTTCAGGATGGCGGATCAGGGACCCCTTCGAACCTGCGTCCTGCCGAGATCGATATATTGGTCGAGGAGCGACATCCCGGTAGGCGCAAACGGGGTTTTCTCGATGAAGGGGTCTCGGGGAACCACCTCATGCACGTAGGCATCGCTCATGAGGTCGTAATGGCGCGACGTGATGTTTTCGATGTAGGCCTGGACATCCCCCCTGCGGTAGAGGTTGATCATGTTCACGAGATCGTCGGTCAGATAGGGAGCATCCGAGGCCCGATCGATGGTTTCCCCGGGTGCCTTTGCCCGAATCGCAGCGGATCGTGTGATCAGGAATTGGACCTGTCCCGTCCATGCCTCGATCTCGCCGAGGCCAAGATGATGTATGCCCTCGTGGACGACGAGCGCAGCTGTCTCCCTCGTGCGCCAGCGCCCGACGTTATTCGCGGTGATATACCGTGAATTCAGGTAGATCCTTTGGTTCGCCCGCCGATAGAATGCGTAGGCGTTGGCGTGTCCCGGTTCGAAGGTCTGAAAGTCCGAAACTTCAACCTCATTGGCTCCCGAACGTATTCGGCGACCCAGCTCCTTCGAGACCGCAGTGCCTCCCATGAGTTCTGACAACACGCCCTCGTCAAAGAGCTTTTCCTCCGGGGTGCTGTCCGCTCCCAACATCATGCGCCGCCGCATGACCGAGGTGCTCGTCAACGGCGTGGAGGCGGCGGTCGCGGCGGCCTCGGGAAGCGCCTCCCCCGCCGGGACAAATTCACGCGCGGAGTCTCCCCTCGACTCGAGGCTCGCCATCGCGCTCGTGCCATAGGCCGCCAGCCGCTCGGAAATCCTTCCGACAACCGCGCCCTGGATCTCCATCTTGGCCGCCGCCAACGCGCCCTCCTCAAATGCGTCCCAGCCCCGGCCCGTCGATCCCACGGTCCAGAGGGACTCGGCAATGGCGTTGGTCGCAAAGCTGGCCAGGTGCCCGAAACCGAGGCCCTGCATAATGCCACCGCTCACCCCCTTGAGGGCTCCTCCGCCTATGTCCTTCAGCAGGTCGCCGGTTGTGTATTCGTTCTGGGTGTAGCTGGCGACGCCGTAGTTGATGCCGACATTCAGCGCGGTGGTGTAGATGGGAAGGATGATATCTGCGAGGCCCGCCTGCGCGATGTACGCCGACGCGCCCTCGATCGCAAACGCGGGCGAGACCGGCAGCGCTGCAAGGCCAAGCGATATCGCAAAGAGCCGGTTCTGTTCCGAGGTGATACTGTCCCTGAGCACCTGCTGGTCGAGCTTGTAGGAGAACTCGTAGGCGTTGCGGTAGTTGTAGGCGGCCATCTGCCCCTCGTCGCGAAACACGGTGCCTGCAAATCCGTCAATCCGCGTCATCGACCCAAGGTAGGGAACCCGGATGTCTTCGCCATCGATGAAATTCTCATCGCCGGGCGGGCGTTCGGGCGCCGAGTCGGCCGTTCCAGGGGGAGGCTCCCGATTGGAGATGAATGCGGGACTCGCGTCGTCGAGTGTGACCAGGCGAACATTGCCCTGGAGATCCTCATGGAGATAGAAATTCTGGAGCCTCGCGGAGAGATCGTCCTCCGGCCGGCGATCCATGCGGATCCGCTCGTCGGAACGGGCGCCGAAGAAATAGCGGGCGAGCAGAACGGGGCCGTTCGCGGGACGCGGCGGGTTGCGAAGTATCTCCTCGACCAAATGCGTCCCGTCGTAGATGAACCATTCCGGCGATTTCGTCCACTCGCCGCCCCAGCGCACCAGCGAGGTCGGGGCGGTGTCCCGATCCGGAGTGACCTGGATGCGCCGACCGAACGCATCATAGAAGAAACTGACGGATTCTATGTAGCGGTAGGGTGACCAGGTGTCCTCGACATGAACAAGATGGTCGGAAAAGTCGTAGGAATAGACGAATCGACCGTCGGAGAGCAGGTTGCCCTTGTAGTCATAGACGTAGCCTTGGTTCACTGAAACGGACTTTGCTTTCGAGATATCCTCAACGACATTGTCGACATCCCCCGGAGCGGATGCGCTCTGCGCATTCAAGAGGCCGACCGAGGCGAGGGCGCTCACCTGGCCGTCGGGCGTGTACGTGAATGTGTCGGCGCGTGCGGTCCGGATCTCGCCGCTCAGGTCATTGCGGACATATTCGCCCATCCTGCTGAGGCGGCCCCCCTCGAACTCCGAGAAGATGGAGCTGTCTTCAATCGCTGCCGTGGAGTTCGGTATCGACGTGGCACGAATCGTCTGCGACGAGGTCGTGCGTCCATTTGCATCGTACTGCAGCTTGGTCGTCAGGACGCGGGCCGGATTCCCGCTTCCCTGCTGGGCGACCTCCTGCACGCTCTGCAGCTGCCCCTGGTCGTAGCTTGCCGTCTGGCTCCAGAGCACGTCTCCGGCCGCCGGCAAGCCCGCGGCGGCAATCTCCTCGCGCACCAAGCGCTGGTGATCGTCATAGGTGAGGCGGCGTGTGACGCCATTCCCCAGCCTTTCCTCGGCTATTCGATCGCCCCCGCTGTAGCGATACGAGGCGACTGGGTTTCCGTCGAGCGTAACGGCGACCGTGCGGCCGAGGGCGTCATACGAATTGCGCAGGCGAACGCCACCCGCGAAGTCGGGATAGACGAGGTCATCCTGTTTTCCGTCGGGCGAGTAGGTATGCGTGACCGTCTGGCTCATTCCTTGGAACGCCTGCGTCTCCTCGATGACGTGGCCGAGCCCGTCGTATTTGAGGTCGACCTCCGCACCCTGGTCGGTAACGGCCTCGACTGCCCGGCCGAGACCGTCATAGACGAAAGTCTCATTGCTGATGCCGGAAACCGCCGGAATCCGCCGTCCATTGGCGAGGGTGCCGAGCTGCGGGGGCAGCGTGGGGGGCTTACCAATCGTCACTGTCAGGGGAAGGCCGCCATCGTTGAAGGTGCGTTCGATCGACGTCGAGTTCGGATCAATGATGAGGCGCTGACGGCCGAGTCCATCGTACTTGAACGTGGTGTAGGCGCCGGAAATCACGTCCGTTCGCCTCGTGTTTCGTCCCATACCGTCATACGCGAATTTCTCGTGCGACACGACGGCCGTGCCGTTGGCGGCCGTGCCGGTGCTCTCCGCAACCAAACCGCCAGGCGTGAAGGTCGTGATCACCTTCGAGTCGTTGCGAAGGGTCTGGTTGCGCCGTCCGAAGCCGTCATAACGGAAGGACATGGTCCCCTGACCCGATGACGCGATGGCGCGGACTTCCCCGGCGCTGTCGTAGAACAGATGCTGTGTCGAGGTCGGTGATGTCGTGTCCGACAGCCGGCCCACGGCATTATAGGTGCTGGTGGTGACATAGGTGACCGGCTTAGTCGAAAAGCTGGCGCTGCCCCGGTCGAAGACCTGCTCCAGGTCGGTCTGCTCCGAGCGGACGACATTTCCGGAAAGATCGTAGACGTTGTGGGTCCTGTTGCCGACCGGGTCCGTCAGATCCTCCACATGCCCGGCCACGGTGTAAGAGAAAGTGGTCTCCCCCCCGTTGGGATTCTTCTGCCTCACCAATTGGAGGTCGCCGTCGTAATACCACTGCGTCTTTTCGGCGCCTCCGCTGAGATCCTCGATGCTTTTCGAGATGAGATGCTTGTAGGCGTCGAAATTGTAGTCCGCGCTGAAAAGCAGACCGCGCGGGCCGCCTGGCTCCCCCGTCGAACCGGATATCTCCGCATGGACGACGTTGCTCGCCGCATCATAGGCGAAGACCTGCTCCGCACCCATCTCGTCCGTGGACGATATAACGCGGTCGAAATCATCGTAGATCAGCCGCTTGGCCACTGAAAGGCCGCCGCCAGAACGCTCGATGACCGTCTTGTCGTCGTTGGCATCGTACGTTGTCCGCGTCGTCAGCGCCGCCGGGGTTCCCGATGCCTCGACCATTTCGGTGACAAGCCCGCGCGAGTCATATTTGAAGGTCGTCAGGAATTCTCCCGTGTCCGAAAATGGCGGGGCGTGGGTCTCCGCGAGGCCGCCCGTTGAGTTGTAATTGTAGGTGGTGACCGCGCTTTTCCCGTCGGCCGTCGTCGTCACCTTGATCGTTCGGTTCAGCACGTCGAAGTCGGTGTCGACGACCCGGTCCCTGTCGTCGATCTCGTAGACCCCGTACTGCAAGGCGCCCTTCCCGAACGCGTCCTCGACGTGAAGCTTCGTCTCCGTGCAGTTGTTGTTCAGGTCGTAGTTGAAAGAGGTTCTGATTTTCAGGTCATAAGGGCCCACTGTCTTCTGCGTCACGAACCCACGGCCGTTGCGGGCGTAGGAAATCGTCCCCCCGCTGCCGCCCTCCTCCATCACGTCGCCTCGAACGTCATTCTTGTGGGTCGTGAAGGCGCCTCCGGGAAATTCGATCCGCTCAAGGTAGCCTGTCGCCGGATTGAAGGAATAGCTCGTCACGTGGCCATTTCCCAAATCGGAGACCGTTCGCTGCCCCCTGTAGTTGTAGGTGTAGCGCGCAATCGCAGCCGGCAGGAGCAGCTTGCTGTCGGGCTGGGCAACGGGCGGTCCCTGCGTCGTTACCGGATTGCCGCGGTTGCCCGGGCTATAGTACTCATAGGTATTCGTGGTGACGTTGCCAAGGGGGTCGATGGACTTCTCGGTCTGGTTGTAAAGGTGCTCGAAGCTCTCGCTCGAGGATATCGTCTTGCTCCCGTCCTCCGAGAAAAGCGTGACCTCGAGCAGGTTTCCCACGGCGAGGTCGCTCTCGTAGGTCAGGCCCCGATCCTCCCAGTCGCGGATCGGCCCCAGCGTCACCGGGCTGTTTGAGCCCGCATAGCTGTAAGAGACGCCGTTCCCCTTGGGATATGTCAGTCTCGTCACCTGGGTCGCGGCATTGTGTTCGTAAGTCGTCTTCCACGACTCGCCGCTCGGGTCATGCAACGTAAGAAATTGGACGGTAGGATATTGGCCGACATTCTGCAGGGTGTATTCCTTCGAGCCGCCCGCCGCGTCGCTCACTGTGACGACATTGCCGGCGTAGGCGATGCCGGCCTTCGTTCCGGCCGAATCCTGTGCCACGACGCGGCCCTGGCCATCATAGGTGTTCACGATGTAGGGCGTGCCGCCCGTGCCCTTGGCGCTCTCATTCGGCAGAGTCGCTGTCGTCAGGCGATTCGCCGAATCGTAGGAATATTTCCACTGCTGCTTCGAGTCGACCGTCGTGATGGTGGTCGTCTCAAGGATCGGTTCCGAATCGTTTCCTGCGTAGTCGTACTCCACGTCATAACCGGCGCCTGAGACCCGCTTGATGCGCGGTATGGGGTAGGTCCCGCTGACAAGCTGGCAATTGATGTTTGTAAAGATGTTGCCCCTGTGGATAAAGGCCACGGAGACAGTGAAGGAGTGGCCGGAGGCGTCGATGATCGTCGACAGCATCGGATTCTGGGTCAGCGGGTTCAGAGGGCCCTCGTACCGCAGCTCGACACGGACCCGCTTATCCTTGGTGTCGTTGCGTGACAGGATGTAGATGAGCTGGCCGCGGCAAGTGAAGACGTAGCGTGCGCCGTCCTTTTCCCGCAGGACGTAGAAAATCTTTGCGTTGGGTTCGACGTTCACGTGCCCTGCAAACGGGTTGGGTGACGTTCCCTGCAGAACGTACCGCTCTATCTGATGAAAGGTGCCCGGCGCCGCCGAGTACGTCGTCACGTAGGCCTGAAAGCGGATGTCAAAATTCAAAACGTTTCGAACCTCCGAGTGGATCTCGGTCATCGGTTCCGCGTGATCCTGGCCATCGTAAAAGACGAGCCTGGCCCTGTCGGTGCCTGCCTGCTCCTCGAACAGGCCATTGGCGACCCGCCGGGGGCCAATCGGCACGATCCGCTTGTTGTAGCTGAAATCCCACCCGTAACCGATAAGGCCGCCGTCCCGGAGGTCGATTTTACCCTTCCAGTGGCGGATCCATTCGAACGGAAATCCGACCGCCTCTACCGAGAGATCCTCGTCATTTTGAAAAAACGCGCCGTTGTGCAGGAGGACCTGAAAGGCTCCAGTCGCGACATCACGGGGAGCTTCCGGATCGTTGGGCACCTGCATCGGGTCGGATACGATCGGATACGTGATGATGTCACCCACCATTCCGCAGCATGGCGGGTTCACCGAATTATAAGGCGGCGGTGTCGTGGGGGTATATGGCGGCGAGGATGGAGTGAGCGTGGGCGTCGGCGTGGGCGTGGGTGTTTCCGTCGGGGTCGGTGTCGGCGTTGGAGTCGGAGTCGGGGTTGGGGTTGGAGTTGGAGTTGGAGTTGGAGTTGGACTGGGCGTCGGCGAAGGCGTCGGGGTGGGTGTTGGAGACGGGGTCGGCGAAGGCGTGGGCGAAGGCGTCGGGCTCGGAGTAGGAATTCGCTCGACGGTATAGGGTGGAGGCGACGGCGTAGGCGTCGGGCTCGGCGTCGGCGAGGGCGTCGGCGAGGGTGTCGGGCTCGGAGTCGGCGAAGGTGTCGGCGAAGGAATCCTTTCGACTGTATGAGGGATGGGATTGTCTTCGCTTGTGGAGTGCAACGGCGGCGGCGTCTCCTCCGATACAGGCACATTACGGCCAAGGTCTTGGATTTGCTGGCTGAGACCCGGATTGTCCGTCGTCGAGGATGTGGATGGCCCGGTAGCCACGAATCCGCCAGGAGGCGGCGTTAGATTCCCGACGCCTTGCAGGACAACCGACGGTATCGTTACCGATGTCCAATCGTGAATTCGGGGCGTATCATGGGAGTTCGATTTTGTCCCGGAGCCATCCTTTGTTGTGGATACTTGCTTCGGTGTGGTTGGCGTTGGCAGCTGATCCTGGTGCCCGCTATGCTGAACGAACGTCGGAATCGGAGTTGGCACCTCTTGCTGCTGATGAGAATGAGAAGCCGTCGTGGGCGTCGGGGTCGGCACGACCTCCGTTCTCTGCGTAGGGACCAATGTCGGCTCGGCAGTCGGGACGAGTTCCTTGGTCAGCGAGGTCGGCACCTTTGTCGGCGTCGGCACCTCCTCATGCAACTCGGTGGGCGGAGCCGTTGGCGCCGCGGTCGGCACGACCTCCGTCCTCTGGGTAGGCACCAGTGTGGGCTCCGGAGTCGGGACGAGCTCCTTGGTCAGCGCGGTCGGCACCTTTGTCGGCGTCGGCACCTCCTCATGCAACTCGGTGGGCGGAGCCGTTGGCGCCGCGGTCGGCACGACCTCGGTTCTCTGCGTAGGCAACAGTGTGGGCTCGGCAGTCGGGACGAGCTCTTTGGTCAGCGTGGTCGGCACCTTTGTCGGTGACGACGTCGGCAGAAGCTCCTTGTATAGCAATGATGGCTGCTTTGTCGGGGTCGGCAGCAGTTCTTTGCGCACAACCGTCGGAGTCGGTGACGGTGTCGGGATCTGTTCCTGGTCCTGGGTCTGCGGGGACGACGAAGTCTCTTGAGCAAGTGTCTCTCCACGGGAAAAGGCGAGCAACCCGGCCAGAAGCAGCGCTGACAGGGGCAATCGCATCGTTTTCGGCCGCCACTACTTCTCGTACACGACGCTATCACCGCGCTGCGGCACTAAAACGCCGGCCTTAGCAAGCGTGCCCGTCGCAAACTTAGGGTCGACCGCCGTTATTACGACGGTTCCGAGGTTGGCTTTCTGAACGGTCAGGACACGGTTGGTCGCGGGGTCGGTCAGCATGCCTGTCACGCGCTCGACCCGCAGATGATCACCCACCTTGAGGCCCGCATCGCTTCCTGCATTAATGTAGACCTGATTGCCGTCGATCTGTGCGATCAACGCGTCCCAACCGTCCTTGACGACATCGGCGGAAATTCGCGCGACTGCCTCATCGAGCGCCGCGCGCATGGCGCCGCCCAGAGGCGTGCTCCAGAACTGGTTTCCTCCCAATGTGATCGCCTTGTAGCCGCCTGTCACCCCAACTCCCGAACTCGTGAGCTCCTTGGTCACGCTGAAACTGTCCTCGATTTCGGCCGTGCGAGTATTGATGAGGTGCAGGTCCATGGCGACCCTGCCCTTCTGTCGATTCAGCGACAAACCGCCGAAACCGCCTACGCCGATTCCAATGCTCGACCCTTGGTCTCCGGTTGATAATTCTGTGACCGCACCATCCACGAGGTACTGCGCGGGAAAGATCGCGCCCGGATGGGGACCGGCAGACCCCTGAGCGAGCCGATTGGCCACGAGCTGCTGCTCCGTCAGGACCTGCCCCAAATCATCGCGTTCTGCCAGGATGAACCGTCCGGATTGCCGGATCGAAGTCGCCAGCATTGCGGCAACCCCGGGCCCCGCAGACGCGGCCGTGTAGGGGCCGGACATTCCCGGAATCGCATCTATTTTCCCGACAGCAATCGTTCGCTTGAGCCCGTTGAATTGCTGCACCGGCATTGCCGGTGCCGGCAAACCTGCGGCCGAGGTCGCTGCATCTTGAGAAGCGCAGCCATTAATCAAGAGCAGCACCAAAGCCAAGATCGGCGACGCCGACCACGGCCATGCCCTGACCGATCGAAGAGTCGCCTCCATTTCATTGGGGCCCGCCCCGTGCAACGGCTCCTGGCGAGCGCAACCCGATTTTCGGTCCGCCGAAGCCACTATGGTGTCGAGAGGGCCTCCCGACCCGCGCGAACCGCATCTCTCATCATCCCTATTCATAGCCGCAATCATCTACACGGCGGCATCATTCACGTGCACGGTTCGCACATAATTCATTACAATACAATGAATTATGTGTTCGCTGGACTGACACATCGGCAAAGCCTATTAGCAGTTATGAATGTTCGTCAAGTTCGTCTCATGTCCAATTTTGACCCATACAGATTCAAGCGCTCTATGATCATTCTCTGACAGCACCAAGGGGCCAAACTGCGGGTGTTGACGCGACAATGTACTGAAAGCGTGGCCGCACAGGCGTCGGCGTCGTCCGTGCGTCATCCCTGAAATCCATCCCGCGTCGTCACGGCCGGCGATTCATCGAGCACCGCAGGCAAACCCCGTAGAATCTGTCGCTCGGACGTCGTACGGGCCCCCTGTTTCCAGCGGCAGAATCGCGCTTCGCCACATTCAAAGGGCCGTTCGCCGCGCGCCTCTGGCGGAACGCCACATAACTATTTCCACCGCCACAGCCACCCGCAGCGTCATGTGGCCGCCCCCTATTTCCGCTCACGAGAATCCATGACGAAACTGCGCGCCTTTATCGTAGACGACGAACCCCTCGCGCGAACGCGGGTTCGCTCGTTCCTGAATGAAAACCCCTCCGTGGAAATCGCCGGCGAATTCGGCGACGGCATCGAGGCATTGGCCGCGATACGCGCCAATCCCCCGGACATCGTGTTCCTCGATGTGCAGATGCCCGGGTGCGACAGCTTCCAGCTTCTGGCGGAGCTGCCGACCGACCAGCGGCCGGCCATTGTCATCGTTACGGCGCATGAACGCTTCGCTGTGGATGCGTTTTCCGAGGAGGCTGTCGACTACCTGCTCAAGCCTTTTGGGAGAGAGCGCTTTCACCAGGCGCTGAAGCGCGCGATGAAACACATCCGCACACGGCGCGCAGGATACTTTGGGGAGCGGATTGAGAACATTCCGGCCGCTCCGGTCGCGCCCCAGCGGATCGCGGTCAAGACCGACGGGCGCCTCCTGTTCATCAAGCCCGATGACATCGCGTGGGTGGAGGCCGCGAACAACTACGTCACGCTGCATCTCGCCGGCAACAGAAGGATCCTCGTGCGCGAGACGCTCTCCTCCCTGGAGAAGCGCCTTGGCCCGTCGCGATTCACGCGGGTGAACCGCTCGGCGCTGATCCATGTGGACCAGGTCGTCGAGATGCAGGCGTCGAAATTTGGCGATTACACGGTGCTGCTTCGGAATGGCGCGCGCATTCCGCTGAGCCGCAGCCTGCGCGGACGGTTTGAGGGATTCGTGACGGGTGCGCCGTAGCGGGCTGCGCGTGGCCGCATGCGAGAACGCGTCAACCGGGCCCGGCGATCTCGGGACAAACAACAGGAGAAAGCGCGATCGGCTATTCCGGCGTCTTTCCCATTAACCAATCTAGCCAAAAGACTGCAGGGGGCATTAGTCTGAACGAAGCCATGCATGCTCTGAGATTCGAAAAGGTAGGTTCCTTGGACGAGCTGGGCATTCGTGACATTCCCGTGCCAAGACCGGCAGCGGGCGAAGTGCTTGTGCAAGTGAAGGCTGCGGCGATCAACCCCAGCGACATCAAGAATGTGCAGGGGAAAATGCACGAGACGACCGTTCCGCGCACGCCGGGGCGCGATTTTGCCGGCGTCGTGATTGAGGGTCCCCCCGAACTGGTGGGCACCTCCGTCTTTGGGTCGGGGGGAAACCTCGGTTTCGGACGCGACGGAAGCCATGCGGAATTTCTCACGGTGCCCTCAGGTGCGGTGCTGCCTTTGCCACGCAACGCAAGTTTTGAGCAAGGGGCTGGAATCGGCGTCGCCTACACTACCGCTTGGGCCGCATTGGCGAACTCAGCCCGCGTCCGGATTGGGGAAACCGTCCTCATCACAGGGACCACAGGCAACGTGGGCAGCATCGCGGCACGGATAGCCCACCGGCTGGGGGCGAAAGTCTTCGGCACCGTGCGGTCCACGGCCGATCTCGCAAGAACAGGGGGCCTACCCGTTGAGGCATGGATCGACCTCGAGACCACGGAACTCGCCAAGGGGGTCAGGGCCGCGACTGCGGGAAGAGGAGTCGATGTTGTCCTCGACGTCATCGGCGGAGCCCTATTTGAACAATGCCTCCTTGCGCTCGCCCGGCGCGGGCGACAGCTGGTGATTGCCTCCAGTCCCGAGCCGCGCGTGAATTTCAATCTGGTCGACTTCTACCATAACGAATCGTGCCTGCTAGGTGTCGACTCGCTCAAATTTGACTTCGAGGAAACGGCCGAGATTCTCCGCTCCCTCACTCCGATAATCGAGAGCGGAGAATTGCCGCTGCCCAAGGTGGAAACGTACCCTCTCGCTCAGGCGCCGGAGCTTTACCGCGGCCTAGCGTCTTCGACGATCAAGGGGAAACCCGTTCTTATCCCGTGAAGACCACGGGCCTCCACCCTCCCCCGCCTGAAAGTCCCCTGGGCGGCCAATGTCGAGCGAGGGATACAAAATCGGCTCAATATCATTAGGGGAGCGCACCCGGCTTCGAATCCCTCCGCCTCCGCCCTTGAGTGACCGTTATCAAGTAGCCTGGGCATTAAAGGAAACTGATTGCCCCCTGACGAGTTCCTTGGGTCCTCCCGCGGCCCGCATTGAAAGACTCGCGGGGTGAATGGATTCACCGCGCCGGAATCCCGACTGCTAATTTTCCTTATGCGCGGCTGTTCCATCCGACCACTTGGCAACCGGCACCAAGAAGATGATCTCCGGTTCTGGAACATCGGTGAACTCATCATTGAACACGACTGGCGATCCAGGAAGGTTTGCCCCCCACGTCGCTGCGTCGGTCTTTGGAATGTGAAACATGAGGTGGGGATGCCAGTGCCCGGCGGAATCGCCGAGATATCCGTCCTTCGCCATCATATAGGACATCGCACCGGTCTCCGGCGCGGGAAGCTCGCCCTTCGCGACCGCGGCGACGATGCTCTCGTGCATCTGCGCCTTTGGCATGCCGGCCAGCACCAACTTCGTCCGGTTGAGCGTGTAGGGAAGAATGGATCGCACAGCCGCCGGATTGTAGCAGACCGGACCGCGCAATTTCGGGTTCCAAAAATCAGGGCTGTCGAAGGGTGACATCCATGATCGCTCGACCATGCACGTGAAGCCGTTCTTGCCCTCGATGGCCGTCTCGTAACCATTCCTTACAAGGACAAGGACCGTTGCATCGCGCGAAAGCGCTTCTGGCGCTGCACTTCGCGCCAGGGCGATCTCGGCATTTCGATCGGGCATGAGGTATTGATCGATAGGCGCCATCGCAGGATA
>Ga0302326_10018808_pt1 | contig 14313 bp, 10 predicted proteins | sample Palsa_T0_3_FD_202264 | JGI IMG/M metagenome (GOLD analysis project Ga0302326, IMG submission 202264) | Peat permafrost microbial communities from Stordalen Mire near Abisko, Sweden - Palsa_T0_3 | ecosystem: Environmental > Terrestrial > Soil > Palsa > Peat permafrost | place: Sweden: Abisko... | reverse complement strand
CGCCGATGGCGCCTACCGCCGCCGCGAATTCCAGGAAGATCTCCATGCCGCTTTGCAGCTCCGCTACCGCCGCCGGGGTGCGCGCATGTCCCGCACCTCCGTGGCCCTGGCTGCGGATCTCCAGCACGCGTCTCTGCAAGCGCTCTTGCATTGCCTCATAACGGCCCGCCAACCAAACCACGAAGGCGCTCATCGCGGCAGCCAGCAGTCCCGCCTGCCCGGCGCGCTGACACGCGCTCAGCGCCGTCCGCTCGACCTCTCCCGCGCGCACTTCTACGATCAGCAGACGGGCCCGGATACTCTGCCCCGGCGGCACGGCTTCCCCCGTCCCCAGCACCAGCGCGCGGGGTGCTTGCGGCGCCCGCAGCCGCCCGTCCCCACCCAACCGATGGCGTCCCTGAGCGTTTCCCACGGCGCGGAATAGCCGCTCCGCCAGGTTTTCTAACGGCCCATCGCCCGATCCGCCCGTGGGGGCGAAATCGTCCACTACCAGCAGCGCGTCCTTGGCCGCGAAGGCCAGCCCCTCCAGGGCATTGCCTGTGGAGGCAAAGTTGGCGGGCAGACCGCTGCCGTCCATGGCCGCGCCGAAGTGTTGTTGGGCCAGCGCGGCCAGGGCGCTCTTAAAGACTCCGCTGTTCCCGCTCAAAAAGAGACTGAATGGCACCGCTCCCAATACGGCTCGGTACACGCCGGCCAGCAGCGGGAAGCTAATCCGGTCCGGCGCTACAGACAGCAACTGCAAACTGGCACGCACCGCACGCACCACCTCCCCAGCGTCTGGCGAAGGGCGCAGACGGAAGTGTTGCAAGGCGGCCGGCAACTGGACCTGCAGCCCGCCCAGCGGTCCATCCGCACTCAGGGCGCCCCCGGCATGCAGGTATACCCATTGCCCGCCGTGCTGCCGCCAGCCCAGATGAGCGAAGATGCGTTGCTGCTGGATCGCACCGGATAAATACTGAATGGCGGCGCGCGCGTGCTGTTGTTGCCCTGGGTAGACGATGGCTTGCGGCCCCAGCCGGCGCAGTACCCAACCCATGCGGCCGAACTCTGCCGCCGGTACCACGAAGGCCACCCGGCGTCCTCCCAGTTCGGCTTCCACCCCAAATTCGCGCCGCTCCTCGTTGCCATCGTCCAGGACCATGTCGCTCACAATCCGGGCTATGAAGTTGGCCGCTGCGGTGACTCTGGAACGGCCATTGGCCCAGCGCTCGCGGCGAGTCATGTCGGTCCCATCAATCTCGTACCGCAATCCGCCACGGAGGCTGGCCGATTCCGCGGCGCCACGTTCGCACGCGCGTGTAGGATCGTCCGGGTTATCGTCAGGTAAATAAATAAATTTGAATTTCATAAATCATACCGGCGCGTACCCGGGCAGCCGTTTCGTACCAGGCGCGGCTGCCCGGGTCTACCTTCCCAAACACAGTTGCTACAAGCAGGGCGGGGCCTGAAGACGGCCCGACTTACCGATTGAGGCGATAGGTGCGTTGGCCGCCCGCCGATTTGAAAGACTCGACATGGTACCCGGCCTTCTTCATGGCTCCCGCCATAAACCCGCGCACGGTGTGCTTCTGCCAGCCCATCTTCTCCACGATCTCGGCCAGGGTAGCCCCGTTCTTGCGCTGCAGCATGGCGACCACTTGGGCAGTCTTGCTGCCCTTGCGCGGTGCGGCCGGATCCCGCGCCGGGGCGACCTTCCGGCCTTTGGGGGCATGCTGGACGGCGGTGCTATGGGCCGCCTTACGCGGGGCGGGCGCGCCCTGGGGCGACCCTGCGCCAACGTGGGTCTTACGTTCCACCTTCGGCGGGGCTTCTCCCAGACCCTGAATGCGCTTCCAGACGCGGGCGACGGCGGCCTTGAGTGACTTAAAGCGCTTTACCCGCGTCACACCCGGCAGGCTATTCCAAAGGGTCACCAGGCGTGTCGCCGGCCAGCCGGCCACCAGTTCGGCCAGTTTCCGCTCGCTTCCGAAGATGTCGAAGGGGGTAGTGTTGGCGGCGGTGGCTTCTTCGGGGCCGGCAAACGCGGTGATGTTGTTTTGTTCGTCAATGGTGAAAATCGTCATATGCTTCTCCTTGAATGCCGCGCTCTGCGCGGTCACCACATTAGTCACTCGGAACTGCTTGAAAGGCAAGACAATTGTGTGGCAAATCGATGTAGGCGAAGGACTGGCGATGAAGCCCTGTCAATAAGAAGGAAGGGGTTAGTGAGGCATAGGCGCGGAGTCTGCCGGATCATTCCCGCGATGCTGTTCTAACCAGTGGGGTGCATTCTGACGTGGCGGCGCTGATTGCGCCAACGGAACGCAAGGCCGCACCGGCGCGCAGCCTCGAACCATCGGGTGCAATCGTCCGATGGTCTCATTCGGCGCGCCTCGGCAGCGGCTCGTTGCGATTACGGGACGGTTTACCGGATCTCATCCAACTCGGGGATCTTGTTTGGCGAGCCGGTGCGGGTAGAACCTACACTTACGCCGCCTCTCTCCGCCGCTCCCGTGCAAGTTCATCGAAATTCCGGCCGTCTCCGTCGAGCACGGCGGGCTTGCCGCTCAGCCCTTGCCAGCGCTGCACGGCTTCTGGTGTGCTGGTGAAAGAGGAAACCGGGCGGTGATTGACGATGAGTCTACAACACCGCGTAACAGCGTAGACCTTTCGATCCTGCTGTGTCGCAGTGCGAAGCGAATCATCCTCGGTGCCGTCGCCCGGCACTACGTAGTGTGGATTGCTCGCGTGGGTGCTGCGGTGAAGCCAGTCGGAAAGCTGGATGTCCGAAATGGACCCGTCCGGTTTGATGAGCGGGGAAGGGAAACAGTCGGCTGCCTGTAGGTCCCGGCCAAGCGCCCTTCCTCGACTCTACGGGGAAGACGGTCTACGCTCTTAATCCTGCCCAAGATACTCCTCATGGTTCATTTTGGACCTCGCTAGACCTCACGGACCCCGTCCAAAGCCCGGCCTGCGAGCCCTACGCGTTAAAATAACGCGAAAATAACGCGAGACCAGGAGCGCCACGGGCCTCTGCCGTGCATGTCACTGTGGCTGGATGTGGATCGTAACTGTCATGCGATCTAAAGCTTACAAGGATGGCTCCAGCACCTTTATTGCCCCAGCGAGCGTCAATTCGGGCGGTCTGCTCTCGCGTTATCCCGCGTTATTTTTGGCGTTAAACTCGCGTCATCGTCGCGTTATTTTTGAGCTTTAACGCGACGCTTGCCGGCCTGCGCCAATTTCTCCTGCAACCGCTGGGTCAGCTCTTCTTGCCTCCGCACTGCACCACCGTGTACTCTCCGGTCATCTTGCTGTTGGCGTGGCCGGCGATCTGGCTCGCTTCGATGCTGCTCCCGCCCACCTCCTGCCGCCAAGTGATGTTGGCCCGCCGCAGCGTGTGCAGCCCCAGGCCCGCAAATGCCCGAGGCGATTACCGCACCTAAATACCGGCCCCCCCGGACGAATCAAACGCGCCTCCCATAGAGGTGAGCCGGGTGTATAATCTCTGGAAGCCGTGTTCCAAGATTGAATTCCTGGATCACGGTCTGGGTGACGATCGGCGAGAAACGAGGGAGGACAGTCATGAAGATGTTAACGGCACGAACGCGGTTGGTTTCACTGCTTGGTTTGTTGGTGTTCTTGGGGAGTACGGCCTGCGCGCAGATCACGCCTCTGGGCGACTCCTTCACCAACACCGCCGATCCGGCCACGAACCATGGGGCTGGAGCTTTGCTCGATGTCGGTGCTACCGAGATCACATACATTGAATTTAATCTGGAGTCGATTCCCGCCACGGCCAGCGTCAGCCAAGCGACACTGAAACTCTACGTCAATGCCGTGTCCACGCCGGGCAGCTTCAATGTGGACTACGTGGACGGCGCCTGGGCGGAGAATAAGATTGATGCCGGCAATGCTCCACCGGCCGGAGCGGCGATCGCTTCCGATGTTTCCATCACCGCCGCGGACAAGAATCAATACATCCTGATCAACGTGACGCCGGCGGTGCAGGCGTGGTTGAGCGGCAGCGAGACCAACAACGGCATTGCCTTGGTTGCCAATGGCTCATTCAGCGCCTCGTTCGACAGCAAGGAGAACACGGCGACAAGTCATCCCGCGGAGCTGGACATTGCGTACGCCGGAGGCGAGGGGACGATCACGGGGGTGACGACCGCCGCGGGCAGCGGCCTGGCCGGTGGAGGCACGAGCGGTACGCTCAACCTGTCGCTGACGAAGGCGTGCGTGGCGAATCAAATTCTACAGTGGAGCGGCAGCTCGTGGGCGTGTGCCACCGCCGGCACGGGTACGGTGACCAGTGTAGCCGCGGGCATCGGACTGACAGCCAGCCCGAGCCCGATCACCGGAAGCGGAACTCTCAGCATCAACACGGCTGTGGTGCCACAGCTTGGTGAAGCCAACACGTTTACCGGCAATCAGACGGTGAACGGGAACCTGAGCGCGACCGGGGTAGTGACGGGCAGCAGCTACCAGATCGGGAGCAATCTTTTTGCCTTCGGCTCCTATGCGAACCAGAATGCCTTCCTGGGTTTTGCCGGCAACACGACCACCACGGCGATAGGCAATACCGCCAGCGGCAACCAAGCGCTCTCTAGCAATACGACCGGTCAATTCAACACGGCCAGCGGCGCCGCCGCGCTCAAGAACAACACTACCGGTTATTACAACACGGCCACGGGATCAGCAGCCCTCTACAGCAACACCACGGGCTACGACAACACGGCCACGGGGCAAGGGGCCCTCTACTCCAACACCACGGGCGTCTACAACACGGCCAGCGGTTTGGGCGCCCTCAGCTCCAACAGCGTGGGTTCCTTCAACACGGCCGACGGCTATGAGGCGCTGTTCTCCAATGTCGGGGACTCCGCAGTGAACGGATCGTTCAATACTGCGGTGGGCTACCAGGCGCTCTACATGAACAACGACACCAGTGGCACTGGCTTTTTTGCCAGCGCCAACGTCGCCGTCGGCGATCAGGCGCTCTACAACAACACCACGGGCTACGAAAACACGGCCACCGCCCATCAGGCGCTCTACAGCAACACGACGGGCTACGGCAACACGGCCACCGGCGTAGAGGCGCTCAATTCCAACACCACTGGCTACGGCAACACGGCTGTCGGTTCGTTGGGGCTCTACAACAACACCACGGGCAACTACCTCACTTGCATCGGCTACGACTGCAGCGTTTCCGGCGACGGCCTGTCCAATGCGACGGCGACCGGCGCGCACGCCAGGGTGGGCGCCAGCAACTCCGTGGTGCTGGGCGGTACCGGACCATATTCCGTCAAAGTCGGCATCGGCACCACCACCCCATCCAACGTCCTCACCGTTGCTCAGGGCGCCGGCCATCCCGTCAGCGACAGTTGGGAAACCTACAGCTCGCGCCGCTGGAAAACCAACATCCAGCCAATCCACGACGCGCTGGCAAAGGTCGAGAATTTGCGTGGCGTTTCGTACGACCTGCAAGAGACGGGCAAGCACGAAATCGGAGTGATTGCCGAAGAAGTGGGCGCGGTGGTGCCCGAACTCGTCAGCTACGAAGCGAACGGCAAAGACGCCCGCAGCGTCGATTACGCCCGCCTGACCGCCTTGCTGATCGAAGCGTCGAAGGAGCAGCAGCGGGAAATTCAACGCCAACGGTCTCTTTTGCGCACGCAGGCCGCATCTTTGCGCACGCAGGCCGCATCGATTCGCGATCTGAGGTCGGAGCTGCGCCAGACGCGCCAGAGTTTGCAGCAGATCAAAGCGCGGATGAGTTCCACACCGCCGGCAGTCGTGGCGGAAAAGGTGCGATAGGCGCGTTCTCCGCAAGCCATGAAGCAATAGAAAGCTGGAAACTGGGTTCCAAAATTGAGCTCGTGAGTCACGGCTTGGGCGGTGATTGGCGAGAAACGAGGGAGGACAGTCATGAAGATGTTAACGGCACGAACGCGGTTGTTTTCGCTGCTGGGCTTGTTGGTGTTCTTGGGGAGTACGGTCGACGCGCAGATCACGCCTCTCGGCGACTCCTTCACCAACACCGCCGATCCGGCCACGAACCATGGGGCTGGAGCTTTGCTCGATGTCGGTGCTACCGAGATCACATACATTGAATTCAATCTGGAGTCGATTCCGGCCACGGCCAGGGTCAGCCAAGCGACGCTGAAACTCTATGTCAATGCCGTGTCAACGGCGGGCAGCTTCAATGTGGACTACGTGGACGGCGCCTGGGCGGAGAATAAGATTGATGCCGGCAATGCTCCACCGGCCGGAGCGGCGATCGCTTCCGATGTTTCCATCACCGCCGCGGACAAGAATCAATACATCCTGATCAACGTGACGCCGGCGGTGCAGGCGTGGTTGACCGGCAGCGAGACCAACAACGGCATTGCCTTGGTTGCCAATGGCTCATTCAGCGCCTCGTTCGACAGCAAGGAGAACACGGCGACAAGTCATCCCGCAGAGCTGGACATTGCGTACGCCGGAGGCGAGGGGACGATCACGGGGGTGACGACCGCCGCGGGCAGCGGCCTGGCCGGTGGAGGCACGAGCGGTACGCTTAACCTGTCGCTGACGAGCGCGTGCCTGGCCAATCTAACTTTGCAGTGGAACGGCAGTTCGTGGGTATGTGCCACGGGTACGGTGACCAGCGTAGCCGACGGCACGGGACTGACTGCCAGCCCGAGCCCTATCACCGGAACCGGAACTCTCAGCATCAACGCGGCTGTGGTGCCGCAGCTTGGCGCAGCCAACACATTTACCGGCAATCAGACGGTGAACGGGAACCTGAGCGCGACGGGGGTAGTGACGGGTAGCAGCTTCCAGATTGGGAGCAATCTTTTTGCCTTCGGCTCCTCCGGGAGCGAGAATGCTTTTCTGGGTTTTGCCGGCAACACGACGACCACGGCGATAGGCAATACGGCCAGCGGCAACCAAGCGCTCTATAGCAATACGACCGGTCAATTCAACACGGCCGGCGGGGCAGCCGCGCTCAAGAACAACACTACCGGTTATTACAACACGGCCACGGGATCAGCAGCCCTCTTGAGCAACACCACGGGCTACGACAACACGGCCACGGGGCAAGGGGCCCTCTACTCCAACACCGTGGGCTACAACAACACGGCCAGCGGTTACACCGCCCTCGACTTAAACGTCGCGGGTGCCTCCAACACGGCGAACGGCTATGGGGCGCTGTTCTACAATGTCGGGGGTTCCGCAGGGTACGGTTCGTTCAACACCGCAGTGGGCTGGGAGGCGCTCTACATGAACGGCGACACCAGTGGCACGGGCTCTTTTGCCAGCAGCAACGTCGCCGTCGGCAGTCAGGCGCTCTACAACAACACCACGGGGTCCGCAAACGCGGCCACCGGCGGAGATGCGCTCTACAGCAACACCACGGGCTTCGAAAACACGGCCACCGGCGTAGAGGCGCTCAATTCCAACACCACTGGCTACAGCAACACGGCTGTCGGTTACGCGGCGCTCGACAACACCACCACGGGCAGCGACCTCACTTGCATCGGCTACAACTGCAGCGTTTCCGGCGACGGCCTCTCCAATGCGACGGCCATCGGCGCGCACGCCAGGGTGGGCGCCAGCAACTCGCTGGTGCTGGGCGGTACCGGACAATATGCCGTCAAAGTCGGCATCGGCACCACCACCCCATCCAACGTCCTCACCGTTGCTCAGGGCGCAGGGCATCCCGTCAGCGACAGTTGGGAAACCTACAGCTCGCGCCGCTGGAAGACCAACATCCAGCCAATCCGCAACGCTCTGGCAAAGGTCGAGAAGTTGCGCGGCGTTTCCTACGACCTGAAAGAGACGGGCAAGCACGAAATCGGGGTGATTGCCGAAGAAGTGGGCGCGGTGGTGCCCGAACTGGTCAGCTACGAAGCCAACGGCAAAGACGCCCGCAGCGTCGATTACGCCCGCCTGACCGCCTTGCTGATCGAAGCGGCCAAGGAGCGGCAGCGGGAAATTCAACGCCAACGGTCTCTTTTGCGCACGCAGGCCGCATCTTTGCGCACGCAGGCCGCATCGATTCGCGATCTGAGGTCGGAGCTGCGGGAGACGCGCCAGAGTTTGCAGAAGGTCGAAGCGCAGATGAGTTCCACGCAGCCGGCAGTCGTAGCGGAAAAGGTGCTGTGGGTTGCGGGCCGAAAATAGTGTCCGATATTGGCGGTTAAGGTGCGTGGTGCGTGTAGGTCATGTTCATGCGGGTGGTGGAGCCCGACGTGGTTGTGCGCTGAGATAACTGGTTCAGGGTGTTGTACACCCAGCCCTCCGCGCCGGATGGGAACGTGGCATCGGTGATCTGGTTGGCCGGATTGTAGAGCGCGCCGGTGGCCCAAGTGTAGTTGGTGCTGTCGGTGAGTGCGGTGGGCCGCTCCAGAGAGTCCAGTGTGTAGGTGAAGGTTGTGGAAGCTCGGATCATCGAATAGGTTCACCGCATCGTGCGGGTTTTCCGAAGCCGTCACCGCCACAACCGTTCCGGTCCGGTCCGCCAGAACCGACCACACTCGATCCGTTGCAAGGCCGTCCTGCTCACGAAATGTGGTGAACCCGCCGGCCTGGATCTTCATCACGCCGGCTGCCTCCGTGGCCGCCCATATGTTTCCGGCGCGGTCCGTGGCCAGAGCGTTTACCTGGCGGTCGATCAGTCCCTGGGCGCGAGTCTGTATCCTGAACACGGGCGGGTGGTCGCCGGGCAGCCATCGCAAGATCCCCGCGCTGGCGCCGGCCCAGAGGTCCCCGTCCGGCCCTCGGTTGCGCCCACCTGGCCCGAGATGGCAGCGTCTCCACGAACGGGCTTAAGCCCATCGACAAACGGAAGACCGTGCCACAGCCTTTCGGGCATCTGAACCGGTTGGTTTGATCCGAATCGTGGTACTAGTCTCCATTTCCCGCTCGCCAAACCATTCCGGTGAAGCTCATCAGCCGGATTGCGAAGCTGCTTGCGGCTGGGATCGCCGCCACAAGGAAGAGCCGCTTCTGGGCCGACAGAACGGAAGGCGCAATCGGCACGGTAGGAGGAAGTATCGCCGCGCGACGCCGTTCGCGTTACGATAGCAGAACTGTGTCCGTTAATGGTTCATAATGCCCTTCATATCAATAGGTTCGGCAATCGCGAGTAGTCCAGGGCGTCCGGTGCACATTCCGGCGAAGATTGGTTCGAGTGGGAGGAACGCCCTGGACCTGAGCCGGCTTCGACGGCCAGCCACCACCCCTACGACGACATCCTCGTCCGCGTCTGCTATGTCGAGGCGAAGAGATGAAAGCGATGAACTGCAAAAGAGCGTGTAACATGGTTCTGGTCGGAAGGAATTGTTTTTTATGGGTTTCCTCTATCAACTTGAAACGTCTGACGCTCTCAACGCACTATTCAACAGCCCGGCTCCAGATGTCGCCTGCTATCGGGCTGAAGATTGGCGCGCAGGTTAGGCAGTGGAAATGACTTTGAAACACCGACACGCCTGGCACGAGGAAGAGGAACCAAAATGACGATCATTCGGCTGTTCGTGACCAGTGCGACGCTATTCTCGGTGCTCGCGCTCTCCACTGCTCATGCCGTCGCCCAGACATTGAAGACGCTCTACTCGTTCGCCGGCGGCAGCGACGGAGACACTTCCGCCGCCGGTGTAGCGATTGGCAGCGGTGGAGTGCTCTATGGCACCACCTATGGCGGATCGCTGGGGAACGCTGGTACGGTCTTCAAGTTAAGCCCGCCGGCCACCATGGGCGGCAAATGGAGCGAGACTTTGCTCCAGTTCGGCGATGGCGCCAATCCGGACGCCGGTGTGCTAATCGGCCGGGATGGCGCACTTTACGGCACAACTTACAACGGAGGCGTATGCAGCCTGAGTTGCGAGAATGGCACCGTCTTCGCATTGAGGCCGCCTGCCTCTGCGGGTGGCGCCTGGACCGAGAAATTGCTGCACACCTTTGCGGGTTACCCGACTGACGGGTCTAACCCCACCGCCGGACTAGCTGAGGGCAAGGATGGTGTCCTCTACGGAACTACCAATAACGGCGGCGCCGCGGATGCAGGCACTGTATTCTCGCTGGCGCCGCCGGACGCACCGGACGGTTCCTGGACCGAGACCGTGCTTCACAATTTTGCCTTTGCGACCGGCGGTAGTGACGGCTCCAATCCCTACGCGGGTGTCGTAATTGGTAAGGGAGGTGTGCTTTACGGCACATGCTTCAACGGCGGCACTTCGTACTACGGTACGGTGTTCTCGCTGACCCCGCCTTCATCCGCCGGAGGCGCCTGGACAGAGGATATTCTGTATACCTTCACGGGCGGCAGCAGCAGCGGTCCGCACGGAGGGCTCGCCATCGGCAAGGACGGCGTCTTGTATGGCACCACCTTCGGCGACAACGGCACCGTCTTTTCGCCAGGCGGCCCCTGGACCGAAACCGTGCTCTACACGTTTATGGGTGGTACCGACGGGGCCGCCCCAGCCGGCGGTGTAGTGATCGGCCGCGGCGGCGTGCTCTACGGTACAACCCAATCCGGCGGCCGGGGTGCCTGTGTTAGTCATCAGCCGTGCGGAACCGTCTTCTCACTGATACCACCCGCATCCCCAGGCGGCGCATGGACCGAAAAGGTGCTCCATAGGTTCACTGGTGGCGCCGACGGGGGCACCCCGTACGACAACGGTGGTATTGCGATCGGTGCGCATGGCTTGCTTTACGGCACGACGGCTGTCGGCGGAGCCTTCAATTTTGGCACGGTTTTCTCGTTAGACCCGTAGCTCCCGGACGATATTGGCAAACAACGCCATTGTTCGTCGAATCAGGAGCAAAACGACATCGTCTTGGCCGACCGGAGGAACCGGCCGCGCGGGGCACCCGAATCTACTCTGTTAAGATCAAGCTATGCCGCCGCCTCACGCCATTTGCCGCCGCACCGCGATGCTGACAGTTGCCTCTGCCGCCCTGAGCCGTCTGCTGGGGGCCGACGAGGGCCGCGAACCGGCACCCAGATTCACGGCCAAGACGCTCGATGGGGAGAAGTTCAGCAACGAGTCGCTGAAGGGGAAGGTCGTGCTGGTGCAATTCTGGGCGACCTGGTGTCAATATTGCCGCCGCGATCAACCGTCGGTGGACGCCATTGTTGAGGACTTTGCCGATAAAGGACTGGTGGTGCTTGCGGTGAATGTGGGCGAGCCCAAGAGAAAGGTGAAGCAGTATCTGGCAGAGTCGCCGCGGGCGTGCCCAGTCGTTCTGATGGAGGACACCAACCTGGCCGCGCTTTATGCCGCGCGATCCTATCCGCTGTATGTGCTGATCGACCGGGACGGCAACGTCGCGGGCAGGCAAAACGGCGCTGCGGGAGAAGACGCTCTGCGCCGCTTGCTGCGCAAGGCCGGGCTGGAAGGTGAATAGGTTGCGGCAGAACTCGTGGACGGTCGCATTGGCTAATGGGCGGACCGGCGCTCGGCTTGGCCCAAACCGCTAACGATATTGCTTTACAACACCGCCGCGCCATTCGACGGCACGCCGCATTTAGCGCTGGGGGTCCGCGACCGGCTAGTGTGATGGACCGCGCTATATTCTAAAGGAAGCTCCGTCGATGCCATCCGTCATCACACTCCACGACATCGCATCACAACACCTTCCTGCGCCGGTTTCCTATGCGGTCCTCAGGCCAGACCGGGAGGAACCGTTGCCCCTCTGTATCCTCCTCTTGGGCGCCGGCGGCACACGCGATTCCCTGTTCGACCTCCAGCAACTATTCGACAATTGTTGGGCCGAGGGTTCGGTCCCCCCTATGATCGTGGTCACGCCCACCCCTGGCCTCGACTACTATCTGGAGAACCCCGCAGGGCCGATTCGCTGGGACTCCTTCCTCGCGACCGACCTCGTCCCCCATCTCCGCTCGGCCTACAATCTCAGCGACGCCGCCGTGATAGCTGGAATCTCCGGCGGCGGGTACGGCGCGCTCAAATTGGCCTTCGCGCGTCCCCACCTTTTTGCTGGCGTCGCCGCAATGCAACCCATGCTTGAGCCTGGGCTTAGCGAAAATAACGTCGGCCCGCGCAACCGGCTCCATCATTCATCCGGCGGTCCACCACAGTTGGTCGGCCCCGCGCGTGATCCCTTGCTCTGGGAGTCGAACAATCCCGCTAACATAGTCCGTGCCAATGCACACCAGATTCGGGACGCCGGCCTCGCAATCTACATTGATGCCGCTGACCGGGATTTCCTCAACGCCCACGATGGTGCCGAATTTCTCCATCGCGTCCTCTGGGATCTAGATCTCTCGCATGAGTACCACCTTGTCCGCGACGCAGACCACGGCGGTCCCACCATGCGCCCCCGTCTGCGCGCGATGCTTGCATGGTTCGGAACACTATGGAATCCGATGCGAACGGATGCTGTTGTAGAACAGTCCGCCACTGGCTGGCTGGAATCCGGCATGAAGGGCAAGCCCCCTGCGGGTGCGACCACGACTAAGGCATTCCTTCAGTTCCTTCGTGCCCGCCTCGAACCCATCCGGGCAGCGGCCGCGAAAGAAGACCCCAGCACAAATCGCCGGTTCGGCTCGTTGGCCGCTGACATTTGAAAGAGTCGAATACCTGCTGATATGGAACGTTAAGACCCAGGAACCAGTGCCCGCACCACCCACATCGCCGACTGCTCCCGGCTTGCCATGGAACAGAACTTCGAGCAAGCGGCGCCAGAAGGTTCGCACCAGCATTCACTAGATCTGCTAAACTTACCGAAATCTAAGACGGATGCTTGAGGAGGCGCAGTGTCGAAAAGTCAAACGATTAAGGTTGGCCCGCTCAAACGGAGTGAGCTCGAAGAGGCGGATCGTATTGTCCGCCTGGCGTTCGGAACGTTCCTGGGATTGCCGAATCCCCTTGACTTCATGGGCGACCGCAATTTCATGGCGCCGCGCTGGCGCTCAACCCACGTCAAGGTAATCGCGGCGCGCGAAGGGGGCCGCCTGATCGGATCGAACATCGCCACGCGCTGGGGATCGTTCGGGTTCTTCGGACCCCTCACTGTGCTGCCGGAATACTGGGACCGCGGCGTGGCGCAGCGGCTGCTCGAAGCCACCATGACGATTTTCGACCGATGGGGGGTGCGCCACAGCGGGCTGTTCACGTTCCCGCAAAGCGCCAAGCACGTGGGCTTGTACGAAGTTCGGGTACTGGCCGCGCTATCTCACCGCGATCATGACGCATACCCCGGAGGCTAAACCGGCACCGCAGGCTAATCCTGCGGATGCGCCAGCGCTGCTGTCGGCCTTCACCAAAGGCCAGCGCGAACAGGTTATCCAGGCATGCGGGAAGCTCACCGACAAGATCGATAAGGGACTCGATCTGGCTGGTGAGATCCGGGCCGTACTTGAGCAGCGGACCGGCGACGTCGTGATGACGTACACGCGCGGTGTTCTTGATGCTTTCGCAGTGTGCCTGAACGGACCCGGATCGGAGGGCGGCGCGAAAACATGTTACGTGAAGTTTGGTGCGGCCCGCAGTGGTGTTGGCGCGGGAGGACGTTTCGACAAGTTGCTGGATGGCTGCGACGTGCTTGCGTCGGCACGCGGAGCGACCGTAGAGGCTGGCGTGAACCTAGCTCGCGAAGATGCTTATCGGCGCTTACGCTCCCACGGATATCGAGTGACCTTGCAAGGCGTCGCCATGCAACGTCCGCATGCGGCCGGGTTCAATCGGGCGGATGCCTACGTGATCGACGACTGGCGTTAATTTCTGACATTGTCGGGCGCAGCGACGGCAATGGAATTGCGATTGTGCGCGCAATATGCTTCAAACAGGATGATGTGGTCCAGCGAATACGAACGGCGCGCTGGCGAGATGCGGGAGCGTAACGAACGCAAGCGCTTGGCAACTCGCCTCGGGCATGAGCACCTGCGGATTGCTGAGGCGACCGTGACGACGGGAGCTATTGAACGCCACTTTTCCGTGAAGGAAATCGGCGCTCTTTGGAAACTGAGCACCACAACGGTAGCCCGCCTGTTCCGCGAATGAGCCTGGCGTGCTCAAGATCGGTCGCAACCAAACGCGTCGGGGTCGCCGCAGCTATACAACGCTCCGCATCCCGCAATCAGTAGTCGAGCGCGTATACCGTCGGCTGGCTGTTCGACAGCGTGCCATCGCTACCGTTGCACTACCCTTCGCCGCCACGCGGTTTTGTCTCCGATAACGCCGCTTAATGCAGAACCGGCAGGTGTCAGCGCAAAATGATAATGTCCTATTTTCGCAAAGTAGAAATGTCCGGTTGACGCCGTCCAGGCTGGGGGGATGGAACAAGGACTACTACTGATGACACAAGCCGAACGGGACCGCCTGGTGG
>Ga0302326_10018805_pt1 | contig 14315 bp, 14 predicted proteins | sample Palsa_T0_3_FD_202264 | JGI IMG/M metagenome (GOLD analysis project Ga0302326, IMG submission 202264) | Peat permafrost microbial communities from Stordalen Mire near Abisko, Sweden - Palsa_T0_3 | ecosystem: Environmental > Terrestrial > Soil > Palsa > Peat permafrost | place: Sweden: Abisko... | reverse complement strand
GTATGTGGAGTGCCGATCAAAATCTCCCGCGCACAATTCGCGGCCGCCCGTCAGATTTGTTTGAAGAGGGCAAGACAGCAGGCGAGAGGCAGAGGAGGCCGTCAGTGTGGAGAAACGCGGGTAGCTTGCTTCACTCTCGGACCAGTTGAGATCGTCAGAATGACCTTGCCGCGAATCGCATCTTCTTTGAGCGGACCCCAAACGCGGCAGTCCAAACTGTTGTCTCGGTTATCGCCGAGCAAGAAAAACTCGTCCGCGGCAAGATGCACCGGCCCGTAGCTGCGAAACTCACCAGCTCCTGGCGTGAAAGCAACCCAATGCTGACCTTCCTCGTAGACGGTACTTCCCATATGGTGCGATTGCGGCACCCAGGAAAAGTCGCTCTTGGGAAGGGGGCGGAGGGGAATGGGTTGGCCGTTGACCGCGACCTGATTCTCGCGAATCTCGATGACCTCGCCCGGCAATCCGATCACACGTTTAAACACGAGCAAGGGCCGGTCTGGCCGCAATATCTGAACGAGCTCGCCGCGCTTCGGCTGTGCGACGCGTCGCAGGCCTGTCTGTGTGTATGGCACCTTCAACCGAAAGGCGGCTCGGTTGACGACGGCGAGGTCACCGAGAAGAAGCGTTGGTGCATCGGAAGAACCGGTGAGCTTGTAAGCGTGGAGATAAGCAGGGGCGATTGCTAGAACTCCGAAAGGGATCGCAATGGCCAGCAAGGGAACTCGCATAACCCTGATTGTATCGTCCGGACAGCGATTCCACCCGTGAAGTCATATGGGGTATTATTCTCGCGATCTGGGAACTAATAAAGTGGGTATTCGTAAGGGCACTTAGCTGAGAGGTTCCCGATCTCCCAGACGCGGTAGGTTCCCTAAACCGGCAGAATCACGTGAAACACACTCCCCTCGCCCGCCGAGCTCTCCACCGTGATATGGCCCCCATGCTCATCCACAATCTTTGAGCAAATCGCCAGGCCCAGTCCCACCCCATCGGCCTTCGTGGTAAAAAAAGGATTGAAAATACTCTCCAGATTCTTCGCTTCGATCCCCGAGCCCCGATCGATCACAGCGACCTCTACCGCATCGTCCAGGAGCTGAGTCTTCACCGTCACTACGCCCTCGGGCGGGCTGGCTTGCGCCGCGTTCAAAATCAGGTTCGAGAAGACGCGTTCCAGAAGCTCCGCGTCGAACTTCACCGGCGGAATGCCCGGTGAATAGTTTTTGTAAATCTCGATGCCGGCGAGCGATGCGGGGCGTTCGCGGTAGAAGCTGGCGACGGCTTGATCCAGCAGCGCGGAGATGTCTCCCGGTTCCAGGCGCAGGTGCTGAGGACGCGCAAAATCGAGGAAGCGCGTGATCAGTGAGTTGGTACGATCGACCTCGGTAGAAATGTAGCTAGCCATTTCCTGGGCGATCGGATTCTCCTTGGCGACGCTGCGGGCCAGCAGTTCGGCCGAGGTTTTCATGGTGCCCAGGGGATTGCGCAGCTCGTGGGCGAGGCCGGCGGTGAGCTGTCCCAACGCGGCCAGACGCTCCGACCTCCGGACTTGTGCGACCGCGGTTTCCAGTTGCGCGGCGGTCTCCTGAAAACGGCGCGTCTCGCGGCGGCTGGCCTCGGCGAGCTGGTTCACCAGCAGTCCGACCACGATGAGCATGATCCATCGCAGGGCCAGCTCGCGGCCGTCCGGATCCCAAGCGATATATTGGTTCTCAAAATCCAGCAGCAGGATGAACGACGCGTTGTGCAGGCACGCGAGCACGCTGAAGATCGTCGTGCCCAGCAAACCGAATCTGGTGGCGGCCGAAATGACGGGCAGCACCAGGATCACCCATAACCCGCTTTGAATTTGAATCCCGCCGCTGTAAAAAATCATGACCCAGATCAGCGCCAGCTTCAGCAGGATCGAGGTTGCCGGAGCCATCCGCGCATCGAAAACCTGAAGGACGGCCAGCGCGCCGAGCGACCATAGCGCGCGCGGATCGCGATAAGGGCTGAATACTCCAATCGCCGCGATGGCGACCAGCCAGACAATATCCTGCGGGCGGAGGTAACGGCGCAACTCGGGCACTGAATCGATCATAAGACACCAACGACCGATTTCTGGAACAATGGCGCATGGTCGTAACGTATTCTTCACTGGGAAGGGGAGACTCGAATGTTCTGTAGTAAATGCGGTGCGCAGATCGGTCCGGATGCACGGGTGTGCCCGCAGTGCGGAAATGTGCAGGGGGCGCTGCCGGTGACGCCGGCGGTGGTATGGAACGCTCCGGTGGGCGTCAAGGCGCAGACCGGACGCTGGGTTTCAGCGGGATGGGCGATGGTGACCGCGGATATGGGCAACTATGCGCTGATTTCTCTGATTTTCGTGGCCGTGAACTCGGTGGCGTCGGTTGTCACGCAGGGCCCTTTGCAGGTGGGTTTTCATCAGTACTGCATTAAAAGGCTGTATAACAAAAGATCGGAAATTGGAGACATTTTCAAAGGCTTCGATTTCTTTCTTCCCGCATTTGTCGCCACGCTGCTAATCGGGATCTTTGTGTTCATCGGCACCATGCTCTGCGTCATCCCCGGACTGGTGGTCGCCAGTATGTACAAGTTCACTTATTTATTTATTCTGGATAAGAAAATGGACTTCTGGCCCGCGATGGAGGCGAGTCATTCCGTAGTCAAGAACGATTATTTCGGATTCACCATGTTTTTAATTGTCCTGGCGCTGATCAACCTTCTAGGCTTTTTGTGTTGCATCGTCGGACTGCTGATCACGATACCGGTGAGCGTCGCGGCGATCACGGTGGCTTATCAGGAGCTCGTCGGGTTCGAGCAACGGACAGTGGATGTTCTCTGATGCGTCGTTCCTTGATGCTGCGGGGCGCCCTGGCGGCGGGACTGTTCGCCGCGTTGTGGATCTTCACGCCGGCCGCTGAGCCTCGATTCCGCCTGTGCGGATTCTATTGGCTCACCGGGCATCCCTGCGCGCTTTGCGGCCTGACGCGCGCCGTATTCGCGCTGGCGAAAGGGCATTTCGCGGAGGAGGTCCATTTCAATGCGCTGGCTCCGCTGGGATTCGCAATGATTTTCTCCTTGTTCTGGAACAGTAGAATGACGCCGCGTATCTGGTCGATTGGAATCGCCGCGTTTGCGCTCTACGGAGTTTGTCGCTTTTTTATGACACAATAGATAAATTCCGGTTTTCCCGCATGCCCCAATCCAACATTTCTGACTCGCCTGAGATGTCCGCGAACGACAACTCTTTCGGCGACATACTTTCTCAATTCGAACAAACGCATCGGTCCCGTGGTGAGACCGTCGAAGGCACCGTGATGACGGTGACTGCCGACGCGGTTTTCGTCGATATCGGCCGCAAGATGGACGGCACACTGCCCCTCGATCCAGCGGTGAATCTGAAACCCGGCACGAAACTGCTGGTCTCGATTCGCGGACGCGATGAGGATGGCACCTATCAGCTCTCGACCATCAAAGTAGAAACGCCCCGTGACTGGAGCGCGCTCGAAGCCGCGTTCGCCGAGAAAAAGATCATCGGCGGAACCGTGCTCGAAGTCGTGAAAGGCGGAGTGCGCGTCGATGTCGGTGTGCGCGCCTTTATGCCGGCTTCCCGCAGCGGCGTCCGCGAGCAGGCCGAGATGGAAAAACTGATCGGGCAGCAGATCGAGTGCCGGATCACCAAACTGGATACCGCGAGCGAGGATGTGGTCGTCGACCGCCGTTCTGTTCTTGAGGAGCGCGAGAGGGCTGCTAAGGAAGAAGTCTTCGGGACCCTCCATGAAGGCGCGATCGTGCGCGGGACGGTTCGCTCGCTGATGGAGTTCGGCGCGTTTGTCGATCTCGGCGGCATTGACGGCCTGCTGCACGTTTCCGACATGGCCTACACCCGCAACGTGAAGCCGTCGGATATCGTGGCCGTGGGCGATACCGTCGACGTGAAGATTTTGAAGATCGGCAAGGAATCCAAGAAAATCTCGCTCGGGTTGAAGCAGTTGCTGCCCGATCCCTGGTCGCTGGTTCCGGAGAAATATCCGGTCGGATCGCGGGTCAAGGGTAAAGTTGCGCGCGTCGCGGAGTTTGGAGCGTTCGTCGAACTGGAACCGGGGATCGAAGGATTGATTCACGTTTCCGAAATGTCCTGGACCAGGAAAAATGTTCGCGCACAGGACATCTTAAAGGAAGGCGACCAGGTCGAAGTCGTAGTTCTGAGTGTGAATCCAGCTGACAAGAGGATCGCGCTCGGCCTCAAACAGGCGCTCGGCGACCCGTGGGAAGAAGCGCTGAAAAAATATCCCGTCGGCGCGGTGGCGGAGGGCAAGGTCATCAGCCTGACCAAGTTTGGCGCGTTCGTCGACCTGGGCGACAACATTGAAGGCATGGTCCACATCGGCGACATCAGCCGTGAGAAGCGCCTGAATCACCCCAATGAAGTATTAAAGGTTGGCCAGACCGTGAAGGCGCAGGTGCTCGAAGCCGACAAGGAACGGCGCCGCATTCGCCTGGGGATCAAGCAACTGGAGCCGACCAGTATCGACGAGTACATCGCCGAACATAAACCCGGCGATTCGGTCTCCGGCCGGCTGGTCGAAGTGTCCGGACAAAAGGCGAAAGTCGAACTGGGCGAGGGCGTGTTCGCCTGGACCAAGATCGTTGGCGAACAGCCGGCGAAAGCCGCCGTAAGCGCAAGCAAGGCGGACTTAGGATCGTTGACGGCCATGCTCTCTCAGCGCTGGAAATCGGGAGGCGCAGGCGATGCGGCGGTCGCGGAGGCGCCTCGCGCCGGGCAGGTACGAAGTTTCCGGATCTCCAGCATCGACGCCGCGGCCAAGCGAATCGAGCTGGAGCTTCAGTAAACGGTACGTTTGTTGGCTTGGTCCGTCTAAATTAACAAGTTGAACCGGAAGAGTGGAGCCGCGCTATTGGCCCAAAAGACGGGTGGGCAATTAGAAGAGACGGCGCTGATCCGGGCTGCTCAGGGTGGGGATCGTGCCGCATTTGAGCAACTCGTCCGCGCCTACGACCAAAGTGTGCTCCGGATGGCGATGAATCTGCTCCGGTCGCCGGAGGATGCGCAGGATGTTTACCAGGAAGCCTTCCTGCGGGTCTTTCGGAACCTGGACAAGTTCCGGTTCGATTGTAGTTTTCATACCTGGCTGTACCGGATCGTGACCAACCTCTGCCTGGATCACATGCGCAAGCGCAAGGTGAGGAAGGAGGAGCCGACCGTCGTCGCGACGGCGGAAGGGCCTCTCGACCGGATGGATGCGGTGGTCGAGGAGCGAGTCGACGGCAATCCGCAGAGGTTTCTGTTCAGCGGCGAATTGCGGAAGCGCGTGAAGGAAGTTTTGGCCGAGCTGACGCCCCGCGAGAGAATGGTTTTCGAACTGCGCCATTATCAGGGATTGCGGCTGCGGCGCATCGGCGAAGTTTTGGGAACCACGGAAGAAGCAGCCAAGAACTGCCTGTTCCGTGCGACGCAGAAAATGAGGGCGGCTTTGGGAGATTTTGTATGAGCGGTTTGCATCAGAGTGAAACTAGTTGCGCGTCGGTGAAAGACTTCCTCGGTCTCTATCTCTATGGCGAGCTCTCCTTCGACGAAGAGGAGCGTGTCGAATCGCATCTCGATGCCTGCCTTGATTGCCGCCAGGCTTTGGAACGCCAGCGCGCAGTGCAGTCAGCCCTCGACAGCCTGGCGATCGAACCCGCACCGTCGTTGTTGCGCTCCTGCCGCGAGGATCTGCACTACCGTTTGGTGGAAGAGGAAGCGGGCGGACATTCCGGCGCGAAGCGCGGCTGGTGGGAACAATTCACCGACGTTCTTACGGGCCGTTCCGGATCCGGTTGGTTGAAACCGGCCGGTGCGTTGACTTTGATCGCACTCGGGTTCGGCATCGCGCGATTGCCTCTCCCGCCGACCAACGGCGGAGGTCCCACGCAGGCGGGGATGATGGAACCCTCGTCCCGCGTGCGCTATGTCGAGCCCGCGTCCGATGGCAAAGTGCAGATCGTGTTCGACGAAACCAACCAGCGCATTGTTTCGGGCAATCTTGAGAACCCGAAGATTCGCGGTCTGCTGCTATCCGCCGCGAAAGACCCCTCCGATCCCGGACTGCGCGCCGAAACAGTGGAGATTCTAAATTCCAACGCGCAACTCGCCGAAGTGCGGAACGCGTTGATATTCGCGCTGCTGAACGACAAAAACGCCGGCGTGCGTCTCAAGGTCATGCAGGGCTTGACGCCTTTCGCGCAGCACCCGGAAGTGCGCGCGGCCATGACGCAGGTGCTGCTGAGCGATGTGAATCCGGGGCTGCGCACGCAGGCCATCGACCTTCTGACCAAGGGCTTGAGCCAGGACAATCCAGCGCAGAGTTACGACCGGCAAGTAATCGGCGCCATGCAGGAACTGATGCAGAGAGAGAGCAATGCGTACGTCCGCCAGCGCTGCAAGACCGCGCTCGAATCGGTGAAGGCGTCGACGGAAACTTATTAGGATGCGATTTGCTTTCTATCTTTCGCTCACCATAGCGCTCTACGGGCAGGACTCGTCGGTGCTGACGCGCGAAGGGCCGTACTGGGTGCGGACGATGAGTGGAACGCTCACCGGACGGACTGCGCCGCAACTCCGGATTCTCTCCCGCGGCAACGTCGTCCTCCGCGGATCGAAAGACGATCAGATCGTTTATAAATTTATTCAGCGCGGAAAGGCGCGCTCGGAGAACGAGGCGAAGGAGCTTTTCCACGGTGTGCTCACCTTGAAAACACCGATGGCCAGCATGACCACGCTGACCGTCGTTCCATCGGCGGGCGATCTGGTTTCGAACGATCTTGAAGTAAGCGTGCCGCGGCAGGTCGTTGTCTCCATCGTCCACGCTCAGGGCGGAAGCGCGGAAGCTTACGATCTGGAAGGCAGCCTACAGCTGAACGCGTCGCTGGGAATTCGCTGCGATCGGATTCATGGCAGCGTGATCGGAAATACCGCCGCCGGCGAGATCCGCGTTGGCAGAATCAACGGCTCGCTGCAGTGCTCCTCCGGCGGCGGGTCGATCTTTATCGATAGTGTAGGCGGCTCGGCCAAATGCGAAACGGGAGGCGGCGAAATCGTGCTCCGCGAAGCCGGAGGCCCAGTGCTGCTAACCAATGTGAGCGGAAATATTGAAGTCGACCACGCCGCCTCGACGGTCGAAGCGCATACCGGCGAAGGTTTGATCGAGGTCAACCAGGCGGGCGGAGAAGTAATCGCCGATACGCGCGGCGGCTCCATTCAGATCGGCTCGGCGCACGGCGTGCGCTGCGAATCGGCAGCCGGCGCGATCCGGGTCAAGAACGCGTCGGGTCCTATCAATGTTCAGACCATGATGGGCAGTATTCTGGCGCAACTGATCGCCGGTTCCCGCCTGGAGGACTCATTGCTGGCGGCAAACTCCGGCGACGTCACCGTTCTCATTCCCGCGCGATTATCCTTGTCGGTAATGGCCCGGAACGATTCGGGTGCCAACCCGCGCATCCAATCCGATTTTTCGGAAGTGCCGGTCAGATCCTTCGGATTCAGTCATCCTCCCACCGTTGCTGAAGGCCAGATCAATGGAGGCGGCCCCGTGCTGCGCATCAACGTCGCATCTGGGATCATCTATTTGAGGAAGTTGAAGCAGTAGGAGCCCAAAAGCAAGAATGCGTTCTTTGATTATGATCGGCCTGTGCGCCCTAGGTTTGTTCGGACAAACGCCCCACATGGCTCCCGCCGGCGGCAGCTACATCGGCGTCATGATGCAGGAGGTCGACGGTGAGCGCGCGAAAGCGTTGAAGCTCGGCGAAGTGACAGGGGTCGAGATCACTCTCGTCGAGCCCGACGGTCCCGCCGAGAAGGCCGGTTTGAAAGTCGGCGATGTCGTGTTGCGCTTTAACGGCCAGCGAGTGGAAGGCAACGAGCAGTTCTCGCGCCTGGTGCGCGAAACGCCCGCCGGGCATGAAGTGAAAGTCGAGATCAGCCGTGGAGGCGCGCCGCAGACCGTGATGGTTCGCATCGCGCTGCGAAAGCCGCCCCGCATGGAATGGCCGGACCCGGCGGCGATGCCCAACCACATGGAGATTCACATGCCGGACATGCCTCGTAGTTTGATGCAGCTGCGCAGTTCGATTTTGGGCGTGGAGGCGGAATCGCTGGAGGGGCAATTGGCCCAGTATTTCGGCGTGAAGGAAGGCGTGCTGGTGCGCTCGGTGTCCAAAGGCTCCGCGGCGGAAAAAGCCGGTATTCGCGCCGGCGACGTGATCATCAAAATCGAGGAAACACACATCGCCAGCCCATCCGACATCGCCAGCCGCCTGCGCACACTTCATGGAAAGTCCGTGCCGCTTGTTCTGATGCGGGATCACAAGGAGCTCACCGTCACCGTGGCCATCGCCAACGACGACCCCGGCCGGATGCAGATCACTCCCTTTCAAGTGAACCCGAATCAGCCTGATAAAAATTAGCGCTGATCTGAATTAAGCCTGATCCGAACCAGCGCCCGCGGCCCGAGCCTTCCCGGCTGCCCGAGCCTTGCCGTCGGTCTGGACCCGGATCAGCAACTCGACTTCGGCGCGAGGAACGCCCAGCGCGGCCGCGATGTGGTTCACGTCCTCGCCCCGGCGCATCATCCGGAGGGCATGGACCCTGTTGTTGATGTTCAAACCCGCCCGCAGGGGGCCAGCGACGTAGGTAACGAACGGCTCCTGCGCCGCGGATTCGAGCGGACGTTCCGCCTCGTTAAGCCGCAGGACCATCGCTTCCACGCGCTTTTTCTGGCGCTGCTCATGCCCGTAAATTTCGCGCTTCACTGTCAGGAATAGCGCCAGCGTGGAAAACAATCCCGCCGCGATCAGCATATAAGGGATCAGTATCATTTAGTTAAGCGTCCGCAGTCTTTCCTGGCGGCTGACCACTTCGTGAATCCGCACGCCAAAATTTCCTTCGATCACCACCACTTCGCCGCGTGCGATCACGCAGTTGTTCACGATCACTTCCACGGGTTCCAGAATCGACCGGTTTAACTCGACAATCGACCCGGTGGTCAGCTTGAGGACATCCTTGAGCTGCACCTGCGCGCGGCCGAACGAGACGCTTACCGGAAGTTCCACGTCCAGCAGCAGTTCGAACGTTCTGGAATGGAGCGGCCCGGAAAATCCCCCCACCACTGCCGCGGCCGCCGTGGCGGTAACCTTTGCGGGAGCCGCCGGATTCGGCTGCGCGGGAGCAGCCATTTCCGCCACCAGCTCCGCCTCCAGCCCCAAGGCGACGTTCGCCGTTTCCTTGCCCAGCCGGAGATGTAGCACCGCCCACGCGGCGTCCTTCGCCGTGGCAGCCGATTCCTCGCCGCCTTCGCAGTTTACCTCCCGGCCGGAGCGCTCGCCTATCGCGCTGGCGATGCCCGATAGCGCCTGGCTGACCGTTTCAAGGTAGGTGGACTTGAGACTCTCAGGATCGTTCTCCTCAATCCCGGCCGCCCGCAGCACGTGTCCTCCCGCGGCCATCCATCCTTCGTCCGAAGCGGCCACCCAGGCCGCTCCCGCAATCCCCGAAAATGGCTGACGCCATCGGAGCTTCGCATCGGCAGGCATTGCTGAAACCTGCTCTATATCGATCACCGGACGTTCGCCCGCCATCTTCTCGAAAACGGTAGCCAGGCGCGAGGAGAATTCTTCGAACAGCCCGTCGCGTATGTCGTTATTCACGGCTTAAACTCCGCGCTCCATCGGCCACCGCTTTTCCATGTAGGAGCGAAGCCGCAGGATCGCTTGCGATTTGAGCTGCGATATCCGGGATTCGTGCAGGTGCACAATCTTCGCAATCTCCCGCAGCGTCAGTTCTTCGTGATAGTAAAGACTCAACACCGTCTTTTCGACGTCCGGCATTTTCCCGATGGCCTCCGCCAGCAGCTTCTGCAGTTCGCTTCGCTCCAGCAGCCGCGAAGGCCAGTTTTCTTCGTCTCCGGAAATATATTTCAGCAGGTCGCGGCTGGTGTTATTCTCATCCTCCGGCGTCGCGCTCTCCAGGCTCCCTAAATTGAGGCCGCGCACATCGATCAGCCAGGAGTGATATTCATCGATGTTCAGGCCCAGCTGCTGGGCGATCTCTTCTTCCGTCGGCGAGCGGTGCAGCATCTGTTCGGCGCGCGAAATGGCCGCTTCAATCTGCTTCGATCGCTTCCGCTGCTGCCGCGGAGCCCAGTCCAGGCCGCGCAGACTGTCCAGAATCGCTCCGCGAATCTTGTACTCGGCGTAAGTTTTCAGCTTGACGTTGTGCGAGGAATCGAATCGGTCGATCGCCGAAATCAATCCGACCACGCCCGTCGATATCAGATCGTCGAGGCTGACGCTTTCCGGAAGCCGGTCGTGGATTCTGCGTGCGATGAGCCGCACCTGCGGCAAATGCTCCAGGATCAGTTGCTCCCGCTCATCGGCGGTGTGCATGGTCGCCCCGTAGGCCTGGGCTCCATAGGGATTCGCCATCTGCTGCGTCATTTGTTCTTTCGTGGTCTGCTCTTTTGTCGCTTGCTTCATGCCGTTGCTCCCAGCGTGCGATTCGATTCCGACTGGTGCCCTTGCCGCACTCGATCCGCGATCAATTCCTTGGAGGCCGGTTCCAGGTCGTCTGGGATCTGCTGGCCTGTTCCTAAAAACGAAATGGGCAGCGACCGCCGCGCCGCTTCGCTCACCAGCGCGCCATACCGGTCCGTCTCGTCCAGGCGCGTGAACAACAGTTTCTTCGGCTGGAAAATTTCATAGCGGTCGATCACCCGCGCCAGATCCGCCGGCTTCATCGACGCCGACAACACCAGGTGCGTATCGATCTCCGGATGAGACGCAATCAGCCGCGCCAGGTCTTCGCCGTCTTCCATTTCATTGGCCGCGAGGCCCGGCGTATCGATAAACACCCAATCCTTGCCGCGATGCTCTTCGAGCGCCTGCGCCAGCGCCACCGGAGTCTCCACGACGTCGAAACCAATCCCCAGAATCGCCGCCAGAGTCCGGAGTTGATCCGCCGCCGCGATGCGATAAACATCGGCCGAGAGAATGTATGCCGGCCGCCGCGACGAAATCCCGAACCGCGCCGCGAGTTTCGCCAGCGTCGTCGTTTTTCCCACTCCCGGAGGACCCACCAGCGCGACCACTCCGCGCGTGGCTCCGTGCCGCCCCAGCGTCGAATCGACTTCGAAAAGTCCTTCGAGCGGAGTGCCCCCGGCAACCTGCCGCGCCAAGCCCTTCTCCAGCTCGTTCTCGATCAGAACGTCATAGAGATCAGACGGCGGCGGCATTTGCGGTAACATTCCGCCGCCGCGCAGCGATTCAGCCATGCGCTCGATCTCCCGCTTCAATTCCGCTACATCTAGCGACAGACGATCGGTGCTGGAGACCTTCACCAGCGGCAAGGGGACCGGCTTCATGACCACTTCCACGTCCGATTTCGCCGGCACGCCGAAGACAACTTCATAGGCTCCCAGCGCCCTGGTTTCCAGCGTCGAAGGGCGCGCGTTGATCAGCAGCGCATCTTCTCCCAATTCCTTGTTGGCCAGCTCCATCGCCGCCTCCACCGTTCCCGAAAAATAACTTTTTAATCTCATGTGGTTCACTGAATCAAGCCCAGGGACACGACTTTGACGCCCGACGGAATCTCGTTATGCGAAAGCACCGCCAAATTCGGAATCTGTCCCTCGATCATCTGGCGAAGATAAAACCGCGCCGAAGAACTGGTCACCACCGCCATCGGAGAATCGCCCGTCCCAGCCGCCTTCGTGACCTTGTCCAAAATCTCCCGGATCTTTTGCGGCGGCAGATTAATGTGGCTCGCCTGCTCGCTATACTCGATCGCTCGCTCAATCGCCTGCTCAATTTGCGAGTCGACAAAAAACGCCGGCAGCTCGCCCGAATGATTGAGATACGGCTTCACTAACATCCGCCGGATCGCTTGCCGCGCGTACTCCGTCAGCAGGATCGGATTCTTGGTCATCGCCGCCGCTTCTCCCAGCGATTCCAAAATCGTCACCGCGTCCCGAATTGAAACCCGCTCCCGCAACATGTTCTGCATCACCTTCTGCACGGTTGCTAGAGGGAGCAGTTTCGGCACCAGATCCTCCACAACTTTGGGGTTTTCCTCGGTCACGCGATCCAGAATATTCTTAGTCTCCTGGCGTGACAGCAGTTCGAACGCATGGCGGCGAATTAATTCCGCCAAATGAGTGCCCAGAACGCTGACCGCATCGACCACCGTGTATCCCTGCGTGCGGGCGTAGTCAGCTTTGTCCGATGGAATCCACAGCGCCTGGATCCCGAATGCCGGTTCTTTTGTCGCCTTCCCCTCCATCGGAGGAGCAGCCCCACCCGGATGAATCGCCAGATCGCAATTTGGCATCATTTCGAAACGCGCGATCTCGGCACCCTTAAGAAGGACGACATACTCGCCCGACTTGAGCTGCAAATTGTCAGTCACGCGCACCGGCGGCACCATGTAACCCAGATCGGTGGCCATCTGCCGCCGAATTCCGGAAATCCTGCGTAGTAGCGGCGAATTCTGCGCGCCCTCCACCAGCCGCACCAATCCCAATCCGACCTCGATCGCCAGCGGTTCCACTTTGAGCAGCGTTTCCAGATTGTCTTTGCTGCTAACCGCCGCGTTCGGCCCGGCCGCGGGCGCCAGCGTTTCTTCGAGAGCTATCTTCTGATGCATCTTCCAGCCCAGAAACCCCACTCCCGAACCGAGAATCAAAAATGGCAGCGTCGGCAGTCCGGGGAACGCCGCCATCGCGATCAGCACCCCACCCGAGAGCATCAAGGGTTGCGGATTGCTGAACACCTGCTTCTTCATATCCGACCCGAGCTTGTTGTCCGAACTGGCACGCGTCACAATGAGTCCGCCCGAAACGGACACCATCAGCGCCGGTATCACCGTCACCAGGCCATCGCCGATGGTCAGAATGGTATAGGTCGCCAGCGCGCGCTTCAAATCCATCCCATGTTGAAACACGCCGATCAGAAACCCCGCCACGATATTGATGGTCGTGATCATGATGCTGGCCACGGCGTCGCGCTGCGTGAACCGGGACGCGCCATCCATCGCGCCATAAAATTCGGCTTCCGCCGCCAGATTCTTGCGCCGCGTCCGCGCCTCATGTTCATCGATCAGGCCCGCGTTCAGGTCGGAATCGATGGACATTTGCTTACCCGGCAAGGCGTCCAAAGTGAAGCGCGCCGTGACTTCCGATATGCGCACCGCCCCATGATTAATAACCACATATTGAATCGCCAGCATCACCAGGAAAATCACGATGCCGATAATATAGTTGCCGCCCACCACGAAATTGCCAAACGCCTCAATCACCTGCCCCGCCGCCCGCGTTCCGCCGTTTCCATGCATGAGAATTAACCGAGTCGATGAAATATTAAGTGCGAGCCGGAACAAGGTAAGCAGCAACAGAGTTGTTGGGAAGACACTGAACTCCACTGGCTTGGTGATATACATCGACACCAAAAGGACAATGACCGCGATCGTAATGTTCGCGCTGATCAAAATATCCAGCATGAACGCCGGCATCGGCATGATCATCGCCATAACAATGCCGAGCACCGCCAAAGGAGCGCCAATCTCACTTAGGTTCCCAAATGGGGACGATTTCTTAGCACCATGACCCGGCTTCAACGCCAAAGCTTGCGATTTGGGAGCAATCCCTCGCGCGGTCTTAGTAGCGGCAGCCATGTAAGGGCGGAGTAGTGCACTTAGCAAGCCGCATCAAGCAACGAAGCCCACAGATTATTCCGTGATCCTGCTATCATTGCCCACGGCGGCGGAATGCTCCAAGCTTGGCGTTGATCGAGCTCTCCGAGTTCGGTTGACCCTCTCTGGGGTTACCCCAGGGCATCGTGTAGGACTAAGATTTCGTCGCGGGAGCCTCCACTGCGCGCATGCGCAGAAAAGCTCGCGCAAGGTCGGACTCGTTGGAGCATTCTCGCCGCCATTGATCATGCCGCTCACCGCAGTAGCCGCCGCGTTTCTCGCCGGTGAACAAACCGTCGATCAGTTGATCCAGCGAATCACGCGGACACTCGGCCATGACTGGCGCTGGATCCCGCGGGTCGCCCGCCGATTCGTGAAAGCGTTCCCTTCCGGCAAAACCCGCCCGCGTCAGCGCGACGTAGTTCGATTCCTCCTTCGCGACCGGAGCTTCCGCCGCGCTCTCCGCAAAATGTCAGTCGACGACTGGCTCGCCGGCCCGCCACGAATGCAACCCGTCACGGCTGCCGCCGCGTGGCCCGTCCCTCCGATCGAAACCGTCGGGGCC
>Ga0302326_10018804_pt1 | contig 14315 bp, 9 predicted proteins | sample Palsa_T0_3_FD_202264 | JGI IMG/M metagenome (GOLD analysis project Ga0302326, IMG submission 202264) | Peat permafrost microbial communities from Stordalen Mire near Abisko, Sweden - Palsa_T0_3 | ecosystem: Environmental > Terrestrial > Soil > Palsa > Peat permafrost | place: Sweden: Abisko... | reverse complement strand
GGGACTGACTGGTGTGGCGTCGCAGCCTCTAGCAGCCGGTCAGAGATCCCCGGCAAGCCGGTTTTGCCTTCCTCGCCATCAAGCCCGAACAAGTCGGTGCGCGACGCCATCGGCAGCAGGCACCGTAGCCCAGGATGATGGAGGAACACGCTCTCCTGCACGAACGGGACGACACCACGAGGGTCGGGGACCTGGGTCCCAGTCTCCTGCGCCCAGCGTACGAGTTCATCCTGCAGCTTGCTGGCAAGCCGCTGCGCCTTACGCCGGGCCAGCTTGAGCGGCGAATCCTCGGCCCGGTGCCTGTCCCGCCGCCACGTCAGATCATCGCCGCGAAGCGTGCCCGTGTAGTACTTGAGTTCCACGAGATGCAGCCGACGCCGTCCAAGGACCAGCAGGTCCACCTCGTGCCACTTGCCTTGGCTGTCACGGAACTCGAAGTTCGACCAGGCACGGAAGGGCGGGCTCTGCGGCAGTAGCGACCGGACGATATTGAGACCCTCGGCCTCATGAGTGAACTGCGAGGGCGTTACCTCGATCCACCGCTGACCTTGCTGCGGCACGCCCTTCTCCCTCACGCCCACCCAGCCGGAGACTAGGAGCCACACTCTACGGCTACGAACCGCAGCCCGCACTTCGGTGCCCTGCGCTGAGGGAATGGCGAGGCGGGGGCAACGCCGAGGTCGAGCGGTTGGCGGCCACGACTATTGTTCGCGGAGAGTCAGAGCGACACGCCCAGCCAGGCGGCAGCGGCTGGGATGCGCTGCGTTTAGCAGGCTGACCCAGCCGGGCGAACGGACTGACTTCGGCAGCCGGATCTGCCATATCACCAGCGCGGAATCAACCACCTCGACTACCGACCCGACAGCGGTCCACAGAAGACCTGCGTCCATACTCGAACGGTAACCCCAGTAGCAGCCACACGGCTATGGGAAGGTCATTGCGCGGTATCGCTGTGGGGACCAGCAACAGCAACGGTGCAGCCGGGTTAGGCCCAATTAGCCCGCCGGCAGGCCGCTTGCTTGGCGCCGACCAGGTTGCCGGACATTGGTCGAAACCAGCATAAAACGGATGCGAAGCGCCATATCGGGTTAGAACGGGTGACCACTAGGAACGAGGGATCGCACAGACCGATGGCGTGAAGGGACAGCGCGGCGTAATTATCATTATCGATAATCTCTATCTGGTCTTTCTCGGCAAAGAGTATGATCGGCACGTTTGTGTGAGTGCGGACATAGTTCGGAGGAGCGGTCATGTCCGAAACCCACGTCGGCGTGATCGGCAACGTTACCGTTCTCACGCCGGTCCAGCGAAGCAAGCTCGCGTACGCGCTGGCATCGATCGCCCTCGGGGCATCAGGTCGGTTGGTCCTGCATCATGGCTGCGGCGAGGGTGCCGATGAGATCGCACACCAGATGGTCCGCTTGCTTGGCGGCTGGCAGATCCACGGCCATCCTGCTCAAGCGGGTAGTGGTAGCTCACATCATGGTCAGCGCGCCGTGACTGCCATGGAGGATCTTGATGTCGGGCACGGACTGAAGCCCCCTGCAGAGCGGGACGCTGACATCGTGAAGGCTTCGACGGTCCTCATCATCGCTGGGCCGTTCCAAGGAGATCCCATACATGCGGCCAAGCTTGGCATCGGCGAGGCGAATCGCGCCGCTGAAAAGGCAATCAAGGAAATCTTCTATCTGCACCCCTCGGCCGTCCAGCGTGGGCCGAGCAGCCGGAAAGGCGGCGCTAAGCACGCGGCCATCCGCGCGCCTGCCACCGCGGACGTAAAGGACATCGCCCAGAAAGGCGGCGTCAAACGTGCGACCACTCGCAGTGCCGCCACGGCGGGCGCAAAGGACGTCACGCAGAAAGACCGCGCTAAGCTTACGAGCGCTCACACGACGGCCGCGGGAGGTGTAAAGGACGTCGCGTGGGCCACGCTCCAGGGACAGAAAGACCGCAAGGCCGGAACGCAGTGCCCGAACTATAAGGGTTTCCTTAAGCGCTATAACTTGTGGAAGTCCGAAAAGACCTGGGAGATGTGGGAGAAGTATTACCGGCACTCCGGACCAACGAAAACACGGCGCAAGAGTCCTAGCCCGCCTAAGCGCACTCGTCCTCCGCAGAAGTCTGCCCTAAGCGAAGACCGCTTGGCGCGAGTACGGAACCTTCAGCGGAAACTCAACCCGCCAGAGGCAATTAGGGATGCTTGGCGGTGATTACCCGGGCCTGGAGTGTTCCCGCGCGCGAGGAGGTGGCCCGCACCCGCCCGCCCGGCACCGAGCCGCTCGCTGCCGCACCGCACGAGGTCGCCGCAGTGGACGCCGCCTGGTAGGGCGACTGGCCGGCCGCGATCGACGCGGCAGGGAAGCGCTCACCTGGCCGGTGACGACGTCCGGCACTACCGGGCACCATGGCAGTATGTCCTCGCCTCGTGGGCGGTGATCGCCGCCCGGGCCGGGGACCGGGACCAACGGCACGACCTCACCGATTTGGTCGACTTCTCGCCCGTGGGCACCGCCTAATGCACGGGTACGTGCAGGAGGCGCCCATCTCGACGTCCAGGACCAGGACTGCTCGTTGCGGTGGACCTGGCCGTCTGGCGTCTTCCACGTCACAATCAGGACATCCTGGATGGGATCGGCGTATTCGTCGCGCAGGCATATGAGAACGACGTCTGCCCCTGGTGGCAGCCTGCTGATTGGAAGGTATGAGGGTTCGCGCCCGCGGCTCTGCCGAATCGTTCCCGGATTCGGCCGCGCGCCTCCATTTTCGGCCCACCTGATCCCGTACTTAGCGGATGCAATCGTGATGTCAAGGGCCGGCAGCAATCCCACATTCATAACTGCCACCCCCCATTCGGTCGAGCCAAAAGGCGGGACCAATTCGCACTTCACTGCCGTGGCGCCGTAGCCCCGCATCAGCCCGAACTCGACGGCGAACAGGTCGCCCCCACCCGCGAAGGCTGCACCAAGCTCGCGCCGTGTCATCGGCTTGTTGTGCGTGCCGACCCGGTGCAGAACTCGGCCGCGCTTGACGGTGATGTGCGGAGTCCTGTCGCTAGGCGGAACGGTGATGACCAGGAAGCCTCTGGCCGGGTCGGTGTCGCCCGGTACCGCCAGGGGCTCGATACGCACGGGCTCGTCTATTCCTTCCCTGGCCGCTTGTACTGCCTGCTGCTCGATGACCATCAGCGGATGCTCATGCAGGGAGGCGGCGCGGTCGGCGTTGTCGGTACCGACTCCGATGATCAGGACGCCCCCGCCGACATTGGCCAGTGCGACCAGATCATCAGCAAGGTCGTCAACGTTATTGAGCTGTCGTTTGAAGTCAAGATGACAGGTCTCGCTGGCGCGTTCACTGACTAGGCGCTTGATGCCTGCGAGAGTGTCGGCGTCGGCCGGGATGCCCAGACGGGCGAAGAGGGGGTCCACGGTCATCACGATATCCACATGGGGATTGCCGCCAAGCTTATCGGAAATCACCCGATTTGCACCGCTACTCGGTGGGCGCGTCGGCGGTGGTCCTGCGCGTCGCAGCCCTTGCCTGTGGTGCGGCCTTCTTGACTGCTGGCGCCATCTTGGCTGGGGCAGCCTTCGCGGCGGTCGCGTTCGCCTTTTTCGCCTGGGGCTTGCTGCTCCCTTGGGCAAGTACGCCTGGTCGCGACACGATGATGACGTCCGCGATGCCGGGCACCTTTATCAGTGCGTCCCGGGTGAGTTCGTGGTGTTCGACCGAGGCCGTCGAATCGTAGATGAACACGACGATCTCGTCGTAGAGGGTCGCGCGCTGCAGGTACGCGACCGAGTCGATCATTACTTCCTGCTCGATCTTCTTGAACTCGGCCGTCGTGCCGTCATAGAGGTACTTGACCTCAACGAGCAGTCTGAGGCTTGGTATCGCGAAGTCCGCTCGGGTGCTCGCATGCCCGACCTTCGGATTGGTGTCCTCGTCGATCACGTCGTCGAACACCGAGCGCAAAACGAGCCACAGGATGTCTTGGATTTCGCGCTCTGACGTGATGGGCCAGTGGATGGGCTCCCTGACCCGATCGCCGCTGTCCCACCGCCATCGGCGCATCGCGGCGGGAAAGCGTCTGAGCAGCAGGCTCAGATGGGTGCGGCTCAACAGCACTTGGTCGATGCTGACGTTTGTGATGGCGTTGGCAGCCGACGCTAGCAAGGCCGCTTGCGGGATGGTCAGCTCGGCTGGGTCGGCCTGCATGACTGCGTGCATAACCCGTTGGGAAAGGATGTGGTGGTCTGTCGGATCGACCAGGCGTGCCGTGTTCTGGCCGGTCATCCAGTAGGCCAGCGCTAGGTCAGCAGGGTCGTTGAGCGTGTCAGCCCGGACCGGCTCGGCAGGCTGACCGGTGACCGCGGTCAGTACGTGGCTCCGGATCAGTTCATGGAATCGGTCGGCAGGCTTGAGCCTGGGATCGGAGAGTGTGTGCGCCAGCCAGGTCGCAGCTTCGGGCATCTCCGGCCGGACCCCGAGGACAACCAGGGCGATACCAAGAAGGGTGCGTGTGTCGTGCAGGAATGTAGGTCCGCCAATGCGAAGGTGGTCCCGTTGCATGAAGCGGCCGAGAGCAGCGCGGACCTTTGGCATCATGTCGGGCCGGGCGCCCGTCAGAGCCGTGAGTGCGTATCCAGCGGAAGCGAGCGGGCCGGCGTCGTCCAAGCGTTCTGCATTGTCCGCCAGCCAGCTATCTGATAGCGGGTCGACATCCCAACCGATGTCCACTCGGTCGCCCATGATGTGACGCGCGCAGAGGCCATCCAGGTCCCCTGGGCGGTTGCTCGCCAAGATGCGGGCACGAAAGGCGTTCAGCTGCGCACCGAGGTAAGGCGCGATGGTGTCCCTGGGCTCCGTGATGGTCACAGGAACCACCTGCTCTCGCGCAGCTTGGTGGACGTGATGTCGGAGTTCCAGTTCCTGACAGACCGCAGCTGGCCTAGCAACCGGGCGATGAGGTCTGAGTACACGGTCGTGACAGGCGTCCTGCTCGGGTACAAGCGCCGCCAGGATAGAGCGCTGAATCGAAAGACCTGACCAGCGAGATAGTCAAGATCTGTAAACGTCGACTCTCGGTGGAGTTGAATCAGCAACGGCTGGGGTGAGCCGTGAGTGGCCACCTTGAGCTCGCGTGGCCCCGTGGTCGTGATCAGCATCTGGCTCCGGCTGATCGGTACCGCGTGGCCGCGTACGGGCACACACTTGCCCTTGACCTTGCTTCCCTCGCCCACACCGGGACTCGACAGGTCGTACATCATCCAGTCGTGATCTTCGATGATGTGGAGGAACGCGAACTCGACGCCCGCGTACTCGGTCGTCAGGCTCTGGACCAGCGTCTTGACCGCCTGAGCCTCGGCGTCTTTCAGATCCTTGAATACATGGAAGATCAGCCGGATCGTGTCTTGCTGCTGCCAGCCGTTGCGTGCCTTGACATCGTCGATACAGGTCCGCAGCGCGTTCAGCAACTCGGCCGCGTACTGGTCGTAGGGAGCCTCTCGGGACACGTTGGACACTCGATAGTGGCCATCGGCGGTGAATACAGTCGTGATGCCGACGTACCGATCTGGGGGCTGCATCCGATTTGGGCTCACGTGGGCGCTGCCTATGCCGATGACTAGCTCCTGCGCCATCGGATGCGCCACCGTCTTGATCACATAGGGCGTGCCGCTGAGTTTGGCGTAGCAGGCCACGCTCATGGTGTTGAGGAGATGGGCCAGATCTGGCCGCGCCATCTTCTCCAGCCGAAAGACCTGGACTGGGATTCCTTCACTCATGAGCATCGACTTGACGACCAGGTACGGACTGTCATTGCCGGTGAGGTGCCGCTGTCGCTCGCTGACCAGCACGATCGCCAGGTGCGGGCGCTCCGGTCCCGAAAGCAGATCCCGGCATGCTTGCCTGTAGGCGGTGGCGTCGGTGACTTCGCCATCGAACCAAACCCGGGTGACGTCGCAGCCAGTTAGGTGAAACTTGCGAATGAATCCTTTCGCAAACGCCGAGTTTGGGATTCCGTCGCGGAAGCTGGTGATCAGCTCCTCGACCCTCCCCTGATACCGGCGCGGGGCGAGGACGGCGATCCTGGGCGACTTCGGTGTGAACCCTTCGCCATCGTACGGGCCGAATCGATTAAGGCCCTTGCTCGGATACGGGTCCGTCTTGTTTCCGCTGAGATCGAAGACGAACGTCGGCTCTGTGAGTGGCCGACTCGGTACCACCGTCTCGCTTCCTTCGCCACCCATGGGGTAGCCGATCGCAGCTTTGACGCCGTCCGCGATGGTGAGTGGTCCAAGTTTGACCAGCCAGTCCGCGAACCTGCGCGTGTAGCGCATCCGGCCTTCCGCACCGGTTAGCGCGAACAGTTCCTGCTCCAGCCGACGTGCCACGCGCTGGTACTGGTGGCCAGCGAGATGCTCCAGGAGATCGATGAAGTTGTGCTTGGTAGGTTCCAGCCACGCCGCCGAGGCGGGGACCTGAACGGACCCGGACGAGCCGACGACGGTCAGGGTCTCCCCGTTGACGCCTTCCACCTGCCCGCACAAATGCCGGCGCCGGGCTGGATCCTCGAACGGCCGCAACGGCGAATCGTCAGAGACTGCAAGGACGTACCTGCCCACGACATCCAGACGGCGGGCCAGCAGGTCGCTGATCGTCCAGTCGATCTCGGATCGGCTCTTGAGACCGACGAGGATTCCGGGCTGATCAAGCGGCCCGTTGCGGCGTACCTCAAGGCTGTACTCCGGGTAGATATGTAGTCCTTGGAGGCCCGTGACTCCCTTCGCTGCTTCCACCATCAGGTCTCGATGCTGCGAACGCGACACGAAGGCCACCCGCCCGGGTGGGAACCTGGTGAGGAGAAACGGCTGAGACCCCGAGACCATCGTTCTGCCTAGTGCCGCCTGCAAGAGGTGCGCGGCGATGAAGAGATCGGGTCCAGAGGTGCCGAAGGTCTGCGGTTCTCCTTCGATCTGCGCATCCGACACGAACGGCACGCATGCGATCCGCCCCGCCTGGTTCAGCTTGACGATTACGTGGGTGTCTGCCAGGCGGCGGCGAAGGGCGTCGAGTTGGTCGGAGGACTCGAACGGCTCAGTCCATGCCTTGATCGGGCCGTCGTCGAAGCTGACGGGAAGGAAGTTGAAGGCGAGCCCGGTGCCGGTTGCGGCGCGCGGCCCAGGGGCGAGTTGCGCCGAGGGGCTTTTGGTGTTCAACAACGGTGTAGGCCTGTTCGCTGCGAAGCTGGGGCAGCCCAGTTTCGCCAGCAACTCATGTCCGTCGCTGTGTCTTCCGGGCTACCCCAGCACCGGGATACCCGGGAGGAAAGTTGTACACAGCGTACGCCCAGGACTGCTGAACGGTGCTGCAGAACATGCGCGAAGGACCTGATCCTCCAGAGTCGTACCGCTGGTGGCGGGCGAGCGCGTTTGCCCGCTGGTCGATGCGGGCGCGTAGCCGAAACTCCCGGTACCCGACGTCGTGGCGCTGCTTGTTCATGTGTTACCCCCGATGCGGTTGGCGAGGTCTCGTATCGCCGGGTCTGTGATTAACAGCCGGAGCGCAGATTGACCGTTCCGGCGCAGCAGCAAGACCCGGGCCTGCGACCAGCTGGGAAGGTACGTAACGAGGTTTATCTGAATCGGCCGGGACTACGAGCTGAACAGAATGGCGCGCTCCGTAGGGTCAGGTTCGCACCACAGCGTTACCGGGCCTGGCCGGGACAATTGCAATGCCCGCCAGCTCGGCGTTGATCGTGCGCGCCAGGGCGTTCAGGGCCTGGTTGGAGCCCCTGATTCCCTCGCTGCGCAGAGCACGTCTCGATACCGGCCTTCCCGATGCTGTAAGTCTGCTGGCGGCCACGCGTGCCTGGCCGATGCCGGGCGGAATTGCTGTTGCCGCCATGGCGCCCGGGTCCTGCGGCGGGGCCATCCTGGTCCCCGCGGAAGGACCAGGCCCGGCCAGAGGCGCCACAGGTGCGGCCCGGTCCTGGACCGCACCTGCCTGGTCCTCGGCGGACCAGGCAAGGGACCGCGATACTACCGGTCCTCCGGTCCCTAGGTCCGATGCGTCCGCTGCGTTGCCGGCGTCGGCGCGGAGCATGTGGGCCAGCGTGGTCCCCATGGCCAGGACCAGGACCGGCAGGCAGGACACGATCATGGTGATCGGCCACGGCGCGCGCGCCGCACCGGCCTGGGCCAGCAGATGGTAGGCCACCTGTCCGGCCATGCCGAGCGCGAAGGAGCAGACCGCGGACCACTTGGCGAACCGGCGGGTCCGGCCGCTGACCGGGTGTCCGTCGGCCAGCCAGGCGCGCAGAGCGTACGCGGCGTACGCCTCGACGCCAACGGGCAGGGTAATGGACGTGTCCAGGTGCAGCGACGGCAGGATGCCCGGCAGCGGGGAGACCAGCCCGAAACCGGTCTTCTGCGCGATGCCGACCCAGCCGGTCCACACCTCGGCCGCGGCCGGGGCGGCCAGGACCAGCAGCGGCCAGGACCGGACGGTCCTGGTACCGGAGGAGACCGCGGCGGACCGGTCCCCTCCGGCTGGTCCGGTGGTCCGGGCAGCGCGCGGACCGCCTGGTCCCAGATCCGCGGTGGCGCCGGGGCGGTCCACGCCCGCGATGAGTGCGGCCATGTAGATCACCACCCGTCCTGCATGGTGAGCGGGTGGGGTTCCCCGGTCAGCGCGGCCAGGGCGGCGGCTACCTCGTGGGTGGTGGCGCGGACGTAGGTCGCGGTCGCGCCGGCCTCGCTGTCGCTGTCGGTGTGGCCTGCGTACGCCTTGGCGACCGCGTAACCGAAGTTCCGCTCGACCCAGGTCAGGGTCGTGTGCCGGATCCAGTGCATGCTGATCTGCTGCGCCCGTACCCAGGGCAGGTGCCGGCCGAGGCGTTCCCACAGGTGGTCATAGCGGCGGTAGGTGATGCGGCGGCCGTTGCGGTAGCGCAGCAGCTGCCCGTCCGCTTGCGCGTGGCGTTCCCCCGCATGCCCGAGCAGAGCCGTCATGAGGGTGGGCGAGACGGGCTGCCACCGGACGGTCTCGCCTTTCTCGCGCAGCAGGATCAGGCACTGCTCGGGATCGAGATCCTGCGGGCGCAGCGCCAGCGCGCCGCCCCGGCGGCAGGCCGTCTCGGTATGCAAGCGCAGCAGCAGCGTGTCCAGCTCCGGGTCGTCACCCGTGGTTGCCGCCGCGTGGTTGATCTCGGCCAGGCGCTTATCGGCGACCGCGCGCCGCGTCGAGGGCAGGCGGCGCGGTTTCTCGACTTTCCGGGCCGGGTTGTCCGCCGGGTTGATCAGGCCGTCTTCCTCGGCGTGCTTGTACATGCAGCGCAGGGCGGCGATGAGGTGCTCGGCGGCGCTGCGCCCGCCGCGGGAGTTCCGCCGGGGCACGACGTTGGCCCGGATGTGCTGGATGAGCTGGCGGATCTCCGATGGCGTGGGCTCGTCGATGCCCCGGCTGCCCCACTGGTCGGTGACCCGGTTCCAGTACGAGCCGTATGCCTTCCGGCAGCCGTCGCTGACCAGGGCTGACACGACCGGGATGTACTCGGCGAAGGTCGGGGCGGCCGGCCTGGCCGCCGGGGCAGTCAGCAGGTCCGCGGGGGTCAGGCCCATGCGCTCCAGCAGGAGCATGGCCGCGTCGACCACGGCCTGCCCGGGTGCGGCTGGGCGTGCGTCAGGTCCGGTGATCGTCATCGGTCTTCTCCTTCACGTGCCAGAAACGGGATGAGCGCGCGGAGGGCCTGATCCACCACCGCGAGCGAGTACGCGGTCAGGGTGTCCTCGGCGGGGACTGCGGTGAGCAGGACCGGGTCTCCGGGGAGCAGCCCGCAGCGGTGCCGCAGCGCCGCGGGGATCGGGACGCAGGACCGGGGCGGCAAGGTGACCAGGCCGGACGGGTCGCGGCGGATGACCACCACGCCTGCCCCGGCGGTGAGGGTCAGCCGGTCCCCGCCGCGCCAGCCCAGCGCGCCGGTGACCGTCCGGTCGGCCACGCGGCCGGAGCGGTCGACGCGGGCGAGCCCGTACACCACATCCCGGCCAAGGGCCGGCGGGCGGCTCAGTGCGGGCGGGACCGTGAGCGGCAGCATCCGGGCAGCGGCAGGCGCGCGGGCGGGCCGGCCCGCAGACGCAGCCGCAGCAGGAGAAGGGATGACAGGGGCGATCAGCGTGCCGGTCACGGCTGCCTCCCGTGGCGGGAGGCGGGACCGGTCAGCGCCGGGGGGAGGCCGCAGGCATCAGCCGGGGCGTCCGCGTGTTCAAGCGGTACTTGAAGACTGGTGATACAGCACCACTGTGGGTGTCCGAGGGGGGACTTGAACCCCCATGCCCTATACGGGCACTAGCACCTCAAGCTAGCGCGTCTGCCTATTCCGCCACCCGGACATGCTGATGCGGCGTACGCATCGGCTGGCCTACCTTAGCAAAACGAACGGCGTCAGGCGAGTGCGCAGGATGCCGCATCCGTGTCCGTCCGGCGTGGCCAGACGCTGCCAGCTGCCGCCATCCGGCCAGCACCCCAGCGGTCGTGATGTCCGGATGCGACCATAGTCCCGTGACAGCAAACCAAGGGCCCGCAAACCAAGGGCCGGCGAACCAAGGGCCGACCGCCCAGGACGAGGTCGTGACCATCTGCCGCGACCTGATCAGGATCGACACCTCCAACCCCGGCGACCACTCCGGCCCCGGCGAGCGCCAAGCCGCCGAACACGTCGCCGCTCTCCTGTCCGAGGTAGGCCTCGACCCCGTCGTCCTGGAATCGCACCCCAAGCGCACCAGCGTCGTCGCCCGCATCAAAGGCCGCGACAGCAAAAGACCCGCCCTCCTCATCCACGGTCACCTAGACGTCGTCCCGGCCCACGCACCGGACTGGCGCCACGACCCCTTCTCCGGCGAGATCGCCGACGACTGCGTCTGGGGCCGCGGCGCGATCGACATGAAGGACATGGACGCGATGATGCTGGCGGTAGTCCGGCAGCGGCTGCGCGAGGGCCGCCCGCCCGCCCGCGACGTCGTGCTCACGTTCCCCGCCGACGAGGAGGCCGGCGGCACCTGGGGCGCCCGCTGGCTGGTCGACCACCACCCGGACCTGTTCGAGGGCGTCACCGAGGCGGTCGGCGAGGTCGGCGGCTTCAGCCTGACCGTCGGCGACCAGCGCCTCTACCTGCTGCAGACCGCGGAGAAGGGCATCGCCTGGCTCCGGCTGACCGCCCGCGGCACGGCCGGCCACGGCTCGATGATCCAGACCGACAACGCGGTCGCCGAGCTGGCCGAGGCGATCGGAAGGCTGGGCCGCCACGAGTGGCCCACCCGCCTCATCCCGTCGGTCCAGGCCTTCCTGACGGGCATCTGCGCGGCCCTCGACATCGAATTTATCCAGAACGACCCGACTCAAGCCCTCGCCAAAGTAGGCACCATTTCCCGCATTATCGGGGCAACACTAAAGAACACGGTCAACCCGACCGTTCTCCGGGCCGGGTACAAGGTCAATGTCGTGCCGCAAACCGCGACCGCCGAAGTCGACGGCCGCTTCCTGCCCGGCTATGAAGATGAGTTTTTCGCCGAGCTTGACCGGGTGCTCGGGCCGGGCGTGACCCGCGAATTCATCCATCACGACATCGCCCTGGAAACCACCCCGGACGGAGCTCTGTACGACGCGATGACCAGTGCGCTTGTCGCGGAAGACCCGGGCGCACGGGTGATTCCCTACTGCTTGTCCGCGGGCACCGACGCCAAGTCCTTTAGCCGGCTTGGCATCCGTTGCTTCGGTTTCACCCCGTTGCGGCTGCCGTCAGATCTGGACTTTTCCGGCATGTTCCACGGTGTCGACGAGCGGGTGCCCGTCGACGGGCTCCGCTTCGGAGTTCGTGTCCTGGACGGGTTCCTCGACCGCTGCTAACCCCGCCCGCCGTCGTCCCGCCCGGCGGCGGCACCCCCGCCTAACCCGGCCGCTGGCGTCCCGCCCCGCGGCCGCATCGGCTCCCCGGGTGGTTACGTCCGAGTCGCGAGATCAGTTCAGAATGTGCGGACTGGGCGTATGATTCGCCTTCGGAGGGTAGCCTTCCTGCTGCCGTCCGCGCTGAGCCGGAGTTGGGACAGTTCCCAGCCTCCATATTCGGCGTGGTCGGTCAGGACCCGCCGCGCGGCGTCGCGAGCATCTCGGGACGTACCGCGTGGCAGGTACACGACCAGGTAGGCATACTCGGCCATCGCTCCTATTGTGCTTGAGTTCACCAGTGATTCAACCTGCGGTTGGAAAATCGCTGGCTTATTCTGGCGGACCCGAGGGAACACACCCCACCAGGTCGATGGTTGCAGCTGCAGGGCGGCGTGTGGCCACATGTACCGTGAGACGGTCACAGCGCGAATGCGAGGACGGGAAGAGCAAGAGTGCCAGCAAGGACACCAACGGCAAAGACCAAGGCGGCGGCGACCGCCTCGAAAGTGAAGAGCGGCGCGACCACCAAGGCCAAAGCGGCCGCGACTAAGGGTACCGCCGCGAGTAAAGGCAATGGTCATGGCACCAAGCTGGTCATCGTCGAGTCCCCGTCCAAGGCCCGGACCATCGCCGGGTACCTCGGCCAGGGTTACGTGGTGGAGTCCAGCGTCGGCCACATCCGTGACATGCCGGACAGCGCGGCCGAGATCCCGGCCAAGTACCGGGGCGAGCCGTGGGCCCGGCTGGGCGTCAACGTCGACGACAACTTCCAGGCCCTCTACGTCGTGCACAGCGACAAGCGGCAGCAGGTCGCCAAGCTCAAGAGCCTGCTGAAGGACGCGGACGAACTCCTCCTCGCGACGGACGAGGACCGCGAGGGCGAGGCCATCGCCTGGCACCTGCTCGAGGAGCTCAAGCCGACCGTCCCCACCAGCCGGATGGTCTTCCACGAGATCACGCCGGAGGCGATCGCCCGCGCCATCGCCAGCCCGCGTCAGGTCGACGACGGCCTGGTCGACGCCTACCAGGCCCGCCGGGTGCTGGACCGGCTGTACGGGTACGAGGTCTCGCCCGTGCTGTGGAAGAAGGTCATGCCCAAGCTGTCCGCCGGGCGGGTGCAGTCGGTCGCCACCCGGCTGGTGGTTGACCGGGAGCGGGAGCGGATCGCGTTCCGCCCGGCCGCCTACTCCGACCTCGAGGCCGAGTTCGCCACCAAGGACCACGGCAAGCCCGAGGTCACCGACCCGACCTCGTTCACCGCCAACCTGGTCAGCGTCGACGGCAAGCGGGTGGCCCAGGGCCGCGACTTCACCTCGGTCGGCGAGCTGCGCACTACCGGCCAGAGCGCCGACGTCCTGCACCTGGACGCCGCGGCCGCCGCCGCCCTGGCCGAGCGGCTCGAGCACGCGGCCTTTGCCGTCTCCAGCGTGGAGCGCAAGCCCTACCGCCGCTCGCCGTACGCGCCGTTCCGCACCACCACGCTGCAGCAGGAGGCCTCGCGCAAGCTCGGGTTCTCCGCCAAGCACACGATGTCCGTCGCGCAGCGGCTGTACGAGAACGGCCACATCACCTATATGCGCACCGACTCCGTGACGCTGTCGCAGACCGCGATCAGCGCGGCCCGCAAGCAGGCGGCGGAGCTCTACGGTGCCTCCTACGTGCCCGACGCCCCCCGCACCTACGCCTCCAAGGTGAAGAACGCGCAGGAGGCGCACGAGGCCATCCGGCCGGCCGGCGACAGCTTCCGCACCCCGGCCCAGCTGGCCAGCGACCGGCTGTCCTCAGACGAACGCCGGCTGTACGAGCTGATCTGGCAGCGCACCGTCGCCTCGCAGATGAAGGACGCCACCGGCGAGTCGGTCTCGGTCCGGGTCACCGGCACCTCCACCGCAGGCGAACGGGCCGAGTTCGGCGCGACCGGCAAGGTCATCAGCTTCTACGGGTTCCTCAAGGCCTACGTCGAGAGCACCGACGATCAAACCGCCGACCGCGACGATCAGGAGCACCGCCTGCCGCCGCTGGCCGAGGCCGACCCGCTGGACGTGCTGCGGCTCGCCCCGGCCGAGCACTCCACCCGCGCGCCGGCCCGCTACACCGAAGCGTCGCTGGTCAAGGAGCTGGAAGACCGCGAGATCGGCCGGCCGTCGACCTACGCGACCATCCTGGGCACCATCTTGGACCGGGGCTACGTGTTCAAGAAGGGCACCGCCCTGGTCCCCTCCTTCCTCGCCTTCGCCGTGATCACTTTGATGGAACGGCACTTCGGCCAGCTGGTCGACTACGAGTTCACCGCGCGGATGGAGGACGTCCTCGACGAGATCGCCCGCGGCGAGGCCGAGCGGGTGCCCTGGCTGCGCCGGTTCTACTTCGGC
>Ga0302326_10018802_pt1 | contig 14316 bp, 13 predicted proteins | sample Palsa_T0_3_FD_202264 | JGI IMG/M metagenome (GOLD analysis project Ga0302326, IMG submission 202264) | Peat permafrost microbial communities from Stordalen Mire near Abisko, Sweden - Palsa_T0_3 | ecosystem: Environmental > Terrestrial > Soil > Palsa > Peat permafrost | place: Sweden: Abisko... | reverse complement strand
CGGCGAAGAGCGTCGGCATGATCCCGGCGTTCTTCCCCTGCCACGGGACGAGCGGCGTGCGTTTGGCGCGGTCGCTGACGAACTCGAGCGCGAAGAAGGCACCGACGCCGCGCACGTCGCCGACGATCGCGTGCTTCTCGCGCAGCGGCTCGAGCCGCGCGCGCAGCTTCGCCTCGAGCGCCGCGGCGCGTCCGAAGATACCATCGCGCAGGTAGGCGCGCACGGTGGCCAGGCCGGTGGCCATCGCCAATGGATGACCGGAGTAGGTGTGGCCACCCGGCACCGGCCGGCTGTCGAACGCCTTCGCCAACCGCTCGCGCACGAGCACGCCGCCGAGCGGAACGTAGCCTGAGGTCACGCCTTTGGCGAAGGTGATCAGGTCGGGGACGACGCCGAAGCGCTCGGCGGCGAAGGCGGCGCCGACTCGGCCGAAGCCCGACATCACCTCGTCGAGGATCAGCAGGATGCCGTACTCGTCGCACAGCGCGCGCACGCCGGCCAGGTAGCCCGGCGGGAACACGATCACGCCGTTCGAGCCGATCACCGACTCGAGCATGATCGCCGCGACGCTGCTCGCGTTCTCCGCTTCGATCGTGTCGCGCAGGTAGGCCAGCGCGCGCGCGGTCTCTTCGACCGGATCGTCGGTGAAGAACGGGCTGCGGTACGGGTAGGGCGTCCAGACGTGCACGACGCCGGCGACGGCGCTGGTCGGCTCGTTGTACCAGCGCCGGTTCTCCCCGGTCAGCGTCGCCGCGGTGGCGGCCGAGCCGTGAAACGAGCGGTACGCGCTGAAGACCTTCGTGCGGGCGGTCAGCGCGCGGGCGAACTTGACCGCATCCTCGGTCGCGTCGGCGCCGCCGACGGTGAAGAACGCGCGGCAACCCTCGTCGCCCCACGGCGCGATCCGGCTGAGCGCCTCACCCAGCTCGGCGCGCGCGTCGTTGAACCAGCTGGGCGGGCTGAAGCACAGCCGGTCGACCTGCTCGTGCATCGCCTGAACCACCGACGGATAGCCGTGACCGAGGTTGACCGCGATCAGCCCCGAGGTCAGGTCGGCGTAGCGCTTCCCCTCGGCGTCGTAGAGGTAGATGCCCTCGCCGCGCACGATGACCGGCGGCGGCGGCCCCCCCGACTGGGTCCAGGGGGTCAGCACGTAGCGCGCGTGGAGGCTCTGCAGGTCCTTCGGCGAGGCGATCATCGGGGGGCCTTCGCCGGTTGGCAGGGCGGGTCCGCCGCCGCGAACAGCGCCGGGAGCCCGAGGGCGAAGCCGGGGAGCGCGGGGTGCGCGAGCACGTCGTCACCCCGCAGAACGTGCTCGCCCCGCGCATCGTGGAGATGCACGGTCCGGTCGCGCGGCTGCACGACGACGACCAGTGCCGCTCCGGTGGCCAGATACACCGCGATCTTGTGCGCGACGTGGCGCGGGACGTCGCCGGGCGAGAGGACCTCGAAGGCGACGTCGGGTGCGAAGGGCGGCACCTCGAGATCGCGTCCCACCAGACCCGCCAGTCGCTCGTAGGAAACGTAGGCTACGTCCGGGACGAGGGGCCGACGGATTTCGCCGGGCGGCGCAACCCGGAAGCGCCACTCGCAACCCACCTCGCCCCGTCCCTCGGCCCATGGCGACAGCTCCAGCGCCAGACGCGTTTGGAGTCGCGAGTGGGTCCGGAAGGGGCTCACCTTCTGTACCGGGCGGCCGAGGATCCACTCGGTCTCCGGCTTCGTCTCGGGCAAGACGATCTCGTGGATGGACATCGGTTCACACCGACCGTATCACGCGCCGGAACGGCGCGACAAGGTCAGTGCGGGATGTGTGCGACCCCGTACGCCGCCAGCTTCCACAGATGCACGGCGAACGGCGGGACGAACTCGGCGAAGGCGAACAGGCCGGCCAGCGTGCGCGTCGTCCCGACCAGCACGAACGGGATGCCGGCGACGACGGCCGCGAGCAGCAGCCCCAGCAGCGGGCCGAAGCCACGCAACGGCGTGCGTGTGACGACGGTGCCGGCCGCGTAGTCGCCGAGTCGTTTGTGCGCGGGCAACAACGCGAGCACGCCGCCGATCAACAGCACGTCGAGCGGCCGCAACAGACTGCGCACGAAGGCGCGCGCGAGCCCGACGAAGCGCTCGCGCGGCGCGTAGACGTGCAGCCCGAAGATCAGCTTGCCGATCGTCGTCCCGGTGAACGCCTCGGCGACCCAGACGTAGACCAGCGCGACCGCGACGCCCAGCGTCAGCGTCGCATCGAAGCCGCGCTGCGTGTTCGTCGGCAGCCCGGTGATCGGGTTGATCGCGATCAGCGCGTAGCACAGCAAGGTGACGACGCTCGCGACGAGCGCGATGTCGAGCCCGAAGGCGAACAGCCGCGCGAAGGCATAGCCGACGGGATTGCCGATCGGCAGCCGCGGGCCGGCCGCGTAGCGTGGCGGCGGCCCCTCGACGAAGTGCGCGTCCTCGACCTCGACGACCGACGCCCGCGGCGGCGGCGCGGCGGGCGGCGGCGGGGGCGGCGGCCGGACCGCCTGCATCGCGATCGTCGGCTCCTCGGGCACCCTCGGGTCTGGCGGCGGCTGCATCGCCGTCATGTACCGGGCGGGGACGCCGCAGGTGTCATGCCCCGAGACGGCACACGCCCAAGCAGGTTCCCGAGGCGAGCGAGCGAAGGGGCGGGCGTTATCCCTCATCGCACTCGACCGGGGAGAGTTGCCATGTTCGTTCGCCATCGTCTCGTCGCCGGCGCGCTCGCCGCCGCACTGCTCGTCGGGCCCACTGCCACGCTCGCGCAGTCGCGGGCCTCGCTGACCGGGGCCCGCAATCTGTCCGCCGTCCGGCTCCTGGGTTCCAACCGAACCGCGTCGTTGAGCGGCGCGCTGTTCAGTCCGAACACCTGCTACTCAACGCAGTTCCAAACCGGGATCTTGACGGTCTTCCCGCCGACGCTCTACCTCGCGCAGAAGGTCTTCAACGGCCCTCCGGGGCGGCTGTGCGGCATGGTCGCCCGCTGGATCCCGACGCGGCGCGTGATCCCGGCGCCGAGAGGCTTGCGCTGGATCACCGTCCGCGCCGCGAACGGCACCTTCCGCATCCCGATTCACTGACACGGCGTCAGGCGGACCGCAGCGAAGCGAGGACCGCGATGGGTTCGGCGCTCGTCCAGAGCGCCGAATCCACTATACGAAGCCGCTCGCCGCGGTGGCGCCCTTCTTGCGCAGCTCGGCCTGGCGCAGCTCGACGCGGCGGATCTTCCCCGAGCGCGTCTTCGGCAGCTCGTCGACGAACTCGATCGCGCGTGGGTACTTGTAGGGCGCGGTCACGCGCTTGCAGTGCTCTTGCAGCTCTTTGACCAGCGCCGGGCTCGGCTCGCTCCCCGCGCGCAAGACGATGAACGCCTTGACGATGTTTCCGCGATCGGGATCGGGCGAACCGACGACCGCCGACTCGAGCACCGCCGGGTGCTCGAGCAGCGCGCTCTCGACTTCGAACGGCCCGATGCGGTAGGCGCCCGAGGAGATGACGTCGTCGGCGCGGCCGACGAACCAGAAGTAGCCGTCGTCGTCGACTTGCGCGCGGTCGCCGGTCAGATACCACGCGCCGCGCCGCGAAGCGCGCGTCTCCTCGTCGTTCTTGTAGTAGCCGGCGAAGAGCGAGGGCGGCTGGCCGCGCAGCGCGATGTCGCCGACCTCGCCGGGGGCGCAGACGTCGCCTTGCTCGTCGACGACCGCGACGTCGTGGCCCGGCATGGGCTTGCCCATCGAGCCGGGCCGCACCGGGATGCCGGGGACGTTGGCGACGAGCAACGTGTTCTCGGTCTGCCCGTAGCCGTCGAGGATCGTCAAGCCGAACGCCTCAGACCAGCGTTCGATCACCTCGGGATTGAGCGGCTCACCGGCCGAGACGCAGTGGCGCAGCAAGGGCAGCCGCCAGTCGCCGAGATTCGGCAGCTTCGCCTCGAGCCGGTACTCCGTCGGCGCCTGGCAGAGCACGCTGACACCGAGGTCGCGAATCAAGTCCATCCGCTCGGCGGGGACGAAGGCGCCCTCGTGCAGCACGATCGCGGCGCCGCACGACCAGGGGCCGAGCAGGACGTTCCAGAGCGACTTCGCCCAGCCGGTCCCGGCCGTGCACCAAACCAGATCGGTCGGCCGCGCGTCGAGCCAGGCCGCGGCTTGCAGCCGCTTCGCCCAGGTGTAGGCGACGTTGTGGACGACGCCCTTGGGTTCTTTGGTCGTCCCGCTGGTGTAGACGATGTACGCCATGTCGCCGGCGCGCGTCGGCGTGCCGGCGAACGGCGTCGCCGCGCGCACCAGCGGATCGACCGCGGTCCAGCCGTCACGCGCGCCGCCGACCAGCAACCAGATGCGCAGGTCGGGCGCGTCGGCGGCGATCGCGTCGATCTCGCCCGCGTTGCTGGCGTGGCCGACGACGGCGACCGCGCCGCTGTGCGTCGCGCGGAAGAGCAGGTCTTTCGCCCGCAGCTGCTCGGCACCGGGGACGGCGACCGCACCGATCCGCAGCAGCGCGGTCATACAGAACAGCCAGTCGGGGATCTTCGGCAGCACGACGATCACCCGGTCGCCGGCGCGCACGCCCGCGTCGCGCAACACGGCCGCCCAGCGCTGCGAGGCGTCGGCGATCTGCGCGAAACGATAGTCCGCACGGACGCCTTGCGCGTCGAGTGCGAGCAGGCCGAGCCGGTCCTCCCGCGCGAGCCGGTCGACGACGTCACGGGCGAAATTGAAGTCCGCTGGGACGTCCCACGTGAAGGCGCTGCTTGCCATGCGTCCCAGGATTCGCAGGCCGGGCCGGCGCACCCGCCGGTATGCCCGCCTTCGACATCGCCCGCATCCTCCGCGCCTCCAGTATCCGCTACGGCGGCCTGCGGGTGCGCGGCGCTCCCGCCATCATGCTCGGCCTCGGCGCGGTCGTGCTCGCCGCCGGCGGGATGCGCGCGCTGGTCGCCGCCGCGCCGACGCTCAGCGAGACGCTGCGCGAGGCAGCGAAGCTGGTCGAAGCGGTCCGCAGCGACCGCCCCCGCCTCAGCGCCTGATTACAGCAGCCGCACACCCGCGACGGCGAGGATGAGCACCACGACCGAACGCAGCGCGAGCTCGTGGAGCTTGCCTGCGAGGCGGCTCCCGACGTAGACGCCCGGCAGCGAGCCGCACAGCAGCCCGGCGGTCAAATGCCAGTCGACGTCGCCGAAGCGGGCGTGGCCGAAGGCCGCGATCGGGACGATCGCCGCGGCGAACGCGATCTCGGAGCCGACCAACTTCCGTAGCGCGATCGCTGGCCCGAACAGCAGCAAGAGCGGGAGGGTGATCGAGCCGGAGCCGATCGAGGTCAGCGCGACCAGGAAGCCAACCAGCAGTCCGATCGTCACGCTCTTCGCCGGGACGCCGGTCCGCGGCTCGCTCTCGCGCCGGCGGCTGCGCACGAGGCGCTGCAGGATGATCGCGGCGCAGGCGATCAGGATCGCGACCCCGATCGCGTGCCGCATCACGTGCTGGAGCGTCGCCGGCGGGACGTGGGCGCGCAGTTCGCCGAACGCCACCAGGCCACCGCAGGCGCCGACGACGCCGCCGAGGACGAGCCACCCGACCAGCTTCCCGTCGACCGTCCCCTGCCGGGCGTGCACGATCGCCGCCAGCAACTTGGTCGGGACGCTGTACATCAGGTCGGTCCCGACCGCGACAACCGGCGCGACGCCGAGGAACAGAATGAGGATCGGCGCGAGCAGCGAGCTCCCGCCGACCCCCGAGATTCCAGCCAACAGTCCGACCAGCAAGCCGGCGAGGACGACCCGCGGGTCGGGCATCAGCCGCTCACGGCCATCGTCGCGCGTTCACCAGGGTATCAGTACCCGGAACTCGGCCCGCCGCGGCGCATCCCACTGCGTCGTGTTGAAGCCGTTGTCGACCTTGATCAGCCACCGGTGGTCGAGCAGGTTGTCGACGGTGAACTCGTAGCCGACGTGATTCCCCACCGGCATCCGCCCGATCGCGATGTTTTCCTCGAAGTGTGCCGGGAGGCGGCCGCCGGTCCCGTTGAGGAACGCGACGGGGAAGCCCGAACCGTACTGCGACTCGATCGTCACGAAGCTCTTCAAATCGGGCGAGAAGTGCTGCGTGACGTGCAGATCGCTGGTGTAGGTCTCGTCGTGGTCCTCCGGCTCGAGCGTCAGATCGGTCACGTCCGGCGGCGGGAACAGGAACGTCCCGCCCGAGACGCCGCCGGCCAGCGAGAGCGAGTAGGTGAACGAGAAACCGACGTCGGTCGTGCGCGAGGTTTGCAGGTACCGGCCCTCGATCCCGCGCGTGGTGCCGATCGCGCTGTTGTAGACGGCGAACAGCGGCGTGTTCAGCAGGTTCGTCGTGTCGAGCACGTTGACGACGGTGCGGTCGTAGGCGTTCACCCACGCGCGGCGGCCGTCGCCGAAGTCGTGCGCGAGGCCGACTTCGAGCAGCGTGTCGCGCTCGGGCAAGAGGTCGTAGACCGGAGTCCCCGTCAGCGTGTAGGTGTCGGTGACGACGGCCTCCTGGCGGGTGTCCTCGAGTCCGGGGGCGGCATAGTACCGTCCGATGAACGCGTGCGCGACCGTCGCCGGAAAGATCTGCTGATCGATCTCGAAGCGCGGGCTGAGTTGCGAACCCGAGGTGTAGCCGGTGCTGTGGTCTTCGCGCAATCCCGGCTTGATCGCCAGGTACGGGCTGGGCGCCCAGGTGTCCTCGATGTAGATCCCGGTCTCCGTGCCGCGCTGTGCGTTGTCGACCGGGTAGAGCGTGTAGGTCGACTCACCGGGAGCGAACGCGATCGCGACGCGCGAGTCGAAGTCCTCCTGCTCGAGGTCGACGCCGTAGCCCAGCGTGTTCTGCCCGATGGTGCGCCCGCCGTTGACCCGCAAGCCGACGTACGCGGCGGCCCGATCCTGGAACAAGCCGTTCGAGGGGCAGTCGTAGCCGTTGACGATCGGGACCGGGCAGCTTTGCGGCGTCGCCGCGGTACCGAGCAGGTAGCCCTGGACGTCGGCGGCGAGGTCTCCGTCGTACACGACCCGATTATAGCGGGTCCAGGGGACGATTCGGAAGTAGCCGTTGCCGTCGGCGTCGTCGTGCGTGTACGAGAGCGCCAAGAAGCGGTCGTACTCGCGCTGGACGTCGTCTTGCCCCGGCAGCGAGACCTCGCCGGCATTGAGGTCGTTCGGATCGGTGTTGATCGGGATCTGATAGGTCGCGTACTGATTCGCGACGTCCAGCGCGAGCGTGTCGTGCGGATCGAGCGCGTACCCGATGCGCAGGAATTGATTCGCCGTCGAGGACGCGTCGTGGATCGCGGTCTCGGACGGCGTGTCCAAGCCGCGGTCGCTGGCCAGGTTGTCGACGGCGAGCGAGACCTGGAACTTCCCGACGTCGAACTGCTTGACCAGCTCGGCATCCTGCGTGCCCAGCTCGCCGCCGCCCAGAACGAGCAACCCCGGCGGGGGCGGATTGACGAACGAGAGGCTCTGCACGTTAACGACGGCCCCCATCCGCTGGCCACCGAACTCGGCCGGGAAGGCCCCGGTGAAGACCTCGATCGCGCCGGCCTCGCGTGGATCGACCAGGTTGGCGAAGTTCGAGCTGGTCGAGGACGGCAGCGGCGCGCCGTCGATCTCGTAGGTGACGCCGTGGAAGCCGTCGACGACCGGCTCGTCGTACGAGAAACGCACGACGCCGGGGAGCGTTTCGATCACCCGATCGATGGTTGTATTCGACGGCAGGGTCGCGATCTGTGCCGCGGTCACCGTGTTCTCGGCGACCGGCGTCCCGTGCACACCGGTCGTCGTCCCCTTCGTACTTCCGATGATGCGCGCGGCGAGCAGGGTGACCTCGACGACGGCGCCGGTCGAGACGTCGACGCTCGCGTCGGCGGGACCGGCCGAGGTCGTCGCGTGCAGCGTGTAGTGCCCGAAGGGCACGCGCGGAAACGCGAAGTGACCGCCGGTGTCGGTGGTCGCGGCGAGCGTCAGGTCGGGCCCGGCGAGGGTCACGACGACCCCGGGGATCGGATGTTGGTCGGGGCGCACGAGCGTCCCGCGGACGACGCCGGCGACGTCGGCGCGAGCCGATGTACCGGCGAATGCGACGATGACGCTGCACCCGAGCGCAGCCAGAACGGCGCGGGTACTGAACATGGGAACTCCCCTTCGAAAGCGTGAGCGGCAAGCGCGCGTGCGCGCGCAGACGAACTCAGGCGGCCGAAGGCGGAGCGCGCAGCCCGCTACAGCGGGCGAGAAAGGCGAGTGCAACGGCCCGCACCCGGCGCGCGAGGCGGCAGGCAGCGGCCGGAACGCGCGGTTCGGCGTGGCGCGGCGTCCGCAGCCAGCCGGCGACGACAGTCGCCGCAAGCGCGGTCGCGGCGACCAGCCAGCACGCCGCGCGCCGCCCGACGAGGGCGACGAAGGCACCCGCCGCCAGCACCAGGGCCAGACCCGGCAGTGGGGCACCACCGAACGCATCGGCGACACCGGCGACGCGGCCGAAGGCGACCAGCTGCTCGACGAACTCCATCCCCAGCAGCGTGGCGCAGCCGCCGACCGTTACGATGGCGACGGCCAGCCGAGGGTCGGCACCGGCCAGCCGGTCGGCGACTCGTCGCACCGGGTCCGGCTCGCCCTGGCGCGCGAGCGCGCTCAGGGCGACCCGCGCGAGAGCCGCGACGCCCAGCGTCGCGATCGCGAGCGCGAGCGGACCCGCCGCGACGTGCGCGCGGTCCGCGTAGGCGTGGCCCCCGAGCGCCAGCCGCCCGGCCAGGTCGATCGCCGCGTGCGCCAGCGCTGCGGCCGCGCAGGACGCGAGCAGCGCCGACCCGATCGCGGCAAGCGCGACCGGCGAGCAAGCTATCGAGACGGAGAACCGGCCAAGCGCTCCCATCACCCTCGGAGTACGTTGCGCGGCGACCGGCGGATGCCCTACTCGCTGCCGGGCACCGTCGCTACGGACCGACCAACCGTGCCGGAGCTTGGCAGAAGACCAACGCGAGATTCACAGCCCCTCTTTTGGAGGACGGCTAGTTATTGCTTGGCGTGGAAATTTCTTCCATGCCGGTGTAGACTTTCCGGGCGAGAGTTCTGCCGCCAACGGTGGCAGCTCCGCATTGAGTACCGTCTTTCCTGGAGGGTGTATGGAAATCCATGGAAACATGGTGAGACTACTCCGAAGAAGACTGCTGACGAGCCTGGGGCTGTGGGCAGCACTGGTGTTGGCGATTGCGTTTTTGGCCGGCACCGTGCGCAGCAGCGCCGCACCACTCGTCTATCCAGCGCCTGGTTCGGTCGGCTCACCGCGCTTTGGCATCGCGCCGGAATGGCCGGCCGAATTGCCAAACAACTGGATCATCGGGCAAGTCGGTGGTCTGTCCGTCGACAAGTGGAACGACATCTGGGTCTATCAGCGGCCCGAATCGGACACCGTCGATGAATTGTGGGCGGCCCAAAGCCCACAAGTCGCAGACTGTTGTATCCCCGCCCCGCCCGTGTTGGAGTTCAACGGGCAGGGACAATTGATCAATGCCTGGGGGCCCGTCGAGGGCGCAGACTGCCCGAGCTGCAACTCGCCCCAGCCGACCAACTACAACTACGTCAAAACCGAGCACGGGATCTTCGCCGACGACAATGGGTTCGTGTGGATCACCGGCAACGGGAGTGGCGATCGGCAGATCCTCAAATTCACGCGCAACGGGAATTTCGTGATGCAGATCGGCACGCCCGGAACGACCTGCAACAACTTGGATACGCTCGACGTCTGCAAAGCCTCGCAGTTCTACGTCGATGTCCCCAACAACGAGTTGTACGTCTCCGATGGCTATGGCAACCATCGCGTGGCCGTCTTCAACGCGACGACCGGCGTCTTCAAGCGGGCCTGGGGAGCCTTCGGGGTGACCGCGACCAGCGGCGCCGTGACCACCGGCTGGGGTGCCATCCCTCCGTTGGCGGCAACCTATCCGGCCACGACGTATACTGCCGGTAACCCGTCGTATTACTTCAACAATCCCGTCCACTGTGTCACCAAAGACCCGGTCACGGGATACATCTGGGTGTGCGACCGGGTCAACGACCGTCTGCAGGTCTTCACGCCGGCAGGCAAATACCTGGGCCAGTGTTACTTCGCCCAGGCCACACTCAATCCGGGGTCCGTCTGGGATCTGAAGTTCTGGCCGAGAGGCACGGACCAAGTCCTCCTGATGGCCGACGGAACGAATCAGGTCGTGCGGGAGTTCCTCCCGCAATTCTCCGCAACGAGTGGAACGACGACTCCGGCGAACGCGTGCCCGATGGTCGGTCAATTCGGACACAACGGTCGTAACGCGGGCTTCTTCCACTGGGTGCACGTCGCCGACGTCGACTCGTACGGGAACTACTACGAAGGCGAAGTCGACACCGGCAAGCGCGTGCAGAAGTTCGTGCCGCTCCGGTACGGACCGTAGTCCAGAGAAACGACACCATAGCCACAGAGGAGGGTGCGCGGAGTTCGGTCCGATTTTCGTCGGGCCGAACTCCCTGCCCCAAAGGAGTTGAACGTGGAGCGGGTTGCCAGTGTTCTTCTAGCAGCGGCGTCGATACTCGCGTGCGCGAGCTGTGCGCCGGGGACGTCCTCCGCCGGCGAGACGACCAGCCGAATCAGCCAGTTTCCGCTTCCGCTGCTGAAGGATGCGGATGAAGATCGCTGGCCGGGCGACATCGTGGCCGGGCGGGATGGCGCACTGTGGTTCACCGAGCTCAACGGCGAGCGGATCGGACGGATCGCGACCGCGCCCTTGGGGCAGATCACCGAATACACGATTCCGACGCGTCCCGCCGCCGCACCGAGCGGCGGTCGCCGCGGCGGATCGCCCGCCGAACACATCGACCCGAGGCCGGGCAGCATCGCGCTCGGCCCGGATGGCGCACTGTGGTTTACCGTGCCGAATTTCAACGCGATCGAGCGGATCACCGCGAGCGGCCACATCACCGAGTATCCCGCCGGTCGGGATGCCCGGCCGGCCGACATCGTCGCGGGCTCGGATGGTGCGCTCTGGTTCACGCTGCCGACGACCCAGCAGATCGGCCGGATCACGACCGCGGGTCGGATCACGCGCTATCCGGTTCCCACCGCCAATGCCGCTCCGCAGGACATCGCGCTGGGTCCGGACGGAGCGCTGTGGTTTACCGAACGCGTCGGGAAGAAGATCGGTCGGATCAGCACCTCCGGCCAGATCACGGAGTTCCCCGTTCGCATCACGCAAAAGAAGAACGGCCTCTTCGCCATCGCACCGGGCCCGGACCGCGCGCTCTGGTTCACCGAGCCGGACGCCAGAAAGATCGGCCGGATCACGACCACGGGTACGATCACCGAGTACGCGGTTCCGCAAGGATATCCGACCAGCATCACCACCGGTCCCGATGGCGCGCTCTGGTTCTCGGCGATCCTGCCCAGCAGCGTCGGCCGGATGACCACCGCTGGGACGGTCGAGCAGTATCGCTTGGCGACGAACTTCGACAAACCCGGCGCGATCGCCGCGGGCCCCGACGGCGCGCTCTGGTTTACCGTCTATACGGCCGATCAGATCGCGCGGATCGTCCCACCGTAATCACGGCCGCCACGTCTTCCCGGACCAAAACTTCACGAAGACCGGCGCGATGCTGGCCGACTGCAACTTGACCCCGTAGGGATTCGGGGTGTGGGTGCAGTCCCAATAGGCGTCGGCTACCAGGCCGACTCCGGGCTTCGCGTTCGGGTTGGGCTTGCGCGTGACGTGGTCCTCGACGGAATCGGACCCGATGCGGGTACCGGTCGCATCGAAATAGGTGCGCTCGAACAGGACCTGCACGATCGGTTCGGAGCCGACGTTGCGATAGCGCACGCAGCCGACGTTTTCGGCGTAGAGCTCGCCGTTCAATCCGCCGCTGACGATATCGACGTAGGCGGTGTCGATCACGACGGGAGCGCCTTGGATCTGCGGTAACCTGACCGGACGCGTCGGGTCCTGTCCTCCCGCCGGCTGTCCATCAGCCAGCACCGGCGTCATCGCCGTCACGAGCAACATCGCCGTCAACCGGCTAACCGAAGTCACGAATTTCCACGACACACTTCACCTCACTTCCCGGCTCGAGGGTGACGCCAGCTTCACGGTCCGCGCGAGGGCAGCGGCGACATCCCGCCGGCCTCGATGATTTGAGGGATCACGACGATGTAGAGATTGTCGGTCGACGCCGTATCCTGGCGCAGCCGAAACAGGCCACCGATCAAGGGGATGTCGCCCAGGACCGGAATCTTCGAGCGATTGTAGTTCTCCGTCTTCTGCAGCAGCCCGCCGATCACGAATGGCTGACCGTCCTTCACGGTAACCGTCGTCGACGCCTGACGCTGGGCGATCTGCGGATACGAGTCGGTGTAGCCTTCGACGCTGGAGACGGTGAAGAACACCTGCGCGGTGACATACCCGTCGGCTGAGCTGCGCGCCTCGATCTGCAGATCGACGCCGACGTTCACGTATTGGACTTGCTGCTGGACCGCGTTGACGCCGGAGACGGCGATCGACGTGATGATCGGTAACGCATCACCGGTCAGGATCGAGGCCTGCTTTCCGTCGAGCGCAAGGATGCGGGGCGTTGCGATGATCCGCCCGTTGCCCTTTTGGACCTGGGCGTAGATGGCGGCCTGCAACGAGAGCTGGTTGGGCGTCGTCGTCGTCCCGGTCTCGTTGGCCTTGGTGATCGTGAGGGTCGCCGCACCGATCTGCCCGGTACCGGCGCCGTTGGTGAAGTCGATGCCCAGGTTCGTCGCCGCGCTGTCGGTCAGCTCGACGATCTCGGTTTGGAACATCACGCTGCGCAGCGGGACGTCGACGGTGTCGATCAGCGCCTCAAAGGCGGCGATCTGGTCGGGCGTCCCGGTCAAGATGATCGCGTTCAGACGGCGATCGATCGCGATGTTGTCGTTGACCCGTTGACCGGCGCTCTCTTGTTGTGCCGCCGAGCCGGTCACCGAGGCGAAGTTGACCGTCGGCGAGGTCGAGGTACCGAAGCCGGAGGCGCTGCCGCCGGCGCTACCGAGGCCCGAGGGCGCGCCGAGTCCGGAGGGTGAACCGAAGGCCGACTGCTGCGCCTGGAAGTTGCTGCTGGGCGCGACCGTGGAACCCGAGAGGATCCCGACCACCTCGCTGACGTCGGCGTATCTCAGCGCCACGACTTTCGAGACGGTCCCTTGCCCCGTCACCAGCGAGAGCGGATTGGGGACGGGTTGCGCGGCGGCGCTCGGCGCAGCGGGGGCGGCCGACGGAATGTCGACCAGCAGCGTCGAGCCGGCTCCCGGCGCAACTTGCAGCGTCGTCGGCGCGCGCAGGTAGAGAACGATCGTCGTCGTCGCGCCGACCACCGAGATCTGCCCGGCCGCGATCGGGCCGACGGCGGGGATCGCGGTCGGCGCGTTCGAAACCGGCGACCTGTTCATCAGCATGACGGTCACCTGGGTCGTCCCGTTGCCGTAGACTTCGTACTTGGGCAGTCCGGACGAAAAGGTCAGCGCCAGGCGCGCGCCACCGTTGCCCACCAGCACCACGTGAGCGGCCGTCAGGTTTGCCGCCTGAGCGAGCGCCGGCGCCGCAGCGTACCCGACGCACGCCGCGAGGCAGCACACCGCGACCGCCCGCGGTCGCAAAACGCTTCGCCACCCCATGACCGTCTCGAGCACCATGGACGCCCCTCCACTTCGTGCCGCTGGCCGACGGGAAGAACTTTCTTCCACCTTCGCGGCGAACCTGCGAGCCGGCGCGGCGGGTCCCGGCGGCGCCGGGCGCGTAGAGAGGGGCTCGTGATCGACGAAGCAACGATAGCCGGGATGCTCCGCGCCACCCTGCCGGACGCCGAGGTGCGGGTCTCCGACCTGACCGGCACCATGGACCATCTCGAGGTGTTCGTACGAGCGAGCGTCTTCGCGGGCGTCTCGCCGCTCGACCGGCATCGTATGGTCGAGCGGGCACTGGCGCCCGCGCGCGCCGACGGGCGCATCCACGCGCTCCAGATTCGCACCGCTACCCCCGAGGGATGAGATGACCGACCTACGAGACGAGATCGCGCGCGAGATCGCTGACAACACGATCCTCGTCTACGGCAAAGGGACGAAGGACGCACCGCGCTGCGGGTTCACGCTCGAGACGATCCAGTTCTTCAACGCCTTCGGCTACCCGTTCGAGGTGGTCGACGTGCTCGAGAACGTGCCCAAGCGCCAGGCGCTGGCGGAGCTGACCGACTGGCCGACGCTGCCGAAGGTCTTCATCAAGGGGCAGTTCTACGGCGACACC
>Ga0302326_10018801_pt1 | contig 14317 bp, 14 predicted proteins | sample Palsa_T0_3_FD_202264 | JGI IMG/M metagenome (GOLD analysis project Ga0302326, IMG submission 202264) | Peat permafrost microbial communities from Stordalen Mire near Abisko, Sweden - Palsa_T0_3 | ecosystem: Environmental > Terrestrial > Soil > Palsa > Peat permafrost | place: Sweden: Abisko... | reverse complement strand
AGATGCTCTGTTGGAAAGCACCCTACCTTTGACAAAATCATGTCAGGAGGATTTAAGGATGTCATTGTGTGGGATCAAAACAGGGGTTAATTGTGCTGCCCATTTTGCTTTGTATTAATGCCTAGTGACTCACTATAGCAGTTGCCTATAAGGCTACCTAAAATAGGCTCCCTTGACTTCCTATCCTTTAGTATATAGCTAGCAGAATTCCCTCATTCTTTGAGAGGAATTCAGTCAATTCAGTCTTCTCAAATATCATTATTTTGATCCAACACATTGAGAATACTGTTCGGAAGCGAGGAGATGATTCGGACGCCTTTACTGTAATATCTTTGTGGAGTGGCTCTACATGGGTCGTATGCAACCCGTCAACATCGACAAACATACCACAACAAGTAGTTCAATCTTCAACCGCATCACGCTCTACTGTTTCGTAGAAAAGCATTGTCTTGGTGATCTGATGGATGTTTTGCCGTCAATGAGGTCTAACAGGTAACATGAGATGATCCCTTAAAGTCCAGCTTACCTCTAAAAATGTACCTTTCACGTGCACGAGAAAGGCGATACGTGTTCGTATACCGAATTGGTTCCGTGAGAGTATGGTCATGTCGGCAGCGAGAAGGATCAAGATGCTCGGAAATGGAAATCTGGGGTACCAGGGAAAGGATGAATCGTGCAAAACTGGCTTGGAACTTGGAATTGAATAAGAAACTTGGCATATATTAAAGATAGAAGACTAGTTTCTAGAATTGCTATATGGCTTGATGTGAGATCTGGAAAATTTAGCATACGTTCGAGCTCGAACAAAGGCGTCTGACTTTGTCGCGGGGGACCTTGAACCAGGTTTACCTTGCAACACTATAATCTTATTGAATATACCCATTCTGCATTCGGACGCATATATTTTATATTATCTGAGATAAAAGGTCTTTTCGTAGTAATCATAAGTATCCCTGATTCAGCTGAACTACTAAGAGGCCTTCCATACCTTCCCACCTCCTTTCTGCCACAGCCACACAGCTTCCACAGCATACACTTTACTGCCTTGATGCCCCCCTTCTGCGCCAGCAGCTTCTTCTAAAGTCTGAATAATCTTTCCCTCTTCCACACACCTCCATAAACCCTTCGTGATCTCGCTATCTTCATCACCCCACTCTCCTCTCCCTAACCTGTACAACAGCCTCCCCAGCGTCTGAAAAGCAATGCACCTCTGCGGAGGGAACGCCGATCTAGAAAGTCTCGCCAACTCAGGAACAGTATACCCAGCAGCTTCCGGTGCTTCTCCGTGATGATGTAGACCTTTTGTGCTAGGCATCGCTCTTGAAATTCTCGGTGGCAATATTCCGCCACGGAAATCGAAGCGTAGAGCTGAAGCTGGTAGTGCTTCATGAGCTGGATAGTATGGAGATTCTTGATCTGCAACGGACCCGTGGGTTGGTATTGGTGCCATCCAAGCTAGCTTTGAGGGATCTGTTGGAAGACTCGGGAAGTATTTTGTGTGGAGGTTTTCGAGGAAGGAGGGGTCTGATGGGTCCAGCTCGGGGGCTGCGGGAGCGGTGGGAAAATGGATGGTTGGTTGGGGGATGTCTGCCGTTGATATGGCAGTAGTATTTGCAGCGGGTTGGAGGTCTATAAGTTCTGCTGGCTCCGCATCGTCTTCAAATTTCACTGATTTCGAGGCTGTGATTGGCTTCCCAGCTGGTTTTGGTGCTGGTATACCTGATACTTCTGGTTCTGTTTCCTTTATCTTTATTTCCTCCTCGAGTTTCGGAGATGGCGGGTCGATGCCAGTATCGCCTCGCCCTTCATCTAGATTCGCCCTCTTCAACAGCCTTTCAACTAAGGAAGGGTCCAAAGCAGCCAGAAGTTCACGTCTTTCTTCCTCTATCTCCTCCGAAGACATAGAGTCTAGCCTTTGTTTATTCTCCTGGTCGATCCGCCGACGTTCGCTCTCATCAAAACTGGGATCTTTCTGTGTCAGTGAGGAGGCATTAGTTGGTGATGCCCGCGTGGCAGGTAGAGCAAAAAAAGGATTATGAGAGTCTGTCGCGGCAGGATTCGTAGATCTGCTTCTTTGCTGCTTGAATGCAGAAATCCTTGTCCGCTTCTTATGCTCAGGAAACCCAGTGGGAGTCGTCTTCAACTTGGGAGCCGATGGAGAAGTTGTCGTGCGTTCCTTGATATCCCCAATAAATGCGGAGGATATTGACGGAATAGCATCTGGCGGCAATATGGAGCTTGAGTTTCTCTCGTCCTCATCGTCCGACAAGTCGACGGTAAATCGAGTTCCGCGTAAATCCATGGTGATGTTGTTCCTGATTGCCCGTTGAGCTCGTTTGAGGGTTATCGCAAAAAGTTGGAGTTGGAGTTGGAGTCGGCAATCTACCCCTGTCCCCGCTAAGGTTACGAGCTCGACCAAACCTAAAAGGGCTAGTGCAAGCCTTGCAGCAGCCTCAGCCTCATGGGTGGATAAACTAAGCTTCACAAGAAGGAATGAATAGTCTCGTCCAAGTAGTACATATATGAACTATTTATTGCGGTAATACACTGACACGCGAACTTTTGCTGATGAGGCATATGCTAAGGAGGAGCGACATTGATGAGACTGAAAGGCTCGAAGACATTGATTGTCCTTCGTGTAATGTACGTGAACCACAGGGCGGGCCTTGTATTATGGAAGACGAGGCTGAAAATGGCTACACGGAAGTTAAAATCTCATTGGCCGTGTCACATCAGGTCCGTCCACGGCAGTTGGCCCTGCCTTCCGTCAGTTGGCCCTGCCTTCCGTCAGTCTGGGAATTTGGCAAGAGCGGTACCTCGCACTTCGTACAGTATAGGAAGGTTAGGTAGGTAGGTTAGCACCTGCCCCTGTCAGGCGTAGGTCGGGGAGGCGATGCTGGTCCTGACTCCTCAGTCCTCTCAGTCATCAGTCATCTTTTTTTTTTACCTGGTCTGTTCTTCCTCCCGCCACGAGCACCACCACCACCTCCAGCACCACCACTCACTCGCTGCACTCTTCACCTGCGCTTCCGTGCCTGCCTTCCCTTCCCCTTCCCCTTCCCCCTTCCCCTTCCCTGCCTTCCCCATGCTTCCAGAGTCCCATAGTAGTGAATCGCTAGAGCTTGAGACGTTTTTCTGGCCGAGAAATTGGCGTAGGCTTTTGCACCCTTTAATAAACTTGCACGCCCAACTTCTCGCCCTCTTCCCTTTTACACTCCACAACCCAACCCAAACCTCGACCTCAACCTCACATTGCTGCATTTCTGCAATTCCGTGCCTTCATCGATATCATGACAAATTCCATCGATCACGACCCTTAAACACCATCATTCGATTCCGCCAATTTCTGTCTCGCCCTGTCACCCGTCGAAGCCTCCACGGCGCCCTGGACTTTTCCAATACGACCAGATTTCACTTTTCGCGTCGTCGTGTCAGTTTTGAAGCTATTCACAGCTGTTTTGAGCGACTCGTTTGTCGTCACGTTTCGGCCCACGCCACACCCAAAAACAAGGTCCTGCATCATCTGCGAATTTCGAAATAACTTCGAGAACTACACATGAGCGTCCACACGATCCTTCATTCCGTTGTTATTCATGATTAGGCGTAACATGTCGACTTCCGAGCGTGCACGACATCAGGAGGAGTCTGGTGTTGGCGCTCGAGGAGTTTCACCCCAGTTGAGTTCGGCCAGTGGTCTCTCGTCGCCACCACGGTCGAGTCCGGAGCCAGGCTCCCCGTCTGCCCAATTTGCGAATGAGGTCAGTTCGATCCAAAATTCAAGTATTACGGTCAATCCTCCTGGTGTTTTGGAGAACTCGGCAGAGAAGCCGGCACGGCGCAAACCCGGCAGAAAGCCCGGATCCGTCAACAAGCCGAAAAACAATGCAGACAGCTCAGCAACCAACACTGATGCTCCCAAAGTCAAGAGAGTCCGCAAGCCCAGAGATCCAAATGCTCCTCCTGTTCAACGCCGAAGAAAGAATGCCGCATCAGATGCTTCCACTACTGTCGATGTCAAGGCAATCGCCGGCCCTCCGAGGCAAGCACAGGCCGCCCCTGAACCGTTAGCGAACTTTCATGTTCCCGCCCCTACCGCCGCCCAATCAGCCCAAAAAGGCAAAAGTGAAGATATTCAACGACCTATTCAGTCTTTCTTCACAAACGGTCCTCCGCCCCCACCACAACAATCCCAACCACAACAACCAGTCCGCACCAGCGGCCAGAATTATGACCCCATTCGATCGAATTATGATCCTGTTAGAGAAACTGTCGTCACTCATAATTCGTACAGCAACTCCCAAGGTTCGCCAAGTCACCCTCACTCCATGAATCGCGCAAGCGCGTCACCTTCGATCTCTAGTCTGGTTGACCCCCCCAATCAAGCTTTAACTTCACCTTCAATCGCTGGACAATCTTTCCTCAATCAACAGCAGCAGCAACAGCAAGCGAGATTTCACCGAGACGAAGGTCACACTTCAGTACCACCATCTCCTACCGTCAACAGATTGGCGCCTTCAGCAATTGTTGAGTCAACCACTCAGAAGCCCCCTGCTTCAGTCGCCATGGCTGCAAAGACGCAAGACATCGCACCTGCTCCTGGCCCATCAACCATTTCAAAGAAAGCCATGGGTTCAGGGAGCACCGCAACTTCTTCAGCCGCTGCCTCGCCCAAGCCTCACAAACTTAAGGAGCCAAAGGAGCTTTATCCAACGCCTCCTCCTCTTCCAGGATCCGGCCTCATGCATCTTGGAGGTGCTGGAGCAACCGACGGCACAGAGTTCCGAGCTCCTACTGTCATTTTAACAATCCCCATGAAGGGCGAGGTGAACAAATACATCAACTTCACTCGTCTCGCTGAGGAACGGTACGGATGGGATGCACTACACCCTCGGCTGGCTGCTCAGAGGGATAGACTTGCTCGAGTCGCTGCTGCTGGTGCGGCACTGGAGCGAAATGGATCGAATAAGGATAGCGGTGACGAAATGTCACTTGACTCCGAGGCTGAAGGGAGCAACGTTGAGATGGGCGGTATGAGTGACGGACGTACTGGTACTGACGGAGGCGCGAAGAAGGTACCCCGGAAGCGAAAGATGAAGGAGGATGAGTACGACAAGGACGATGGCTTTGTTGATGATTCCGAGTTACTCTGGGAGGAGCAAGCTGCTGCTGCCAACGATGGCTTCTTCGTTTACTCTGGTCCACTTGTTCCGGAGGGCGAAAAGCCTGCTTTGGATGCCAGGTACGTTCAGACACTTGTCATTTTAGTAATACGACTGACTCTCTGCAGAGCCGATGGCGCACCAAAGCGTGGCCGAGGCCGTGGCAGCCGTGGCGGAGCTCGTGCTTCTGGAGGTCGTGGTGGGGCTGCTGCTCTAGCTGCAGCTACTGGCTTGCGGCCAAACGGTCTCCCTCTTTCGGGACCTGGCTCACGAGGTGGATCTACCACTCGCAAACCTCGCATCACCAAGGCAGATCGTGCGCGCATGGAGCAGGAGAAGCTTGAAAGGGAGAAGATGGGATCGATGGGATCGATGGCTCAGATGCCGGGCAATTATGGAGGCATGGCTCAGCTGGCGAGTGCTCCGAATATCGGCAACACACCTATGGTTTTCAATCAGTAAAGGAGCGAAAAAAAGGGGCATTTCGGTGTTTGACTTGTGAGAGTAGTTCTTCTCATTTCTGTAAGATTGGGCGGCGTTCATTGTGGAAGACAAATGCATGGGGGTTGAAGAGTTTACATACCGTTCTTTGATGTACAAATAATTTGCTTTTACACTGCATTGCAAAGGGGGGTCTGTAGAGAGCAGCCATAGCAGCAAGCTGCGACTGAATGAAAAGCAATAAAAGAGACATGATAGTGAACCCCCCGGCTTTGACTGATTGCCAAAGGCGAGTGAAGACAAAGCTGTGAACGAATGGTGAAAACGATCTGTGGCCGAGTTTAGAATATGTTATTTATCAACCATTTATTACCATTCTTAACCGCTACCCTAGGATGACTATCGATGAGGATCTGAAGTAAGTTGGTCTGATTTCTCCAAAGATATAATTTCCTCTATCCGATGGCGTCGTTACCCCGGGTTTCTTAAAGCGGCACCATCTCCGTCACCTCGAAGCTCAAAAATTATATGGCAAGCAATTAGCCAGGCTTCCCTCACAACATTCCAACTTTCACGATGGCAACAACACAGCAGGTCCGAGAGCTTGAGAAGAAGAAAGAGAGACCTAGTGCTATGCGGTCAATTATTGCTGGGTCTACTGCAGGAGCTGTGGAAATTGGTATTTTGTCCCACCATCATGGGTGAGCAAGAGCTTTGCTAACTGTAAGACTAGCCATTACATATCCCGCAGAATGTACGTACGTATCTAGTCCAAATATGAGAAGTATTCCAGAATACTTCCAAGCAGATGCAAAGTCTAGCGCATTGGGAAGGATCCGGGGCGGGGGAATATCTGAGAGTACCTTTGCTGATGAGTACTTGGCATAGTTGCAAAGACAAGAACACAATTGAACCGCAGATTACCAGATGCTGCAAAATTGCCATGGCCGCCGTTTGGGAAAGCTTGGTACGCGGGATGCACGACATTGATTATTGGGAATTCGCTGAAGGCTGGCATTCGTTCGCCCCCAAATCTTACTCTGGGCACAGGGCAAATTGCTAACATGGAGATAGGATTCGTTGCATTTGATCAATACAAAGCCTTGCTACAGGATGCGAATGGGAAGATATCAGGGCCTAGAACGGTTATTGCTGGATTCGGAGCTGGCGTTACAGAGTCCTTATTTGCTGTTACGCCGTTTGAGAGTATTAAAACTACATTGTTCGCCTTTCTGGTTGTCCTCTTTGGGAAATGTTTTAACTAGTACAGAATTGATGATCGGAAGAGTGCCAATCCGCGGATGAGAGGCTTTCTCCACGCTGTACCCATTATTGCCCGTGAACGGGGAATTCGGGGGTTCTTCCAAGGTTTCGTCCCTACCACTGCTCGACAAGCAGCGAACAGTGCAACTCGATTTGGATCCTATACATTCCTAAGACAGCTCGCCCAATCGTACACTGCTCCCGGTGAGAAATTGGGAGCTATCTCAACGTTTGGAATTGGTGGCATAGCTGGGCTTATCACGGTCTATGTTACACAGCCACTCGATACTGTCAAGACTAGAATGCAGAGTATAGAGGCCCGGAGTATGTACAAGAACAGCTTTGCTTGTGCGGCCATGATCTTCAAGAATGAGGGGGTGTTGACCTTTTGGAGTGGAGCTTTACCTAGGTTGGTGAGACTAATGTTGAGTGGTGGGATTGTGTTTACGATGTACGAGAAGAGTATCGACCTCATGGATAAGTTAGATCCAGATAAAAAGTACATCTAAGAGGGGGCTATGGGGTGCTGTGTAAACGGACATAGAGCATTCAGCACGGCGTTCACGTGTTTTACAATGTGCTTGAATAGAGAACAATTCTTCTTATTTCCCAGTGCCTCAAACGCCCGTATGTGTACAGTAAAATAAAAATCATGTTCATTGCTCATTGGAATCGTAAGAAGCCTTTCCATCTGTTCACCGTTCGACCAAACCAACTCCTATCTGGCGCCTCTTCTAACTCCTTCACCAAGTCTGTATAGTGAGATGGATTGCTGGCCGGCTTCAACAGAAAGCCAGTGATCGGATACTTTGAAGAGAAAGGATTAGTCCAGTCCGTCTACTCTCATTCTCAAGCCAAGTAGGAACATACCTTCCGACTGTATCGGTTCTCCAAAAGAGAATATAAGGCATTGACCTGCTCCAACTCTACTTTCTCATCTATAGCACTATTCGCAACTACTTGCGCGGCATTTGGAGTGTTTGGAGAGGATGCAGGGACGAATCGTCGGTCTATGCGTCGGCGCATAGAATCTTGAAATTGGCATTCGGGGCGGAGCTTGTCTTTCGGCCAGCGCGAAAGTGCTCGCAGGTAGTGCTTATATGCTATCTTGTGGCAGAATTAGCAATTGTACAGATAGTATGAGAGAGAGAGATCTGCTCACTGATTTAGACATTATGATTCACGTCTGAAAGAGAATGGGAGTGAGTATTGTTTCTCGCAGAATAATCTGATCCCAAAGTCTTTGACGTATGCACAGGGGGTGACTCTATCAGTTTGCGCTAAACTGGCTGCGAGCCGGCCTGAACACAGCCGCTGTTCTCAAACCGCCGACTCCGTTCATGTCCATCACCTTCGATCAGGAGACTCCTCCTGATTACCTACGAAGTACCACCCCTCCACATTCATTCACCAGCCTACGTCTCCCTCACTTATACCGACTCTCCCCGAGTCGGCCTCGACTGCTTTTCTTTGTCTCTTCACACAATCCACGATGAGCTCGCAACGATATGAGAGAGTACGTAATCGCCAGTCGAGCTTTGCCACGACTCCATCAACCACAGAAGTGAGGCCTACGATGCTAACTATCTTTTCCAGGTCTCTGTAAACGATGAAGAGTCTCCAATAAACCCTCAAATACCTTCCTCACCTCCTCCTTCCTTTCGATCGCGGGCCTCGTCACCGACATCACGACACACGGTCGTGTCGACCGTCGATCAAAATCTAGCTGATACCTTCGATGCCGATGGATCGGATAGCGATGAAGAGAACGACGGCGATGATAGACAACGTTTGATGCGGGGGACGCCAACGTCGTCATCGACGGAGCAACTCAATACACAATCGACGACCACATCTGAGACACCTAGACCGCCGCCCATTGAAAGGAGGCCGACACATCTACCGGAGTTCGCACCTCCTCGACCAACAGGGAGAGTATATGGCGGAGGCTCCGGTTCAGATGGTGTATTTGCAAATCTAAGTGCCAAACCTGAGGCTGGTGAAAAGACGGAGGAACATCCACCTGTGAGTATATCATTTCCCTCTTTACGATAACCTTAGACTAACAGATTTTATTAGACATACTAACAAGCAGCAGCAGACGCAGCTCCGCAGTACTGGGACAATACGATTCTCGCGACCGGGCTCGGCAACCCAGACGAAGTCTACGTCGAAGGTCTTCCCGTCGGCTCCATCTTCTCCTTTATCTGGAACGGTATGATTTCCATGTCTTTCCAACTCGTCGGTTTCCTCCTCACCTACCTTCTCCACACCACACACGCAGCCAAGAATGGATCCCGTGCCGGTCTTGGTATTACTCTCGTGCAGTACGGCTTTTATATGAAAGGATCAGGCAGCATGTCGCCTCCTGCCAATGGCCAAGATCCTCAATATGCCCAGCCTCCGGACCCAAACAGCCACAACTTTGACCCAAACGCAGTGAACCAAGCCGCACAAGGAATGGACAGCACGGGTTCCTCGGGGAGCTGGGGCGATGTTGCCAGTAGCGAATGGATGGCTTATATCCTGATGATTGTTGGATGGTTCATTTTGATTAGGGCTGTGAGCGATTTCCTCAAGGCGAGAAGGCATGAGCAGTTGGTGTTACAAAGTCCTGGTAGAGGGCTGAACGTGCCGATAATTGCTACCGGAGAAGAGGTTGAGACGGTGGTTTGACGGACCAACAATGGTCTGTCGCTTTGCTGAAAGAGTTTATATGGGAATGGGTGAGGTGTGTGGTTTGGATAGCGGGGCGTTGAATGGGGTTTGAATCACACTTGTAGAGTCTAGTAAATGCATCATCTCTGACATCCTAGCAATACTTGCACTCCAGTTCTTAAAATTATCGTTTTTATCATCCAGTGGTATTCACCGTCATTTCTCCACCACTGGACTAGGCCAGACAAAGTATTTCGCCATTGATAGTGTAAATACATTCAAAGCCATTCACATTGCAAATTCCTACGCATCTTCCATGAACCGTCTTCTACCTCAAACCCCATCTACTCCATAGAAACTCGAATTATGCTTCCAATTTGCAACTGAGTATTAATTTGCCCAATATTGTTTCAAATTTGGAAATTACAACATCTCCAAATCATCCCGTGTATTTTATAAGTTACAGTAAAACCTCCGCATAACGATACCATTTTTAGCCTAAATTTCTAACGATACTCCGAGGTATCGTTATATCGAGTGTCGCGTGCAATAATATATAATATTAAAAGTTGTAAATTATAATTAAAAAAGCCTTAACGCTCAGGTCCTGCCAGTGAAATTGACCCTGCTAAAAAGCTCTACTAGAATCCTTTCAGTAGTGAGCTCTACAGGCTGCGATTCAGTGAGATCAATAGCTTGAGACGCTGAATGACCCTTATTTTGGGGGACATTAGGCCGAGAACTAGTAACAAATTGATCCATCCATAACAATATTCCATACAAAAGAAATTTCGGGACCGTAAATGCTTACGATAATCGTTATGTGGAGATTATCGTTAAATTAGGGCAAAAGTGTAGTGGGACTTACGGCTGTATCGCTATTAGTAAGGATATCGATATATTGAGTATCGTTATGCGGAGGTTTTACTGTACTAACATTCAACGTGGGAAGGTGAATCAACCCACAAGGCTGCGACTCGCCACCGCCCCACATCTTGGTTGCGTCATGTCAGCCTGATTCCATCTTGACATTCATTTTCAATGCACCTCTCAAGAGCACCGATCTCCTGACAAAAGCAACAACAATCCAATCTCACCATGCTGAGGCATTTCCACAAATAACTCCTCACAACCAGGTTCTGAAGCCACCGACTTCAGACAGACTCTTATCACACTGAAAGCACCACCAACAGCGAAACTGAATCGTCTCCGAACAATACTCCGCTCTCTCGGCGGCACATCGAGACTCAGCGATATGGCCTGGCGATGTTCTGGAGCTACGAATACTGAGTTGGTGGATAATTTGTTCAAGAGCGGATTGATTAAGAGTGAAAAGGTGAGAGATGCTATGATAAAGGTCTGCACCCCTCACCCTCCCTTTTCCCATTTGAGGAGTCATAAAAAGCGTCGGGGAAACTTGCTCATGGAGAACAAAAGGTTGACCGCGCACACTACTGTTCGGACCCCTCCTACGCCTACGAAGACTCCCCCCAATCCATCGGCCACGCAGCCACGATCTCAGCACCGCATATGCACGCCTCGGCCGCTGAATCCCTGCTCCCCTACCTCAAGCCCGGAGCCCGAGTTCTAGACATCGGCTCTGGATCCGGCTATTTGACTGCTGTGTTGGCGGAGCTTGTATATCCGCAGGAGAAGGGTGGACAGGGGGAGGTGGGAAAGGCGAGGATGGTGGGATTGGAGCATATTAAGGCGTTGAGGGATTTGGGCGCGACGAATATGAGGAAGAGCGAGAGGGGGAAGCAACTCCTTGGGGAGGGGAAAGTGAGTTTTGTGGTAGGGGATGGGAGGAAGGGGTGGAGAGAGGGGGATGATGGGGAGAAAGGGTGGGATGCCATTCATGTTGGTGCTGCGGCTGTGGAACTTCATCAGGAGCTGGTGGAGCAATTGAGAAGTCCTGGACGGTGAGTTTAGTATTATTGATTGATAGACTGGAGGCTGACTTTGGGTGGTAGGATATTCATACCGGTTGAGGATCCGGATGGGTATGGACAGTATATTTGGACTGTGGACAAAGATACCAAGGGAGACGTGACGAAAAAGAGATTGTTTGGCGTGAGGTATGTGCCATTGACGGATGCGCCTAAGTAAGCATGAGCCTTCAAATTTCATGGGGATAAGGGCTTGAGGAACGATGGGTATGATTTGACGAAGTATTGGTCAGTTGGGAGATATTCTGCAGAACAAACCCGGTTATCCGAATGTTTAAGAGACGAGTCCTTCGCTAGCTAAGCGTCACTTTGCTTTTGAGCTAATAAATAGCTCAGAGAATGCATGGACATTCTCAATATTTGGCGTTCCTGTGACGTTTACTTTGAAAAACTAACAAGATAGTTCTCAAAAAATCAAATCAGGTATCCAGTGTTGCAGTTTTCTGGAAATTTTTGTTTGAATGAAAGGAGATAGATTCTTTGGCTGCAAGTGGTCAACTCATCCCTCGGTATGAAACCAGCGACAGATCTCATCCAGCCCCCACAGTAAAGATAAATTGAGTGACACAATAGTTGAAGATACTGCCCCGATCTGAGAACCCTTGTTCCAGTAGCGTGCCCGCCAAAGATCAGAATCCCATGGTTTGCAACATGGGAATTTGATTTGATCTAAGCTAGCAGGCAGGGGTTGGCCAGATCGGACGAGAAACTCCTGCTACGTTATATTGTGGCGGAGAAATACTGGGAAGGTGAAGAAGAAAGTTCCTATCGGGCTTTGTATTTCTTTCGAAGTTTTGAGCGGCGCATGGTGCTCTTGAGGATGAGCGTACAAGTTCGTCACGAGGCTCTGAGAGCTGATCTTGGACCTGAAAACGAAAGCGAAAACGAAAACGAAGGAGCGGCTGTCGATTCTTTTTGCTGAAGCGGTTCAGAATGGTTAAAGTGCTTTCGTACAGTAGTAATAGCAAAGAGTCTTTCCCGGCACATGTGTCTCGCTAACGTCATAAAGTTGCGACCTTCCTAATTCGCCTCTTTTGTGGTGGTCCAAGAATTACGTTTAGCCCAGTGTGCCAGAGCCCGCAGCTTATGGAGGTTTCGAAGGCAATTTCTGGAGAACACGAATACGAACCATGTCACCTGAGATCATCTCCTATGCGTTTGTGAATTTGACTATCCTTAGTCAAAGGCCTCCTCTAGATATGTTTGCTTAGCTAAGGGCGGGGAATTGATGTCGGTTCTCCTGGTTTTGGTTCCAGCGACGCCTCTTTGGGCATTTATCTTCCTTTCTGACGTTCATCCACCTAGAGATTCCCTTTCTTCAAGTTTCGAAGTGGTGAGGATTGTATTGACATCAAGTCCTTCCTTGCCAGAAATGCTTTGCTGCTGTGGTCTTAGCCAGGATTAAGGTCAGCAAGCGTTAGAATTCCAGAAGCCAAGCTCTTGCTCCAACAACCTCAAAACCGGTATCCCAAGGGTAGAGTGCCCCTCGGCCACCCCGTTGGATACAGGCAAAAAGATTGAACGCAAGTGGCATGCCGCGGAACTGGGCCGGCGTGAGGACAGGGGTGTTAAGACACACAGCTTACGGAGGTACTGTACTGTACTTCGTACTTCGTACTCGTTACTTTCGTTAGGTTTGTCGGCAATCTGGTGCTAAGATCTGGCCTGTTCAGACCCCCCGTCCGAACGGATGGTACGGCGGCGCCAGCTCGACGACCCTCCATCGAGTCACAGAGCAGCACGGCCCAATTTGGAATTTCGAGCGCCCGCCTGGGCCGGGAGCCGGGGACGCCATGATCGGCGGGGCAGCATGGGGGACTTCGAGGCGATGAGGAGCCACACACCAGAGCCCAAGTTGCAACCCATGCCCCAGGGCGATTAATAATAATTGTCTCCACCAAAATGTCACGGCCTTTATCGCTCTCACCTTCTCGAGCTAACTTCGGACCAAATCCTGCCCGTCAAACATGGCGGGCCGTGTGATTGGGCAGCAGCGTTTGGAGGGGAGATGGCATTTTGGACGGCTGCGAGCCTGCCGCAGATAGGGAAATGCAAATTCAAACGCCATGTCTCTAAAGTGACAACGCCAGAAGGATACGAAAAGTGGCCAAGGACGACTTGCACAATGGCTCCGGTGAGGGACTGGAAGTGGACGTGGACGTGGGCGAGGGCGTGGGCGTGGGCGTGGGCAAAGGCGTATCGTTGCATCTGTCCTACTGCAAGCTTTCCCTCCCTACTTTACGGTTGACTTTCCTCGAGCTTGCCCTTCCCTAATCTCTGACGAAGCCTGAGACGTCGAATTCTATATTTGCATTTTCTGTTTCAAAACACAAAGACCCCGCGCATATCGCATACTGTAGCATTCCGCCACCGGACGACGCCTCGGTTCCAAATCGCCTCGCTTCCGGCCTGCGATCCCCACGACACCTTCCACAGCAACTGCCATCGCTGGCGAACAGCCCACTCAAATCCGAGTCACAACGCCACACAAACCATTGTCTTACGACGGATCTGGTATCTGTTCCCGGCCTGTCCTCCGCCGTCCCAGAACTCGAGAGTCCTGCGCATTTTGGAAGCTTTATCGTCCCTTATCCACTTCTCTATCAACCTCAACAACGAAAGTTTGGTACACTTGACCAGCCTTGACGCAACTCTTCTAGAACTTCAATAGACCACGGAACTTCCAGCGCAAGACTCTTTCTTTCATCATAACCTTTGACGACGAACTCCGGCACGGGACGGAAGCGGTACTTAGGAGAGAACCCCCCCCACCCCCCCCCCAACATAGTCAATTCAAGAAGACAAGACGAAACGGCCATAATGCCCCCTACTAGAACTATCCCACCG
>Ga0302326_10018799_pt1 | contig 14318 bp, 9 predicted proteins | sample Palsa_T0_3_FD_202264 | JGI IMG/M metagenome (GOLD analysis project Ga0302326, IMG submission 202264) | Peat permafrost microbial communities from Stordalen Mire near Abisko, Sweden - Palsa_T0_3 | ecosystem: Environmental > Terrestrial > Soil > Palsa > Peat permafrost | place: Sweden: Abisko... | reverse complement strand
ATGCCGGCGAGCCGCGCTGCGTCCTGGGAGCCGACGAATTCGAGCACCTCGGTCGCGTCGTCGAAGTGCCCGATCTTGCGGCCGGCCTGGAGGCGCAATTGCGGCAGCAATTCGGCAGCAACCGAGCGGCGGTCTGCCAGAGGCAAAGGCTCGACCACGGGTCCGCCGAACGCAGGCGCGTCGGAGAGGCGTTTGTTGAGGAACGTCGCGGCTCGTCGGATCAGGTCGAGCGTGTTTTCGTAGCAGGCTTCGGCCGTTTCGCCCCAGGAGATGAGTCCGTGGCCCGCGAGCACGAGGCCGCGAAGATTCGGTTGCGCACGCACGGCCGCGCGCAATTTCAGCGCGAGATCGAAGCCGGGACGCTGCCAACCGATCCAGCCCACTTCGCCGTCGAATATCTTTCGCGTGGTGTTCTCGCCATCGGCCGCCGCAGCCAATGCGATCACTGCGTCGGGATGCATGTGATCGATATGCGCATAGGGCAGATAGGCGTGCAGCGGCGTGTCTATGGAGGCTGCGCGCGGATTGAGCGCGAAAGTGCAATAGGGCAGGAAGCCCACCATTTCGTCTTCGCGGTCGTGTCCGCGATATTTCGCTTCGAGGCCGAGCAGGCGATCGAGATAGAGCGTGGCGAACCCGTCGAGTTTCATCGAGCCGAGGTCTCCGCCGGAGCCTTTGACCCAGAGAACGGTGACGGCGTCGCCGGTCAGCGGATCGGTCTGCGAGATTTTTGCCGACGTGTTGCCGCCGCCGAAATTCGTCACGGCCAGATCGGACCCCAGCAGATTGGAACGGTATTGCAGAAGCTCCGGTTCGCTCAGCTTCGCAGTGTCGGTGCGCGACCACCGCGATTGCGGCAGGCTGAGGGGTGTGGCGGACTGCTGAGTCCGGGGGCGATCCATGAAAGGCTCCGTCTGTAGGCCCAGCCTACCAAAGCCGGCCACAGAATACTATCATTTCAGGCTATAATCGATCAAATAGCGTCAAATTGGCTCAAGATGGATAATGCTCTGATCGTTGTTGATGTGGGCAAGACCCACACCAAGCTGTCGCTGATGGATCGGCAGGGTGCTGTCTTGGCCGCTCGTTCGCGGGTCAATGCACGGCCTGTTCTCGACGCTCGCCTGGACCTGGATGCGAGCGGAATGGAAGAGTGGCTCGTGCATCATTTGCGAGAGTTCGCGAAGCTCGCGACGGTTGGAGCGATCGTGCCGGTTGCGCATGGCGCGACGGCGGCATTCGTTTCGGAAGATTGTCTGCTCGTTCCCGTGCTCGACTATGAGACCGAAATCCCGCCCGACATCGCGGAACAATACGACCGGGAACGCGATCCTTTTGAAGAGACGTGCTCGCCGCGCCTTCCGCAAGGGCTGAATCTCGGCGCACAACTGTTCTGGCAGGAGCGCCTATATCCATCGGCATCGCGGGCCAATATTCTGTTGTGGCCGCAATTTTGGGCCTGGCGTCTCTGCGGCGAGCGCGCCGCGGAAGTAAGCAGTCTTGGCTGCCATACCGATCTCTGGCGTCCGACGGACCAGCGATATTCCGCACTCGCACAGCAGCATGGATGGGATCGCAGGCTGGGAGCGATTCGTCCAGCGAGCGCAATTCTCGGGACGTTGCGACCGGAAATCGCCGCGGCGACCGGATTGCGGCGATCCTGCGAAGTCCTTTGCGGCGTTCACGACAGCAACGCGGCGCTCAATGCCGCACGCGGAATCGCAGATCTGGGCGGCGCGCCATTCGTGCTGGTTTCCACGGGAACGTGGTTTGTCGCGATGCAAAGCGGCGCGCCCGCATTTCCGGAACTCGATCAGCAGCGCGACACGCTCGCGAATGTCGATATCGAGGGGCACGCAGTCCCGTCCGTAAGATTCATGGGCGGGCGCGAATATGCAGCGATTCTGGGCGATGCGATCGGCACAACGCCCACGCTTGGCGATGCCGAACGGCTTGTCGCACGCGAAGTCATGACGCGACCTTCATTCGTGCCGGGTACGGGACCGTTCCCGCAGTCGAAGGGCGCGATTGTCGGACAGGTCGAGAACAATGCGGAACTTGCGTCGCTGGCATCGCTGCATCTGGCATTGATGACGCATGCAAGCCTCGATCTCATCGCCGCCACCGGTCCGATCGTGATCGAAGGCCGTTTTGCGGACGATGCCGTATTTCCCGCGGCGCTTGCAGCGCTTTGCCCCAACCAGCCCGTCTTTCGGATCGATTTGGCGGATGGCATCGCACTTGGCGGGGCGCGTCTAAAGTTCCCCGACCTAGGTTCACAAAAGACTGCCGAACGTGTCGAACCGTGGGGTGCCGATATGGAGACCTACGCGTCGCAGTGGCGCAATAGGTCGCGCGGTGTTTGACGGTCGAATGGACTCCCTACTGCACCGCACCTACCCAGTGTGTTAGTTTGGCCGAGTCATCCCCCCGGTAAATCGACCTCATGCATTCCGCCCAACGCGACGCCGAAATATCCCGGCTGCTCCACAGCCAGGGATTTATTTCGTTCAAGCAGCTGTGCCAGCAGCTCGATGCGTCTTCGGCGACGATCCGGCGCGATCTCGAGCGGCTCGAAACGCAGGGACTGATCGAGCGCGTCCGGGGCGGCGCGCGCCTGAAGGAAGGCAGCAGGCCGGCGTCGAGCGATCGGCTGGTGGGTGCGCCCTTCGAACAGAACAAAGCGCGGCACGCCGAACAAAAAGCCGCGATCGGCCGCGCGGCCGCAAAGCTCTGCGTGCGCGGCGAGGCGATCATCATCGACGGCGGCACGACCACTTTTCAGATGTGCTCGCATCTCGAGGGGCTTGAGCTTCAGGTGCTGACGAATTCGCTCCATATCGTCAATGTGCTGTTGCCGCAGCCGGGCGCGCGGGTATCCGTGCCGGGCGGCGCGATCTTCCGCGAGCAGAACATCATTCTGAGCCCGTTTGAAGACGACGGGATCAACCGTTATCACGCGTCCAAGCTGTTCATGGGCGCGGCCGCGGTGGGCGCGAAGGGATTGATGCAGGCGGACGTGGTGCTGATTCAGGCCGAACAGAAGCTGATGGACAAGGTCGATCAATTGATCGTGTTGGTGGACTCGAGCAAGTTCCGGGCGTCGGCCAGCTTCGTCGTTTGCGATCTCGATGCCATCGACATCGTCATCACCGACGCCGGCGTGCGCGATGAAGACGTCCGGATGCTGAAATCGCACAATGTCGAAGTAATCATCGCGCGCTAGATCGCGCGGGGATCAAGGGCTTCGCCGGTTGTTCAACTCCGCCAGTATGACCGCGTGCTTCTGCCGTGTGAGACGGTAGCGATACAGGAATATCCCGCCCAACAGAGTGATCAGCGCCGGCAGCGGTCCATAGACCAGCCCAAGATTTCTGATCGTCTCGGCCGGAAGGTGCAGGTGTGCACCCTGCGCTGCGATGTGGCTCGGAAAATGGATGGCGTCGAGCGCGACACCTGCGATGAGAGCTCCGGCGCCGCCGGCCGCTTTCGCGGAGAAGGTCAAGCCGGCGAAAAACATACCTTCCCGTCGTGCGGCGAACAGGTGCTCATGTTCGTCGGCGGCATCGGCGAGCATGGATTGAAATGCAATCGTCAGGGCGATGATCATCGCGCCGAGCACGAATGCATTGCCAACGATGATCGCGATCAGCGGAGGTCCGCCGGCGGGGAGCAGCCCCGCGATTTTCGCGACCGGCATGCCGAACTGGCTGAGGCAGAAAACGCACAATCCGATGATGGCGATTGTGCGTTTTTCCAGGCGGAGCGACGCCCAGGCCGTCAACGGTATTCCAGCGATCGGGCCGAGGGCGAGCCCCAGGAATGTTGCTTGCAGTGCGCCGGGTGCCAAGGTCCAGAAATATGTGAATGCATGAACGGTCAACGCTCCCGCCGTTCCCTGCGCGACGAAAAACGTCAATACGCAGAGGAATAACGGGACAAAAGACGGACTGCGGCGGATCTCTCCCATTTCGCGAAAGAACTGTCGGACCGCGGAGCCCATAAGCGGCACCGTCTTGTGCAAGCGCGCGATGACACCGCGCGTTCCGAGCGTTACGCCGAGACCGCAGACCAACATCAGCGCAGCGCCGGTCCAGCCGAAGGGGATATAGGCTGCGCGATTCAACAGTCCGTTCTGTCCTGGCATGTAGACGGCCAACGCCAGTCCGAAACAGGCGAAGGTTGCGAACGTCGCGAAGATCGACCGATAGGCCACGATGGTCGAACGCTCGGTGTAGTCGTCGGACAATTCCGCGCCCAGCGCGATGTAGGGGAGGAGAAACAGCGACAGCGAAAATCGCAGGACAAGCGCAAGACCCGTCACAACTGCGAACAGCGGCCAGCCGGAGAGACCGGTTGGAATGGAAAAGAGCAGGCCGAATGAGAGGGCGAGCGGGAAAATGCTGATGAACATGAACGGGTGCCGCCGCCCGAAACGCGAGACGGAGTTGTCCGACCACAGTCCGATCGCAGGATCGGCGACGGCGTCCACGGCCAGTGCGACGAAGGTCGATAGCCCAGCAAGCGTCCCGGACAAGCCGCACACTGCAGTGACATAGAAGAAAAAGAAGTATGTGAGCGAAGTATTTGTAAATGCATCTACGGCTGCGCCAAGCCCGTAGGCGGACTTCAATCTCACGGTCAGAGGGCGCAGGCGCAGATCGGCAATGGACGTGTGCTCCTTCGCGGCAATCTCAGCCTCGACGATTGCGGCGCCCGTATCAGTGGAGAGGGTCATGCAGCCTGTCTCAATACGTTGACAACTTCGCTCAAATACGATCACGTTTCGTCAACGCGGTCCAGCAGACCCAGACAATGTCCAACGATGCGTGCGCGGTCGCACGCTTGCAATACCGCGCGTCGCGGAGCCCCCGGTGACCGAAAAGATTCGACCGCCCTTTGTCTGGACGCCGAGGCAGGAGATCGATCCGCGCGGGTCGCGCTCGGTTTATCTTGGCGCGCCGCGACGACCCGACGAGAAAAACCGCTGGTTCTTCTTCCGCAGAATTGTCGAACTCGCGGCCAAGCCGGGCAACGCAGAACTGTCGATCACTGTCGACGGCCGCTATCGGCTTTTCGTCAACGGTGTCCAGATCGGACGCGGTCCGGTGCGCTGCAGCCCGCTCTATCAGCGTTTCGACACCTATGACCTGAGCAGCGCGCTTGTGGCCGGCCGCAACATTGTCGCCGTGCTCGTACACACCTACGGCATCGACACCGCGTTCTATGAAACGACGAAAGGCATGTGGCAGCCGACATTCGGGGACGGCGGACTGTGGATCGACGGCCATGCCCGTGTGGGCGACAAGAGCATCCGCATCTCGACGGCTGAGGACTGGCGTTGCACGCAAAGCGATGCGTGGACGCAGGATATGCCGCAATCCAATCATTCATTGGGATTCATCGAAGATCTGGACGGCGCGAGGCTGTCGGCGCAATGGACATCGCTCGATTTCGTGGACGCAGACTGGGACATCGCGCGCCCGATGGTTTCCGGTGGCGGCGAGCCCGATTCGACCTATGGCGGCATGGAAACGCGTCCGTTTCCCGTTCTGCTGCCGCGCGGCATTCCGCAGCTCGATGACCGGCGCGTCGTCGCGAAACGAATAGTCTGGATCCGCGGACTGCTTCCTGAGCCCGAACAGCCCTTTTACCAGCGCATCTATCAGGAACGTCTCGTTTCCGCGGCCGATAATGCCGTCAGGAATGCCGACGATCTTCTACTGGCCTCCGATGGCACGACCGTCGTGCGGACGTCACAAGGGCGCGACGTATCGATCCTGCTGGATTTTGCAAAAATCATGACGGGACATCCGCGCATCGAGATCGAGGCACGGGGTGGCGAGATCGTCGAAATCGCCTGTTCGGAAAGCCTTCCCGGCGAGTGGTCACCGGAAGGCCCTGCGCCCGACGCGCGGCCGACGCCCAAGCCGTGGTTGGGACTTGATTCCCATTGTTGCCGCTATCGTGCGCGTGCGGGCCGCCAGACATTCGAACGCTTCGAATGGTGCGCCATCCGCTGGATGCAGGTGAACATCCGCAATGCACCGGACGGGCTCACGATTCGCAGCCTCGGCGCCACCGTCGCCAACTATCCCGTCGAAGAGCGCGGCCGATTTCAATCGTCCGACAGATTTCTCGACAGCCTGTGGTCGACGGGTGCGTACACCCTACGCCAATGCATGCATGACGCATGGGAAGATTGTCCGAGCCGCGAGCAGCGGCAATGGCTGGGCGATGTCACGGTCGAAAACCTTGTGGGGCATGCAGCCTTCGGACCTTGCGTCGCGCCATTGACGGCGAAATATCTGGCCCAGGCCGCCGAAAGCCAGCGGCCCGACGGCTTGACCCAGATGTTCGCACCGGGAGATCACAAGGTCGACGGCACGTTAATCCCCGACTGGACCTTGCAATGGATTCTCGCCGCCGCCGATCATTGGCGGCTCACGGGCGACCGCGACGCGATCGATGCAATCTATCCGTCCATTCTCAAGGCGCTGGCCTGGTTCGAGCGCCTGATCGATCCGTCCGGTCTCGTGGCCGACATTCCCTATTGGCATTTTATGGATTGGGCCGCTGTCGGGCGGAAGGGAGAGGCGGCAGCGCTCAACGCGCAGCTTGCCGGTTCGTTTCGGTCGGCTGCGGAATTGGGAAAGGCGATCGGCTGGGAACGCGCGGCGGAGCGCTACGCCGCGAGAGCGCAGTCGATTTCGCGTGCGCTCGAGGCGCGCCATTGGGATGCGCGTCGGCGCGTCTATGTCGATGTCGTCGATCCCGTCTCGGGAAAGCAGGATTTGCGCGTATCCCAACACGCGAATGCGGCAATCGCGCTATGGGGCGAGCCGCAGCCGGGGCGGGTCGCATCCGCGCTCGATCGCATTGTCGATGCCAAGCGGTTGACATTCACCGCCGCGCCTCCGATCGCACCCGAAGGGGAAGCGCTCGATCCAGAAAGTGGCGTTGTGCTTGCCAATACGTTTTACAGCCATTTTGTCTACGAGGCGTTGGCAAAACATGGCAGGTTTGCGGATGCGTTGCAGCTGATGCGCGAACGTTTCGGGCCGATGCTGGCGCGTGGCGCCACGACCTTGTGGGAAAGCTTCGAACCGACCGCGAGCCTGTGCCACGGTTTCTCCGCATCACCTACTTATCAGTTGTCGCGCCGCATTCTCGGTGTTTCGCCTGCCTTGCCTGGGTTTGAAAAGGTCGCAGTCGCGCCGGATCTCGTCGATCTGGAATACGCCGAAGGTATCGTGCCTACGCGCAGCGGTGACGTTCATGTGCGCCTCGAACGGGACGGCGAGGGATTCGTCGCGCGAGCAAACGCGTCGGGCACTGTGCCGGTCGAATTTGCGGCAGCGCCAGGGTTGAAGCTCGCCGCAACGCCGACAAAAATCGGCGAGAGTTTTGAAGCGCGTTATGTGTTCGCCTAAATCCCGATCGCATCTCTGAGCGCCTGCGTCCAGCCGACCCATCTTGCATCGGGCCCGCTTGTGCCATCCCAAGGCATGCTGGTGCACACATAGGCCAAAGCCGTTCCGGACTCGGGATGCGCAAACGCCATGCGTCCGCCGGCGCCGGCATGGCCGAACGAGCCCGGTCCCAGCATCGGTTCCGCGCCGCGAGGCAACTCGAATCCCAGACCGAAATTCTGTGGGTCCCGTCCCGACATCGGCTTCACGATATCCGGCACCGTAATGCCGACATTCTGCGGTCGACGCGCGGCTTCCATTGTTTCCGCGTTCAGCAAACGCACGCCGTCGATTTCGCCGATGCAGGCCGCGTACATTTTCGCCAGCGCGCGCGCATTGGCGATGCCGTTTCCGGCGGGCAATTCCGCAGCACGGCCTTCGCGCGTATTGATCAACGGGATCGAAATCTCCGTTGAGACGAAAGTGTGCAGCAGGGTTTTCGTGAATCTGGCGTTGAGATCGATTCCCAGCCCCCCGAACAGCGCGCGCCATTGTTCTTCGTTCAGATAGCGTTCGGGAGGAATGAACGGCGCGAATCTGGGTTCCTGTTCCTCGGGCAATCCGATCCACATGTCGATACCGAGCGGCCTTGCGACTTCCGTGGCAAAGAACTGACCGACGGTCTTGCCGCCGACCCGGCGAATGACTTCGCCGACGAGGAACCCATACGTCGTGAAATGATAGAAGAACGCCGTGCCCGGCTCCCACAGCGGCGCCATCTTTGCCAGCGCATTGACGGTAGGTTCCCATTTGAAGATGTCGGCGGGTGAGACGCCTGCCTCCGCCTCAATACCCATCAATCCCGCCCTGTGAGACAGCAGATCGCGCACGGTGATTTTTTCTTTTCCCGCCTGCGCGAACTCCGGCCAATATTGCGCGACGGGTGCGTCGTAGTCGATTAATCCGCGTTGTGCGAGAATGTGGGCGCAGACTGCAGTCGCCGCCTTTGTGCAAGACATCAGCACCATGAGCGTGTCGGCGGTGAAAGCGCGATTGTTGGCCTTGTCCATCCCCGCCCAGATATCCACCACGCGTTTGCCGTGGCGATAGACGCAGAGTTGTGCGCCACCTTCGTCCTTCGACTGCGCTTCGGCGAATGCATCGCGGACGCGTTCATATCCTCGTTCGACTGTTCCACCGGTCATTTGCATCTCCCCGTGAGACCTCATTGAAACCGAACCACTTGTCCGGGCAAACGGAACCTAAAAACTTCATATTCAATCATCTTCGATCATGATTGGATTGACGGATGATCGTATTTGTGACCAAATGGTGTCAAATGAGAATGGATACGGCACCGGGACGGAAGCCGCATTCGAGTGGAGGAGCGCGTTTCGCAATCAAAATCGCAGGCAAGTGAAGGCTGGCCCGTGGGGCGGCCGCGATCTCGCCGAGTTTGGTCTGCGAATCCAAATCGCAACGGACGTCATACGACTGGGGGGATCAGCAATGCGTTCAGTGACATTCCAGGGCTTGTTTCGGGCGTCGGTATCGGTGCTCGCACTATCGGGGGGGCTGCTCGCTGCGCCGGTTCACGCGCAAACGAGTTCAACGGCAAGCGCGTCGCAACTTGAAACGGTCGTGGTGACCGCCGAACGCCGCACAACGGACCTGCAGAAGACCGCGATTTCCGCAAGCGTGCTTTCCGCCGACGATCTCCGGAAGAAAAGCGTTTACACCCTCGAGCAGCTAACATTTTCGACCCCGGCGCTGACGTTCGACAATTTCGGCGAGGGCGACGAATTCAACATCCGCGGCATCGGCAAGGGCGAGAACAACGTTCAAACGCCGTCCGGCGTTACCACTTACATCAACGGCGCCCCTCTTCAGGGCGGGTTTTTTCAGAATTTCCCGTTTTTTGACGAGTCCAGCGTGGAAGTTCTGCGCGGTCCGCAAGGAACATTTTCCGGCGAGAACGCAACCGGAGGCGCCGTCTACATCACGACGGTCAAGCCGGACTTCGAAGCCTATGACGGCTACGTGCAGGCTCAATATGGCAATTATAACGACATCGGCTTGCAAGGCGCCGTGAATATGCCGATTTCGGATGACTTTGCGATGCGAGTGAGCGGCTTTGGCGAAACGCGCAACAGCTTCTGGAGCGTTGCCGGCACGCATAGCGGCGACCCCGGAGATTTGCGAGAGGGCGCTGCACGCGTGGAATTCTTGTGGCAGCCGACTCAGGCGTTCCAAGCGTATCTCTATGGAGAATATGACTACATGGATCAGGGCGGCTATCCGCTCGATCCTGCGACATTGGGCTGCGTCACGGCGCCAACGCCATCCTGCACACCGAATACATCCGATCCCTTCAAGGTCGCCAGCAACACGACCACACAGGGGATTCAATCCGGATTTCGTTCGGTCCTCGATCTCAAATACACCTTCGGGAATGGCATCGCACTGCGCTCGGTTTCCGCGTATCAAGTCGCGGACGGGTCCGAACTTACAAATCTGACCGGAACCGACATCCCAGCCTATAATGGCTTCATCTTCCATTCCCACGGCCAGGAGAAACTCGCGTCCGAAGAAATCAACCTGCTTTCGCCGACGGATGGGCCATTCACCTGGGTTCTGGGTGGCTTCTTCCAGCATGACCATGTCGATCTGCCGCCGGGAACCGGATTCGACATCGGCGTTCCGACCGGCGGCGAGGATATCGTACTCACCTATCACACGCCAAAGCAGCACGAGGCGGTATTCGGTCAGGCGACATACGACATCACTTCCGCGCTGCAGATTCAGGCGGGTCTGAGGTACAATCATTCGACATTCGATCTGCAGGACGAGGAGCAGATCTTGGTCGGCGGCACTCCAGTGTTCACCTATACTGCGCCGTGCCCGAGCACACCCACATCAGGATGCAACACAACGCATCAGAGCGACTCGGCGCTGACGGGAAAGATCGACCTCAACTACAAGATCGACAACGCCAATTTCCTTTATGCTTTTGTCGCCACGGGCCACAAGGATGGCGGACTTAATACGACGCCCTCGATCGGCGGCCCCAACAATCCACCGGCAATCATCGCACCCGAAAAACTCACGGACTATGAAACTGGGTGGAAATCGAATTTCTTCGATGATCATCTGCGAACCACGTTGGATGGCTTCTACTACGACTACAAGGACTTCCAGGTTTCGCTTGCAACGGGACCCGGCCAGACGGGAATTCTCAATGCGAATACGGCCACCGTCTATGGTGTCGAGGCGCAGGGTCAGGCCGTGTTCGATGCGTTGTCGTTCGATTTCGCAGGAGCTTACGTCCATGGCACATTTGGCCCCGACCTGGCCACAGATTCGCGCTTTGGTGACACCGAAAACATCGACGGTCATCAGATGGTGTATTCGCCGCATTGGACGTTTAATATCGGAGCCCAATACGCATTCGACATGGGCAATGGCGACACGCTCACGCCACGAATCGACTACTCCTTTGTCGATACGCAAATGACCAGCATCTTCGACGTTCCCGGGCTCGATCAACTCGGCGCCCGCAATATCGTGAATGCCCAGTTGACATATGCCATGCAGAACAACTGGTCGATTGCGGCCTACGCGACCAATCTTACAAATGACCGCTATGTCGATTCCTTCTTCACTGGTTTGGGCATCGCCCCCGGTACGAGCTCCAATCTGCGCTACGCGGGTGCTCCACAACAATTTGGAATCCGGGTGACGAAGACGTTCTGAAGTTCACCTCCCTAACTATCGGCGGCCTGCGCAATTTGGCCGCCTTTTTCTTTTCGATCAGCGGGCAGTACTGCGACGATGGAAACGAAAGCGATCGTGACCGACGGCGGGGGTCATTTTGCATTCGAGACTCTTGAGATGGACGCGCCGCAGGTCAACGAAGTGCTGGTCGAAATCGCTGCGAGCGGCGTGTGTCACACCGATCTCGACAGTCTCAACTGGAGGCGCACGCTGATCCTCGGGCACGAGGGCGCGGGCCGAGTAATGGTGTGCGGCAACAACGTCACCCATGTCGCACCTGGCGATCGTGTGCTGCTCAACTGGGCCATACCTTGCGGCGAATGCGTGCAATGCCGGCGTGGCGCGGAAAACATCTGCGAGAACCGGCCTCGGGTTCCCTCAAGCCGTTATCGCTGGCGCGGCGGCGATCTCGCGCCGAGCTTCGGCTTGGGCACCATGGCGACGCATGCGCTCGTGCCCCGGCAGGCGGTTGTGAAAATCGACGTGGAGATTCCCTTTCCATCGGCGGCCATTCTCGGCTGTGGTGTGATGACGGGTTTCGGTTCCGTGGTCAATGCGGCGAAGGTCGTGCCGGGCTCGACAGTCGTCATCCTCGGCGTCGGCGGCGTGGGACTGAGCTGCGTGCAGGGCGCCGCGCATGCCTGCGCGCGAATGATCATTGCCGTCGATGTCAATCCGATGCGACTGGAACTGGCGAGGGATTTCGGCGCAACGCATACAATCCTTGCCCGGAAAGAAGATACGGGGCTTCTGCAGGCGGCGAAGGACGTGAAGTCTCTCATCGGGCGCGGGGCAGACTACGCGTTCGAGTGCACTGCCGTACCGGAATTGGGCGCGTCGCCGCTCGCGATGGTATCCAACGGCGGCATGGCGATCGCGGTGAGCGGCATCGAGCAGGTCGTGTCCATCGACATGCGACTCTTCGAATTCGACAAGCTCTACATTAATCCGCTCTACGGCCAATGCCGCCCATTCAGGGATTTTCCAATCCTCTTGTCGTTGTACGCACAAAAGAAACTGAGACTCGACGAAATGGTCACACGCACCTATCGGCTCTCCATGGAAGGCCTGACACAGGCTTTTGCGGACATGAAGACAGGTACGATTGCGAAAGGCGTTCTTATTCCGTGATCGACGGCCATGCCATCCCGGTCGCCCCGCCGTGACACAAAATGTGAGGTGTGACGATCTCAAGCCGCACGCGTTTGCATTCCTCCCGAAACGCCTTCTTGACAACCCTCATCGGCCGACCGGAGTATTCGACTTTGAAGTCCGAACACGCGATTGCACGGGGGCCGGCTCCACACTGCCGATCGGTTGAGTCCCAAGCGCGTCGACCCAAAGCGGCCGCGAACGTCGAACTATGTTGAAATTCCTGCACATCTGACCTCGTGCGCCGCACAAAAAAGCGGCCCCGCTAGCGGGGCCGCTTCCTTGACGATTCAAACTCGGCTCAGCCGCCGACGAGGCCGTTGCCGGCCGCGCAAGCGCCTGCAGCACCAGCCGCGGCGACGTTGAGGCCGTTGCCGGACGTGTTCTTTGCGAAGTTGCCTACAATGGCCGTTCCCCAAGCTTTGGGAACGGGAGCCAATCCGGCTGACGACAGAATGCCGGTCTTGGATGTGTTGATCTGCTTTTGCTCAATGTAGCTGATCAACGCGCTCATTTTGTTGGCAATATTCGCGGCGTGGTAGCACTGATACCCGCAGAAGTTCGTCGTCCCGACGATCGGATATGCGCCCCGTGTGGTGGGATTGGCGATCGACGATCCCGCGGCAACTCCAACCACCCAGTTGGCCGGATCGGCCGCAGCCGAGCCGGTCGGCGGGGTGAGCACAGAGAAGGCCGACAAGGCAGTGGCAGGCGAGGGCTCTTCAAATTGACTCGAAGCGTTCTCCAGAGATGCCGTCTGAAGGCCGTAGTTATTCGCGTCCGTGGAATTGACATAAGGGAGCGCGTAGTCGGGGCCCAGATAGGCTATGCGGCCGAGCGTGATCGCATTCTCATTGACCGCGCCGCTGCTGTCGACGTTGCCGTTGCTTCCGTTCGGCGTGACGCTGGAGAAGGTGAGGTACTGCGCGACGCCGGCGTTGAGGTTCGCGAGAGTGAATTTGCCGACGGTCTCGCCGCTCACGGACGGGTAGTTCGGATTGGACGACGTGTAGGCGGGACCCTGGAGCGTTGACGGAAGCGAATGCGAGCCAGCCGCCGCGTAGGGATTCGTGCCGGCAGTGATCAGCGCGCCGCAAATCGTTGCAAGGTGGCGGTAGATGATCGATGTCGTGCCCGAGCTGTCCGAACGGCCGACGATCTGAAGCGGGACGGTCCAGTGCGCGGCAGGTGTGGGATCGCTGGGATCTTCCAGCGACTGTTTGCCGTTGTCCTTCTTGATCGCCGGATCGTTCCAGTTGGTGATTTCGTCCTTGGTCCGGGCGGCCATGTGCTCGGCGGCTCGACGGTCGCCACCGCAGACCAGGCCGCGCGTCACAGCTACAAGGGCGGATTACTATATTCCGGCTACGCCAACGATGCGCCTTTCGCAGCTGCGATCGAAACCATTCCCGCAGGATATGAAGGCATTCTGACCTTGCGCGGCGGTTCGATCGACACATTCACCGACACGGATTTCCTGCTAAATCAGAGCCGCCTGTTCACGGAAGATGGCGGCGACATCGCGATGTGGTCGTCGAACGGCGATTTGAATGCGGGCGAAGGGCCGAAGACGTCGGCCGATTTTCCCCCCGTGGTCGTGCAGACAAACGACGACCTGTTCACGCAGGTGGATTCGGTGGGCGGCGTCACAGGTGCAGGCATCGCGGCGTTCGAACCCGAGCCCGGAATTGCGGCGCCGGACGTGTTTCTCATTGCGCCGCGCGGCACCGTGGACGCGGGCGCCGCCGGCGTGCGCGTGGCCGGCAATCTGTTTGTGGCTGCTCTCTCGGTCGCCAATGCCAACAACTTCAGCGTGAGCGGAACGTCGGTCGGCGTTCCAGGCGCTGCCACCGTGGATGTCGGCACTGACCTGCCACTGAGATTTTCCCCCAAGGGATATTAGAGTCCGGCCATTGTGAAGGACGGATGGACATGAAGCGAAGCAGGTTTACGGAAGATCAAATTATCGCTGTTCTGAAG
>Ga0302326_10018797_pt1 | contig 14321 bp, 13 predicted proteins | sample Palsa_T0_3_FD_202264 | JGI IMG/M metagenome (GOLD analysis project Ga0302326, IMG submission 202264) | Peat permafrost microbial communities from Stordalen Mire near Abisko, Sweden - Palsa_T0_3 | ecosystem: Environmental > Terrestrial > Soil > Palsa > Peat permafrost | place: Sweden: Abisko... | reverse complement strand
AGGACGATTTCTCCACCCTGATTCACCACCACCATGGCATCGGGCGCCGCCTCCAGGAGCCCGCGGTACCTGCCCTCCATTTGCTCCAGGTGCCGCTCCGCCGCCTTGCGGACGCTGATGTCGCGGATGGCCGCCGTCACCAGGATGCCCTCGGCGCTCTCCAGCGGGCTGAGCATGATTTCGATCGGAAACTCGCTTCCGTCCTTCCGCCGCGCGGACAGCTCGATCCCCGTACCGATGTGCTGCGCCAACGCCTCGGCCGCGGTGCGGGTTCCATCCGCGAGCAAGCGTTCCGCGAAGCCTTTCGGGATGAGCCTCTTCACCTGCTGGCCGACGAGCTCGTCGCGCCGGTAGCCAAACTGCTTCTCCGCCTGCAGGTTCACGAGGACAATTTCCCCGCGTTGGTTCACCACGACCATGGCATCCGGCGCCGCCTCCAACAAGCCGCGGTGACTGTAGTGTCCGTCCATCAGTTAAATATCGCTTTCGGCCCAAGATGATTCATGGACAATCGCTTGGCGGCGGCCTGGCTTCTGCGATTTACATCTTGAAGTTCTTCCGCCGCGTTTCGCGCCTTTCGCCACTTTATTTTGTTTGGCTAACTTCGCGAAGCGATGACCCGCAAGCGACGAACAAGGTCGATCATACTGCCGAGGTGGTGGATGATGGCCGTGACCTGACTCCTAGTGAGCATCGACAGTGAAATGACTTCCGTAACGTTCTTCGAAGCGTTTGCCTTCGGTTTCGGAAAAAGAACACTCCTACCTTTGAACGGCCATCGCATGGAGACCGGGGCAGCTACTCCAATGTAGCCATCACAATGGCTCAAGTGCTGGCCGAACGTCGTTCATCCGGTAAGCCGATTCGCCACATCGGTCTGCAACGAAGCGGTGGACCGACGTGTCACCACCTAGCCTTACGTAGCGTCAAGAGCGGCGGAGCGCAGCGATGGGCATTGAAAACAGCCAGCGCATGCGATCTGCAGAGCGGGTTCTTGCTTTGCGAACACCCTTTTCGGCCCCGTTTGGGCAAACGAGCGCTGCCCAGTCCACTCTCGGAGACTGCCCAAAGGAAATCTCGCGACTGCTTTGCGCTCTCGAGACTCTGTACCCCTCTTCATGACCTCTGCTCGCAAAGACGGCAATCAGTCGCCGGGCGAGGTCCTCACCGACTGCCTAGAAGCCTCGGAGGAGAGCTCACTTCTTCTACCTGGCTTCAACCACTCGGGCGGCGTTCCGCTCGTAGACCATAACGCTCAGCAGACCGAGTCCTTGCGCCATTGCCACTTTCCCGCCCAGAGCAGCGGCCCCGCAGAGCTTCGCCGCAGAGCGATGACACTCGGAGTGACAGGCAACTAGTGCGTAACCAGCGCACATCCAAAGCAGCATGAGCAGTCAGTGGCTACCGACGACCAGTGGGTTATAGGAACTAGATCATGAGAGGCCGGCCCTTTGCGAGGCGCCTCTTCGTTACCAGGTTACTTGGGGCCGTCGATTCCGCGCCGGGATCAGGACCTGACCTATCCTCGGACGAAGGCGCACGATGAATGAGTTGGAAAGCACGGACGCCGAACTCCTAAGAGGCAAGCTCCGCATTGCCCAACTGGAACGAGAAGCGATCGAACGAAGCGGGGATGCGGCCAAAGGGCTGCGTGCCCATCTGGATCGCTACCAGTCGCTCGTCTTGGCCATCGCACAAGTCATCTGGACCAGCGATCCGAAGGGCGACATGGTCGGGGAGCAGCCGAGCTGGGCGGCATACACCGGCCAGAACTTTGAGCAGTACCAGCACCACGGCTGGCTCGACGCTGTGCACCCCAACGACCGCGCGCACAACCTCGAGATTTGGGAGCGCGCTGTTACCGCCCGGGGCCCGTGCGAATATGAACATCGTTTGCGTCGCCATGACGGCGAGTTCCGCTATTTTTCCGTTCGCGCAGTTCCGGTCTTCACGGATGACGGAGCGATCCGCGAGTGGGCCGGCATTCACACGGACATCACTCAAATTAAGTTGACCGAGCAATCCCTCCGGGATGGCGAGCGGCAGTTCCGTGAACTCGCGGACGCGATGCCGCAGATTGTCTGGGCAGCTCGCCCCGATGGCCATTTCGATTACTACAATCGCCGGTGGTATGACTTCACGGGCCGACCCGAGGGAACTGGGGGGGACTCGAGCTGGGCCGATGTCGTTCACCCGGATGATCTCAAGGAGTCACTCGCGCGTTGGCATTCGGCGATCACCTCCGGCGACGCCTACGAGATCGAGTACCGGCTCAAGCGAAAAGAAGGAGACTACCGTTGGTACCTTACTCGTGCCCTGCCTGTTCGAGATCGCGCTGCTACCATCACGCGATGGTTTGGGACCTGTACCGATATCGACGAGCGCAAGCGAACGGAGGAGGAGCTTCGCTCATCGACGTCCATGCTCCTCCAAAGCAACCGCGAGCTGAGAGACTTTGCGACCGCTGCATCGCACGACTTGCAAGAACCACTGCGAAAAATACAGGCATTCGTGGGTTGCCTTAAAGAAGAGCAACTAGCCACCCTCAACGCCGAAAGTAGAAATTACCTCGACCGCATCCAGAACGCAGCCAGTCGGATGACAACACTCGTTTCGGATCTTCTGGAATTTTCCCTAATTACTTCGAAAGGCAAGCACTTTACCCCGGTCAACCTCAACGAGGTGATCGTGGGGGTGCTGTCAGATCTCGAGGAACGCCTTGCGAAGACTGGGGGGCGCGTGGAGCTCCTGGACTTGCCAACGGTTGCCAGCGATCCCATCCAGATGCGCCAGCTTCTACAGAACCTCATCGGAAATGCGCTCAAGTTTCATCGCAGAAACGAACCTCCCGTCGTTCGGATCAGCGCCGAGATCATCGACAGTCCGGACGCCAATGGGCGAGCTCAGCCGGGCGGAACATGCCGCATCTCCATCGCCGACAACGGCATCGGCTTCGATGAAAAGTACCTGGATCGCGTGTTCGCAATCTTCCAACGTCTTCATGGACGGGGAGACTACGAGGGCACGGGCATCGGGCTAGCGATTTGCCGCAGGATCGTCGAAAGGCACGGTGGAACCATTACCGCAAGAAGCAAACCGGGGCAGGGCTCGACATTCATTTTCACCATGCCGCTTCTTCAGAAGAACGGTGGAAATCATGGGTGACAATGAGAAGTCGATCATCATCCTTCTTGCCGACGACGATCCCGACGACCGCGAGATGACGCGCAGAGCGCTGGATAAGCATCGCCTTGCGAATGACTTTTACACAGTCCCGGACGGCGAGGAGTTACTCGACTTTCTGCACCACCGCGGAAAATACGCTCCGCCCGCCGCATCGCCGACGCCGGGGATCGTTCTGCTTGATCTCAACATGCCCAAGAAGGATGGCTACGAAGCCCTGGCTGAGATCAAGGCCGACCCGGCGTTGCGCCGCATACCGATCGTCGTCTTGACGACATCGAATGCCGAGCAGGACATTTCTCGTGCCTATGACCTTGGAAGCAACTCCTTCATCAGCAAGCCCATCTCGCTCTCCAAACTCGCAGACGTAATGATGGTTCTTGGCCAATACTGGTTTCAAACTGTGAAGCTCCCCAGCATCCCGAGTGGCAACTAGCATGGAGAACGGACCCATCCGCGTGTTGCTCGTCGAGGACGATGAGGAAGACTACCTGCTTACAAAGAAGCTTCTAAGCAACAGCGCCCGCACGACATTCGTGTTGACGTGGGTACGAAGCTACGACGAAGCACTCGAGGAACTTCGGAGTCGCCACGACGTCTGCCTAGTAGACTACCGGCTCGGCGCGGAGTGCGGGTTGGCGCTCATCGCGAGGGCGATCACCGATGGTTTTCGCGGACCGATGATCTTGTTGACACGTCGAGGTGACCACGACGTCGATGTCGAGGCGATTCGGGCGGGTGCAGCGGATTACCTCGTCAAGGATGAGATAACTTCTGAGCTCATAGCGCGCGTGATCCGGCATTCGATCGAGCGCAAGGGAGCCGAGGAAACACTCCGCCGGAGCGAAGAGCAGCTTCGCCTGTCGCAACGAATGGAAGCGGTCGGAAGCCTTGCCGGAGGCGTTGCACATGACTTCAACAATCTCCTGTCGGTCATCTTGAGTTACAGCCGACTGTTGGCGGACGGTCTCGAGTCCGACAACCCGATGTGCGGCGACCTTGAGGCAATCACGGAGGCCGGCTTACGAGCAGCGGATCTGACACGGCAACTGCTCGCATTCAGCCGTCAGCAGGTGCTGCGACCCAGAATTGTAGATCTGAACGACGTTTGCGCTGGACTGGCGAAGATGCTCCGACGGGTGATCGGCGAGGACATCGAGTTTATTTCGCTCGCTGCCCCGAATCTACTCAAGATCATGGTCGATCCGGGACAAATCGAGCAGGTCATCATGAACCTCGTCATCAATGCCCGCGACGCGATGCCCAAGGGCGGCAAGTTGACGATCGAGACGGCGAACGTCGTCCTCGAGGTGAAGGACGCCGCCGAACATCCCGGTGCGAAGCCGGGACCTCACGTCATGCTAATCATCTCGGATACAGGCGTCGGGATGGACGCGGCCACCCAAGCGCGCATGTTTGAGCCTTTTTTCACGACCAAGGATGTTGGCAAGGGAACGGGCCTCGGCCTCTCCACTGTCTTTGGGATCGTCAAGCAGAGCGGGGGCACGATCTCCGCTTTCAGCCAGCCCAGCGTCGGCACGATTTTCAAGACCTACTTCCCAGTGACCGATCTCTCCGAAGTCGCCGATTCACAGCATCCATCGGGCAATCTCTCCGCCGAGCCCGTTCTGCGCGGTTCAGGGACGGTCCTGGTCGTCGAGGACGAGGAACGCGTGAGGGTCGTCGTGTGCACCATTCTCAGGAAGTGCGGATACGTCGTCCTCGAGGCGCCAAGCGGGGATGATGCGCTCCGTGTTTGTGACCGACATCAAGAATCCATCGACCTCCTTCTGACGGACGTCGTGATGCCTCAAATGAGCGGCCCACAACTGGCCGAGCGACTGGTGGCCACCCGCCCGAAGATGAAGGTGCTCTACATGTCCGGATACATTGGCGGCGCGTCGAACCAGAATGGCGCTCACATCGCCGGCGCGGAGTTTCTTCAGAAGCCAATTACCCCGGAGACCCTCAGCAGCCGCGTTCGTGAAGTGCTCAGTCCCTTGCGGGTGGTTTCCTCCGCAAGCGCAAGCAGACCGTCCGAATCGAAGCGGCCCTGACCAGGACCGCATCCAATGCCAGGGATGCACGGTCGGCAGTGGGCAGAAACGCCCGGTAACGCTGCGCCCGAACCAGCCCCTCAAGGCGGGCGAACCCTCTGGGGCTGCCGGAGGGTCGCGAACATGCCGGCTCGTACTGCCGCGTGGCTGGGACGAGCTCCATGTTTGACTCCTGGTACAGTCTGCCGGGAGCCGGTCCAGTCGAGAGTCTGGCCACTCGGAGGACGTCGTGGGTGCTACGGACACCTTTCTGCGGGCGCGCAACCTCCTGCTCGAGGAGCGAGACAACTACGAAGCAGCGGTGGCACGCTTCGCGTGGCCGCAGCTGACGAACTTCAACTGGGCGCTGGACTGGTTCGACGTTTACGCCCGGGGCAACAGCCGCACGGCGCTGTGGATTGCCGATGACGAAGGGCGCGAGGTGAAGTCCAGCTTCGCCGAGCTGTCCGAACGGTCCAGCCGACTCGCCAGCGAGCTCCGCCGCCGGGGGGTCGCGCGCGGCGACCGGATGCTGATGATGCTCTCCAATGTCCAGCCACTTTGGGAAGTGGTCCTGGCAGCGATGAAGCTGGGCGCCGTGCTCGTCCCTTGCTCCATGCAGCTGACGCGCAAGGACCTCGAGGAGCGCGTGGTGCGCGGCGAGGTCAAGCATGCCGTGGCGGATGCGACGGTGGCCGAGCGCTTCGCCGGGCTCGACGCCGTGAAAACGCGCCTCGTCGTCTCCGGAGCAGCACCCGGCTGGACTTCGTACGAGAGCGCCCTGAGCGGCCCAGCAGGGTTCGAGCCAGACGGAGAGACGCGAGCCACCGACCCCCTGCTCCTCTATTTCACTTCCGGGACAACAGCCAAGCCGAAGCTGGTGCTGCACACCCACGCCAGCTACCCGGTGGGCCATCTGTCGACCATGTACTGGATTGGCCTGCGCGAGGGAGACATCCACCAGAATGTCAGCTCGCCAGGCTGGGCCAAGCACGCCTGGAGCAGCTTCTTCGCTCCCTGGAACGCTGGGGCGACCATCTTCGTGCTGGAGCAAACGCGCTTCTCCGCGCGCCGCACCGTCGAGTGGCTGAACAAGGTCGGTGTGAACACGTTCTGCGCACCACCCACGGTGTGGCGGCTGATGATTCTCGACGACCTCGGGGCGCGACCGCCCGCACTGCGCGAGCTGGTGAGCGCCGGCGAGCCGCTCAACCCGGAAGTCATCGAGCGGGTCAGGCGCGCCTGGGGCCTGACAGTACGGGATGGCTACGGCCAGACCGAGACCACGGCGCAGGTGGGGAATTCCCCAGGGCAGCAGGTGCGCCTGGGTTCCATGGGCCGGGCGCTCCCCGGCTACCAGGTGGTGCTTCTGGACGGCCAGGGACAAGAGAGCAGCGAGGGGGAGGTCGCCCTGCGCCTTTCGCCCCGCCCGCTCGGCTTGATGGTTGGCTACCTGGACGATACCGGACGCAACGCCGCGGTGATGGCAGGCGGCTACTACCGCACCGGTGACGAGGCCTCGCGTGACGCGGACGGCTACCTCCACTACGTCGGCCGGGGGGATGACGTCTTCAAATCCTCCGACTACCGCATCAGTCCCTTCGAGCTGGAAAGCGCGCTCATCGAGCATCCCGCCGTCGCCGAGGCGGCCGTCGTGCCGAGCCCGGACCCGGTGCGGACGAGCCTTCCCAAGGCCTTCGTCACGCTTAAGCCCGGAGTCATTCCCAGCAGCGAGACCGCGCGCGACATTCTCCTTTTCTGCAAAGCGCGACTCGCACCCTACAAGCGCATCCGAGCCATCGAATTCACCGAATTACCCAAGACAGTTTCCGGGAAGATTCGGCGCGTTCAGCTGCGCTCCGAGGAGAAACACCGCCGGGCCTCGGGAGAACGCGGCGCCTGGGAGTTCTGGCTGGACGAGCTCGAGCCAAAGCCACCCGCTGCGGACTGACGACGAGCTCCAGCCCATCGCCCCCGGGAACGGCCTTCAGGCCCCCACCGCTTCCGTGGCGACGGCGGGGTTTCCGCCCGCTCCCACCCCGTTCCCGAGGAGAGCCGGCTGGTGTTGCGCAGCCGGTTTTTTGACAGGCCCCAAACCTGGCTCGACCATCCCTCTCATTGGGGCACAGGCCCGTGACCCGCTGTAGCGGCGGGCTAGGAACGCCCCCAAGGGAAGGGAAGTCCGCGATGCCCGATTCATCGGCTGCCACAGAGGCCACAGTCCCGGAGGTCGTCGAGAACGACGACACCGTCAGTACCCACGTCCTGGTGACGGAGGAAGACGTCCGCCGTCTCCGGGCTCTCTCGCGCCGCACCCGCATTGCACAGAGCGAGTACCTCCGCGAGGCCGTCGACGACTTGCTGCGCAAGTACGACGCCGCACCCAAGGAGTAGCCCATGGCCATGCCCGCAACTGTCCGGCGGCAGGCACTGGCCGCGCAGCTTTCCGAGCGCCCTCTGCTCGTCTTCGACTTTCATGGGCGACCCGTCAGGCCAAACCTCCAGCCGCCACAGCTGACGCAGCCCCCGCAGAGCATCCGGGAGGCCGTCCTGGCCTGGCTCGACGAACAGCTTTAGGGGACCCCCCTGTCCTTGGGGGGCAACGTCAACCTCCCCTTCCTAGCCGGCGGCTCCTCCACCCCGCGCTCCGCCTTCGCGCGAGGAGGCCAAGCCGCCCTGCGGCTCTATGGCCTCCCCTTCTTCTTTGAGGTGCCCGGCGACATCCCTGAAGGACAGGTGGTCGAGCGACAGGAAGAGGAGCCCGAAGCCAATCTGCTGGCCGGTTTGACAAAGCCAGAGGACGTTGGCGTAAGCCAGCCCTGCGCCGCGGACCAGCTCGCCAGGCAGAAAGAGCGCAAGTCCCACCCGGATGGCCGCCTGGAAGGTACCCATCATTCCGGGAGCCCCCGGAATCATCACGCCCACCACCAGTGCGCAGAGCAAGACGTAACTCTGGAAGATGGTGAGCGGTAGGCCGAAGCCTCGGGTGGCCAGAAGCCACATCCCAAGACCGTTGATGCCCCAGTAGGCCAGCGTCCATCCAAAGAAGGCGAGCAACTGTCCTGGCCCGGGAAGCTGCTTGAGCGCACCGACGAAGGCGTCGACGATGCCGGCCGCCTTGTCCGCCAGCCCGGCACTCGCCCAACCCACCAGCCGGCGCACCAACCGCACTGCGCGGTCGTGGTGCCAAGCTGCGAAGAGCAGGAAGAGCAGTCCCGAGAAGAAGATGGAAAACATCACGTTTGCGGCAATTCGCACCAAGCGCACGTCTGGGGCGTCCTCGGGCACGAAGAAGAGCAGCCCGCGCAAGAGCAGGGCCACGAAGACGCCGTCGGTAATCCGCTCCAGCACCACCGTGGTCATCGCTGCGCTTCGCCGGATGCTCGTTCGCTGGGCGATGAGGAAGGGCCGGGCGAACTCACCAAGCCGGAACGGAAGCACCAGCAGCATCATGAAGCCGATGGCACTGGCATCGTTGAGCCGACGGAACGGGACGGGTGCCAGGGCCGAGAGCAAGCATCCCCAGCGCAGCGTGCGGAAGAGATGGATGAGCGCCAGCACGAGCAAGTACGGGAGCAGCCAGATGTAGTGCGCCGCCCGGAGGCTGGCCCATTGCTCCGCCCAGTGGGTGTCTCGAAACGCCCAGGCGCTGAAGGCAAGCGTGACGGCCAGACTGGCGGCGAGCTTGAGTGCCCGTTTCACGGAAGAGGCTCCCCGAGGAGCACGCGCGCCGGATGCTCGGCGAGCAGCGCCCGCAGGACAGGCTGGCCTGCCCTGGCTTCCAGCTCGGCCAAGGCCTTTCCCACCCACCCCCGGGCATCCACCGGGCCGTGCAGGTCCGTGGCCGCCACGGCGTACAGCTCCTGCTCCAGAAAGGCCCGGGCCAGCCGGCGCGCCGCAGGCCCATACCGGTTCACCAACGCGCCAAGGTCGAGCTGAAGGCGGCCCCCGAGACGCACCACCTCCTGTGCGCGCCCGGGACGCTCGAATTCCTGACAGCGCTCGGGGTGAGCGAACAGAGGGGTGACGCCCCGGCGCACCATGCGGAAGACGAGGTCCGGAAGTGCCGGCACCGGCGCGTGGTAGGGCGCCTCGACGAGGACATAGCGGCCACCGTTCACCGGACGAGAGGCGGACGTCCCTAAGCCCTCGAGGAAGCCGTCGAGGATGAGGGCATGCTCGGCGTTGGAGTACAACCGCAAGGGGATGGCAGCGGCGGCGAGGGCGGCCTCGAGGCTCTGACGTCGCTCGGCGCACACCTCCGCAGAGGCGAATTCGGGCCGAGCATGCGGGCTGGGGGCCACGGCAATGAAGCCCAGGTCCACCAGGGCACGGGCCATTTCCAGGGAGTCCTCCGGCGTGCGGGCGCCGTCGTCCACCCCCGGGAGTAGGTGGCAGTGCAAGTCGACGTAGCCGGCCATGGAGCTCAGCGTGTGCTCTCGTCCTCTTCGGCAGAGCCGGGCCCGGGCCGCTCCGGCTCTCCGTCCGGCGAGCGGTCGGGCACCCGGTACTCCTCGCCCAGCCAGCGGCCGAGGTCCACCTGCCTGCACCGAACGGAGCAGAAGGGCGCGCTCGGGTTCGCGGGCCGCGAGGCGGCTGGCTTCCGGCAAGTCGGGCAGACGGCAGCCATGGACGGACCCTCCATAACCAAAACCGCCGACACGACGCCAGCGCTACCCTTAAGGTTGGTGCTAAACGAGAATTCAAACCATGAAGGCCCTGCGCATCCTCCGTCCTGGGAGCGAAGACGGGATTGAGCTGGCGGACGCCCCGGAGCCGGTCCCCGGTCCGGCGGACCTGCTCGTCCAGGTGCGCGCCAGCGCGCTCAACCGGGCCGACCTCCTCCAGGTACTCGGTCGTTACCCTCCGCCCCCCGACGCCCCACAGGACATTCCCGGGCTCGAGTATTCGGGCACTGTGGTCGCGGTGGGGGCCAAGGCGCTGCGCTTCAAGCGGGGGGACCGTGTCATGGGACTGGTGGGCGGGGGCGCGTTCGCCGAGCGCCTGGTGACGCAGGAACGGGAAGCCCTGCCCGTCCCGGATGGGCTCACCCTGGAGCAGGCTGCCGCCGTACCCGAGGCCTTTCTCACCGCTTTCGACGCCCTTGTCCTCCAAGGAGGCCTCCGGCCGCACGCCCGGGTGCTCGTCCATGCGGCGGCCAGCGGCGTGGGGACCGCGGCCCTGCAACTCGTCCACACCTTCCGGGGCGAGGCCATCGGCACCGCCCGCAGCCAGGAAAAGCTAGAGCGCTGCCGGGACATCGCCCCCTTTCATGCCTTGGCCGTCGAAGCGGCTGTGCCGCGCTTCGCGGACCGGGTTCTGGCCCTCACCTTCGGCCAGGGGGTGGACGTCGTGCTGGACCTCGTGGGAGGTCGTTACGTGGCTGAGTCCCTGGCCTGCCTCTCCTCCCGGGGGCGGCTGGTGCAAGTGGGGACGCTGGACGGGGCCAAGGCCGACGTCGACCTCCGACAGCTCATGGGAAAGCGGGCACAGCTGGTGGGGACCCTTCTGCGAAGCCGGCCGCTGGAGGAGAAAATCGCCCTGGCCCGTGCCTTCGAAGCCCAGGTACTTCCGGACTTCTCGAGCGGCGCTTTGCGCCCGGTGGTGGACGTGGTGCTGCCCGTGCGCGACGTCCGTGCCGCGCTGGCCCGCATGGCCAGCAATACCTCGGTGGGAAAGCTGGTGCTGGCTTGGGAGAACGGCGCCTGACGAGGCCGGGCCGCGCGGCCCGGGGGACCATGCCGGGGCGCCTGTGCGCCCTGGCCGTGCTGGCTCTTGCCGGCGCGGTGCACGCCGACGTCACCAAGCGCCGCTCAGCGGTGGTGGAGGTGGTGCAGAAGGTGAGCCCGGCGGTGGTCTTCATCGGCACGGAGCAGGCGGTGGACAAGCGCCTGCGGGGCTCGACCATGGAGGAGCTCTTCACCGGGCGGGGTCCCTCTCACGGGCGGACGGTGCAATCGCTCGGAAGCGGCGTGATGATTGACCCCTCCGGCCTCATCGTCACCAACGACCACGTCATCCGGGGCGCCTCGGCCATCCACGTGGTGCTCGCCGATGGGCGTGAACTGGACGCGGACGTGGTGGGCAGCGACGCGGGCAATGACTTGGCGGTGTTGCGCATCCAGGGCAAGGGGCCCTTCCCTGCGGCGAGACTGGGGACGTCGGCGGACTTGATGATTGGCGAGACGGTGGTGGCCATCGGCTCACCCCTGGGCCTTCAGAAGACCGTCACGGTGGGCGTGCTGTCGGCCATCGGCCGCAGCTTCAAGGCCGACAACGAGCAGGTCTTCGACGACTTTCTTCAAACCGACGCGGCCATCAACCCTGGCAACAGTGGCGGCCCGCTGCTCAACCTCGACGGCGATGTCATCGGCATCAACTCCGCCATGCTGGCCAGCGCCCAGGGCATCGGCTTCGCCATCCCGGTCGACAAGGTGCGGCGCGTCGTCGCCGAGCTCAAGAGCTTCGGAAAAATGCGGCCGGCGTGGGTGGGCATCGAGGCGGTGCCGCTGACACCAGCCGCCGGTCGGAAGTTGGGGTGGGAACGCACCCACGGCGTGCTGGTGGAGCACGTCCAGGCTGGCAGCCCGGCGGCGGTGGCCGGCATGCGCCCAGGGGACGTGGTGATGGATGTCGCCGGCTCGCCAGTGTCGGACGTGGAGGACCTCGACGCCCGGCTCCGGGGCTACCCGGCGCGGACGTCCTTCGCTTTGAGTGTCTTCCGCGGTGGCCATGAGCTCTCTCTCACCGTCACCCCCGAGAAATTCCCCTCCAGCCTGGTGGACGCACTGGCCTGGGAGCGACTCGGATTGAAAGTTTCCACGGGGAAGGCGGTGGTGGTGGTGGTGGGTGTGCGCCGCGGAAGCCAGGCCGCGCAGTCCGGCCTTCAGGCCGGGGACGTCATCGCCCGGCTGGACAACGCGCCGGTGGGTACCCTGGAGGCCTTTCGCGATGGGCTGATGTCGGCCCAGGGCCGGGGGGTCTTGCTGTCGGTGCGCCGGGGGGCCTTTACCTACCCTTTGGGGTTCCGTTTTTGAGACGGGTGCGCAGACCGCAGTAGCATCGCCTCCGGCGAACGCCCCCCCGATGCCCAACCCCACGTACAGGCCGGTCGGGCCCCTTTTGGCCGGCACCCGTTCGACGGCCGTGCTCGGCCTTGAAGACTCCATCAGCGGCCCGGGACGGGCGGTGGTGCTGGTTTGGGCGCCCGCCGAGCTCGGCAAGGACGAGGAGCGGGCCAGTCAGCTGAAGCGGGATACCCGCCGCGCCTCGGAGCTCGACCATCCGCACATCGTCACCGTGTTCGGATTGGCGGCGCTGCCCGAGGGGTTGGCCCGCGTCGTGGAATTCGTGGACGGCGAGTCCCTCCGCCAGGTGCTGGACTTGGTGGCGCCCCTCCCCCCTCGCATCGCCGCACGCATCGTCGCTGACGTAGCGCTCGGCGCCCACTACGCGCACCTCGCCGGCAATGACGATGGCTCGCCGATGGTGCATGGGGACCTGCGCCCGGAGACGGTGATGGTGACGTATGCCGGCAAGGCGAAGGCCTCGGGCTACGGTGCACTGGCCGTCGCCCCGCGCGAGGCCTCCGGCCTCCGGGTCGTCAACCGGCGCCGCTACGCGGCACCCGAGCAGATTATTGGCGGCCGGACTGCCAGCACCCCGCAGACGGACGTCTTTCTGCTCGGCCTGGCCCTCTACGAGATGGTGAGCGGCAAGAAGCCCTGGGAGGGCGACCCGGACGTGGACCACGCGGTGGTTGCGGCCCCGCTGCCCCTCGGGCCGGAAGACCACATCCCTCCCGAGCTCGTGCCCGTGCTGGAGCGCGCCACCCGCAAACGGGCTTCCGACCGGTACCCCACGGCCCTCGCCTTTCGGGACGCGGTGGACCAGGCGCTATCGCTGGCGCCGCACGGGGACGTGGCTGCCTTCATGGAGCGCCATTTCCCCAAGGAGAACTCGCCGCGCGCTGCCCGCAGCCAGGTACTCGACGAGGCACGAGCCTCCCAGGCCCGGCGGCAGGCGGAGGCCCTGGCGCGCGCCCCGAAGCCACCCCCGGCGCGCCCGGCCCACGAGCACCTGCACGAGGCCGAGCCACCGCGCGACTGGCGCGGCAGAGTCGTGCTCCTCGTCAGTACGCTGGTGGCTCTCGGCCTGGTGGGCACCATCGTCTGGGCGAGCCGCAGCGCCGTCACGCAGCCGATGATTGTCACTCCGCCGCCCCCGGTCGCCACCGCCATTACCCCGGAGCCGGCCGCGGCCCCACCCCAACCACTGGCCTCGAGGGACGCCGCCCGGACGGAGACGCGCACCGATGCCTCGCCCGCGGCCTCGATGAAGGCGCCCGCTCCGCTCGGAGCGTCCACCTCCGAGGGCCGCCTCACTCCGCCCCCTGCCCTAGGCCGCTCCCCGACGACCTTGCTCGAACTCACCGTGGAGCCAGCCGTGGAAGTGACGCTGGACGGCGTCAAGGTGGGCAAGTCCCCCGTCACCGTGCCCGCCGCGCCCGGAAAACGGGTGGTGGAACTCATCGACCGGGCCCGCGGCATCGACCTGAAGCGAGCCGTCCTGGTGGGGAAGGAAGGCGTCACGCGGCAGAGCTTCACCATCGGCCGTGGAACCCTCAGCGTGAAGATGCCGGATGGAGCCTCGCTCGCGCTCGACGGACGCGTCCTCGGAACGAAGCCCGGCTCGGAGATTCCCGTCTACGAGGGCACGCACCACCTCAAGGTGACGCTCGGAGATGCGGTCTGGCAGGAGTCCTTCGCCATCCGACCGAACGACACTCTGAAGTACGACGTCGCGCTCAAGCCGAGCGGCAACTAGCCTGCGTCATCCGCCGGCTGGGGATGGTGGCTGAGCGCCACGCGGTTTCCCTCCGGGTCTCGCACGTACAGCGTCCAGCGCGTCTCGTGCTCCACCGCCACATTTGCCCGCTGGAGCTCGATGCGCACCCGCTCCCGGTCCCTGGCCGCAATGCGCAGGGCCACCAGGAACCAGCCTGGCACCTGGTTCCGGAACGGCGTCTGCGAAGGCGGCTCGGCCCTCACCGTCTCCAGGGCGAGGAAGGCCCCGGGCAGACCCATCCAGACGCTGCGCGTT
>Ga0302326_10018792_pt1 | contig 14323 bp, 15 predicted proteins | sample Palsa_T0_3_FD_202264 | JGI IMG/M metagenome (GOLD analysis project Ga0302326, IMG submission 202264) | Peat permafrost microbial communities from Stordalen Mire near Abisko, Sweden - Palsa_T0_3 | ecosystem: Environmental > Terrestrial > Soil > Palsa > Peat permafrost | place: Sweden: Abisko... | reverse complement strand
GACTTGGCCCGGCTGCCGTTTACCACCAAGAAGGATCTGCGCGAGCACTATCCGTTCGGCCTATTCGCCGTTCCGCGCGAGCAGGTTGTGCGCATACACGCGTCCTCCGGAACGACGGGAAAGCCGACCGTGGTCGGCTACACGCGCAACGACATCGAAGTCTGGGCGACGGTGATGGCGCGCTCGATTCGTGCCGCCGGCGGCCGGCCGGGCGACATCGTTCACATCGCCTACGGGTACGGGCTTTTTACCGGTGGCCTGGGGGCGCATTACGGTGCGGAAAAGCTCGGCTGCACGGTGGTCCCGATGTCCGGTGGCATGACCGAGCGCCAGGTTCAGCTCATCGTCGACTTCAAACCGCAACTGATCATGGTAACGCCTTCCTACATGCTCGCCATCGCCGAGGAAATGGAGCGGCAGGGCGTCGACCCGAAGACCTGCTCGCTCAAGATCGGCATCTTCGGTGCCGAGCCTTGGACGACGACGATGCGCCAGGCGATCGAGGCGAAGCTCGACCTCGATGCGATCGACATCTACGGGTTGTCGGAAGTGATCGGGCCCGGCGTCGCCCAGGAATGCATCGAGACCAAGGACGGCCTCACCGTGTGGGAGGATCATTTCTATCCGGAAATCATCGATCCGGTGACTGGCGAAGTGCTCCCCGACGGTGCGCCGGGCGAGCTCGTGTTCACCTCGCTCACCAAGGAAGCTCTGCCGATCATCCGCTATCGCACGCGCGACCTCACCCGCCTGCTGCCGCCGACCGCGCGCGCCATGCGACGGATCGAAAAAATTACCGGGCGCTCCGATGACATGCTCATCATCCGCGGGGTCAACCTGTTTCCGACCCAGATCGAAGAACTTATCCTTACCCACGCGGCCCTGGCACCGCACTACCAGCTCGAGATCGAGCGGCCCCATCTGCTCGACGAGCTCACCGTGCTCGTCGAGCGCGCGCCTGGAGCGGGCGGCGAAGACGGCGACGCGGCCGGTGCCCGCCTTGCACACCAGGTCAAGAACCGCATCGGCGTGAGCGCGGGGGTGCGCGTGGTCGATTGCGGCGGCATCGAGCGCTCGGTGGGCAAGGCCCGGCGCGTCGTCGACAAGCGACCCAAAACCTGAACGGAGCATTCGCATATGACCGAGAAGAAGTTCGCTTCGCAAGCCGACCTGGAAGAAAAGCAGATCAGCTTCGACCAGCTCTCCGAGCACGCCTATGCCTACACCGCGCAGGGCGATCCGAATACCGGTGTGGTGATCGGCGACGACGCGGTCATGGTCATCGACGCGCAGGCGACACCGGTGATGGCGCAGGACGTGATCGAGCGCGTGCGTACGGTGAGCGACAAGCCGATCAAGTACGTCGCGCTCACGCACTACCACGCGGTGCGCGTGCTCGGTGCCTCCGGTTACGGCGCCCAGCACATCATCGCCAGCCGCGACACGTTCGATCTCATCACCGAGCGGGGCGAAGCGGACATGAGGAGCGAGATCGCGCGCTTTCCGCGCCTGTTCCGGGCTGTCGAGTCGGTGCCCGGCCTTACCTGGCCGACGCTGGTGTTCGAACGGCGGCTCACGCTCTGGCTCGGCAAGTTGCAGGTCGAGCTCATGCAGCTCGGTCGTGGCCACACCAAGGGCGACACGGTCGTCTGGCTGCCGCAGGAGAAGATTCTGTTTTCCGGCGACCTGGTCGAATACGCGGCGACCCCGTACACGGGGGACGCGTACCTGAGCGACTGGCCGGCGACACTCGACGCCGTCGCCGCCCTCGACGCATCGCAACTCGTGCCCGGGCGCGGTGCGGCGCTGCGCACTCCCGCCGCGGTGCGCGCGGGCCTGGACGGCACGCGCAGCTTTATCACCGAGATGTTTGCGACAGTGCAGAAGGGTGCGCGCGCCGGCAAGGACCTGCGCCGCGTCTACCAGGAGACCTACGCCGCGTTGCATCCGAAGTTCGGCCATTGGGTGATTTTCGATCACTGTTTGCCCTTCGACGTGTCGCGCGCCTACGACGAGGCGACGCAGTATCGCGATCCGCGTATCTGGACAGCCGAGCGGGACCAGGAAATGTGGGACACGCTGGAAGGCTGAGCGGTCCGGTTGCACGCCACGGACATGAAGACATACACGCAGCCGGTTTACCCCTACACCAAGCCGACCGACGCCGCGGGCACGCCGCGCAGCTGGCCGGTGATCGTCGTCGGGGCGGGACCGGTGGGTTTGACTGCGGCAATCGATCTCGCGCTGCGCGGCATCGACGTGCTGGTGCTCGACGAGGACGACACCGTCAGCGTGGGCTCGCGCGCGATCTGCTGGTCAAAGCGCACACTGGAAATCCTCGATCGGCTCGGCTGTGCCGAGCGGCTGGTGCAAAAAGGCGTGCGCTGGAGTGTCGGGCGCGTGTTTTTTCGCGGCGAAGAGGTGTATCAATTCGACTTGCTGCCCGAGCCCGGACATCATCGCCCGGCGTTTATCAATCTGCAGCAATACTACGTCGAGCAGTTCCTGGTCGAGCGGGCGTCCGAGTTGCCGGGGATCGACCTGCGCTGGCGCCACCGCGTCATGGGCGTGACGCCGCTCGCCGACCGGGTCGCACTCAGCGTGTCAACCCCGGACGGGGAATATGGCGTGAACGCCGACTGGCTCATTGTCGCCGACGGTGCGAAAAGCGCGATCGGCGCCATGCTGGGTCTGCAGAGCGAAGGTCACGTGTTTCACGACCGTTTCCTCATCGCCGATATTCACATGACGTCGGACTTTCCGGCGGAGCGCTGGTTCTGGTTCGATCCGCCGTTCCATCGCAACCAGTCGGCACTCTTGCACCGCCAGGCCGATGACGTCTGGCGCATCGATTTCCAGCTCGGCCGGGATGCGGATCCGGAGGAGGAAAAAAAGCCGGAGAAGATCCTGCCGCGACTGCGGGCGATGCTCGGCGAAGACGCGCGCTTCGAAATCGAATGGGCCAGCGTCTACACCTTCCAGTGCCGCCGCCTGCGTTCGTTTCGCCGCGGCCGCGCACTTTTCGCCGGCGATGCCGCACACCTGGTCTCCCCGTTCGGAGCGCGCGGTGCGAACAGCGGAATCCAGGACGTCGACAACCTGGCGTGGAAGCTCGAGCTCGTCGTCTCAGGCCAGGCGCCCGAGCGCCTGCTTGACACCTACGACAGCGAACGGACGGCAGCTGCCGACGAGAACATTTGTCATTCCACGCGCAGCACCGACTTCATCACGCCCAAGGGCAACGTCAGCAGAACCTTCCGCGACGCGGTGCTTCTCCTCGCCAAGCGCTATGCGTTCGCCCGGCAGCTGGTCAACAGCGGTCGACTGTCGCTGCCGTCAACGCTTGCTTCCTCGCCGCTCAATACGCCCGACAGGACGCCGTTCGCAGCGCGCATGGCGCCCGGCTCGCCCGCGGTCGATGCGCCGGTGACCGGCGGGGAGGGCAACTGGTTGCTCGACTACCTTGGCCAGGGATTCACGCTGCTCGTGTTCGAACCGGTGCCGACGACCGAACTGTTGCACGACATGGCGGCCCTTGCGGCCGATCCAATCGCCTGCGAGAGCGTACTGGTCGGCGCGGCAGGCGACGGGCCGTCCCCAGGCGTGCGCGCGATCACCCCCGCTTCGGCGATGCTCTCCGAGCGCTACGATGCCCGCCCCGGTACGGCGTATCTGTTTCGTCCCGATCAGCATGTGTGCGCGCGCTGGCGTGGCTTCGATCTTACCCAGACGCGTGCGGCGATCGCGCGCGCAACGGGGCAGTACGTGCACTGACTCTTGAGGCCACATGCTCAACACCGAACCGAACCTTGCTGCGCCCGACGATTTCTACCAGGAACTCATCGCGCTGCACCGTGACCTTACCGAGGAACAGAGCGCGCTCGTCAACGCCAAGCTGATCCTGCTCCTCGCCAACCACATTGGCGACGTGGACGTGCTGCGCGCGGCGCTGGCGGCAGCGCGCGAGGATGTAGCCCCGTGACCGACCCCAATCTGGCAACCGGAGACTCGATGAACTACCACGAACTGCTGGTCGAAACCCATGGCCGCGTCGGTGTCGCGCGGCTCAACCGCCCGGCGCGCATGAACGCGCTCAACGACGCAATCTGCGCGGAGCTGACGACTGCGCTCGCTGCATTCGACGCCGATCCCGGGATCGGCGCGATCATCATCACCGGCAACGACAAAGCCTTCGCCGCCGGCGCCGACATCGGCGCGATGGCGGAGTGGAGCTATCAGAAGGTCTATGCGGACAACTACATCATGAGCTGGGAGTCGGTAAAGCAGACGCGAAAGCCGGTTATCGCCGCTGTCGCAGGCTATGCGCTGGGCGGCGGTTGTGAGCTGGCGATGATGTGTGATCTGATCATCGCTGCCGATACGGCGAAGTTCGGACAGCCGGAAATCACCATCGGCACGATGCCAGGCATGGGCGGCACGCAGCGGCTCCCGCGCGCAGTCGGCAAGGCGAAGGCGATGGACTGGTGCCTGACCGGGCGCATGGTCGACGCCGCCGAAGCCGAACGCTCCGGCCTGGTGGCGCGCGTCGTACCCGCCGCCACGCTCTTTGACGAGGCGCTGGCGGTCGCGTCCAAGATCGCGAGCTATTCCTTGCCGGTTGTGCTCAAGGTCAAGGAGGCAGTCAATCGTGCTTACGAATCGTCACTGGCGGAGGGCCTGCTCTTCGAGCGGCGCGAATTTCACTCGACCTTCGCGCTCGATGACCAGAAGGAAGGCATGCGTGCGTTCCTCGACAAGCGCAAGCCTAGCTTCAAGAACCGCTAGTTCCGCGCATTGGGTGCGGCAAGCGGGGGCGGTGCATGCGGGCAATTCCGCCCCGATTGGGCAGCCCACGACCCTGCCGTGCGTTGGCACGGCAGGGATCCTCGTGTTCGCTCGAGGGCTATTTCACCAGATCGGCGCCAGCCTTGCAGGAGGCCGCGTCCTGGTCGCCGGTGCCGCCGCTGCAACCGATGGCACCGATGATCTTGCCGCCCTCGACTAAAGGCCAGCCGCCGGGCGAGGCGACCAACGACCGATCAAGCGTCGCCACGTAACCGTGGCCGGTCTCGAAGGCGTTGTAGAAGAAGCGCGACTCGCGACGGAAGCGCGCTGCCGTGCGCGCCTTGCCCTCGGAAATACTGATCGAAGCCAGCTGCGCACCATCCATGCGCGCGAAGGCGACAAGGTCGCCGTGGGTATCGACCACCGCAATGTTCATCTTCCAGCGGTGCTTGGTCGCCTCGGCCTCAACCGCGGCGATGAGCTTCTGCGCGGCCTCGAGACCAATCGGTGCGCCATAGGGAATGTCGAACGGCATGCCGTCCGCTGTGCCGCCGGCGGCCGGTGGCGCGGCCGGTGCAGCAGGCGCCTGCGCCAGTGCCTGGGTGCCGATCAGCGCGGCCGCGCAGAGAATCAACGATGTCATCGCCAAGTTACGCATGGGAAACCTCCGTAGGTGTTGTTGTGCGCCCCAATCGGGGCGGCGGGTCGAAAGCTCACGAGTCCGGCGCGGGAGCGCCCGCGGTCCCCGCAAGGCTCGAGAATTATAGGGGTTTCGCTCAAGCCCTGCAGGCGTGCAAGTTCTTGGCGTGCTACTCGCCGTGCGCGAGCCGTGCGACCAGCGCGGAGAGGACATCCGCGCTGACGTCGGATACGCCCCACCATTCCATCCCGGCACCCTTCGCGTGCGCAACGTTGAATCCACGCTGCGTGGTCAGCGTCGGCGCTGGCGTGCTCGCGCTGCCTGCGAGCGGGCGCACGAAAACGTCGATCGTGTGTTCGCGATAGCGATAGACAAGCGTTGCAATCGGCTGTCCGCCCAGGTAATCGAGGCGACCGCCGACCAGCGGCAAGCCGTCGGCGGCGAAATCCTGCACCGGGGGGGAATAGTCGAGGCGACTCGACAACCAGGGCTTCACGGTATGACGGTCCGACGAGCTCACGTCGGTCAACCGCTGCGACAGCGTCGCCCGGGTGTGATCGGCCACCGCTTCCGTGTCAAGGTCGCTGCTGACGCGCCAGTCGAGCACGGCGCTGCCGAGAAACCAGGCGACCACCGTTGCGGCGCTCCCCGCAAATGCGCCGGCGGAGAGCCAACGCCAGCGCTCGCGGGGCGGGCGCACGGGAATGCCTGTCGCCGGCGTCCGGGCAATCGTGGCCCGGATGCGCGCTTGCAGTGTCTCTGGCGCGGTGTAGTAGGGCGCCTCGCTGCGGATGCGCAAGCGCAATGCGGCCAGTGCATCGCGTTGCGCGCTGCACGGTGCGCAACCGAGGATGTGCTTCTCCACGGCGGCGCTTTGCAGCGCATCGAGCTCTCCGTCGCTCAAGGTCGGGAGCAGCGCCATCGCTTCGTGGCAGTTCATGTAGGGACCGGTTCGGTTGCCATCGTTATCGATCCTTGTCCGCTAGGCCCCACCGGATCGCTCGCGGATGGCGACGAGCAGCGGCGAGCGCTGAAGCAGTGCACGGGCGCGGGCGAGCCGCGACATCACGGTACCGATCGGGATGTCAACGACACGCGCAATATCGCGGTAGGACATGTCCTCGAGCTCGCGCAGGATCAACACCTCGCGATAGCCCAGCGGTAGCGCCGCGATCGCCTCTGCGAGCGCGGCGCCCGACTCCTGGGTTACGGCAGACTGTTCGGGTGTGGGCTGCACGATATCGGCGGCGCCCTCAAGCGCCTCGGCACCGTCCGGGATCAACTCCGCCGGGCGGTTGCGCTTGATCCAGTCGTAGCCGGCGTGACGCACGATGGTGAGAAACCACGCCTTAGGCTCGTCCCCGTGGAACCCACCGACGTACTTGAGCGCGCGCTCGCATGCGTCCTGCACCACATCCTCGGCGTCGCTGGCATTGCGTGTCAGCCAGCGTGCGAGGTTGTAGGCCGCATCGAGCTGCGGCAGCACCAGCTGCTCGAATCGCGACGCTCCGGCGGGACTCGCGGCACTCATCAGCGCATGATACCGGTGCGCGGCCGCGTTGATTCGCGGGAGTGTCAGGTCTCTGGCACCATGTCGGGAATGTGCCGCTGTCGGGACGCTGCCTCGCTCGCATCAGGTCTTAATGTCCGTCAACGCATCCCATTTACCCTCCGCGGCCCGCATCCTCGAGCGTTGCGACGCCCTTGCGCGTTGCTCGGAGCAAGCCGATGGACTGACCCGCGTGTATCTGTCGTCGCAGCAGCAAGCGGCGAACGCGCTCGTGCTGTCGTGGATGCGCGAAGCGGGCATGAAGGCACGGCTCGATGCGGCCGGCAACGTCGTGGGCCGCTACGAGGGCGAGCGGCCCGGGCTGCCGTGCCTGATGCTCGGTTCGCACCTTGACACGGTGCGCGACGCGGGCAAGTACGACGGCATGCTCGGAGTCGTTAGTGCCATCGAGTGCGTTGGCAGCCTTGCGGCGCGACAGAGGCAACTGCCGTTCGCGGTGGAGGTCATCGGCTTCGCCGACGAAGAGGGCGTGCGCTTCAGCGCCACGTTGCTTGGCAGCCGGGCGGTGGCCGGAACGTTCGATCGGGCCAACCTCGATCGCATCGACGCGAAGGGCAAGCGCATGCGCGACGCGCTCGCCGACTTCGGGCTCGACCCGGAGGCGATCGGCACGGCGGCACGCAGCCGCGCCGATCTGTTCGCCTACGTTGAGCTGCATATCGAGCAGGGCCCGGTGCTCGAAGCCGAAGGCCTGCCCGTCGGCGTGGTCACCGCGATCAACGGCGGCAATCGCTTTGCGGTAGAGATTGCCGGCACCGCCGGTCATGCCGGCACCGTGCCGATGCGCTTGCGTCACGACGCGCTCGCCGCGGCTGCGGAATGCGTGCTTGCGATCGAGTTGCTCGCCGGCAGCGAGGCCGACCTGGTGGGGACGGTGGGCAAGATCGAAGCGCTGCCGGGGGCAATCAACGTGATACCGGGGCGCGTGCGTTTTTCGCTCGACGTGCGTGCGCCCACGGATGCGCAGCGCGAACGTGTCGTCGGCGCGATTCGCGGCGCGTTCGCCGATATCGCGAGGCGACGGGGCGTCACGCTCGAGTTGAGCCCGGTGTGGGAGGCAAGGACGACGCTCTGCGCATCCTGGCTGCAGGACCAGCTTCAATCGGCCATCGAGGCGGAGGGTTTGCCGCCGCGCAGGCTGCCGTCGGGCGCGGGCCACGACGCATGGCGATGATCGCGATCGCCGACATCGGCATGTTGTTCGTGCGCTGCAAGGGTGGGATAAGCCACAACCCGGCCGAGGCGATCAGCCCCGAGGACGCGGACATTGCGACGCGCGTGCTGCTGCGCTTCATCGAGAACTTTCGGCCACGTTAGCTCGGCCGTGCTTGGCGAGGGCCGCGATCGATTGGCGCACGAACAAACGCTTTGCACTTCCGGCCGCTGGCGGAAAAGCCGGAAAGGGGTTGTGTGCATTAATGCGAACGATTATCATTACCATAAACCTCAGGAGGCATGCGATGCGATTCAATGGCTTAGTGGTGGTGTTGCTTACCGGGGGTCTTTTCGGTGGCGCCACAACGGCGAGCGCGCAGGAGGCCGAAGCGCAGCTTGTGATCCGCGACCACCAGTTCGTACCTACCGAGATTACCGTTCCCGCGCACGCGAAAATCAAGCTCGTCATCGACAACCAGGACGCGACGGCCGAAGAGTTTGAAAGTTACGAGCTCAATCGTGAAAAGGTCGTGGCGGCGAAGAGCAAGATCACCGTCTATGTCGGTCCGCTGGAGCCCGGGCGCTATCCCTTCTTTGGCGATTTCCACAAGGATTCTGCCAACGGCGTACTGATCGCGAAATAGGAGCCCGGCCGGTGCATAGGTATTGCCTTGTCTCACGGTCGGTACGCTGATGTTCATCGGCGTGGAGCCCCACGGAGAACCCGGAAGGAAATGCCGAGTGCGCACCAAGTGCCTCAGCGTCTTCGCCGCCGTCTCGCTGCTGCATGTGTCGGCCGCCCTGGCCGCTGATCCCGCCGACCATGTTTATCTGCCCAGCGTCGTTCAGGGCGAGATTGAATTCGAGCTCAACGGCGGGTACCAGCAATGGCCCAACAACGGCGACAATGGCGAACGGCAGTTGATCTACGAGGCCGGTTACGGCGTCACCTCGTGGTGGAAGAGCGAGCTCGGCATCGGCTCGACTCGGCTGCCCGGTGAGTCGACCCACCTGGACGAACTCGAGTGGGAAAACATTTTTGCCTTGACCGAGCCTGGCGAATACTGGCTTGACCTCGGTGTGTTCGCCGAGCTCGAACACGACTACGGCGAGCACGGCAACGCGCTGACCATCGGGCCCATGTTCCAGAAGGAATTCGGCGTGGTGCAGACCAACGTCAATGTGCTCTTCTCGCGCGGCCTCGGCGAGCTCGCAGCGCAGGGTACCGAGCTCGATTACAACTGGCAGATCAAGTGGCGCGGCAATCCGCTGTTCGAACCCGGAATACAGGGATTCGGCACGCTCGGCTCGACGGGCGATGCCGGCCACCCCTTCGCGCACAAATTGGGTCCGGCGTTTTTCAGCCAGACGCTCGTCGGCGGACGTAACAAGCTCAAGTTCGATACCGCATTGCTGTTCGGGCTTAACCGCAATTCACCCAACACGACGCTGCGCTTTACCCTGGAATTCGAGATTTACTAGGCGGCATAGGCGGTGGCGCATGGCGCTTTCGTTCCGACCAGATGCGCCACAGCAACCAGGGGATGCCGACGACAGACAACGCGGCGAGCACTGCGATCGCGACGTCGGAACGACGTCGCGCCGGGGGCAGCAGGTCGGGATCGCGCAGCCTCTCTGGAAACGGTCGTGGCGGCACCGGAATGATCTTGGCCTGGGCGGCATCGCTCGGAAAGCGCGCCCAATATTCGCGGACGCCGGCGACCGGAGCGTCACCCCAGACCCGCGATGAAGCCAGTTGCGGCACGCGCACAAAGATCACCGCATCGAGATCCTCGGCGAGCATGGCCTCGAGTGGTGTCGGCGCGCGCGGCGATCGGCCCGTCGCCAGGCGCAGCAGGTCCGCGCCGATTTCTTCGAACGCCGCTGCTGGAAACAGGCGCGTCTGGTCTTCGCTCAGGTAGTCGAAGCGCTGCGCGCCCTGGACCAGACTACGTTCGCGCAGCGCAACGTAGGGCAAACCCAGGGCCGCCGCGACCCAGCTGGTGGCGCCGCGCGCGGGCACCTTCCAACCCAAGGTGCGCAGCACATCGACGCAGATGCTCGCGCAATTCATCGTCGCATGATCGTAGACGAGCTGATGGCGGTAGAACTGGTTGTAGGTGCGCGCCAGCGCGCCTTGGATCAAGTTGGCGACGCGTTCGCTCCGGAGCACGGCGACAAGCAGGTATGAGGGTCGATACCACGCCTGACCGCTGTTCAAGTCGGCCAGGTAATTGTCGAGCGGCAGCATCGCGGCGAGGATGCCCTTTTCGCTTTCGTGGTCGAGCGTGTAGAAGTTGTTCGCCAGCCAGTCGCCCATCGCGCCCGGTCCGGCGCCCGTGCCCGCGGCGCCGACTCGGCCCGTGACCAGGGCAAAGTGTCCGGCGAGCGATTCGTCGTCGTCGCCTTGCGCGCCATTGAGCATCGCCGCTACGACCGGGGCGTTGTCCCAGTGTCGTGCCGCGCCGGGCCTGCGCTCCCACAACGGAATGGCCGCAAACGGACTCTGCGCGCCGCCGCGCGGTTCGGCGCGCACCAGCGCCTGCAGCGCCGCGGGCGTGGCGTCAACAGGCTGTAACGCCGCGCTGCTATCCAGCCGGAAGTCTTCCGGCCAGATCGTGCGCGCACTAAACGACTCATTGCGACGGCTGCCGCGCACAGTCAGCGGGTGCGGGGCGAGACTGGCAATTGACGCGCTGTTGAAAAAGGAACGATTGAGCGCAATCTTTGGCACCGTCTCGAAGGTCCAGCAATCGGCACCGGATGTGAGCGTGGCACCGTCGGGTGCAAGGATCGCATGGCGCACCATTTCGGGCGCCGCGATCCAGATGAGCGGTGGCAGGCCCGTTGTGTTCGTCGCCGCGCACTGCCGCAGGTCCTGCCATGCGTTGAGTCCGCGTGCGAACCCGGCAACCGGCAGGTCCGGCCGCGGCACGGCGATGGTTTCGTCTGCGAAATACCACAACGCCTGGGGGATCACGGCGCAATCGCTGCAGCGACCGGTCGTGAGGCGGAAGTCCTGGCCCGGAAACAGTCCCAGGTGCGACGCCAGCGCAGGGTGGGCGCCGGATGTGAATGAATCGGGCACAGGAATTGCCGACTCAGGCGCGGGTAGCGTGCGCGGCACGTGGCGCGCGTGGGGCGGATTGCATGGCGAGATAGGTGACCAATTGGGGCTGCATTGTAAGATTTTCAATGCGTGCGCGACGATTCCTGTGATCGGCCGCTGCGGTTATCATGCACGACCGGGGAGGGTGAGTAATGGCGCAATGGGCAACGCTACCGTATCACCGCGCCGAGCGAGTATCGCCGCTCGGATATCGCTTGATCAACCGCCTGATGGGCCCGTTTCGGCCCCAGGCGCGAGTCGAATCGACGGCGTTGATCGACGGCCTGTTGGCTCCGTCGCCAGCGATTCCGCCGAAGTACTTCTACGATGCGCTGGGCTGCGCGCTGTTCGATGCAATCTGTGAGTTGCCCGAATACTACCTGACGCGAACGGAGCGCGGGATCTATGCCGCGCACCGCGAAACGATCGCCGCCGTCGTCGGTCAGAACCGGCAGTTCATCGATCTCGGCGCGGGCAACTGCGCCAAGGGCGAGTCGTGGATCGCCGCGTTGCAGCCAAGGCGCTACCTTGCGGTCGACATCGCGGCGGCGGCGATCGAACCGGCGCTGGCGCGACTCGCACACGCGCATCCGGAGGTCGAGTTCACCGGCGTCATCACCGACTTTTCGCGCACGCTTGACCTTAGCTCCGACTTGGACCATGGCGCAGCGACGTTCTTCTATCCGGGCTCGAGCATCGGCAACTTCGCCCCGGACGATGCGCTGGGCCTCCTCGGCCAGATTCGCGACCTGTCCTTCCGCCGCGGCGGCCTGTTGATCGGCGTCGACGCGCCCAAGGACGGCGCGCGGCTCGCGGCCGCCTACGACGATGCACTCGGCGTCACGGCGGCATTCAATCGCAACGTCCTTAACCACGTCAACGCGCTCCTCGGCAGTGACTTCGATCCCGCGGCGTTTGCGCACGTCGCGTTCTACAACGCGGCCGAGAGCCGTGTTGAAATGCACCTCGAAGCGAGCAGCGCACAACGGGTGACGATTGCCGGGCGCGAACGCGTTTTCGCCGCCGGCGAGCGCATACATACCGAGAATTCGTACAAATACGCACCGCAGGAGTTTGCGGCCCTGTTGCGCCGCGCCGGTTTCTCCGACATCGCCGTATGGCAGGACGACGCCGGCGACTTTGCGGTGTACTACGCGGAGTAGCCCGCACCGCCCCAGGTCATAGGCGACGCCAACTCAGGGGTCCGTGGCGACGACTTGCAGCAGGATCTCCGCCGCACGTGCGCATTGCTCGCGCGTGACATCGAGGTGGGTCACCGCGCGCACCGTGCGTGGACCGAAGTCAAAGATGAGTAGTCCGCGCTCGCGCGCTCCGGCGACGACGGTTGGCGCGTCGGGTGCATCCGGGGCGAGCTCGAAAACGAGAATGTTCGTTTGCACCGTCGCGAGGTCAAGGCGGATGCGCGGGCTCTGCGCGAGTTCGACGGCGATCAGGCGCGCGTTGACGTGATCCTCGGCCAGGCGCTCGAGATGGTGGTCGAGCGCATACAAGCCGGCTGCGGCGAGAAGGCCGGACTGGCGCATCGCACCGCCGAACATGCGCCGAACGCGCGTGGCCTGCTCGATGCGCGTGCGCGACCCGGAGAGCAGCGACCCGCACGGTGCGCCAAGACCCTTGGTCAGCGCCACCGCGACCAGATCGAAGGGGCCCGCGAGCGCGGAGAGCGCGATGCCCGTCGCCACGGCGACGTTCCACAGACGCGCGCCGTCTAAGAAGGTTGCAATTTCGCGCGCCTGCGCAGCGGCGCACACGCTTGTCAGCGCCGTTTGCGGGAAGATCACGCCGCCGGCGCGATTGTGCGTGTTTTCGATTGCCACCAGTGCCGTCGGCGGATAGACGACATGGCCACGGGGTCTGCACGCGGCCACAAACTGTGCGGCGGTGAACACGCCGCCCGCGCCGATCTCCGTGAACTGCACCCCGGAGTTTGCCGCCCCCGCGCCCGACTCGTGCCAGACCAGATGGCTTTCACGACTGACGATGACGTCATCGCCCGGTCGGGTGAGCACGCGCAGCGCCACCTGATTGGCCATCGTTCCGGAGGGAAGAAACAGCGCTGCTTCCTTGCCCAGGAGTGCCGCCACGCGCTCCTGCAGCAGGTTGACGGTGGGGTCCTCGCCGTATTGGTCGTCGCCGACCGGTGCCGCAGCGATGGCCGACCGCATCGCGGCGGTCGGACGCGTCACCGTGTCCGAGCGCAGATCGATCGCCGCGTCAACCACCCGCGACACCCGGGCTCTCGGCAATCGCGATCTGGCTCAGAGCCGCCTTGATCCGCCGCTTGAGGTCAGCCTCGAGGTCGGAGGAGTCGACGAATGCGTCCCACCACGAGTCGGCATCGCCGACCGACGTCGGCGTGACGGCGTCGAGGCGCGCCAATTGAGAGAAAAGAACCTCCCGCTGCGCGATCAGGTGATTGAATTGCTGGTCGCAGCGCGGAATGGGCGTGGGGTAACCTCGAATTTCTTCTTGCAAGCGAAGGCGTTCGCCCTCGAGCAGCGCCCGGACCTGGTCGCGGATGGCGGCGAAGCGATCGACCGCTTCGTTCATCGTGCGTCCCGCGCCAGCCGGAAGCCGCTGAATTGCCAGCGTGCGGAAGCAGGAAAGAAATTGCGGTAGCTCTCCCGGATGTGCGCGCGCGGCGTGGCGCAGGAGCCCCCGCGCAGCACGTACTGGTTGGACATGAATTTGCCGTTGTATTCGCCGATCGCGCCGGCGGCGGCACGAAAGCCGGAGTAGGGTGCGTAGGCGCTCTGCGTCCACTGCCAGACATCGCCAAACAGCTGCGCCAAAGGCGCTTCGCTGCGCAACGCAGGGCGCGGACGCAGCGCGCCACTCTCGACAAAGTGCCCGGCGACCGGAACGCCGGCGGCCGCTATTTCCCACTCGGCTTCGGTCGGCAGTCGCGCTCCCGCCCAGTGCGCATAGGCGTCGGCCTCGAACAGGCTCACGTGGCACACTGGCGCATCGGCCTCCGACGGCTGCATCCCCTGCAGCGTGAACAGCCGCGCTCCGCTCTCGTCTTCCCAATACATCGGTGCCA
>Ga0302326_10018791_pt1 | contig 14323 bp, 10 predicted proteins | sample Palsa_T0_3_FD_202264 | JGI IMG/M metagenome (GOLD analysis project Ga0302326, IMG submission 202264) | Peat permafrost microbial communities from Stordalen Mire near Abisko, Sweden - Palsa_T0_3 | ecosystem: Environmental > Terrestrial > Soil > Palsa > Peat permafrost | place: Sweden: Abisko... | reverse complement strand
GCGCGGAGACCACCCCTATCGGGTGAATACCTGGCTGCAGGCCACCGTGGCGTCGCGGTACATGCGCTGGACCGGAGCGGTCGTGCTCGCCTTCATCATCTATCACCTCGCGCAATTCACGATCGGCGCGGCGCAACCGGCCGCTTTCAAGGCCAACCTGCCGTCCTACACCATGGCCGGCGATTATCACGTCATGGGTTTCGTGGTGGTGCGCGCGGGCGCTGAGGTTCCGGACGTGCGCCGCATGGTCATCCTCGGCTTTCAAAACCGCGTGGTCGCGGTCTTCTATATCATCGCCGTGGGCCTGCTTTCGCTGCACCTCCTGCACGGGGCCGAGAGCCTCTTTCAGACCTTGGGCTGGCGCAACGGGCGCTGGGCGGGCGGCCTGCGCGCGGCGGTGACGCTCGCCTGCGCCGCCTATTTCCTCGGCAACCTGGCCATTCCGGGAGCGGTGCTCGCCGGCCTCCTCACGCCGGGGAGCCCGGCGGCCGCGCTCGCCCAACGCTGACGGCCATGGTCCAACTCGACGCCAAAACCCCCGCTGGTCCGCTGCCCGAGAAATGGCGCCGGCACAAGACGCAGATCCGGCTGGTCAACCCGGCGAACAAGCGGAAGTACGAAATCATCGTCGTCGGCGCCGGCCGGGCCGGCGCCTCGGCCGCGTCGTCCCTGGCCGAGCTCGGCTACAAGGTGAAATGCTTCGTCTTCCACGACAGCCCGCGGCGCGCGCATTCCATCGCGGCGCAGGGAGGCATCAACGCCGCCAAGAACTACCAGAACGACGGCGACAGCGTCTACCGGCTCTTTTACGACACGATCAAGGGAGGGGACTACCGCTCACGCGAGGCGAACGTGCACCGCCTGGCGGAGGTTTCGGTCGACATCATCGACCAGTGCGTGGCCCAGGGCGTGCCCTTCGCGCGCGAATACGGCGGGCTGCTGGCCAATCGCTCCTTCGGCGGGGCGCAGGTCTCGCGCACGTTCTACGCCCGCGGCCAGACCGGCCAGCAGCTCCTCCTCGGCGCCTATTCCGCGCTCTCGCGGCAGGTCGCCGCCGGCGCGGTGCAGCTCTTCACGGAGGCGGAGATGCTGGACCTGGTGGTGTCCGGCGGCCACGCCAAGGGCATCGTCGTCCGCCACCTCGTGACGGGCGAGATCGTCCGCCATGCGGGCGACGCCGTCGTGCTCGCGACCGGCGGGTATGGCAATGTCTTCGACCTGACCACCTACGCCCGCGGCTCGAACGCCACCGCGATCTGGCGCGCCTACCGGCGCGGCGCCTGCTTCGCCAACCCGTGCTACACGCAGATCCATCCGACCTGCATTCCGGTCTCCGGCGATTACCAGTCGAAGCTCACGCTGATGTCGGAATCGCTCCGCAACGACGGCCGGATCTGGGTGCCGAAGAAAAAGGAGGACGCCCGCAAGGCGCCCGCCGACATTCCCGAGGCCGACCGCGACTATTTCCTGGAGCGCATCTACCCGAGCTTCGGCAACCTCTGCCCGCGGGACGTCGCCTCGCGCGCGGCCAAGCGGATGTGCGATGAGGGGCGGGGGGTGGGGGAGACCGGGCTCAGCGTCTATCTCGATTTTGCCGACGCCATCCGCCGCCTGGGCGAGGCCGGGGTGCGCGAGCGCTACGGCAACCTCTTCGACATCTATCACGAGATCACGGCCGAGAACGCCTACCGCACGCCGATGCGCATATATCCGGCGGTGCATTACACCATGGGCGGCCTGTGGGTGGACTACAACCTGATGTCGAACCTGCCCGGGCTCTTCGTACTCGGCGAGGCCAATTTCGCCGACCAGGGCGCGAACCGGCTCGGCGCCTCGGCCCTGATGCAGGGGCTGGCCGACGGCTACTTCGTCATCCCCTACACCATCGGCGACTACCTGGCCACCCAGGCGCCGGGGTCGCGCCCCGCCCCCGACGGCCCCGAGTTCCGGCAGGCGGAGGAAAATGTGCGCGCGGTCACCGCGCGGCTGCTGGCGCTGAAGGGCCGGGAGACGGTCGGCCATTTTCACCGGCGGCTCGGGCGCATCATGTGGCAGCACTGCGGCATGGCGCGCAACCGCGCGGGCCTCGAGCAGGCCCTCCGCGAGATCCCGGCGCTGCGCGAGGAGTTCTGGCAGAACCTCAACGTGCCGGGCTCGGGCGACACGCTGAACCAGTCGCTCGAGCGCGCGGGCCGCGTGGCCGATTTTCTCGAGCTGGGCGAGCTGATGTGCCGCGACGCGCTCGCGCGCGAGGAGAGCTGCGGGGGCCATTTCCGCGAGGAGCACCAGTATCCGGACGGCGAATGCAAGCGGGACGACGTCAACTTCGCCCACGTCGCCGCCTGGGAGCACCGCGGCGAGGGCCAGGCCCCGCTCCGCCACGTCGAGCCGCTGGTCTACGAGTCCGTGAAGATGAGCGTGAGGAACTACAAATGACGGCCGGCGCCGCTCCCACCCTCAGCGTCACCTTGCGGGTCTGGCGGCAGGCCGGTCCCGGCGCGCCCGGCCGGTTCGTCGATTATCCCGCGCGCGACCTTTCCCCGCACATGTCGTTTCTCGAGATGCTCGACGTCGTGAACGACGGGCTGACGCTGCGGGGCGAGGAGCCGATCGCCTTTGCCCACGACTGCCGCGAGGGGATCTGCGGCACGTGCTCCCTCGTGATCAACGGCAAGCCGCACGGGCCGAACCGGGGCGTCGCCAGCTGCCAGACCTACCTGCGCAGCTTCCGCGACGGCGACGTGATCGTGGTCGAGCCCTTTCGCGCGCGCCCGTTCCCGGTGGTCAAGGACCTGGTCACCGACCGCGCCGCCTTCGACCGCATCCAGCAGGCCGGGGGCTTCATCACCGCCCGCACCGGCTCGGCGCCGGAGGCCAATGCGCTGCCGGTGCCGAAGGCCGACGCCGATCTCGCCATGGACGCGGCGCAATGCATCGGCTGCGGCGCGTGCGTCGCCGCCTGCAAGAACGCCAGCGCCATGCTTTTCGTCGCCGCCAAGGTTTCGCACCTCGGGCTGCTGCCGCAGGGCCAGGCCGAGCGGGACCGCCGGGTGCTGGCGATGGTGGAGACGATGGACGGGCAGGGCTTCGGCGGCTGCGTCAACCAGTACGAATGCAGCGCCGCCTGCCCCAAGCTGATCTCGCACGATTTCATCGCGCGGCTCAATCGCGACTACCGGCAGGCGGTGCTGCGCGCCGCGTTCCAGCCGGCCGCGAGCGAGGCCTCCGGCGGGGCCTGACGGGCCCCGCGGCGGATCAGAACGTCGAGAGCGCCCTGGCGCTTTCGAGGATGAACCAGGCGCCCCCGGCGGCGACCAGCGCGATCAGCGCCTGCTTCGCCAGGCGCCGGCCGCGCAGGACCACGTCCTGCCGGTTGGTGTCGACCGTCCGGCGGTTGTTCTGCACGAGGAAACTGACGAAGCGCGGATCGCGGAAACGCCCGTGGTCGGCCCGGGCCAGGCCCAGCCGCACGGCGGGGACATGCCAGAGTCGTTTTAGAGCGCGCCACATCGCGAAAACATCGAATTTTTTGTTCGTTTTTTCAAGGAGAAAGCAAAGGCTATCCTCCCCTGCCATGCATCATTTCCGCTATGCCGGACAGAACCTCCACTGCGAGTCGGTCGACCTCGCGGAGGTGGCGCGCCTCTATGGCACGCCGACCTATGTCTACAGCGCGGCGACGATGGCGGACAACTACGCGCGCCTGGCGCGCAGCCTGACGGAGCTCGACGTCCAGCTTTGTTATGCGATGAAGGCCAATTCCAGCCTCGCGGTGCTGCGTCATTTTTCCAACCTCGGCGCCGCGTTCGAATTCGCGAGCGGGGGCGAGCTACGGCGCGTGCTCGCGGCGGGCGCCAAGATGTCAAAGAGTGTCTTTGCCGGCGTGGGCAAGACCGAGGATGAGATCAAGCTGGCGCTCGAAAACGAGCTCTTCGCCTTCCACGTCGAGAGCGAGCCCGAACTCGCGCGCATCAACCACGTCGCCGGCCAGCTGGGCCGCAAGGCCGGCATCGCCATTCGCGTCAATCCCGACGTCGACGCGCATACCCATGCGAAGATCACCACGGGCAAGAGCGAAAACAAATTTGGCATCCCGCTCTCCGCCGCCCCCGCCGCCTACGAGACCGCCGCGAAGATGACGCACCTTGAGATCCGGGGCGTCCAGATGCACATCGGGTCGCAGATCACCACCGTCGGGCCCTTCACCGAGGCGGTGGCGAAGGTCGCGCCGTTTGTGGCCGAGCTGAAGGCCAAGTTCGGCATCAAGCATTTCTCCATCGGCGGCGGTGTCGGCATCGTCTACCAGGATGCGCTCGCCAGCGGAGCGGCGGCCTGGTGGGACGCCCAGCCGGCCGACAAGCGCCCATTGACGTTTGAGGCCTATGGCGCCGCGCTCGCGCCGATGCTCGCGCCCCTCGGGCTCAAGGTCGTGCTGGAAATGGGCCGTTCCATGGTCGGAAACGCCGGCGTGCTCCTGACCCGCGTCGAGTATCTCAAGCGCGGTGCCGGTAAGAATTTCCTGGTGGTCGACGCGGCCATGAACGACCTCGTGCGCCCGGCCATGTACGATGCCTATCATGAGATCGTGCCGCTGCACCGCGACACCACGCGGCGCGCCCTGGTGGCGGACGTGGTCGGCCCGATTTGTGAGAGCACGGACTGCTTTGCCCGTGGCCGGCAGCTGCAAGCAGTGGGAGAGGGCGAATACCTGGCGCTGATGAGCGCAGGCGCCTACGGCCAGGTGATGGCCAGCCGCTACAACACTCGGGCCCTGCCGGCCGAGGTGCTGGTGCAGGGCAGCGCCTTCGAGCTGGTCACGGCCCGCGAGACCTTCGAGCAGATGATCGCGGGGGAGAAGATCCCGGCTTTTCTGAAATAGGCTCGCGGCCCGCCCCGCCGGCCCTAGAATTCCCCCATGAACTTCGCGGTGGTAGGAGCCGGAGCCTGGGGGACGGCTTTCGCGCTGCATCTCGCGCGGCTGGGCCGGGACGTCGCCCTCGTGCCGCGCCGGCCCGACCACGCCGCCGGGCTCGCGGCCCTGCGCGAAAACACCGACTACCTGCCGGGGGTCGTGCTGCTGCCGGAGCTGAAGGTCGTGCCGGATCTGGCGGCGGCGCTGGCGGGCGCCGATGTGATCTTCCTGGCCTGTCCGGCCCAGGCCCTGCGGGAGACCTGCGGGCGGGTGCGCGCCGCCCTTCCCTCCGGCGCCGGGCCCGCGCGCGTGGTGAGCCTGGCCAAGGGCCTCGAGCTGGGCACGCACCTGCGGCCTTCCCAGGTCATCGCGGGCGCCCTGCCGGGCGCGCTGGTCGGAAGCCTGACCGGTCCGACCAACGCCGCCGAAGTCGCCCGCGGGCTCCCGGCCGCGATGGTCCTCGCGACGGCGCAGGGCGGCAGCTTTGGCGCCGAGGTGCAGGCGGCGGTCAGCAGCGCCACCCTGCGGGTCTACACCAGCGACGATTTGCCGGGCGTCGAATTCGGCGGGGCGCTGAAGAACATCTATGCCATCGCGGCCGGCTGCGCCGAGGGCCTCGGCCTGGGCGACAATGCGCGGGCCGCCCTCCTGACGCGCGCGCTGACCGAGATGGTGCGCGTGGGTGCGGCGCTGGGCGCGCGGCCGGAGACGTTCTACGGCCTGAGCGGGGTCGGCGACCTGATCGCGACCTGCCACGGCGGCTGGAGCCGCAATCGTGAGTTTGGCCAGCTCATCGGCGAGGGCGCCTCCGCCGCCGAGCTCATCGCCCGGCGCAAGACGGTCGTCGAGGGTTACGAGACGACGAAATCCTTTGCCGGACTCTGCGGCGAGAAGCGGATCGAAGCCCCGATCCTGCGCGAGGTCCACGAGGTCCTCTTTGCCGACAAGCATCCGGCGGATGCCCTGGCCGCGCTGATGACGCGGGGGCTGAAACAGGAGACGGTCGTGCCGGCCGATGCCGCTCCCGGCTGAGTTCGGGGCCCTTTTTCCAGCATCCGCCTACCCCATGTCCAACTCCTCCGCCCTTGATCAAAAACACCGCCTCGTCATCACGGCTTCGGCCCTCGGCACGGTCTTCGAATGGTACGACTTCTATATCTATGGCACGCTCGCCCTCTTCTTCGGCAAGCTGTTCTTTCCCTCGGGCAATGAGACGGCGGCCTACCTCGCCAGCCTGGCCTCGTTTGGCGTGGGATTTTCCGTCCGCCCCTTCGGGGCGCTCGTTTTCGGCCGCATCGGGGACCTGATCGGCCGCAAGTACACCTTTCTCGTCACGATCATCGCGATGGGCCTGTCCACCGCGCTGATCGGGGTCCTACCGACCCACGAGCAGATCGGGTTTTGGGCGCCGGTGCTCCTGGTCTTCCTGCGCCTCACCCAGGGGCTGGCGCTGGGCGGCCAATACGGCGGCGCGGCCACCTATGTGGCCGAGCACGCGCCGGTGGGCCGCCGCGGCTTTTTCACGAGCTGGATCCAAACCACGGCGAGTGTCGGGTTTTTTCTCTCGCTCATCGTCATCCTTTCGCTGCGCTCCTTCATGCCGGCCGCGTCCTTCGCCGCCTGGGGCTGGCGGGTGCCTTTTTTGCTCTCCCTGATCCTCCTCGTGGTCTCGATCTACATCCGGCTGAAGCTCGCGGAGTCGCCCGTCTTCGCGGAAATGAAGGCGCAGGGCAAGGGCTCCAAGGCGCCGCTGACGGAAAGCTTCGCCCGCTGGGGCAACGCCCGGGTGGTGCTCGCCGCGCTCTTCGGCGCCACGATGGGGCAGGGCGTGGTCTGGTACGCGGGCCAGTTCTACGCGCTCACTTTCCTGAGCGCCACGCTCAAGCTCGATTACAAGACCACCTATCTGGTGATAGGCGCGGCCCTCCTGATCGGCACTCCCTTCTTCATCCTTTTCGGCGCCCTTTCCGACCGCATCGGGCGCAAGCCGATCATTCTCGCGGGCTTCCTGCTCACCATCCTCACCTATCAGCCGATCTTCCATGGGATCGCCCAGTCGGCGAATCCCGCCCTGGTCGCGGCCATGGAGCGCAACCCCGTGATCCTGGCCACCGCTGATTTTCACGGGCGGGCCGCCCTGGTCGCGGAGGCCCTGCAGGACGCCGCGTGGAAGATCGTGCGGCCCAGCAAGGTGGCGAGCGATACGGACCGCGCGCGCAATTATCTCAATGGCCGCGGTATTCCCTTCACGCTGGCGCCAGCGGCGGGCGCCGCGCCGCTCACGCTCACGGTGGGAGCAACCGCGGTGGCCGGTTTTGATGAGAAGGCGTACGCGGCCGCGCTCGCTCCGGCCAGCTATCCGGTTTCGGCGGATCCGGCGGGCATCAATTATCCCGTGCTCATCGCGCTGCTCACGGTGCTGATCATCTACGTGACGCTGGTCTACGGCCCGATCGCAGCGTTCCTCGTCGAACTTTTCCCGACGCGCATCCGCTACACCTCCATGTCCCTGCCCTATCACATCGGCAACGGCTGGTTCGGGGGCTTCCTGCCGCTGATCGCGGCGTCCATCGTCGTCTTCACGGGCAATATCTACTCCGGGCTCTGGTATCCCATCGGCATCGCCGCCCTCTCCCTCATCATCGGCCTGATCGTCCTGCCTGAGACCAAAGACAGGTCCCTCAATGACTAATGGGCGATTCGGCGCGGATCGGGCGCCGCCCTCTGGGCGGGATGCAATGCAAGCGCTTGCGGTTAAAGGCTTGGATAGTTAAAGTTAACCTGCTTTCTCAAGACTATGGCAATCCGCGCCGTTATCATCGAGGACGAAGCCGTTTTCCGGCAGATGCTGGCCATGGCGCTTGGACGCGTGCGCGGCCTGCAGGTCGCCGGATCCTTCGGCGAAGGCAAAGCCGGCCTTGAATTCTGCCTGAGGACCAAGCCGGCCCTGGTGGTGGTCGACCTTTACCTGCCCGGGATGCACGGCCTCGAGGTGATCAAAGCCATCCGCCTCAGCCTGCCCGAGACGCGCATCCTCGTCCTCACCGGCCATCCCGACGGCGACCTGCCGGCGCGGCTGATCGCGCAGGGCGTCCACGGATTCGTGGACAAGAACGCGCCGATCAACTATGTCCTGCAGGCGGTGGAATCGGTCATGACCGGCGGCATGTTCTTCGCGGCCCATATTCCCCCCACGGTCTCAGCGGCGGCGGCGAAGGCGGCGGCGGCCTCGCCCCGGGTGCCGCCCGCCGTGAAGACCGGTCCGGTGGCGCCTTCGCTCGAGGCGATGCAGATGCTTTCGAGCCGCGAGATCGAGGTCGCGCGCCTCGTGGCCGAGGGGTTCTCCTCCAAGGAGATCGCGACGCGCCTGGACCTCAGCGTGCGCACGGTCGAAAAGCATCGGGCCAACATCATGGACAAGGTCGGCGTCCACGAGGTCGCCAGCCTGGTGCGCTGGTGCGTGCAGTCGGGGATCGTGAAGCAGAAATAGGCCCCCGGCCGCCGCTAGAGGGCGGCGTAGGAACGCAGCCCGTCCGCCTGCTGCTCGAAATCGCGGGTGATTCCCTCCAGATCCACCGGACCGATCGCGGCCCCCGGCTGCGCCAGGCGGGCCTCCAGATCGGCCGCTCGCTCCGCGAGGGCATCGAGGCCCATGTGCTGGGCGCTGCTCTTCAAGCTGTGCGCGGCCATGTAGCATTGGCGCTGGTTGCCGCGGGCCATCGTATCCCGCAGGGCCGGAAACTCGCTCAGGAAGAGGCGCACCAGTTCGCGGGCATCCTCTTCGCTCAGGGCGGAGGCCAGATGCGCCAGCGTGGGGTTTGGGGGAGGTGGCATCGGGTGGGTTCAGCCGCTCACGGAGATTTCGACCGCGCCGGGAAACCGCCCGGTCGCCGGCGAGCAGTGGAGCTGGCGCGCAGCTGTGATTTCACGCGGCGTATCATCAGGGAACTATAGTTTCCTGCGAGAACGTTACAATTGCAACCGGCCGCGGGCTTTACGTACGCGGATGGCTAGGCTTGGGCCCAGCCCTTGGCCCGCTCGACCGCGCGCCGCCACTCGGATTGCATCCGGCGCATGGACGCGGCGCCGGCTTTGGGCTGAAACGTCCGGCCGGGCAGCCAAAGGGCGGCGATCTCCTCCCGGTTCCTCCAGAATCCCACCGCGAGGCCGGCGAGATAGGCGGCGCCGAGGGCGGTGGTTTCGGTGGTGCGGGGACGAATGACGGGCACGCGCAGCAGGTCGCTCTGCAGCTGCATGAGCCCGTCGTTTACGCTGGCGCCCCCGTCCACGCGCAATTCGCGGAGCCGGGCGCCGGCATCGGCCCGCATGGCGCCGATCAGGTCGGCGCTTTGCAAGGCGATGCTCTCGAGGGCGGCACGGGCGAGATGCGCCGCGGTGGTGCCGCGGCTGAGGCCGACGATCACTCCCCGGGCGGAGGGATCCCAGTGGGGCGCGCCGAGGCCGGCGAAGGCGGGAACGAGAAAGACGCCGCCGTTGTCCGGCGCGCGGGCGGCCAGCGCCTCGATCTCGGAGGATCGGGCAATGAGGCCCAGGCCGTCGCGCAGCCATTGCACGACCGCGCCGCCGATGAAGACGCTGCCCTCGAGCGCGTATTCCAATGCGCCCTTCTCCCCGATCCGCCAGGCGATCGTGGTCAGCAGGTTGTGCCGCGAGGCTATGGGCTTGCGGCCCGTGTGGAGGAGCAGGAAGCAGCCCGTGCCGTAGGTGTTCTTGGCGAGGCCCGCCCGGAAACAGGCCTGCCCAAAGAGCGCGGCTTGCTGGTCACCCGCCATGCCGGCGACCGGCACACCGCGCAGCGCGGGAATGGCGGTCGTCTCGCCGTACACTTCGCTGCTGGCCCGCACCTCCGGCAGGACCTCCCGGGGGATGCGCAGGATCTTCAGCAGCTCGTCGTCCCAGGCGGCGGTGCGCAGGTCGAGCAGCAGCGTGCGCGAGGCGTTGGAGACATCGGTGGTGTGCACCCGCCCACCGGTCAGCTGCCAGAGCAGCCAGGTGTCCACCGTGCCGAAGGCCAGCTCGCCCCGGCCGGCCCGCCGCCGCGCGCCGGGGAGATGATCGAGGAGCCACGCGAGCTTCGTGCCGCTGAAATAGGGATCGAGCAGGAGGCCGGTGCGCCGCCGGAAAAAAGGCTCGAGCCCGGCGGCCCGCAGCCTGGAGCAGATTCCGGCCGTGCGCCGGTCCTGCCAGACGATGGCGCGGTGCAAGGGTCGGCCGGTGGCCCGCTCCCAGAGCAGGGTCGTCTCGCGCTGGTTGGCGAGGCCGATGGCGGCCAGGTCGCCGCCGGTGAGGTTAGCTTCGGCCGCGGCGGCAAGCGCCACCCGCCGCGTGGTTTCCCAGAGGTCGGCGGCTTCGTGCTCGACCCAGCCGGGCTGCGGAAAGTGCTGGGGAAATTCCTGCTGCGCGGTCGCGCGCGCCACGCCGCGCCGGTCGAAGACGATGGCGCGCGACGAGGTGGTTCCCTGGTCGAGGGCGAGGATGAACCGGCTCATGCCGAAAACAGTCCTCTGCCTGCTTTTTGCCGTTAACAAGCCCCGATTTTTGCCCCTAATGCCGGTGCATGGGGGACACGAAGGCATCGTCGCGGATCCGGTGGGCGGAAGGGATCATCGCGCTCGCGGGGGCCGTGGCCTACCACAACAGCTTTGCCGGCGCCTTCGTCCTCGATGACGGGCAGGCGATCGTCGAGAACGCGAGCTTGCGCCATCTCTGGCCGATCTGGGCGCCCTTGCATGCGACCACCCTCAATTCGACCGCGAATGGCCGTCCCATGCTCAACCTTTCGCTCGCCCTCAACTATGCCGTCAGCGGGGTGAGGCCCTGGAGTTATCATGCGGCGAACCTGCTGATCCATCTGCTGGCGGGGCTGACCCTGTTCGGCATCGCGCGGCGCACGCTGGAGCGGCGTGGCGCGGGGCAATCTGCGCTCCTCTGCGCCTTCGCGATCGGACTGCTTTGGACGGTTCACCCGCTGCAGACAGAGTCGGTCACGTACGTCGTGCAGCGGGCGGAGTCGCTGATGGGACTCTTTTATCTGCTGACGCTGTATTGCTTCATCAGAGGGGTGGAGGGGCGTGAAAGCGGGCAGCCCTCCTTCGCCAAGGCTTCGGCGGGCGAAAAGGCCGCCAGACGCGCGTCCTTTTGTTGGTTCGGACTTTCTTGGCTGGCGTGCCTTTTCGGTATGGCGACCAAGGAGGACATGATCTCGGCCCCGCTGGTGGTGCTGCTCTATGACCGGACTTTCGTGAGCGGCAGTTTCCGGGATGCGTGGCGGCGCCATGGCCGGCTGCTTGCGGCCTTGGCCGCGACCTGGATCCTGCTCGGCGGGCTGGTGGCCGCGGGTGGGGGCAATCGCGGCGGGACGATCGGGTTGGGGGTCGGGACGCCGTGGTGGGGCTATGTGCTGACCCAGTTTCAGGCCATCCGCACTTACCTCCGCCTAGCGCTTTGGCCGCGGCCCTTGGTCTTCGACTACGGGCTCTACGGGATTCCGCCGGTCCCGCAGCTTTCCGCCGACGCCCTGCTGGTCGGCGTTTTGCTGGCGGCGACGATCTTTGGCCTGGTGCGCCGGCCCGCCTGGGGGTTTCTCGGCGCCTGGTTTTTCGCCCTGCTGGCCCCGACTTCGCTGGTTTCGGGCACGACGCAGATGGTTGTCGAGCATCGCATGTACCTGCCCCTGGCCGCCGTGATTGCGGCCGTGGTCCTGCTGGGCCGGCGCGCCCTCGCCCAATGGACGCCGCGGTCCGTCGGGCGGACCTCTCTCGCCCTGGCCCTGGCCCTCGCCGCGGTCTACGGGGGCCTGACCATCCGGCGCAACCGCGACTATCGCAGTGCGATTGCCCTCTGGAGCGACAACCTGGCGAAGCGTCCGGACTCGCCGCGGGCGCATGCCACCCTGGGTGGCGCCCTGCTGGCCGCCGGCCGGCCGGCTGAGGCGCTCGCATGTTTTGACGGGGCGCTGCGGCTCGACCCGGAGAATGTCGATACGCTCGACAGCAGGGCGGCCGCGCTCGATGAACTGCACCGGCCGGCCGACGCCATCGCCACCTATGAGCTGGCGCTCCGGCTCCGGCCGCAGTTCGCGAGGGCCCACAACGACTTGGGCGTCGTCCTGGCCGAGCAAGGGCGCGTGCCGGAGGCGATGGCCCACTACGAATTCGTCCTGCGGCACTTTCCGGGCAATCCCGCGGCGCATTTCAACCTGGGCAACGCCCTCCTCCAGCTGGGCCGCGCGCCCGAGGCCGCGACGGAATTTGCCGCGGCGCTGCGCTTCGCGCCGGACTACGCCGAGGCCGCGTGCAATCTCGGGAAGGCCCTGATGGAAATGGGCCGTGTGCCTGACGCCGTCGCGCGCTACCAGGAGGCCTTGCGCCTGCAGCCCGATTATCCCGAATGCTATTATAACCTGGGCAACGCCCGAATGCGGTTGGGACTGGTGCCCGCCGCCATCGACGACTACCAGCGGGCGCTGGTGTTCAGGCCGGCCTACGCCGAGGCCGAGTCCAACCTCGGCATCGCCGTCCTGGCCGCCGGAAACCCGGCCGGGGCTATGGAACACTATGCGGCGGCGCTGCGGATCAATCCGGATTACGCGGTGGCCGAATATAATTGGGGCAACGCGCTCGCCCAAGCCGGCCGGATGGCGGAGGCCATCGCGCATTACGAGGCCGCGCTGCGCCTCGACGCCAATGACGCGGAGGCCGAAGCCAATCTGGGCAACGCCCTTTTCCAGACCGGAAAGACGGCCGCGTCGATCGGCCACTACGAGGCGGCGCTTCGGCTCAGGCCCGACAACGCGCGCGTGCGCTACAATCTGGGGAATGCCCTGCTGCAATCCGGCCGCGTCGCCGAGGCGGCCGGGCAGTACGCGGCCGCCCTGCGCCTGCAGCCCGACCTCGCGGAGGCGCGGGCCATGCTCGCCCAGCTGCCGCACTGACCGGCCGGAATCCGATGCGGCCGAAAACAGAGCAGAGGGTGATCCGGTTTGCGGGCCTCGCGCTCGCCCTTGCCGTGGTGGCGGCCTACGCCAACAGCCTCTTCACGCCATTCGTCTTCGACGACATTCCCTCGATCACGGACAATCCGACGATCCGGCGGCTTTGGCCGATCGGCCGGCTGCTGGCGCCGCCTCCCGACGGCGGCCTGACGATCGGCGGCCGGCCGCTCGTGAATCTCTCGCTCGCGCTCAATCACGCGGTCAGCGGCACCGGTGTCTGGAGCTATCACGCGCTCAATCTGGCTATCCATCTGCTGGCCGCCCTGGCCCTATTTGGGATCGTGCGGCGTACGCTCGGGGACCGGCCCGACGCAACGTTCGCCGGTTTCCTCGTCGCTTTGCTCTGGGCCCTCCATCCGCTGCAAACCGAAGCGGTGACCTACGTCATGCAGCGGGCGGAGTCGCTCATGGGGCTGTTTTACCTGCTGACGCTCTACTGCTTTATCCGGGGGGCGGAGGGGCATGAAAGCGGGCAGCCCTCCTTCGCCGAGCCTTCGGCGGGCGAAAAGGCCGCCAGATGTGCATCCTTCTTTTGGTTCGGACTTTCTTGGCTGGCGTGCCTTTTCGGCATGGCGACCAAGGAGGTGATGGCCACGGCGCCCCTGATCGTGCTGCTGTACGACCGCACGTTTGTCGCCGGAACCTTCCGCGAGGCCTGGCGGATGCATCGCCGGCTTTATCTGGCCTTGGCGGCCACGTGGCTCCTGGTGGGCTATCTGGCGCTCGGGACGAACGGCCGCGGCGGCACGGCCGGCTTCGCTGCCGGTGTCCCCTGGTGGACCTACGCCCTGACGCAGTGCCGGGCCATCGTGCTCTACCTCCGGTTGTCGGTCTGGCCCCGCCCGCTCGTCTTCGATTACGGCACCGGCCTGGTCAGGCAGGTCGGCGGGATCGGGCCGCAGGTGGTGATCGTCGCCCTTTTGGCGGCGGCCACCGGAGCCGCGCTCTGGCGCCGGCCCGTGGCGGGCTTCCTGGGGGCGTGGTTCCTTCTGATCCTGGCGCCGAGCTCGAGCGTCATTCCGGTGGCGACGCAGACGATCGCCGAGCACCGGATGTACCTCCCGCTGGCCGCGCTGGCCGTCCTCTTCGTGCTGGGACTGCTGGCCGCCTTCGGCCGGCGCGGACTGGTGGCCGCCGCGGCTCTCGCCGCCGCCCTGGGCGGCCTCACCGCGCAGCGCAACCGGGACTATCGCACGGAAGTGGCGCTCTGGACCGACACCGTCGGGAAGGTGCCGGGCAATCCGCGGGCGCACTACAACCTGGCGGTGGCGCTGGACCGGGCCCGGTCGGTGGCGGGGGCCCGCCCGCCCCACCAGGAGGCGAGGCGCCCCAAGCCCCCCGAAGTCGAGGCGCGCGACAACCTGGCCCACCAACAGCCGAGGGCCGGCCCCCCGCCG
>Ga0302326_10018790_pt1 | contig 14323 bp, 7 predicted proteins | sample Palsa_T0_3_FD_202264 | JGI IMG/M metagenome (GOLD analysis project Ga0302326, IMG submission 202264) | Peat permafrost microbial communities from Stordalen Mire near Abisko, Sweden - Palsa_T0_3 | ecosystem: Environmental > Terrestrial > Soil > Palsa > Peat permafrost | place: Sweden: Abisko... | reverse complement strand
CGTGCGGACCTGGGTCGGGAAGATCTCGGCCGGATAGATGAACGTCGTGGTGTTGGGCCCGAACTCGGTGAAGAAGTAGCTGATCCCGTAGAGCAGGGCGAACAGCAGGGCGGTCTTGGTGACGCTGGGGATGAGCCCGATCAGCAGGAACATCAGCCCCATCAGGCCGAAGCCGAGTACCTGGATCCTTCTTCGCCCGGTCTTGTCGAGCAGCAGGATCGCGACGACGTACCCGGGCACCGCGAAGATGGCGAAGATGGCCAGCTGCACCAGCGTGTTGTGCAGCAGGCTGGCGTGCGGGTTGAGCAGGTCGAGGATCTCCGGGGTGGAGATCGTGTTCCCGTAGTAGCAGAAGTCAAGCAGCGCCCACGCGCCCGCCGTGCCGATCAGCCAGACCAGCATGCGTTTGCTCTGGATCAGCATCAGGTAACCCTGAGCGACGGTCAGCCCATTGCGCGCTTTCGACTCGGCCACCGGAGCCGGCGCCCGGTCGACCTCGGTGGCCTGCTCGATGGCCGCCTGAGCCTCGTCGGCGGCGCCCCCGGCCATCGCGAACCGCGGCGTCTCGTGGATGCGGCGGCGCAGGTAGAACACGGCCATGCCAGGCACGGCGCCGAAGGCGAGCAGGATCCGCCAGACGTAGTCACTGGACAGGCCCGAGCCCAGCAGGGCGGAGGCAAACAGCGGGCCGAAGAGCAGGCCGGCCCCCTGCATGGCGAATACGAGCCCGACCATCTTGCCGCGGTCCCGCTTGCCCGAGTACTCGCTCATGATCGTGGCCGAGACCGGGTAGTCGCCGCCGATGCCGATGCCGAGGACGACCCGGCATATGAGCAGGAACGTGTAGTTGGGGGCGAACGCCGAGGCGAGCGCGCCGATCGCGAGGATCAGCACCTCAAAGCCGTAGATCCGCTTCCGGCCGAGCATGTCCGCGACCCGCCCGAACACGATCGCGCCGACGGCCGAGGCAAGCAGGGTGGACGAGTTCAGCCACGACACCTGGCTGGTCGACAGCGACCACTCGGGTTTCAGCAGCGCCACCACGATGCCGATCACGAACAGGTCGTAGGCGTCGGTGAAGAAGCCCATGCCCGAGATGAACATGATCTTCAACTGAGCTCTGGTGACGCGGGTTTCATCGAGTGACTTGAAGGCGTCAGCGTCAGCTGGTGGTGCTGCTGAGGTGCTCATATCTCAGCGTCGCAAGCAGATTATGACTTTGAGTAGCCATGCAGTGACTCTTTGACACAACCATGGCGAACAGAAGGTGAACGAAAGGTTAACGCGCCCGCTTTGCGAGGGTCGCCCGACTCCTCGACCTACTTCTTCTTCTTGTTGCGACGGCCGAAGGCGGCCGGGATGACGTTCGAGCCGCCGCCCCCGCCCGGGAACTGCGGCACGTTGGCGGGGTTGCCGAAGCCGGGGAAGCCGCCCTCGCCGCCCGCTCCGCCGAAGCCGCCCGGGCCGCCGGCCGACTGGGCCTGCTGGAGCATCTCGGCCAGCTCCTCCATCGACTGCGGGGTGTCCTGCGCCGCGGCGGCGGCCGGCAGCGCGGGCACGCCCGCGGCCGCGCCGTTCCCGGCGCCGGAACCGCCCGCCGGGCCGAGCGCGGCCTTGCGCGGGTCGCCGCTGCGGCGCTTGCCCTTCGCGTTCTTGGCCGCCTTGGCCGCCTTGGCCGAGCGCCGGGCGCCGCCGCCCATGCCGGGGATGCCCGGCATGCCCGGCATCCCGCCGCCCATCAGCATCTTCATCTGCTTCTGGCCCTCGAAGAAGTTCGTGACCAGCTGCGAGACCTCGCCGACGGAGACGCCGGAGCCGTTGGCGATGCGCAGCCGCCGCGAGCCGTTGATGACCTTGGGGCTGCGCCGCTCCTCGGGGGTCATCGAGCGGACGATGGCCTCGGCCCGGTCCAGGTCCTTGTCGTTGACCTTGTCCAGGAGCTCCTTGTTCTTCGACGCGCCCGGCATCATGCCGAGGATGTTCTTCAGCGGTCCGAGCTTGCGCAGCATCTGGAGCTGCTCGACGAAGTCCTCGAGGGTGAACCCCTCGCCGGACATCATCCGCTCGGCGATCGAGGCGGTCTGCTCGGCGTCGAACGCCTTCTCCGCCCGCTCGATCAGGCTGAGGACATCGCCCATGTCCAGGATCCGGGTCGCCATCCGGTCCGGGTGGAACAGGTCGAAATCGGACAGCTTCTCACCGGTCGAGGCGAACATCACCGGCTTGCCGGTCAGCGCCGCGATCGACAGCGCCGCACCGCCGCGGGCGTCGCCGTCGAGCTTGGTCAGCACCACGGCGTCGTAGCCGACCCCGTCCAGGAACGCCTGGGCGGTCGTCACCGCGTCCTGGCCGATCATCGCGTCGACGACGAACAGCACCTCGTCCGGGTCGGTCGCGTCCCTGATCGCCTCGGCCTGCGCCATCAACTCGGTGTCGATGCCGAGACGGCCGGCCGTGTCGATGATCACGATGTTGTGCTGCAACCGGCGGGCCTCGTCGAGCGACCGCCTGGCCACCGTGACCGGGTCGCCGACGCCGTTGCCGGGCTCTGGCGCGAAGACCGGGACGCCGGCCCGCTCGCCGACCACCTGGAGCTGGGTGACCGCGTTGGGCCGCTGCAGGTCGGCCGCGACGAGCATCGGCGTGTTGCCCTGCTCCTTCAGCCACAGGCCGAGCTTGCCCGCCAGCGTGGTCTTGCCGGCGCCCTGGAGGCCGGCCAGCATGATCACGGTCGGCGGGTTCTTGGCGAACCGCAGCCGCCGGGTCTCGCCGCCGAGGATCGTGACGAGTTCCTCGTGCACGATCTTGATGACCTGCTGGGCGGGGTTCAGCGCCTGCGACACCTCCGCCCCGGCGGCCCGCTCCTTCACCCGCCCGATGAACTGGCGCACCACGGGCAGCGCAACATCCGCCTCGAGGAGCGCGATGCGAATCTCGCGCGCGGTGGCATCGATGTCGGCCGGCGACAGCCGCCCCTTGCCGCGCAGCGAGGAGAAGACCTGGGTTAGCCGATCGGAGAGCGTCTCAAACACACTCCAAGGCTACCGGTGATTAGGGGCTGAGGTATTAGTCAGCGCGACCGGTCGTCCGGCTGAGGTCATTTTCTGCCCCGAACGGACCCTGAGCTCCGCCTCTCAGGCCGGGCTGAGCGCGGAAAGCACCATCTGCACCGTGCGCTTGCGCAGATCCGGGTCGGTCAGCAGGCCGCCGGTCTCATCGGTGACGTAGAAGACGTCGACCGCCTCCGCACCCAGCGTCTCGATCCGGGCGGCGTGCACGTTCAGCCCGCATTCGCCGAGCGCCCGTCCGATCCGCCAGAGCAGGCCGGGCTCGTCGTGCGCGCGGACCTCGACCACGGTGGCGCTGGTCGAGGCGTCATCGACCAGGGTGACCTTGGGCGGCGGGGCGGTGAAGCCGCGGCCGCGGACGGCGCGGGCCCGGCGCTCGAGGCGGTCCTCGACGTCGAGGCGGCCCTCCAGCATCCGCCGCAGGTCCGAGGAGACGAGCATCGCGTCGGGCGGGTCGCCGTACTCCGGCACGACGTTGAACACGGTGACGGCGGTGTCGCCGACGGCGGTCGCGTTGGCGCCGCGGACCGTCAGCCGGTGCGAGGCCAGCACCCCGGCCGCCCGCCAGAGCAGGCCCGGTCGGTCGAGCGCGACCACGGTGACCTCGTTGCCGTCGACGATCGCGGCCGGGCCGCCGTCGGTCACCAGCGCCAGCTGGTCCTCGCGCAGCACGGCCGGCTCCGGCATCGGCTCGCCGTCGAGCACCGCGCTCACCCGGCGGACGAGATCGGCGACCAGCCCGGCCTTCCAGTCGTTCCAGGCGGCCGGGCCGGTGGCCATCCCGTCGGCGATGGCGAGCGCGTGCAGCAGCTCGAGCAGCGTCCTGCTGCCGCCCACGGTCGTCGCGACGTGCTCCACCGTCATCGGGTCGTCGAGGTCCCTGCGGGTCGCCACGACCGGGAGCAGCAGGTGGTGGCGGACGGCCTCGGCGACCAGCTCGACGTCGGTATCGCTGAGCCCGACCCGTTTGCACACATCCCGGGCGACGACTTCGCCGGAGACGCTGTGGTCGCCCGGCCAGCCCTTGCCGATGTCGTGCAGCAGCGCCGCCAGCAGCAGCAGGTCCGGCCGGGACACGTCACGGGCGAGCCCGGCCGCGTTGGCGGCGCACTCGACCAGGTGCCGGTCGACCGTGAAGCGGTGCAGCGGGTTGCGCTGGGGCCGGTTCCTGACCCGCTCCCAGTCCGGGATCAGCGTGGCCAGCAGGCCCTCCTGGTCGAGCGCCTCCCAGACCGCGATCGCGCCCGCCCCGGCGCCGAGCAGCGCCAGCAGCTCGTTGCGGGCGTCGGGCGGCCACGGGATCGACAGCGGCGGGCATTCGGCCAGCCGGGCCAGCGCCCGCGGCGCGATCGGCAGCCCGACCTGGGCGGCGGCGGCGGCGACCCGCAGCACCAGCACCGGGTCGGTCCGCGGCACCGCCGCCCGGGCCAGGACGACCTCGCCGTCCTGCTCGACCACCCCGTCGGCGAGCGGCCGCCGGTCCAGCTTGCCCCTTCTCATCCGGACGCCGAGCGCGCGGCGGCCGCCCGCCCGGTCGGCCTGCCGGAAGGCGTGATCGACCGCGTAGGCGATGGTCCGGCCCGCGCCCGCCAGCTGGCGCAGCAGCGCGTCGCCGTCGAGCAGGCCGAGCGTGCGCGCCACCTCGTCCTGCTCCTCGAGCACCAGCCGGTCAAGCCGTCGCCCGGTGACCTCGTGGAGCACGTGCCGCGCGTCCAGAATCTGCTCGTAGGCGGCCCTGACCTTCGGACCGGGGGCGGGCGCGACCCAGGCGGCGGCGATCGCCTGGATGGCGTGCACGTCCCGCTGCCCGCCGCGCGACTCCTTCAGATCCGGCTCGAGCAGGTAGGCGAGCTCGCCGTGGAGCCTGGTCCGCTCCTCGTGCAGCCCCTTCAACTCGGCCAGCCGGGTCCTGGCGTTGGCCCGCCAGTCCTCGAGCGCGCCCTCGCGGAGCCTCGTCGTCAGGTCCGCGTCGCCCGCGACGTGCCGGGCGTGCAGCAGCCCGAGGGCGACCTTGAGATCGCTGCGGGCCACCCGTCTGGCCTGCGGCACGGTCCGCACGGCGTGGTCGAGCCGGGCGCCCGAGTCCCAGACCGGGTACCAGATCCGGTCGGCGATCCTGGCGATGCCGTCCCTGCCGTCGTGCAGCATCAGCACGTCGAGGTCGCTGCCGGGGAGCAGTTCCTTGCGGCCGTAGCCGCCGACGGCGACCAGGGCCACGCCCGGCTCGGCCCCCAGCATCCCGGCCAGCCAGCGATCGGTTTCAGTTGTCCTTCGGCTGCGATCAGCCGCGAAAGAAGTCATCACGCTCACCAGGTCGTCCCCCGAAATGATCAGCACGCGCCCGCGCAAGGGCACGCTCGTGGTGCCGGCCTCTCGATTGATGGTGGTGGTGGTGTTATGCCAGCTCTGAGCCGGGGCTAACCCAGCTCAGATGGCGTCAGGACCGCGCTCCCCAGTGCGTACCCTGACCACCGTCTCGATCGGCACCGTCCAGACCTTGCCGTCGCCGATACGGCCGGTCTGCGCTGCCTTGACCATGACGACGACGAGATCGTCGGCGTCTTCGTCGTCGCAGATGACTTCCACTCTGACCTTCGGCACCAGGTCAACCTGATACTCGGCGCCTCGGTACACCTCGGTGTGCCCGCGCTGTCTGCCGTATCCGCTCGCTTCACTGACTGTCATGCCGTGCACGCCGAATGCCTGCAACGCTGCCTTGACATCGTCGAGTTTGAAGGGCTTGATGACAGCCGTGATTAGCCTCACGTGATCACCCTTTCGTTCACCACACCCGACAATGCCTTACCGGCGTTTCCTGCGTCCAGTCCGAATGTGTCATGACGGTGAATCCGCAGCCGGAATTATTACGCTGCAGTTTCCTGCTCAGCCGCCGAGGATCGCGTCGACGAATGCGACCGGGTCGAACGGCGCCAGGTCGTCCGGGCCCTCGCCGAGGCCGACCAGCTTCACCGGGACGCCCAGCTCGCGCTGCACCGCGATCACGATGCCGCCCTTGGCGGTGCCGTCGAGCTTGGTCAGCACGATCCCGGAGACGTCGACTACCTCGGCGAACACCCGCGCCTGGCGGAGCCCGTTCTGGCCGGTAGTCGCGTCGAGCACCAGCAGCACCTCGTCGACGGCGGTGCGCTTCTCCACCACCCGCTTGACCTTGCCGAGCTCGTCCATCAGGTCGTTCTTGGTGTGCAGGCGCCCGGCGGTGTCGATCAGCACCACGTCCGCCTCCTGCTCGATGCCGGCCGAGACCGCGTCGTAGGCCACGCTGGCCGGGTCGGCCTGGTCCTTGTCGGAGCGGATGGTCTCCGCCCCTACCCGCTCGCCCCAGGTCTGCAGCTGGTCGGCCGCCGCGGCCCGGAACGTGTCGGCCGCTCCGAGCACCACCGTCTGCCCGTCGCCCACCAGTGACCGGGCCAGCTTGCCGACGGTGGTCGTCTTCCCGGTGCCGTTGACGCCGACCACCAGGATGACGGCCGGGCGCCCCTCGTGCCGCTGGGTCCGCAGCGCGCGGCTGGCGCCGGTCTCCACCTCGCCCAGCAGTTCGGCCCGGAGCATCTCCCTGACGTCATCGGGGGTCCTGGTCCCCTCGACCTTTACCTTCGTCCGCAGGTCGGAGACGATCTGCCGGGCCGGGGTGACCCCGACGTCGGCGGTGATGAGGACTTCCTCGATCTCGTCCCAGGTGTCGTCGTCCAGCCGCTCGCGCGACAGCAGGCTCAGCAGCGCGGTGCCGAAGCCACTCTGCGACCGGGCCAGCCGGGCCCGCAGCCGCACCATCCGGCCGGCCGAGGGCGGCGGCTTCTCCAGCGTCGGGCGGGCGGGCGGCGGCGCGGACGGCTCCGCCGTGCGCGGCGGCGCGGTGGCGGTCGCGGTCGCGGTCCCGCCGCCGGACTCAGTGTCGGAGTCGGCGTCCTTCACCGCGGGCATCGAGCCGGTCAGGTCGAGCTGGCCGTTTCTGCTGCGGCGAACCCCGTGCATGCCCCGCGGCCGCAGGAACATCGTGCTGCCGACGCCGACGAGCAGCACGGCGACCACCACGATGATGATGATGTACGCGATCATTTCAGCCCACTGTCTCCAAGAATTGCACGTCCCCGACGCGACCCGAACACCGTCGGCCCGCGTTCAAACCCCCTGAGCACACTACAGCCTGCCCGCATCAAGACCCGGTACTCCGGTACTCGCGCAATGCGCTACGCGGGCTCGGCTTCGCGGACGCGCTGGCTGATGACCATGGAGACGCCGTCACCGCGCATCGAGACGCCGTAGAGCGCGTCGGCCGCCTCCATCGTCCGCCGCTGGTGGGTGATGACGATCAGCTGCGAGCTCTCCTGCAGCTCGCCGAAGACGCCCAGCAGGCGCTGCAGGTTGCTGTCGTCGAGGGCCGCCTCGACCTCGTCGAGCACGTAGAACGGCGACGGCCGGGCCTTGAAGATCGCGAACAGGTAGGCGATGGCGGTCAGCGACCGCTCGCCGCCCGACAGCAGGGACAGCCGCTTCACCTTCTTGCCGGGCGGGCGCGCCTCGATCTCGATGCCGGTGGTCAGCATGTCATCCGGCTCGGTCAGTATCAGGCGGCCCTGGCCGCCGGGGAACAGCCGGGAGAACAGGCCCTCGAACTCGCGCGCGGTGTCGGCGTAGGCGGAGGCGAAGACCTCCTGCACCCGGTCGTCGACCTCCTTGACCACCATCAGCAGGTCACGCCGGGTCTTGCGGAGGTCTTCGAGCTGGGTGGCGAGGAACTGGTGCCGCTCCTGCAGCGCCTCGTACTCCTCAAGCGCGAGCGGGTTGACCTTGCCCAGCCGGGTGAGCTGCCGGTCGGCCTCGGCCGCCCGCTCCTCCTGCTCGGCCCGTACATAGGGCACGCCGACGGTCTCCGGCGCTGCGTCGGCCTCGGCCGCCCGGGACTTGCGCGACGGCGGCGCCGCCTCGGCCTCTTCCGCCTCGGCCTCCTCCGCCTCGGTCCGCACCGCGCGGAGTGCGTCCGCGAGCGACCCAGGCGCGGCAACGGCCGGGGCGACCGGACCATCCGAGGCCTCAGGCGTATCCGACATATCCGGAGTGTCCGCGGCGGTGGCCGGGGCCGGAGAGTCGGCGGCCTGGTCCGGAGACGGCGTGGCCCGGCTGGGAGAGGCGGTGGCCTGGTCGGGAGAGGCGGTGGCCTGGTCGGGAGAGGCGGAAGCCGGGGCCGAGGAGGCAGTGGGAGCGTCAGACTCGGCGGTCGAGCTGGCCGGGGTTGAGGCTTCGGAGGGCACGACGACGGCGGTGCCGCGCTTGCGGGCGGCGACGCCGAGGGGGGAGCCAGCCGGGACGAGGATCAGCACTCCGGGGCCGTACTCGGCGGCGAGGGCGTCGGGCTCGACGCCGTACTCGTCGGTTGCGTGCGACGCCAGCTGCTCGAGGCGAAGCCGGTGCTCGTTCCTGGAGATCTCGGTCCCGTGGGCGGTGTTCACCACCGCGTCGAGCTCGGTCGAGACCGCGGTGGCCTGAGCACGGACGGTCTTCAGGGTCCCGCTGGCGGCCGCGGTCGCGGTCTCGGCGGCGGCGCGGCGGTTGTTGGACTCGGCCAGTGAGGATTCGGCGGCGGACACCGCCGCGGCCGCCCCGGCGGCGACGGCGCGGGCGACCGCGCCCTGGGCGGCGCGCTGCCGCCGCCGGATGGCCGCGCGCTCCCTGGCGGCCCGCTCGGCGGTGGCCGACGCGGCCAGGGAGTCGGCCCGGCCGCTGATGGCGCGCAGCCGCTCCTCGACCGTGCGGACCTCGAGACGCGCCTCCATCTCGGCCTCGCGGGCCGCGCCGGCCCGCCGGGTGAGCTCGGCCCGTTCCTCGTCGGCCTGCTCGTTCTCAAACTCCGGGTCGCGCGCCCGGTCCTCATCGGCCTCGGCCTCGGCCAGCTCGGTCTTCAGCTGGGCGAGCTTGGCCAGGTCCTTCTCGGCGCTGCGCTGCGCGGCGCCGACCGCCGCGTCGAGCCGCTTGGCCACGTCGGCGGCCGCCCGCGCGGCCCCGGCCAGCCGCCCGAGCCGTCCGGAGATCTCGGCGGTGGCGGCGTCGGCGGCGCGCAGCCGCCCTCGGATCTCCTCCAGTACCTGCCTGGCCTCGTCCTGCGCCTCGGTCGCCTCGGCCAGGGTCTCGGCCGTCGCCTCGCTCGCCGTCTCGGCCGCGGCCAGCTTGGCGGCCGCGTCATCGGCGGCGGCGCGCACGTCGAGCAGCGACTGCGCCCCGGCCGACCCGCCGTGCGCCCAGTGCGCGCCGATCAGGTCGCCGTCGGCGGTCACGCAGCGGAAACCGGGATTATCCCGCACGAACCCGGCCGACTGGGCGAGGTCCGCGACCACCACGACGTTGGCGAGCAGCTCATCGACCGCGCCTGCCAGCTCGGCTGGGCCGCTCGCTAGGTCAACCGCCCACCGCGCGCCGGCGGGAAGGGTGGGGCGCGAGTGACGGTCGGGGAAATTGGGACCGCCAGGGCTGGAGGGGCTGCCAGAGGTACCGGGGCCGCCTGGGCTGGAGGGGCCGGCCGGAGACGAGGCGATGACCAGGCCGACCGTGCCGGCGTTGGCGGTACGAATGTCGGTCAGGACCTCGACCGCCGCGTCGAGGCCGGTCACGGTGAGGGCCTCGGCGGCGGCGCCGAGGGCGGCGGCGATGGCCTTCTGGTAGCCGTCGGCGACGGTGAGCTGGGCGGCGAACGAGCCGAGGACGCCGCGGAAGCGGTCGGGGTCGGCCAGCACCGCGGCGGTGGCGTCCACGCCGCGGCGGAGGGTCTCCTTGAGCGCGTCGACGCGCGCTCTGAGGGCGGCTACCTCACTGTTGGCGGCGCGTTCGGCCTTGCGCGAAGCAACGGTCCGTTCGGAGTGCTGATTGTGATCTTTGGTTGCCTGGTCGAGCTCGGCGGCGAGGCCGGAGCGGTCGGAGTCGCCCCCGTCGGCCACATCCTGGACCTCGCTGTACTCGTGCTGGGCGCGCTCGGCGCGGCCGCGGGCCTGCTCGACGGCGGCGCTCAGCCGGTCGATCTCCTCGCCGGTGGCGGCGCCGCGGCTGCGGGCGGCGTCGACCATGCCGCGCAGCCGGGCCAGCCGCTCGGCCCGGCCCGCGGCGGCGCGGGCGGCGTCGGCCAGCCTGCGCTCGGCGTGCGCCAGCCCGCCCTCGACGGCGGTCCGCTCGGCGACCGCGAGGGCGAGCGCCTCGCGGCCCTCGTCCATCCGCTCGGTCAGCCCTGCCTCTTCCGCGCGGAGCTCCTCGGCCTGCCGGTCGAGCTCGTCCGGGTCGCGCCCCGGCCGCTCGGGCTCGGGGTCGGACGCGAGGTGCCGCGCGCGCTCGTTGGCGAGTCCGGCGACCGAGCGCAGCCGCTCGGTCAGCGAGGAGAGCGCGAACCAGGTCTGCTGCGCCTGGGCGAGCTCGGCCGTCTGGCTCGCCATCGCCGCGTCGAGCTCGGCCTCCTGCTGGCGGGCCTGGGCGAGGCTGGCCTCGAGCATGGTGCGGCGGGCGAGGATCGCGGCCTCGTCGGCCACCTCCCGCTCGAGCTTGTCGCGGAGCGCCAGGTAGTCGTCGGCCAGCAGCCGCAGCCGGGCATCGCGCAAGTCGGCCTGGATGGTCGCGGCCCTGCGGGCGACCTCGGCCTGCCGGCCGAGCGGCTTCAGGCGGCGGTTGAGCTCGGCCGTCAGGTCGACCAGCCTAGTCAGGTTGGCCTGCATCGCATCGAGCTTGCGGAGCGCCTTCTCCTTGCGCTTGCGGTGCTTGAGCACGCCCGCGGCCTCTTCGATGATCGCCCGCCTGGCCTCGGGGCCCGCGTGCAGGATCTGGTCGAGCTGGCCCTGGCCCACGATGACGTGCATCTCGCGGCCGAGGCCGCTGTCGGAGAGCAGGTCCTGGACGTCGAGCAGGCGGCAGGAGTCGCCGTTGATCGAGTACTCGCTCTGGCCGGAGCGGAACATCAGCCGGCTGATTGTCACCTCGGCGTAGTCGATCGGCAGCGCGCCGTCGGTGTTGTCGATGGTGAGGGTGACCTCGGCCCGTCCCAGGGGGGCGCGCGAGGTCGTGCCCGCGAAGATGACGTCTTCCATCTTGCCGCCGCGCAGGCTCTTGGCGCCCTGCTCGCCCATCACCCACGAGAGTCCGTCGAGGATGTTGGACTTGCCCGAGCCATTCGGGCCGACGACGCAGGTGATGCCGGGCTCGAGGCGGAGCGTGGTGGCGGACGCGAACGACTTGAAGCCGCGCAGGGTGAGGGACTTCAGGTACACGTGCCCTCTCCTCCCCCGGAACAACCCTGCCGAACGGCCCAGTTTAGAAGGTTACCGCCCCGGGCGGGCGGGTGCGGGGAAGCGCGCGGCAACGGCGGGACTGGGCGCTCGCGGGCTGGACGTCCGCGCTCGGCGGGAGGCACGTCGAGGCGGGGCAGATGCCGACGGGCTCTGTGGTGGCCAACGCGAACGACTTGAAGCCACGGTGCGTCGCTGTCATCCCGACCGGCGAGTCTGGACGGTGATCCCGCTGGGCCTGGCCCCTCGCACCGTGCCGGATGACCCGTACGCGTGATCACGAAGGATTGATGCACTTATACGATAATTATCCTTCGTCAGGATAAAAGGCTTCGCGATCACGCCGGCGGGCGCGGGGAACAGCGGATCAGTATCCGGCCTAATCGACCTGTCCCCCTCGGCGACCGCCCGGGTAACCGCGGACTCATCGCCGGCTCGTGCGGGCCCGACCACGACATAGACCTCGCCGAAGGCACCACGACCGTGAATCTGCCGGCGGAGCCGATACTGCCCGACCCTGACATGAGTCACGCCAACACCATCCTGAGGTTTCGGCGCCAGTAATACACCCCGTCCGACATTATGGCGGACCGCCGGAAACTCCGAACGCGCCTTCAAGAACGTCGGTCGTGTAATCCATGAGTGCGAAGATAATATATCCGCCGGCCAGGTATTCGGTCGCGCGACGTCGCAGTTCCTGGTCTAGTCCGCGCTTACGCTCGTTAAGCGCCCGCACTGACGAGTCCCATCCCTGTCCGGGCTGCGGCCCGAAGATTCCTACGGGCTACATCGCTAATCTTCCCTTAGCCCACAAGACACGTTCTATAGTGACATCCATGCAAGTTATCACCTCAGTGCCGATTCTGAAGCTGGGTGCGATCGCTGTCGTCGGGACCGTCCGCGATGGAGCCGCCTGAGATGCGGGACGCTCCATTGACGGGTGACCGCGTCCCCGGACGGCAAGTGCGGGCAGCGTTTGATGCTCGCACTGTCACCGTGTACCAGGCGTACTCGCCAGCGATCGCAGAGCCTGCTGTCGCGGCAGGAAGATTTGTGTCACCGTTCAAGTTCGACCGGATGACATGGATCAAGCCGTCGTTCCTGTGGATGATGTATCGCAGCGGCTGGGCGACGAAGCCAGATCAAGAACGCGTCCTCGCCGTCAGCATCACTCGCGACGGGTTCGAGTGGACGGTCAGCATTGCTGACGTCACCCGCTTCGCCCACGAGATCCGCGGTCTTGCCGCGGCTGGAGACGAGGCGGCGGTTAGTGCGCGGCTCTCGGCCGAGCTTCCCTACCCGCTCCCGGTCGAGATCAGGTCTGTTATAGGAGCGGCCTGACCTGTCGGCAGCGATACCTCCAGGACCACCTACTCATTCAAGAAGCTTCTGGAGGAAATGGTCGGTTATAGGAATGCGGTGGCGATGGCCGCTTCGGCGGCTACGAACGCGACCAGTCCGACAAGGAGCGGCAGGTTCGCGCGTACCCGCGAAATGCGTCGCTGCGCGAGGCTTTTGACAAAGCCACGATTCACGGTCTCCGGATCGGTCGGCTCGCGCCACTGCAGGATCTTTTCCCTGATCTTCTCCCTGGACATTGCGTTCCGGAAAAACCCGGCCCGGAGGTACACCACCCCGGGCCCCGACGACCAGAACATCGCCGGTTCGATCGTGCTCCCATCGATCAGCACGATTGTCAGGGCCTGTCGCGACAGCGCCACGTCGGCGACCTCGTTCCGGCCGACGGTCAAGGTGAGGAACCAGGTGACGATCCGCATCGTGTTGTCGGTGAGGATGATCCGCTGCGAGCCGAGCTTAAAAAATCCCCAGGCAAAAACGGCAGTCACCTCTCCGGCGATCAACCGGTCGCCAATGGCGGACCAGTCGCCAGACGGAGGCATGCCGGCCCCTTTTCCGCCGCCATGGGCGACCAAAGCCAGGACCACTGCCACGACCGCGAAGATGTATCCAGCGGCGTACGCCATGATCGGCAAGACGCTTCCAGGCCGGAGCACCACTAGACCCGCTTGACCTCCTCGGGCCGAACCGTTCTGTGCCACGCCGGGCTGCGCCCGTTCAGCTTCCATAAGCAGTAGTCTAGCGTAGTGCCGTTGCATGACACCTCGTTCATTGCCGACCTGTATGCCATATGAAGGAACTCGGGCGCCAGGTTCGAGCCGTACTTTGTCGCCTGGTTAATGCCCGGATAATACCAGCTGACACTGGGAGCGTACTTAGGCGTATAAGCCCCGAGGAATCTTCCGGCCGCTCCTCTAGTCGCGTCCGATGCGGCTGGTTCCAGACCGGAGATAGCCGAGATTTCACCGTCTAGCGCGTTTCCTAGAAGCATGCTGGCTGGGAGAGTTACCGCGTCTATAAGGGCGCCTTCGCCCAGGGTCTCGGCGGCGCCAGTCCAATTACCGGTCCCGATGCCGTTGGCGACAAAATTAATCAGAAGGCCGCCGCCCTCGGCTCCAAGGCAAATTTCGATCGCGACGGAAAGGCATGAGGCGAAGACGGCCGTCTGCAGCATTCCTCTCCAGTGAGCCCTGAATTGGTGCCCGACCCACCCGGCGGCCGTGCTGAGCCATCCGAAGCTGATTCCGCCACTACCGCCACCGGCCGGGTGCTGGAACGTGCACGGGGTGGGGTCGAGAGCGGCATCTCGTCCGCCGGCACAGGAGGCGCTCGCAGCACTGCCGATGGACTGCTGGACGGGGGTGACGGCACGGGGGGTGCGCTCGATGACGGTGATGGGCACGTTGAAGATGTAGTCGTGGTCGACGGTCGTGGACTCGTCTCGGTTGTCCCTGGCCTGCTGCTGGAGGCCTTGCTGCTGGTTGTTGTAGACGGTCTCGCAGGACTGGCCGGAGCCGGTGCAGGTGCCCTCGGGCACGTTGTAAATGGGCTGCGCGCCGGACGGGTCGGACTGGTTGACCGGGTCGTCCAACGAGTAGGCGTACGGGTTGAGGTCCTGGG
>Ga0302326_10018789_pt1 | contig 14324 bp, 11 predicted proteins | sample Palsa_T0_3_FD_202264 | JGI IMG/M metagenome (GOLD analysis project Ga0302326, IMG submission 202264) | Peat permafrost microbial communities from Stordalen Mire near Abisko, Sweden - Palsa_T0_3 | ecosystem: Environmental > Terrestrial > Soil > Palsa > Peat permafrost | place: Sweden: Abisko... | reverse complement strand
GGAGGATGCGATCGCCAAGGCGGCCCGCTCGCGATATGGCAGCGAGACCGAAGTCCGCGCGGAGATCGATCCGAAGAGCGGCGAGCTGCACCTGTCCCGCCACATGCTGGTGATGGAAGCCGTCGAAAACCCGGCGTCCCAAATCAGCCTCGATGAGGCGCGCCGGCGGCATCCCGCCGCGCAGATCGGCGACACCATCGCCGACCCGCTGCCGCCGCTCGAATACGGCCGCATCGCCGCACAATCGGCCAAGCAGGTGATCGTGCAGAAGGTGCGCGAGGCCGAACGCGACCGTCAATACGAAGAATACAAGGATCGGATCGGCGACATCGTCAACGGCATCGTCAAGCGCGTCGAGTATGGCAACGTGGTGGTCGATCTTGGCCGTGGTGAGGCCATCGTACGGCGCGATGAGATGCTGCCGCGCGAGGTTTTTCGCAATGGCGACCGCGTCCGCGCCTACATCTACGACGTGCGCCGCGAGCAGCGCGGGCCGCAAATCTTCCTCTCGCGCACGCACCCGCAATTCATGTCGAAGCTCTTCGCGCAGGAAGTGCCGGAAATCTACGACGGCATCGTCGAGGTTAAGGCGGTCGCGCGCGATCCCGGATCGCGCGCCAAGATCGCGGTCGTCTCGCGCGACTCCTCGGTCGATCCGGTCGGCGCGTGCGTCGGCATGCGCGGCTCGCGCGTGCAGGCAGTGGTCAACGAGCTCCAGGGCGAGAAGATCGACATCATTCCGTGGTCGCAGGACATTGCCACGTTTGTCGTCAACGCGCTGGCGCCCGCCGAGGTGGCCAAGGTGGTGCTCGACGAAGAACGCGAGCGTATCGAGGTGGTGGTCCCCGATCAGCAGCTCTCGCTTGCCATCGGCCGGCGCGGGCAGAATGTGCGACTGGCCTCGCAGCTCACCGGCTGGGACATCGACATCCTGACCGAACAGGAGGAATCGGAACGCCGCCAGGCCGAATTCGAGAACCGCACGCGCTTGTTCATCGATGCGCTCAACGTCGACGAGGTGATCGGACAATTGCTGGCGTCGGAGGGCTTCAATTCGGTCGAGGAGCTCGCCTTGGTGGAGACCAAGGAGATCGCCGGTATCGAAGGCTTCGATGAAGACACCGCGGGTGAATTGCAGACCCGCGCCCGCGATTATCTGGCCAAGATCGAGGCCGAGCTCGACGCAAAGCGCAAGGAGCTTGGCGTCGCCGACGAGCTCAACGAGGTTCCGGGTGTCACCACGGCCATGCTGGTCCGTTTCGGCGAGAACGGCATCAAGACGGTCGAGGACCTTGCCGGATGCGCGACCGACGACCTCGCCGGCTGGACCGAGCGCAAGGACGGCGAGACCGTGCGCGAAGCCGGCATTCTCGACGGCTTCGATATTTCGCGCGAGGAGGCCGAGTCGCTCGTCATGCAGGCGCGGCTGAAAGCGGGTTGGGTCGAGGAGGCTGACCTGGCTCCGCCGACTGCCGTGGAAGAAGCCCCGCTCCCCGAGGCGCAGGCCTAAAGGAAACACAGCGAACGCATGATCGCCCAAACCCAGGACATTGCATCTGACATTGCACTCGATGTCGAGCTGGACCGCGGACCGCGCGGGCGCGAACGCGCCCGGCTCTGCGCAGCCACACGAACGGTGCAACCGGTGTCGGAGCTGATCCGGTTCGTCGTTGGGCCGAACGGCGAGGCGATACCCGATATCAAAAGTAAGCTGCCGGGACGCGGCATCTGGGTCACCGCTACCCGGGATGCACTGGGTGAAGCGATCAAGCGCAAAGCCTTTGCCCGCGGGTTCAAGCGGGAGGTTCGCCTGCCGTCGGACTTCGTGGACCGCACCGAGCAGCTGCTCGAACGATCGGCCATCGATGCGTTGGCCGTCGCCGGCAAGGCCGGACTGGTCGCGGCGGGCTTCACCAGGGCCGAAACGGCCTTGGTGGGCAATGCGGTTGTAGCGCTTTTGCACGCGGCCGAGGCTTCTTCCGCGGAAGCCCGCAGGCTTGATGGAGCCGGGCGCCGGCAACAGGGTGGACCGCTGGTTGTGATTGGATTCCTCACCTCGGCGCAATTGGATTTGGCATTGAACCGCCCAAATGTGATACATGCAGCCCTGCTCGCCGGCCCTGGCAGCGAAACCTTTTTGGCCCGTTGTCGGCGCCTTGAACGGTTTCGGACCGGCGATCAGCAGAATCAGGCCGGAGAGGCGGCGCCGAACCTAAGCCGGCCGGGCAATGAACGCGTATAGAAATGGACGGGTATGACTGAGACGACCAAGAATACCGGCGAAAAGCTGAGCGTGAGTTCGGCGAAGACGCTCACCCTGAAACGCGGCGGCGTCGAGCAGGGCGTCGTGCGCCAGAGCTTCAGCCATGGTCGCAGCAAGGCCGTCGTCGTCGAAAAGGTCAAGCGCCGTGCCGCGGGACCGGGTGAGGCCAAGCCTGAACCTGTGATCCCCGCGGAGCGAACCGCGCCGAAGCGCGCCGCCGCGACCGCCAAATCCGCCGCAATTGCCGCCACGCCGGCCGCCGCTCCGGCGCCGGCTGCCGCTCCCGTCGCTCCGAAGTCTTCCGGCGTGGTGCTGCGCACGCTGACCGAGGAAGAGCGTAGCGCCCGCGCGCATGCGCTCGCCGACTCGCGGCTGCGCGAGGCCGAAGAACGCAAGATCGCCGAAGAAGAAGCCCGCATTCGCCATAGTCGCGAAGAGATCGACCGCGCCGAGCGTGCGGCGGCGGAAGCCCGCAAACTCAACGAAGAGGTGCGCCGCAAGCACGACGAGGAAACCAAGCGCAAGGCCGACGAGGTTGCCAAGAAGCGGTTTGGCACCGATGCGACGACGGCGGCGAAACCCGGGGCGCGCCCCGCACTCGAAGCCGAAGACGACGAAGCCCCACGGCCCCGCCGCGGCGGCGTGGCAGCGCGCCCGGCGCCGGCCCCCAAGGCGCCGCGCGTCGGCGAAAAACGCCGCGGCCGGCTGACGGTCGTCACCGCCCTTTCCGCCGACGAGGTCCGCGAACGCTCGGTCGCCTCGTTCCGGCGGCGCAACCAGCGCATGACCGGCCACCGCGACAGCGAGCCGAAGGAAAAGCTCGTTCGCGAAGTGACCATTCCGGAGACGATCACGATCCAGGAATTGGCCAACCGCATGGCCGAGCGTGCGGTCGATGTGATCCGCATTCTCATGCAGCAGGGTCACATGGCGAAGATCACCGACACGATCGACGCCGATACGGCCCAGCTCATCGCCGAGGAGCTCGGTCATACCGTACGGCGCGTCGCCGAGTCGGACGTCGAAGAGGGCATGTTCGATGCGCTCGACGATCCGGCAAACCTGCTACCCCGGGCCTCCGTCGTCACCATCATGGGCCACGTCGATCACGGCAAGACGTCGTTGCTCGATGCCATCCGCTCGACCGATGTCGCTGCCGCCGAGGCCGGCGGCATCACCCAGCACATCGGCGCCTATCAGGTGACCTCGCCGTCCGGCGGACGGGTCACTTTCATCGATACACCCGGCCATGCCGCGTTTACCGCCATGCGCGCGCGTGGCGCCAAGATCACCGATATCGTCGTGCTCGTGGTCGCCGCCGACGACGGCGTCATGCCGCAGACGGTGGAGGCGATCCACCATGCCAAGGCGGCCAAGGTGCCGATCATCGTCGCCATCAACAAGATCGACAAGCCGGACGCCAAGCCCGAGCGTGTGCGCACCGAGCTGTTACAGCATGAGATCCAGGTTGAATCGCTGGGCGGCGACACACTCGAAGTCGAAGTGTCGGCGAAAGAGAAGCGCAATCTCGACAAGCTGCTCGACATAATCGCGCTACAGGCCGAAGTGCTCGACCTCAAGGCCAACCCCAACCGGCCGGCCGAAGGCACGGTGATCGAGGCGCGACTTGATCGCGGCCGCGGGCCAGTCGCCACCGTCCTGGTCCAACGCGGCACGCTCAAGCCAGGCGATATCGTCGTGGCCGGCTCCGAATGGGGTCGCGTGCGCGCTCTCATGTCGGACACCGGGCATTCGGTCGTCGCCGCCGGGCCCTCGATGCCGGTCGAGGTCCTGGGCTTCAACGGCACCCCGGAGGCGAGCGACCGGCTGGCCGCGGTCGATACCGAAGCCCGCGCCCGCGAGATCGCCGATTACCGCGCGCGGCAGAAGCGCGACATATTGGCGGCGCGGCAAACCGGCATGCGCGGCTCGCTCGAGCAGATGATGAATCAGCTCAAGACCTCGGGCCTCAAGGAATTCCCGCTGGTGATCAAAGGCGACGTGCAGGGTTCGATCGAGGCCATCGTCGGATCGCTGGAAAAGCTTTCGACCGAGGAAGTCGCAGCCCGCGTGATCTTCGCGGGCGCCGGCGGCATCACCGAATCCGACGTGACATTGGCGGAAGCCTCGGGCGCGGTGGTCATCGGCTTCAACGTGCGCGCGCATAAGGAAGCGCGCGAGGCCGCCGAGCGGGCCGGAATCGAAATTCGCTACTACAACATCATTTATGACCTCGTCGACGACGTGAAGAAAGCGATGTCGGGACTGCTGCCGCCGACTTTGCGCGAAACCATGCTCGGCAACGCGACAATTCTCGAAATCTTCAAGGTGTCGAAGGTCGGTAACATCGCCGGCTGCCGGGTAACCGACGGCGTCGTCGAGCGCGGCGCTAACGTCCGGCTCATTCGCGACAGCGTAGTCGTCCATCAGGGCAAGCTGTCGCAGCTCAAGCGCTTCAAGGATGACGCCCGCGAAGTCGTCGCCGGACAGGAATGCGGCATGGCGTTCGAGAACTATCAGGATATGAAGGCCGGCGACGTGATCGAGTGCTACAGAGTGGAGAGTGTGCAGCGAACGCTGTGAGTTCGAGACTCGAGGTTCGCCTCTTCCTCGCCATTGCCGGACAAAAGCGCGAAGCGCCGCCTTGGTGCTTAATGATCGGGCAACACATGCAGCCAGGTGGATAGTTAGAAAAGTAAGAAGAATGCTCGGGTCAGACCTGGGCATGACAAAGAGAATGGCCCGTCATCAGCATCGTGATCAGTCCGCAGGCGCTTCACCGCGCCAGCTCCGCGTCGGCGAACTCATTCGTCACGCGCTGGCGGAGCTGTTTTCACGTGGCGAGATTCACGATCCGGTCATCGAAACGCATATGATCACCGTTCCCGAAGTGCACATGAGCGCCGATCTGCGGCTGGCCACGATCTACATCGTGCCGCTCGGCGGGCGAGACGAGCAGAAAGTGCTCGATGCGCTCGAAGCCAACAAGCGCTATATGCGCGGCGAGATCGCGCGGCGTATAAACCTGAAGTTTGCGCCTGAAATCCGCTTTCGCATCGACGACCGCTTCGACGAAGCGGAGCGCATCGAGAAGCTTCTGCAAACGCCGGAAGTGCGGCGCGACCTCGGCGAAAAGGGCAAGTAATGTCGGCAACGAACAATATGCCGTCCGCACAGGGTGGTGAGGCCGAACACGTGTCCGGGCTCACACCGGCAATCGAGTCCAATCCTCGGTCGCCGGCAAACAGCGCGAATAAAAAGCAGCAAAAGCGCGACGTTCACGGCTGGGTCGTGCTCGACAAGCCGGTCGGCATGACATCGACCCACGCCGTGGCGGTCATAAAGCACTTGTTTGCCGCGAAACGTGCCGGTCACGCCGGTACGCTCGATCCTCTGGCTTCCGGCTGTCTGCCGGTCGCCCTCGGCGAAGCCACCAAGACCGTGCCGTTCGTCGTTGACGGCCGTAAGACCTATGTCTTTACCGTGCGTTGGGGCGAGGAACGCGACACCGACGATGCGGAAGGCCGCGTCGTTTCGAGCGGCGAAAGCCGTCCCGACGGAACCGCGATCCGAGCCTTGCTACCGCGCTTTGTCGGCACGATCGATCAGGTGCCGCCGCGGTTTTCCGCCGTTAAGATTGATGGCGAGCGCGCGTACGATCTCGCGCGCGAGGGTGAGGTGGTCGAGATCGCCCCGCGCGCGGTGACGATACACCGGCTCGATTTGTTGGAAATGCCGGATCGGGATCATGCGGTGCTTACCGCCGAGTGCGGGAAGGGAACTTATGTCCGCGCGCTCGCCCGCGATCTCGGCCGTGAGCTTGGCGCGCTGGGTCACGTTTGCGCGCTGCGCCGCAGCCGGGTGGGCCCCTTCGCCGAAAGCGACATGATTTCACTGGAACGCCTCGAGTCTTTGTGCCATAGAGCGGCCGCCGGCGAGGGAAATCTCGTCGATATGCTGCTGCCGATCGAGACCGCGCTGGACGACATCCCGGCGCTGGCCGTTAGCCCGGCAGACGCGGCAAGGCTCCACAGGGGTCAAGCCATTTTGTTGCGCGGACGGGACGCTGCCATCGTCCGGGGCACGGTCCAGGTGGCTTCGAGCGGAGAGCTCGTGGCTATTGCCGAGGCCGACCGCGGCGAGATCGTCCCTAAGCGCGTGTTCAATTTGACCGGCGTGACAGGTCGCGCCGGCAGACGAAAAGGTTAGTGACGATGTCGCTTACGACCGCGCGGAAAGCGGAAGTCATCAAGACGTACGCCGTCAAGTCCGGTGACACGGGTTCGCCCGAGGTACAGGTTGCGCTCCTTTCGGAGCGGATCAACACCCTGACCGATCACTTCAAGACCCACATCAAAGACAACCACTCCCGGCGCGGGCTGCTTAAGATCGTGTCGCAGCGGCGCCAGATTCTCGACTATCTTCGCCGCACGGATGAGGGACGTTACAAGGAGTTGATTGAACGGCTTGGTATCCGCCGTTGAAGAGTTTGCGCGCGGGACACGCCCCGCGCGTTTTGCCGGCGGAGCGCATAAGGCGTCCGCTTACATGTGCGGCGGCGAGGCTGCCGATTGGATGGCGAACCGTTGGTTCGTCGATATCAGAGAGGGTCGAAGGCCATGGCAGGATCGCCAGACGCTGGCAGGCTCGGCAGCAAGCGCGCTGCGCCGACAGCGTCTCGCCGTCTTGCTTATGGCTTTCGCATCTTTCGCGAAAACCATGAAAGACAATCGCAATGTTCAACATTCATCGTGTGCAACTTGACTGGGGTGGCCGCAAGCTCACGCTAGAGACCGGCAGGCTGGGCCGGCAAGCCGACGGAGCGGTATTCGCTTCCTACGGCGAGACCACCGTACTCGCCGCCGTGGTCGCGGCAAAACAGCCGAAGGAAGGCATCGATTTTCTTCCGCTGACCGTCAACTACACCGAGAAATATTACGCGGCCGGCCGGATTCCCGGCGGCTACTTCAAGCGCGAGCGCGGTCCTACGGAAAAGGATACGCTGACGTCGCGCCTTATCGATCGCCCGATCCGTCCGCTGTTCGCCGACGGCTGGCGCTGCGACACGCAGGTGACCGTTACCGTCCTGTCGCACGATCAGGAGAACGATCCGGATATCGTCGCGATGATTGCGGCTTCCGCGGCGCTGACGCTATCCGGTGCGCCGTTCATGGGACCGATCGGCGGCGCCCGCGTCGGCTTCATCAACAATGAATACGTGCTCAATCCGGCGCTGGACGAGATGCCGGAAAGCCAGCTCGACCTCGTCGTCGCCGGCACACAGGACGCCGTCCTTATGGTTGAATCGGAGGCGAAGGAGCTGTCCGAAGAGGTCATGCTCGGCGCGGTGATGTTCGGCCATCGGCATTTCCAGCCGGTCATTGAGGCGATCATCAAGCTCGCGGAAAAGGCCGCCAAAGAGCCGCGCGAACTCACGGTCGCCGACAATGCCGCGCTCGAAAAAGAGATGCTCGGCCTGGTCGAGAAGGAGCTGCGCGCCGCTTATGCCGTTCCCGACAAGATGGCGCGTCACAACGCCGTCGAAGCGGCCAAGGCAAAAGTGATGGCGCATTTCCTGCCCGAGGGCGTGGAGAGCCCGAAATATTCCAAGCTCCAGGTCGCCGGCGTGTTCAAGGACCTCGAAGCCAAGATCGTGCGCTGGAATATCCTCGACACCGGCAACCGCATCGACGGCCGTGACGTCAAGACCGTGCGCCCGATCGTGGCCGAGGTCGGCGTCTTGCCGCGAACCCACGGCTCGGCGCTGTTCACGCGCGGCGAGACGCAAGCACTGGTGGTGACGACACTCGGCACCGGCGAGGATGAGCAGTGGATCGACGCGCTGCAGGGCACTTACAAGGAATCGTTCCTGCTGCACTACAACTTCCCGCACTATTCGGTTGGTGAGACCGGCCGTACGGGCGCCCCGGGCCGGCGCGAGATCGGCCACGGCAAGCTCGCCTGGCGGGCGATCCATCCCGTTCTGCCGGAAAAGACCGAGTTCCCCTACACGATCCGCGTCGTCTCCGAGATCACCGAATCCAACGGTTCGTCGTCGATGGCGACGGTGTGCGGCGCCTCACTGTCGCTGATGGATGCCGGCGTGCCGCTCAAGCGCCCGACCGCGGGCATTGCCATGGGACTTATCCTCGAAGACAAGCGCTTCGCGGTGCTCTCCGACATTCTCGGCGACGAGGACCATCTCGGCGACATGGACTTCAAGGTCGCCGGCACCGACCGCGGCGTCACGTCGCTGCAAATGGATATCAAGATCGCGGGCATCACCGAAGAGATCATGCGCGTCGCGTTGGCTCAGGCCAAAGACGGCCGCCTGCACATCCTCGTCGAGATGAGCAAGGCGCTGACGTCGGCGCGCGCGGAACTTGGCGAGCATGCGCCGCGGATCGAAGTGATGCAGATCCCGGTCGACAAGATCCGCGAGGTGATCGGTTCGGGCGGCAAGGTGATCCGCGAGATCGTGGAAAAAACCGGGGCCAAGATCGATATCCAGGACGACGGCACGATCAAGATCGCCTCGGCGAAAGCCGACGCCATCAAGGCGGCGATCAACTGGATCAAGTCGATCGCTTCCGAGCCCGAAGTCGGACACATCTACGATGGCACCGTCGTCAAGGTCATGGACTTCGGCGCCTTCGTGAACTTCTTCGGCGCCAAAGACGGACTCGTTCACATCAGCCAGCTCGCTCCACGCCGCGTGCAGAAGACCACCGACGTCGTCAAGGAAGGCGACAAGGTGAAGGTCAAGCTTTTGGGCTTCGACGAGCGCGGCAAAGTCCGGCTGTCGATGAAGGTGATCGATCAGCAGACCGGCGAAGACCTCGAAGCCAAGCAGAAGGCCGAGGGTGGCGAGCAACGCGAAGCCGCCGCGGCAGGGGAGTAACGTTTCCCGCTCATTCCCGCGAGCGGAGCCTCCTGCTACTCGACCACGATATGCGCCGGTGCGCCGCCGCGGGACGGTCTGCGGAACACCATGAGCAGCGGGATCACGACCAAAGTCGCGATCATCAGCATCTTGTAATCGTCGATATAGGCGATGATCTGCGCTTGCTGCGTGATCGCGGCATCCAGCGCGGCGCGCCCGCCGGCAGTCAACGGGTTCCAAAAATGCGCGATCGCCGGGTTCTCGAAGGCCCGGTTCACCGGCGTGACGTTCTGCGCGATATTAGCGTGGTTCACTTGGGTATTCTGCACCAGCAGGCTGTTCACGACTGAAATTCCGACGCTGGAGCCCATATTGCGCGACAGGCTGAACAGGCCGGCGCCTTCGGCGCGCTCCGCAAGCGGCAGCGTCGATAACGTTGCCGCGCTCAGCGGCACGAACAGAAAGCCAAGACCAAAGCCCTGCACCATGGTTACGCCGATGATCGTGGCCTGCGAGATGTCCGGCGTCCAACCGGTCATCTGATTGAACGACCACGCCGTGAGGCCGAGCCCGATGAGCAGCAGGATACGCGTATCGGCGCGACCGACCAGCCGGCCGACGATCAGCATCGAGACCATGGTGCCGACACCGCGCGGTCCCATCACCAGACCGGCGGTGACCACGGGGTAGTTCATAAGCTCCTGAAGATAGGGCGGCTGCAGCGCCATCGAGGCGTAATAGGTGAGGCCGACGATGGAAATGAACAATATGCCGGCGGCGAAATTGCGGTCGCGGAACATGGCCGGCCGCACGAACGGATTCTTCGCGGTGAAAGTGTGGACAAGGAACAGATAGAAGGCCGACGCCGCAACTATCGCCTCGATGATGATTTCGCCGGAGCCGAACCAGTCGAGCTGTTCGCCGCGGTCGAGCACGATCTGGAGCCCACCGATCGCGATGCTCAAGGTCCCGAAGCCGAACCAATCGAGCTTCGCGCGGGCTTCGCGCGGCGCTTCCGGCAGAAAGATCATGATGCCGATCAAATCGACAATGCCGATCGGCAGGTTGATATAGAAGACATAGCGCCAGCTGTAATTTTCAGTGAGCCAGCCGCCGAGCACCGGGCCAAGAACGGGCCCGATCATCACCCCGATGCCGAACAGCGCCATGGCGAAGCCCTGGCGTTCGCGCGGATAACTGCCGAGCAAGACGGTCTGCGACAGCGGAACAAGCGATGCGCCGAACGCGCCTTGCAGCACCCGGAACAACACGAGTTGCGGCAGCGACTGCGCCATGCCGCACATCATGGAAGCGACGGTGAATCCCGCAATGGCAACGAGGAAAAGTCGCCTGATGCCGAACCGGCCGGCGAGAAAGCCGGTCGGCGGCGTCATGATCGCGGCGGCGACGATGTAGGAGGTCAGCACCCAGGCGATCTGGTCCTGGCTGGCCGCGACGCTCCCCTGCATATAAGGCAGCGCGACATTGGCGATCGTGGTGTCGAGCGCCTGCATGAGTGTCGCAAGGATCACGCAGACGGTTAGGCCCGCGCGATTGCCGCCGGCGGCTGTAAGCTCCCCGCCCATCACGGGGCCCGATGCGACCGACCGAACAGCGCCGTGAGGAAGTGCGGGAAGCCGCGCGCATGCCCGGTATCGACGTCAACGACGACGCTCATCCCGGCGCGCAGCGGCGGCAGCTTTTTGTCGCTTGTATCGAGGTGCACGCGCATCGGAACGCGCTGCACGACCTTGACCCAATTGCCGCTGGTATTCTGCGCCGGCAGCAGCGAGAACTCCTGCGCCGCGGCCGGGCTCACGCTCTCGACCACGCCGTGCCACTCAAAGTCCGGATAGGTATCCACCGTCACCGTAGCTGGCTGCCCGGCCCGCACATAAGTTAGCTCCGTCTCCTTCGGACTGGCGTCGACCCAGACGCGATCGGTGTCGACGAGGAAAAAAGCGGTCGTCGAGGCGGCGAGGTACTTTCCGGGCGCGATCGCCGGCACGTTGGTGACGGTGCCGGCAAACGGCGCCGTTATAACCGTGTGATCGAGTTGCCGCTGCGCCTCCTCGACTTGCGCTTTCGCCTGCAAATATTGCGGGTGTTCCGTTGCAACGAGATCAGGGTTGCCGCCGAGCTTGGCGAGTTGCATCTGCGCCTGCTCGCGCGAGGCAGCGAGTTTGCTCTTGTCGTTGTCGAGCGTGTAGTGCGCCTGGTCGTAAACGGCCTGAGGTATAGTTGCACTGTGCAGCAGCATGGCATTGCGGTCGTAGTTGAGCTGATCGAGGTCCACTTGCGCCTGCTGCGCGGCCGTGTCGCTGAGCATCCGCTTGTAATCCTGTTTCATCGCTTCGATCGTCAGCGCCGTCTGCGCCTGATTGGCCTTGGTGTTGTCGAGAGCGATCTGGAATTGGCGCGGATCGAGCCGGTAGAGAACCGCTCCGGCGGCGACATGCTGGTTATCCGTCACGTCGACTTCCTGCACGATGCCCGACACGTCGCTCGAGACGCCGACCTTGTCGGCCTCGACATAGGCATCATCGGTCGACGTTACTTGGCCGCCGCTGACATACCAATAACAGCCGATGATCAGGACGATCGGCAGTAGTGCAAATAACGTCCAACGAATCCGGTCGCGCCGCCGCAATGAAAAGAGCTTATCGGTGGTGGCAGTCCGCATCCGCGAGCGCTTTTCCGCCGGAGCGACCGGCGCGATCGGCACCCGCGGAGCCTCCGGCGCTTCCGCACGCGGTGGCACCGATTTGCGAAGGGGTTCAGCCATAGTGCCGCTCCCCCGTCGTGGGATCGGCGCCACGCTGCTGGATCAGACGGCGCAGGTTGTCCTTCACGACCGAAAGTTTGGAAACCATAAGTTCGACGCTCGCGACGTCGACGCCGGCGAGTGTGTTCGCCATCGTCTCTTCGCCAAGGTCGCTCAGCCGTTCCAGCAGGGGTCGCGCCGCCGCCGTCAGAAAAAGCCGCTTGGCGCGGCGGTCGGCGGGATCGGGCCGACGCTCGATAAGGCCGCTGTCGCTGAGCTTGTCGAGCAACCGCGTTAGCGTGATGGGTTGCAGGTCGAGCCCTTCGGCAAGTTCCGATTGGTTGAGCCCCTCAAACCGGTCGACCCGGACCAGCACGGCCCATTGCGCGCGCGTGATGCCGAATTGCGCCGCCTTGTAATCCGCATAGGTGCGCAGAAGACGGGCTACATCACTGAGAATAAATGCGAATTCTCTGTTGAGCGAGGGCTTTGGCATCGCCGGGGACCTGCAAGGGCAATAGCTAGCGATGCCATAATATAAGGTGGCTTATATAATATCTACGGGCATTGATGCAGGTCAGTATTGCAGCGGGCACAACCCGGCTCGGTGGGTGCGTCTCAAGCCAGTCCGAGGTCGGCAAAAGCCGCCATGTGATGCTCCGCCGCATCCGGCGCGAAGCAGCAGAACACGACGTGCGCGATGCCGCGCGGCGACGCAGCCAGCTCGGCGGCGACCGTCCCCACGGCGATGCGCGCGGCGCGATCGGGCGGAAATCGGTAAATGCCGGTCGAGATTGCCGGGAATGCGACCGAGGCGAGCCGATACGCGGCGGCAAGTTCGAGCGCCGCGCGATAGCACGATGCCAGCAATTCCTCTTCGTCTTTGCCACCGCCGCTCCACACCGGCCCGACGGCGTGGATCACATGTTTCGCCCGCAGCCGATAGCCGCGCGTGATCTTCGCAGCCCCGGTGTCACAGCCGCCGAGCGTTTCACATTCCCCGCGCAAATCGGGCCCGGCAGCGCGATGGATCGCGCCGTCGACACCGCCGCCGTCGAGCAGCGTCCGGTTGGCCGCATTGACGATCACGTCGAGCGCGAGTGTCGTGATGTCGGCAACGCATATATCGAGTCGGGTGGAACCGATTTCGGCGGAAAGCAGCGGCGTCATGCTCCCGAGCGTATCACGCCCATTCGGCCTGCGCTTCCGCTGCCAAATCCACGGTGCTCTTTACGCCGATATCGTTGAAATGGTCGTCGAGAAAACGGCGGGCGGCGCGCTTACCGTTGATGTGTAATGCTTCGAAGAAATTGTAATCGGTCGAGATCTTGCTGGCCGCGTCCAGACCGGTTCCGAACTGATCGAGCACGATGCGATGAACGTTGACGCGGCGGTATTCACCGGGACCGGTGCCGCGCGGCAATCGGCCCTGATCGATCAGGCGGGCGACGAATTCGATGGCGCGATATTCGGAAAGCAGCGAGGAGTTGAAAGTGATCTCGTTAATGCGGTTCATGATCTCGCTGGCGGATGTCGGCGTTGCCTGCCGCATCAGCGGATTGATTTGGACCACCACCACGTCCTCGGTCGTCGTCGTGCCGAAAAACGGAAAGATCACCGGATTGGCGAGATAGCCGCCGTCCCAGTAAGGAATACCGTCAATTTCGACAGCACGGAACAGAAGCGGCAGGCAGGCAGACGCCATCAACGCTTCGGCGGTGATCTTCTCGCGCGAGAAAATCCGCACGCGGCCGGTCTGCACATTGGTGGCCGAGATAAAGAGCTGCAAATCGGAAAAGGCGCGCACGGCATCGAAGTCGACGAAGCGCTCGAACAGATCCTTCAGCGGATTGATGTTGAGCGGATTGAAATCGTAAGGGGAAAAATACTTCGACATCATGTCGAGCCACGCCTGCATGGGCGTGCCTTCGAGCGGGATAAACGACAGCATCCGCTCCACAACGGCACGCTGGAGCGGCGGCAGATTTCCGTTATTGCTGACAGCCCGCCAGAATTCGGCCAGCCTTTTGAGCGCTTCCGCGGGTCCGCCGCGCGCCAGGCCGTCGGCGAGCATCACGGCATTAACCGCGCCCGCGGACGTGCCGGAAACACCTTCGATCACCAGCCGGCCGTCGCGCAAAAGATGCTCAAGCACGCCCCAGGTGAAAGCGCCGTGCGCGCCGCCGCCCTGCAGCGCGAGGTTGATGCGCTTGGTGGTTGGCGCCCCCTTCCCTCCGGCTGCTCGGCCGGGCAACAGCGCCGCGAGCGGATTTTTCATGACGATGCGCGCCTCACGATTGCGAGGTCAGAGGTATCGCGCCGTGGCAAAAGTTCATTCCGCGGTCCAGCCGCCGTCGATCGACAGGTTGGCGCCAGTGATCGCCTTCGCCACATCGGAACAAAGGTAGACGGCA